>Ga0209380_10000492_pt1 | contig 27869 bp, 21 predicted proteins | sample HubBroMetageWFT6_FD_188347 | JGI IMG/M metagenome (GOLD analysis project Ga0209380, IMG submission 188347) | Warmed and freeze-thawed soil microbial communities from the Hubbard Brook experimental Forest, New Hampshire - Hubbard Brook CCASE Soil... | ecosystem: Environmental > Terrestrial >... | reverse complement strand
ACCACATAGCGCCCCAGAGCCATAGCCAACACCCCCGCCGAACGTGGATGTCAACTATGTCTTGAGACATCTGTCAACTATGTGGTGAACTCACACACTCCCTCCGCAGCCAATGTCATGTATTGATCTGGCTGATCCCTGACAAAACGCGATGGCGGCCACCAGCAGAACTTCCTGCGATCGCAGGATGGGGTTATAGCCCGAGGAGGTTTACGACAATGGCCTCTTGTGTGGTGCGGGCCAAGACGACAACCGCGTCCTCATCGCGAGAAGGGTTTTCCTCGCGGTGGGCAACAAATGGCGGCACATAAACGTAGTCGCCGGGACCGGCCTCGATCCGGGTCTCGACGTTGTTGTCCAAGAACACAAAGACCGGGTGACCGGACACCACATAGATCGAGGTCTCGGACTCACCGTGATGGTGGTCCTCGGAACGCGACCCTGGGGACACGTGGGCTTCGCCCATCCAGATCCTCTCCGAGCCGGACAGCTCCGCCGAGACTCCCGCCAGTCGTCGCATGCCGGAGCTTTGCGCCGTCATAGCTGAGAGGCTCGTCTTGGGCGTGTGGCGCAGCTTCGTGCGCCGCTCATTCGTTCGCTCGGTCATCGCAATGAACTGCGCCGTCGTGACCCTACGCGTTCCAGGTCGACGCCGGCGACTCAACGACACTTGGTCGTGAAGACGTGTCGACGTAAAGACGGAACACGTCGGGGCGGTTGTAGTGCCCGACGGGGTCAATATGGCGACGCGCCGACAAAACCTCACCAAGGTCTAGATTAGCGATGAGCGTTTCCTCCCGTTCACGAACCGGGCCGGCGATCAGGTCGGCGTTCGGCCCCACAATTGCGGTGTTGCCCGGTTCAAGCCAGTCTCCATTCGCCTCGCGGTATTCGGCGCTGACGAGCAGTTCACGGTGCGGGAAACCGGCCGGTATCTGATCGGCATGCAGCACCGGGTTGACACCCACCACGAACATCCGATTCTCGCGCGCGATATGCCGAAGTGTCGCGATCCACCTGTCGCCGGGAGCAAGGGTTGGAGCGAGCCAGATGTCGATACCCTGCGCGTACATGTGGAAACGCGCCAGGGGCATGTAGTTCTCCCAACAGATGAGTCCGCCGAGCCGGCCGAACGGGGTATCGACAACCCGCAGAGTCGAACCGTCCCCCATTCCCCAAACGGTACGCTCCGCGCCGGTGGGCACAAGCTTGCGGTGGCGCTCGACGAGGGTGCCCTCGGGCGAGAAATACAGGAGAGTGTTGTAGATGGTTCCACCATGACGCTCACGCTCCTCCACGCCGACGACGAGCCACACCTCATGCTCGCGCGCAATCGACCCGAGACGATCCGACGCCGGGCTGGGGATGACGACCGCGTTCTCAGCGAGCATCCGAAACCACTCACTATCACCATCCCAGATCGGCCGCGTGTTGATCCAAATCGGGGTCCCGGGGACGAAGACCTCGGGAAACACTATGACCTGCGCCCCTTCCTTCGCCGCCGAGCTGGTGAGCTGGGCCACCCGATCGATGGTTGCTTCGCGATCCATGAGCACGTAAGTAGCCTGGACCGCCGCGATCCGCACGATACTCACCCTGACGCCCTCGAATTGCCTGACAAACTCATTCGCGGGCTACCCCTCGCTAACCACGTAGGCGCGTACCGGAAAGGTCGCGCCACCGACCCAAGCTATTGGGACCGCATGGAGGCGCCCGCCAGATGTGATTGACGCTAGATTGGTCATGTGCTCACAAATCGGAACGCCCGCACCCAGGAGGATCGTGTGAGCCGGTCGCGCCATGTCGCCGATGTCGTCGATGTTTAGCGAGTCGATCCCGACGAAGGAGACGCCGGCGGCGACCAGCGCGTCGCACGCATCTGCGGTTAAGAACGGGTTGGCGGTGAAGTATGTGTCGGATCCCCAGTGACGCGAGAACTCGGTGCGGACCAGGAGCGCCTTGCCGTGTAAGTCCCCAGTGGGCAGGGCGTCACGTCCAATCGCCCGCCCAGTGGCGGTGACGTCAGCAACGACCACTGGCAGGTCAGCGAGGCGAGTGAGTGACAAGCCGGCGAGGTCGACGCCGTCACGAAACCGGTGCCGCGGCGAATCGACGTAGGTCCCAGTGTTGCCACACAGATGCAGAGAGGCGATGAGGAATTCCGACTTGCCCTCATACCGCGACGCGTCGTAATCATTGAGGACCTCGACCCGCGGGGTGGGGAGTGGGCGGTAGGTCTCCATACCTTCCACCACAGGATGGCTGAGATCGATGAGCAGGGCCGTCGTCGTGCCTCCAATCATTTCCCGCTCGCGTGTCCGTGCGCGATAAGTTGCATCGTGGAAGGTGGCGGTTGCAGGATGCTTGCAGGGTTGGAGCCGAGAGCTTAGGCGGAGCACTGCTCCGGCGGCAACTCGTCGCGAGACAGGTCCGCGAAGAGGCTGGGGGGCGCTGTGGCCGAGTTGGAGTCTCCGGGACGATGTGCTAGCCTCGTCGGCGGGACCGTCCGGCGGCTGCTAGGCGGAGAGTTAAAGCGTTGGAGGTGCAGAGATGGCGGATGTGCACACAGTCGTCGCCAACAAACCTGGCTGGATAGACCTCGGCAGCGCGGACGCCGCAGCATCGCGTGACTTCTATTCGAAGCTCTTTGGCTGGGCTGCCGAGGTTGTTCCAGATCCCTCAGCGGGCGGTTATGGGATGTTCAACCTCGACGGGAAGGAGGTCGCCGGCGTCGGGCCTCGGCAAAGCGACCAGCAGCCGACTGCGTGGATGATCTACATCCTCGTCGACAATGCCGACGCCATTGCGGAGAAGGCGGTTGGCGCTGGCGGACAGGTCGTTGCACCGCCATTCGACGTCATGAACGCCGGGCGCATGGCTGTGATCGCTGATCCGTCGGGTGCAATTTTCGGGATCTGGCAGCCGGGTGAGCACAAGGGCTGGGAAATCGAAGGAGTGAGTGGTAGCGTCTGCTGGGTAGAGCTCACTTCCCGCGACTTCAACACTGCGGCGAAGTTCTACGGCGACGTCTTCGGCTGGACCGCGACGCGCTCCGAACTGGCTCCGGAAATGGTGTATACAACGTTCTCGTTTGGCGGCGAGGATCAGAGCTTTGCTGGTGGGATGCAGGCACCCGACCAGATGCCCGCCGAAATGCCCTCTTATTGGCAGCCATACATTGCAGTGACTGATACGGACGGCACCGCAGCCAAGGCGCGCGAACTCGGTGCGACATTGATCGTGGAGCCGGCTGACATCCCGCAAACGGGACGCTTCGCTGTCATCCAGGATCCACTCGGCGCCGTCTTCGGTATTCTGCAGCCGCTGCCGACGAGTTAGTTCGCATTTGGCGAACGCCGGCTCACCCATGGATGTCGCGGGTCAGCTCATCCTCACGGACGAGCCGGACGTCCGTATCTGGGCACATCCGGCTCAATCTGGGTACTCATCCTTGCGCCAGTCGCGAGGCTCGGCGGGTTGTGGTTTCGGCGTTCGGTCGAGCAGGAAACCGTAGTACGGCGCCACGAAGGGATCGGGCGCCGTCACCGTGTAAGTGTGATAGACAGTCCCGTTCTCGAGCGCGAAAGCGATCCAGCCCGGGTTCTCGCGCAGGCCGTCCTTGAGCTGGGCCCCGATCTGACGGGACCACGTCTGGAGAAAGTCGGGCGGGTTGTCGAGGATCTCCTGGATCTCGGGACTCTGCTCTGCCTGTTCCTCGGTCATCGCTAGGCCGAAGTCGAAGGGGAAGTCGGTGCCGTACGTGGAGACGTACGGGAACGTCCAGCCCATCCGCTGCTTGTAGGCGGCCAGCCGCTCGATCGGCGCCCGTGAGCAACAGATCAGCGTCACATCGCGGTGGTTCAGGTGGACGAGCGAGCCGTCGAGCCCGTCGCCCAAGCTCGTGCAGCCGGGGCAGGCACCGACCGTGTAGTCAGGGCCGAACATGATGTTGTAGGCCAGGAGCTGTGACCGGCCGTCGAAGAGCTCGGCCAAGGCCTTCTTGCCGTCCTCAGTGTCGAACACGTATTCCTTCTCGAGGGGGACCCATGGGAGATCGAGACGCTTCCTCTTGACGTCCTCGTTTCGCTGCGCGAGCTCGGACTCGAGCTTCGCGAGCTCGTTTCGGGCCACGTCCCATTCCTCGCGGGTTCCGATCTTGTGGTCAGGCATCTCGATCCTCCTGTTCGAGCGTCGCTTCAGGTGGGATAGCTCCACCGCCAGCCGGCGCGAGTGTCAACGAATCACACCAGCGGCCGCGTGGAAACTTGGAGCGGCGAAGCGTGGCTGCGACGCCAGCACCAGGAGCGCCGGCACCGCGTTGAGCTCACCCGTACGTCGGACCCTGGGGCCACCCTGGCGGAGAATCCTCCCAGTCCTCCTGGCGTCCATACGGAACCAGGTCGAGCATGTTGTTGACGAAGAGGAGCCGGTCCACCCCGCGGGCGGTGGTGCTGTACGTGCGATAGACCTGGTCACCATCGCGGAAAAACACACTGAGCAGGAAGCCGCCATCCGTTCCGCAGTCGTGGGCGAAGCTCGTGCCGTGGGACGACACGAACGGCACCGTCCAGCCCATTCGCGCCGCATAGGACTGAATCTGGGCGAGTGGCATGTCGGACACCGTCGCCCAGCTCACGCCGTTCTTGGCGAGCGTGGCCAGGGCGACCACGTTATTGGTGAAGTGCGTGCAGCCTGGGCAGTACTCGTCGGGTCCGCGGTCCATGAACTGGTAGACGATCAACTGCGCCTGCTCGCCGAAGAGGTCGAGGAGGCGCTTCGGGCCGTCGGGAGTGTCGAACACATACTTGTCGTTGTCGACGCTGACCATCGGCAGCCGGCGGCGACGCGCGGCGATCTTGTCGAGGGCGCGAGTGGCCTCCTTCTCAGCCACGAGCAGCTCGTCCCGGGCCTCCTGCCATTTCTCGGCCGAAACGACGTCCGGCATGCTGGTCATCGCACACTCCTTCTCGGTCGTCGACGATCGGTGAAAGCCACAGGCACCCCGCAGCCTGTCGGTGGTCCCAATGGCACCTTACAGCGGGGAGTACGGGAGGCAGTCTGGTGAGCCCTGAAGACGCTGCCTCGCTGGGCGTGCCGCTGACCAATCTCGACGAGCCCCTGTTTGACGGGGCTGCGGCGACCAAACGCGACCTGATCACCTACCTGGAGGCCGTGGCCGACCTGATCGTTCCCGAGCTTGCGGACCGAGCGCTCTCGGTGATCCGTGTGCACCGCGGTCAGGAAGCCTTCATGCAGAAGAACCTGCCCTCGTACACGCCTGCCTGGGTAGAGCGGGTAACGATGTGGGCGGAGTCGTCGAAGCGAGAGGTGACCTACGCGGTCTGCAACGACAAACGCACGCTGCTCTGGTTCGGGAACCAGCGTGCGGTCGAGTATCACCCCTCGCTGATACCGCTGCGCACCCCCGATCACATGACGCATCTCGTGCTCGACATCGATCCCCCGCAGGGAGATGCATTTCGCGAGGCCGTGCGAGCCGCGCGGGTTGTGCGCAAGGTGCTTGTTGATGAAGGCCTGGATGCCGTCATCAAAACCAGCGGAGCGAAAGGCCTGCACATCTTCGTGCCCATCGACGCCAGCGTATCCATCGAGGAGGCTGCGGTCGCGACCCGGGCGATCGCCGCCCGAGCCGAGCGACTCGATCCTGACACGGTCACCACCGCCTTCATGAAGGATGGGCGCGGAGGCAAAGTGTTTCTCGATTCAACCCGCGCTGGCGGCGCAACGGTCGTCGCTGCGTACAGCCCGCGTGTGCGTCCGGGCGCTCCTGTGTCATTTCCACTCGGCTGGGACGAACTCGATGACGTTTCGCCGGCTGACTTCACGGTGCTCACTGCCGTAGGTCGCCTCGGCGATAGCGACAAATGGGCAACCCGAATGCCGCAGCCACAGCGGTTGAGGGCCGAGTTGCTCGAGGAGGGCAGGGCTATCCCGGTCGCTCGCGTCCAGGCCATGCATGAGGGCAAACGTCGGGCGCGCGGCAGCCGCTAGCTATCCATGCTCGAAAAGCGCCGTCGTGATGTATCGCTCGCCCGTGTCGGGGATGAGCGTGACCACGACGGCGCCTTCAGATTCGGGGCGAGCCGCGATCCGAAGCGCCGCGTGCACAGCCGCGCCGGAAGAGACGCCCGCCACGACGCCCTCCTCTCGCGCCAGGCGCTGCGCGCAGCTGAAGGCCTCCTCGTCGGTGACGACGATGATCTCGTCGAGGATCGTGCGATTCAGGATCGGAGGGATGAAGCCGACGCCGATTCCCGGCATCTGGTGGGGCCCGGGCTCGCCGCCGGATAGCAGCGCTGAGCCCGCCGGCTCGACCGCGACCACCCGGATATTCGGATTGCGTTTCTTGAGGGCTTCGCCGACGCCTGTGATGGTTCCGCCGGTCCCAACTGCGCACACGAAGACGTCGATGGCTCCGCCACTGTCCTCCCAGAGCTCAACGGCGGTGGTGCGTCGGTGGACCTCCGCGTTCGCGGGGTTGGAGAACTGGTCCAGCATGACCGCGTCGTCGCGGGATGCCACGAGCCGGCGCGCAGCGTCGACGGCGTCACTCATCAGAATCCCGGCGGTGAGGACAACCTCAGCGCCCAGCTGGCGCAGCAGTGCGAGCCGCTCGACAGACATGGTGTCGGGCATCGTGAGCACGAGCCCGTAACCGCGCACGGCGGCAACAAGCGCGAGGCCGATGCCGGTGTTCCCCCCGGTTGGCTCAACGATGGTCATCCCGGAGCGCAGAACCCCGCGCTGCTCCGCATCGTCGATCATCGCCACCGCCACTCGGTCCTTCACGCTGCCGCCCGGGTTTCGATACTCGAGCTTTGCGAGCAGGCGTCCCGGCAGCCCGCGGGCGAGTCGCGAGAGCTCAACGAGCGGCGTGTGGCCGACCGTCGCGACAGCGTCTGCGTAGATCATCGAACGCCGAAATCCCGACCTACCGGTGTCGAGACATCGGAGCGGATATCGCATCGCGATCGCTCACCTGCACGATCGTCGCCGCGAGCTCCACGGGAACGCGGCGGTGTTCGAACCGTGCGCGCTGCGCGACGAGCAGGCAGGCGAGCACTATCGCGGCGGCCATGTACGTGATGAGTGTCGGTCGCTCACCCAGCAGAACGCCGGCCATGCCGATGGTGAGAAACGGTTGTGCGAGCTGCAGCTGACTCGCTCGAGCGATGCCCGCACGCGCGAGTCCGCTGTACCAGGCAAAGAACCCAAGGAACATCGACACCGACGCGAGGTACAAGAGCGCTGCGCCACTCGCGAGGTTCGGGTGCGGCGGACTGATGATGCCCGACACAACGGTGAGGGGCAGGGAAACCGGCAAGGCAAGGATGACCACCCAGCTGATCACTCGCCAACCCGGCATTTCGCGCGCAAGACGCCCGCCCTCCGCGTACCCGACAGCCCCCAGAATCAAAGCCAGAACAAGCAGTAGATCAGCTGCGCGAAGACTGCCAGCGTTGCTGCTGAGCGCGAAGATCACGACCGTCAACGCCCCGGTGAGACTCGCCGCCCAGAAGACCCGACCCGGCCGCTCCCCAGCGCGCAACGTGGCGACAGCTGCTGTGGCGGCTGGCACCAGGCCAGTCACGACCGCCGCGTGGGACGCGCTCACGTGCTCGAGTGCCACGGCGGTCAGCACCCCGTACCCGATGCCAACTCCCGGGACGCACGCCAGCAGGCTCTTGACCTGTCGACGGGTCGGGCGCGGGGACCTCGTCAACCAGAGCGTCGCCCCGGCCAGGAGCGCTGCGCCAACGGATCTACCGGCACCGATGAATACGCCATCGAATCCGCGCAGGGCGATCGCGGTGGCCGGGAATGTCGCGGAGAAGAGGATGACGCCGAGGCCGGCGAGCCACATGCCCGACAGCGCCCCGCGGTGCGTCTGGGTGGCTCTCACATGAGCCACTCGGCGAGGGGATTCAACGCGAAGTATCGTTCCAGAATTGGCTCTGGACGAAAAGGACCAATTCTGGACGATTGGCTCCCACGCGCTGCGCCGTTGTCGCTCGCGTCTAGTAGGACCTCGAGCCTGCGGGCTGCCTCGTGGTGACGTTCACGCGGTTGAAGACGTTGGTTGTGGCGATCCACAGGATCAGCGCGGCGAGCCCCCGCTCGTCGTAGTGCCGGCGAGAGCGTGAGCGTCTCGAACCCCTCGATCCACAACGTCACGAACCCTGTCGTGATCGGCGCAGGAGCAACGCTCGTCTGACAAGTGGCGGCCGCGCCGGCTGTTAGTGCATTTGGAAAGAGACGCCGTCAGAGTGACGGCGTCTTTTTTCTCGATGTATCCGGCAAGTCCATCGAATCGACTGAAGCTGCTACACCCTCTTGGTAGCGGCCCACATCCACGAGACTCCGCCAGTGAGAGTCGCTAATGCGCCCGTGAGTTGAAGAGTCGCGTGAACCCTCCCTGGCTCGGGTCATCCGCGGCCATGTTCGATCTCGCCGCGATGCGGCGCGCAAGGCGTCCGCTTGCGCGCTACCATGCCGTTCACTCCCTTGACTCGATTGCGATGGCCAACTCGCCCCGGGAGTTGACGCCCAGCTTCCCGTAAATGCTGCGCAGGTGATACTCAATCGTTTTCGGACTCAGGAAGAGCGCGGCTGCAGCTTCCCGTGTGGTCTTGCCACTCGCGAGGATCTGCGCAATACGCAACTCCTGTCGCGTGAGCGTGTCCGTCGCGGACGCACCTCGCCGCCGTGCCGTCTCACCGGTGGCGAGGAGCTCGCCACGTGTCATCTCAGCCCACGGCTCGGCACCCAGTCCTTCAAGAATCTCGAGCGCCATACGAAGCTCGTTGCGCGCGCGCGTCCGTTGGCGCTGGCGTCGAAGGCGACCGCCATACCCAAGCCGTGTGATTCCGAGCTCGAACACATCGGGCGTCTGCGCGTGCAGCTCCATTGCGTTGTCGAAATGGTGCTCGAACTCACGCTCCGTGGCGACAAGACCGCGACACCGCGCTGCGCGAGCCAGTGACCATGGCTGCCCTTTTCGGGTCGCCTCAAGGTCGAGCTCTCGCACCAGCCGCTCAGCATCCGCCCGTCTACCCACCCTAAGGTATGCGTCGATCAGCTCGGCGTTGGGCGCAAGATCAACGTCTTGGATGCCGTGTGCTTCAAGCCGCGCGCTGCAGTCCTCCAGGTATCCGATCGCGGCTGAGGCTCGACCCAGACCCAACTCCAGTTCCCCTAACGCGCGGATCGCCCAGATCTCAAAGAGGTGCGTCCCGAGCTCAGCGCACAGCTCCAGCGCCTCGGCCGCGTGTTCGCGGCAATCGGCCTCGCGCCCCTGTCGGGCCTCGAGCCAGGCCCACCCGGCAAGCGCCGCACCAAGTTCGGTGCGTTGACCGGTCTCGTGAGCGAGCCTCACCGCCTCGTCGTATTCCACCGTTGCGCGACTCCACTGGTCGGCTGCTGCGCGATCGCGGGCTACCCGATTGAGCAGCCACGGCAGAATGCCAAGCGCAGCACGAGCTCGCGCCGTGTCGATTGCTTCGTCAACCAACGAACGAGCCCAGCCGGATTCGCGGAGAAACAGCGGCACAATGACAATCCACGGGAGCAGACCCGTGTCGTGGCGCAGACTCTCATCCTGCTCGAGCAACGTCATGGCCGTGCGCACCGATTCGATACCCATGCGAGCGTCACGGGTGAAGACCAGCGCCATGCCCGTGGCTGCGGCTGAGAGGAACCGTGATCGTGTCGAGGAGTCTGGGCGCAACAGCGCGGTCATGCCGCGTGCGCTGTTGAGCATTGCTGCAACGTCGCCGGCGTAAAACCCCGCATCCACCGCATCCGCCAGCAGCCCGATGGCGAGCTCAGGAGCCCCCGTTGCGACGCGATCCGCCGCGGCCGCAAGGATTGTGTAGCCCTCCATCACAGGGCCTCTTCGCGCCGCGATTTGCCCGCGCAGCCGGTCGATTTGCACGAGCAGATCCGTCCCCATCGCAAGCGCGCGCGACTCCTGCAGGAGCACGATCGCTCGGTCGGCGAAGCCCGCCAGCCAGGTCGTCTCTGCGGCTGCAGTGAGCAACCGGGCTTGACCCTCGCGGTCAGTAGCGAGTCGGGCCGCGCGCTCAAATGCCGCGCTTGATACCGCGTACGCGCTTCGTTGGCGTGCACGGACCCCCGCCTGCTCGAGGGCGGCGGAGGCGGTCGTGTCGGTTCCGGTTGCTGCAGCTCCCAGGTGCCAGGCACGCCGGTCAACATCGCGGTCGGGGAGCGCCCGAGCAAGCGCCCGATGCGCCTCGCGCCGATACTCGGGCGGCGATGCACCGTAGATTGCGGCTCGCGCGAGAGCGTGGCGAAACTCAACGCGACCGCTCACGATCCGCACGAGTCCAGCCTCCTCTGCGGCAGCCAGGCCGCCGACATCGAGATCGAGCAACCGGGCCGCTCGCTCGATGGTTGCGAGATCGGCGGACTCGTCGACGGTCGCGAGCGTCAACAATCGCTGCGCTGAGTCATCAAGCAGCGCGGCTCGTCGAGCGAAAGCCCGCGTGACCTGGGCCGGCACCGGGATGGGTGCGTCGATGGAAAGGGTCGCCAGCCTCGATGTATCCCGCGCCAGCTCGGTCAGCGCCAGGGGGTTCCCGGCGGTCGCTTGATACAGCCGGTCGGCGGTGTCCGCAGGGACGCCGCCGAGAAGGCCGGTTGCCGCGGCGCGGTCGAGCCCACCGACATGGAGTACCGGCAGGTCTGCGTCGTCCAGCAGCGACGCCTCATCCTCACGGACGGCAAGCAACGCGCCGAGTGGCTCCGCGAGCATCCGGCGCAACGCGAACCGGATGGCCTCGGCGGACGACGGGTCCAGAAGATGGGCATCATCGATGAGCAGGAGCGTTGGAGCGTCCTCGGCGTAGGCGGCGAGCAGGCTGAGCGTCGCGGCGCCAACTGCGAATCGATCGCCACCGGAGACGTTGGGCCGGAGTGCGAGCGCAACCTCGAGTGCTGCCGCGCGCGGCGCCGGAATGTGCCCGAGGAGATGCAGCGCTGGGCGGAGCAGCTCGTACAGGCCGGCGAATGGAAGCTGCATCTCGGATTCAACACCTCGGGCGCGCAGCATGGCAAGCCCGGCGGCGCTGTCCTCGGCATACCTGAGCATCGACGTCTTCCCAATCCCGGGCTCGCCCACGAGCGCGAGCACCGCACTCTGGCCCGAGCGGATGGTGGCCAGCAGGCCGTCGATCGCAGCACGCTCTCGCTCGCGCCCGAGCAGCATGCCTGGATTGTATGGAGCCCTCGGTACCGGGGTCAGACGGCGACAAATCTTCTAGGGGTCCCCCCTGACGCGATCGCCCGCGGGTCACCAATAGCCTCGGCCGCGACGTTCACACAACAGGAGGTCGCGGCATGACACAAACCCTTCAACCCACAGCCCTGGACCCCGCCAAGCTCGAAGCGTTCGTCTTTCGGGCGGTCGAGGAGGTCGGTGCGACACTGAACACGGCGCTGGTCGTGATGGGAGACCGCCTCGGTCTCTACCGCGCCATGGCCGGCGCCGGTCCGCTCACCCCGGCCGAGGTGGCCGAACGCTGCAACGTGTCCGAGCGATACACACGCGAGTGGCTGAACGCCCAGGCGGCGGGCGGCTACGTCGAGTACCAGGCCGAGACCGGCCGCTACATCCTCCCGCCGGAGCAGACCGTGGCGCTCACTGACACCGATAGTCCGGCCTTTCTGCCGGGGTTCTTTCAGATCGCGTTGGGCACCGTCCACGACTCGCCGCGCATCGTTGACGCCGCCATCACCGGCAAGGGTGTCGGCTGGCACGACCACGTGTCGGACGTGCACGAAGGCTGCGAGCGCTTCTTCCGCCCCGGGTATAACGCCAACCTCATCTCGAGCTGGATTCCGGCGCTCGACGGCGTTGTGAACAAGCTCGAGCGAGGCGCTCGTGTTGCCGACGTGGGCTGCGGCCACGGTGCATCCACCATCCTCATGGCGGGTGCGTTCCCCAACTCGACCTTCGTCGGCTCGGACTATCACGATGGCTCGATCGAGACTGCACGCCGGCGTGCGTCAGACGCGCCAATCGGTGGCCGCGCGAAGTTCGAGGTGGCCAGCGCTGCAACCTTCACCGGAAGCAACTACGATCTGGTGACCATGTTCGACTGCCTGCACGACATGGGCGACCCGGTTGGTGCCGCGCGGCACGTGCGCGAGACAATCGCTCCGGACGGCACATGGATGATCGTCGAACCCGCCGCCGGCGACCGTGTTGAGGACAATCTCAATCCAGTAGGACGCGCCTATTACAGTTTCTCGACGTTCCTCTGCACCCCTGCCTCGCTGTCGCAGGAGGTCGGGCTCGCACTCGGCGCGCAGGCCGGCGAGGCGCGTATCCGCGACGTCGTGAGCGCGGGCGGCTTCACACGATTCCGTCGCGCCGCGGAGACTCCTTTCAACATCGTGTATGAGGCACGCCCCTGAATCTGGCTGAATCGACGGTTGGGAAGGCGCGCTCGGGGCAGACCCGGGCGCGCTATCCCGACTCCGGCGGATACGTCGAGCGCGCCGGCGTCCGCACCTTCTACGAGGTGTACGGCAGCGGCGCGCCAACCATCCTCCTGCTTCCTACCTGGTCACTGGTGCACTCGCGCTGCTGGAAGATGCAGATTCCCTACCTCTCGCGCCACTGCCGCGTGGTGACATTCGATGGTCGCGGCAACGGCCGGTCCGACCGCCCGCAGGACGCCGCCGCATACGCCGAAGCGGAGTTTGCCGCCGATGCGCTGGCAGTGCTCGACGCCACCGAGACAGACAGCGCGATGGTCGTCGCCTGGTCGGTGGGAGCTCAGCGCGCACTGTTGCTTGCCGCGGACCAGCCGGCACGCGTCAGTGGCATCGTCTTCATCGGCCCCGCAGTGTCGATCGGTGCGCAGCTGAGCCGCGCTGAGGCGATGGCGGCATTTGAGGAGCCGCATCCCTCATATGACGGGTGGTTCAAGTACAACCGGAATTACTGGATGGAGGACTACGAGGGCTTCCTGTCCTTCTTCATGGCCCAGGTGTTCAACGATCCGCACTCGACCAAACAGATCGAGGATTCCGTGGGTTGGGCGAGGGAAACATCGCCGGAAACGCTCATCGCCGCCACAAATCCGGGCCTCGACGAGCCATCCCTCCGCGAGCTCATCGAGCGAATCCACTGCCCCGCGCTGGTGATTCATGGAACTGCCGACGCCATCCGTTCGCCTGAGTCCGGGGCTGCTCTCGCTGATCTCATGGGTGCGACTCTCGTCAGTCTCGAGGGTGCGGGGCATGGTCCCCAGGCTCGTCAGCCGGTCAAGGTGAACGTCCTGATCCGCGACTTCGCCTGCCCTCCCAAGCCCGCTGCTCAATGGACGACCGCCACGCGACGCCGTAAGCGGGCGTTGTACATCTCGTCTCCCATCGGTCTTGGTCATGCGCAGCGCGACATCGCCATCGCTGACGAGCTCCGCCGGCTCCATCCCGACCTCGAGATCGACTGGCTCGCGCAGCATCCGGTGACGAAGGTTCTCCAGGCCCGAGGGGAACGCATTCACCCGGCAAGCGCGGACCTGGCCAACGAGTCGCATCACATCGAGAGCGAATCAGCCGAACACGACCTGCATTGCTTTCAGGCGGTGCGACGTATGGATGAGATCCTCCTCGCCAACTTCATGGTGTTCCACGACCTTGTTCACGATCAGCCGTACGACCTCTGGATCGGTGACGAGGCCTGGGAACTCGACTATTACCTGCACGAGAATCCTGAGGAGAAACGAGCCGCCTACGTCTGGCTTACCGACTTCGTCGGCTGGCTGCCGATGCCCGATGGCGGCGCTTCCGAAAGCGCGATCACAACGGACTACAACGCCGAGATGATCGAGCAGATCGCTCGCTATCCGCGGGTGCGCGATCGAGCCATCTTCGTGGGCAACTCAGCTGACATCGTCCCCGATTCGTTTGGCCCCGGTCTCCCATCGATACATGAATGGACCAAGGCGCACTTCGATTTCGCCGGCTACGTGACGGGTTTCGATCCCGCCCAATTCGCTGACAAAGAACGGATCCGGACCGAGCTCGGGTATGGACAGGACGAGCGGATATGCATTGTCACCGTGGGGGGATCCGGTGTCGGGCTCAGTCTGCTCCGCAAAGTTATCGGCGCTTATCCGGTCGCCAAGCAGCTCGTGCCGGACCTGCGCATGGTCGTTGTTGCTGGGCCGCGGATCGATCCTGCAAACCTCGCCGCTCCTGAGGGTGTGGAAGTTCGCGCGTATGTTCATGAGCTGTACCGTCACCTTGCGGTGTGCGACCTTGCCATCGTCCAGGGTGGCCTCACGACGTGCATGGAGCTCGCCGCGAGCCGGCGGCCGTTCATCTACTTTCCGCTTGGTCACCACTTCGAACAGACCTTCCACGTTCAGCATCGGTTGCAGCGGTACGGCGCCGGGCGCTGCATGAACTATGAGCACGAGACCAGCACGTCGATTGCCGAGGCGATCGCCCAGGAGATAGGTCGCGAGGTGGACTACCTTCCGGTCGAGACCGACGGCGCCGCTCGTGCAGCCCAGGTGATCTCTACCCTGCTCTAGCCACCGCTCCTCATCGCCGCTCACCCGGTGACGCACTGAAGGTGTGGGCGCCCGGTGAGACTCGACGACGCCATGGCCGATAATTCCGCTATGAGCTGGCCGCCGATCGTCGAGTTGCGCCAATACACGCTCCACCCAGGCAAGCGCGATGTTCTCATCGATCTCTTTGATCGAGAACTTATCGAGAGCCAGGAGGCACTCGGGATGATGGTGCTCGGCCAGTTCCGCGATGTTGATGACTCGGATCGATTCGTGTGGCTGCGTGGATTTCGAGACATGCCCGCGCGCGCTGAAGGGCTGAGGGCCTTCTACGGTGGACCGGTCTGGCAACGGCATCGCGAGGTGGCGAACGCCATGATGATCGACTCGGACAACGTCTTGCTCCTCAGTCCAGCCGGGCCGGAGACTGGGTTCTTGCCACCGATGCAGCCCCGCCCACCGGCCGGCACTGGCGGAGACGGAATAGGGCTCGTGATCGCAACCGTCTACTCGCTACAAGCTCCCGCGGGGAACGACGTTGTCGACCACCTCTCACGGATGGTGAAGCCGGCGCTCATCGCTGCGGGCGCTACGGCCCTGGCGTTCTTCGTCACCGATGGGAGACCAAACAACTTTCCCACGCTGCCGGTTCGCGAGAACGAGAACGTGTTGGTTTGGCTCGTGGGCTTTGCTGAGGCGACGACGGCACTCGGGTGGAGTGCGGATCACAGTGCCCTGGAGCCGTGGGGAGCCGACGCTTCAAACCTCAAAGCCGCGCCGCAAAGGCTCCGCCTCACTCCAACTGCGCGCTCGTCGCTGTCCGGAGCATCGCAGGGCTGGTCAGACTGAGGGCCGTCAAACGATGCGCGGTATCGGCCGCCGTGGCACGCTCGGGACCGGATCCGTTCCATCATTTCGGCAACCACTTCTCCAGTGGCAGTCTCGCCGCGAGCGCAGAGAAGTCGCCGTCAGCAAGAATGGATTCGGCCGCGTCGGCCATCGCTTTGACGGCGACCCATGTCAGGCTCCCGCCGACGCTCACGCGTCGAGCGCCGGCGGCAGCCATCTCAGCAAACGAAAGGCCCGGAACAGCGAGCACGTTCACCGGTGTGGAAACCGCGTCACACACGGCGCGGATCTCGTCAGTCGTCCGGAGCCCGGGTGCGTACACGACGTCGGCCCCGGCCTCAACGTATGCCCGCAATCGGGTGATCGTGTTCTCCAGATCCGGGTTGCCGCGTATGTGATTCTCCGCCCGCGCCGTCAGCATGAATGAGAATCCAAGTCCGTGCGCGGCCTCGGACGCCGCGGCGACTCGCTCCACGGCGTGTTTCAGGTCGTAAATGCCGCCGGCGGCATCGTAGTCTTCAATGGAGCCGCCCACCGCGCCGACTGCGGCGATGCGTTGGATCGCCTGCGCGGCGTCAACGGGATCGGGCCCGTAACCGTTCTCGAGGTCGACGGACACCGGTAGATCGGTCACGCGGTCGAGCGCCTCTGTATGGGCAATCACCTCGTCCAGCGTGGCGCGTCCGTCTCGGCGCCCCAGCGTGAAGGCGAACCCCGAGCTCGTCGTCGCGAGGGCCTTGAATCCGAGCGCCTCGAGGACTCGTGCGGATCCGGCGTCCCATGGGTTCGGGATGACGAACGCCCCATCAGTGTGCAGGGCTCGAAAGGCTGCGGCCTTGCGCTCCTGTCTAGTCATGGATACGCAACACTACCTTTCCCTGTTTGCCGGATGCCATGCTCCGTGCGAACGCGGCACGGGCGTCCGCGAGCGGAAACACCGAGTCGATCGCGGGACGCAACTCTCCGCGGTCAGCGAGACGCGCCAGCTCCACGAGCTGATCACGATTCGGCGCGACCACGAAATACGAGGAGGTGATCGTGCTCTCGGGTGGCGGCTCCGGAGGTTCTTCGGCGATCGACACCAACCTGCCGCCGGGGCGAACAACCGACTCGGACCGAGCCAGCCGCGCTCCGCCGGCTGTGTCGAAGACCAGATCAACCGGCTCGAGCGTGGACTCGAAGTGGCTGTCCGCATCGAGAACCTCGTTGGCACCGTAGGCCCGAACGCGATCGGCGTCACGCTGCGATGAAGTGCCGATCACATATGCGCCGTGCACCCTCGCGAGCTGCACCGCGACGTGGCCGACACCGCCTGCCGCCCCGTGGATCAGCACTCGCTGACCTGCCTCCAGGTGGCCGTGATCGAAGAGCCCCTGCCAGGCGCTCAGCCCAGCCATGGGTATCGCGGCGCTCTCGACGTGGTCGAGCGTGTCCGGCTTTGGTGCGAGCTCGGTCGCGGCGAGGGCGACATACTCGGTAGCAGCGCCGTCACGGTCAAATCGAGTCAAGGCGTACACGGGCTCGCCGATGGCGACGTACTCCACGCCCGGTGTTACTGCAACGACCACTCCGGAGACCTCGTACGATGGGATGGCGGGGAGACGGTCGGTCGGCCATTCGAGCTCGTCGCGTGTGATAGCAGCCGCATGAACGCGGACCAGCACTTCTCCCTCGCGCAAACGCGGAGCCGGGATACTCTCGAGCACCAGTTGCTCGGGCCCGCCAGGCGCATGCAAACGGATCGCCATCATGGTTTCGGGCTGCTCGCCGACATTCGCTTCGCTCATGGCTTCTCCATGTGATATCTTGATAGAAAGTATCTTTCTAGAAAGGTTATAGCATGGCAGCACCGTCCCGCGCGGAAACCCGGAGATCCCCCGATCACATCGATCTCATCCTTGCGCAATGGCGCCGCGAACGCCCCGACCTGGACGTGGCGCCGATGGGACTCATCGGTCGAATCCTTCGAGCCGCACAACTCGCCGACGGCATCCTGTCGGATGGCCTCACACAGTACGGTCTGCAGCGTGGCTGGTTCGACCTCCTCGCCGCGCTGCGTCGAGCCGGCCGGCCCTATGAGCTCAACCCCACGCAGCTGATGCGCGCGACCATGCTGTCATCCGGTGGGATGACCAAGCGGCTTGACCGCCTCGTCGAAGCGGACCTCCTCGAGCGCAAGCCCGACCCTAACGATCGGCGGGGGACCCTCGTGAGGTTGACCCGGCGCGGCAAGGCCGTTATCGACCAGGCGGTCGCAACCCACGTCGCGAATGAAGAGCGGGTCCTCGGTCTGCTCACGCGAGCCGAACGACGCGCACTCGACGATCTGCTGAGAACACTCGTGAGCGGACTCGAGCGCTCTGGGGATCCTTCGGCCGAGGGAGTTGATCCTGCCTGACGGGCGCCTGAGTGGATGCGATCTTTTGGTCACGATTGGCATACGGCGGCTCCATCATTCCGGCGACCCCGTAGGGTGAGCGTTCAGCGACCTCGGCTCGGATCAGCCGCTTCGCGCCCGCGCCAGGATCCCCCGATACGAGGTGTTCGTCGCATGGGACTAGTCAGCGCCCCGCACATGAATCCGGACGCCCAAGCAGCCGTCGGCGACCGTTGGATCGGCGTCGGCGCCTCGGGCGCGACGGAATCTCGCCAGGCCGGAGTCGAAGCGGCGACCGCAGCGCTGCGAGGCGCCGACCCCAAGCTGTTGGTCGTCTTCGCTTCTCCGGCCCACGATCTTGAGGCGATGCTGGGCGGTGTCCGCGACGTAGCCCCCACGACACCGCTCATCGGGTGCAGCACCGCCGGCGAGATCGCCACCGACGGCCCGAGCGATGCCAGTGTGGTGGTGACCGCGCTGGGTGGAAGCGGCTTCTCCGTGACCACCAACGCCGCTCGCAGCGCCTCAGCCGATCTGCGCCAGGCCGGCGCCGCCGCAGCGGCGTGCGCTGAGAATGCGCCGGTGGCTGAGCACCAGGTCCTGCTCCTACTGAGCGACGGGCTTGGCGGCGACCAGCAGGAGGTTGTTCGCGGCGCGTATAGCGTCGTCGGCGGCTCGGTACCGCTGGTGGGAGGCTGCGCCGGCGACGACCTTGCCATGCGGAAGACCTTCCAATTCTTCAACGGTGAGGTCCTCGAAGACTCCGTCGTTGCCGCAGCCATCTGTTCCGATGCACCATTTGGAATCGGCATCCAGCACGGCTGGACCCGTGTGGGCGCGCCCTTTCTTGTGACCGCAAGCAGCGGTACGCGGGTGCTCTCTCTCGACGACCGTCCGGCGCTCGACGTGTACCTCGAGCGCCTCGAGGCTCCCGACGATGCGCGCACCGATCCAGCCGCCTTTACGCGTTTCGCGCTGACTCATCCATTCGGTTTGAGCCGGCGCAGTGGTGAGGAGGTGCGCTTCATCGCCGAGGCGAACTTCGACGACCGCTCCATCGGCTGCATCGCCGAAGTTCCCCAGGGCGGCCTCGCGTGGATCATGGAAGGCGATGCCACGTCGGTGCTCGATGCGACGATTTCGGCATGCACGCAGGCGGTTGAAGGCTTGTCGGGACGCCCGCCTCTTGGTTTCCTCGCGTTCGACTGCATCGCCCGAAGGGGAGTTCTCGGCACCGAAGGAATTCATGAGGAGGTTGCTCGGATCAAGTCGTATTCGCGGGGCGCACCGGTCGCCGGCTTCTACACCTACGGAGAGATAGCTCGCACGCACGGCGTCAACGGATTCCACAACCAGACCCTGGTGGTGCTCGCCTTCGGCTGATGGCATGAACAGGACCGACATCTCGACAGCCCCGAGCAACTGGTCGACCCAGCAGCTGGCCGAATTCCTCGTTGCGGTGTCCGCCAGCGCGGATCCACCCGCGGCGATGCGTTGCGCGATGCAGTGGGCTTCCGAGGTGCTGGAGGCCGAAGTTGCAGCCGTGGTCACGAACGACTCGGTGCTCGACATGATCGGCTTCCCGCGCGGACAGGTGCCGGTCGCAGCGCTGCTGGCGGCGGGACGGGCGTCAACGCATCTGCTCCGGCTGCCGCGCGTCGGCGAACTTCGATCCACCAGCGTCGCGGTTGAAGAGATCGAGGGTCATCTCATCGTGGCGCGCTCCGGTGGCCTGAGATTTGCGCCTGAAGAGGTTGGCCTGCTCCGGGCGATGGGCCGCAGCCTGTCCATGACTCTCCGCGCGCTGCGCATGCTCGAGCAGGAGCGCTCCCTGCGCGCCGATGTCGAGATGCGAGCGCAGGAAAACCTGCGGCTGCTGCTGATGGTTCAGGAACGCCAGACGGCGCTTGAACGGCTCACGAAGATCCAGGTCTCGATCTCCCGTCGCGTCCCCCTCGCGGAGGTCCTCAACGCGGTGGTCGAGGGCGCGCACGAGCTGCTCGGCGACGAGGTGGTGGGGCTCCGCCTCGTGGATCACGAGGATCCCGGATTCGTCAACCTGGTTTCGTCGGTGGGCGTGTCCCACGCCATGGCCGCCGCGACCAAACGCAGCCCGTTGACGGTTGGCGCCGGCGGCCGCGCGATCGTTGAGGATCGCGTCGTCATTCTCAACGACTACCAGAGCGATTTCGCCGCGATCGACGAGTTCGTCGGCGCCGACCTGCAGAGCGCACTCGCCGTACCGATCCATGAGAACGGTCACCCGGTCGGCAGCATCACTGTTGCGACGTATCGCGCGGGCCGGCAGTACAGCGACACCGACTGCGAGATGCTCGTGGCGCTGGCCCACCACGCCAGCATCGCCTTGAACGATGCCAAGGCAGTCGATCAGATGCGACACCTCGCGTACCACGACGCGTTGACGGGCCTGCCCAACCGGTCACTCTTCTTCGAGCATCTCGCCCGCGCGGTGGCCAACGCCAACCGGACCGGCGCCAGCCTGGCGGTGCTGTATCTCGACCTCGATCGCTTCAAGCTGGTGAACGACAGCCTTGGCCACAACATCGGCGACCAACTGCTCGAAGCAGTCGCCCAACGGCTTCGCACGTCATTGCGCGCGGCTGACCTAGCTGCGCGCTTGGGCGGCGACGAGTTTGCCGTCCTCGCCGAGAACACCTCGGTCGCAGGAGCCACCATGCTGGCCGAGAGGATCTGCAAGGCGCTGGGCGATCCTTTCAGGATCGACGGCCATGACCTCGCCGTCGCCGCAAGCATCGGGGTTGTTGTCGACGAGGCGGGGCGGACCGACGCGGACAGCCTGTTGCGCAACGCCGACCTAGCCATGTACCGAGCCAAGCTTGACGGAGTCGGTCAGCATGCGATGTACGAGCCGGACATGCATGTGGTGGCGTCCGATCGCGCGCACATGGAGGGGAATCTGCGTCGCGCCATCCAGCTCGAGCAGTTCGAGGTGCACTATCAGCCGATAGTCTGGCTCTCGTCCGGCGAGGCGGTGGGCGTCGAGGCGTTGGTGCGCTGGCGCCGCGAGGATGGCGTGTTGATTCCGCCGGCGGAGTTCATACCGGTCGCGGAGGACATGGGCTTGATCATGCCCATCGGTCGAATGGTGATGCACACCGCGATGCTCCAGGTTCGCGAGTGGCAGCGCACGCAGTCCAATGCCGCAGCACTGAATCTCAGCATCAACCTCTCGCCGCGGCAGCTCTATCAACCAGGCGTGGTTGCCGAGGTGGTCGACGCGCTCAACGCCACGGGTTTCGACCCCGCATGCCTGACACTCGAGATCACTGAAACCGCGCTCATGCACGACACCAGCACGGTCAGCGTGCGACTGGATGAACTGCGGGCCATCGGCGCGCGGATCGCGCTCGACGACTTCGGCACTGGGTACTCGTCGCTGACGTACCTTCGCAATTTCCCGATCGATGTGCTCAAGGTCGACAAGTCGTTCATCGACGACATCGCGTGCGGCACCGAGAAAGCCAACCTCGCTCGCGGGATCATCGAGCTAGGCACGACGATGAATCTCGATATCGTCGCCGAAGGAATCGAGGATCCCCTGCAGGTTGCGGAGTTGGTGCGGCTGCGCTGCCGCATGGGGCAGGGATTCCATTTTGCCAAGGCGCTCCCCGCCGAGGAGTTGAGCGCCTACTTGCACGCGCGGCGGGGGATCCACGCTGCCAAACCCGCCATCGCGGTCTAGGCGCCTCGTCTCGCCACTCGCTCAGGGAGGCAACCGGGATTGGGGTTGCGAGAGCTCCGCGAGATACATCGAGTCAGGGCACCCGTCAGCCCCGCAACGGGGTTGCCGATCCCGGCCGATCGGCGCTAGAGTGCCGCCAGCATCCGGAGCCGGGGAGACGAGGAGGTGCGATGGATCAGGCAATCGGGAGCGCAGCCAACACTCCGGACCGACCAGGATTACGACGCCAGGCGATCGGTCTGCGCGAGGTGCTCTTTCAGAGCATCACCGCAATGGCACCGGGTGCCGCGATTGCCGCATCGATTCCCGCAGGAGCAGCGTACGCGGGAGGATCGCTGCCTCTCGCGGTCGTGCTGGCGCTGGTGGCGTGTCTGTTCACCGCCATTGCCATCGGTGAGCTCGCGCGCCATATTCCCTCAGCGGGCAGTGTCGCCACGTACACCGCGCAGGGGCTGCACCCGGGCGTCGGCTTTCTCGTCGGTTGGGGGTATCTCTTCGTCGAACTCCTGGTACCACCGCTGCTCTTCCTGCAGCTGGGGTTCACCGTTGCTGCGACGCTGAACTCGCAGTGGCCCTCAGTGCCGGCCGACCTCTGGTGGCCGTGGGTGATCGTCGGTTCGCTGATCGTGCTGTTTGCCGGCTACCGTGGCATCCGGTTCTCGGCGAGGCTGGGTACGGTCCTCGGGAGCTTCGAGATCGCCGTGTTTGTGGTTCTTGCTGTCCTCTTCGTCATCAATGCAGGTTCACACAACGACCTCAGTGTCTTCGGCACCGCTCATACGCCCGGCGCGTACAACGGGATCACGGGCATCATCGCTGGGTCCATCTACACGGTCCTCGCATTCGCCGGTTTCGAAGCGGCGGCGCCACTTGCCGAGGAGACCAGGAATCCCAAGCGGAATATCCGGCTTGCCGTCGTCGGCGCGACGGTCGGCATCGGCATCATCTATATCTTCACCACGTACGCGGTCGACATCAGGTTCGGTCCGGACAAGTTCAGCAGCTTCACCGGCGCGGGAGCGAACTCCTGGCAGGGCCTGGCCAAGGCCTCCTACGGGATCTTCTGGGTCCTCGTCTTTCTCGCCGTGGTGAACTCCACGATCGCCAACGCGAACGCCGGCTCGAACGTCTCCACGCGCATGGCATTCGCCTTCGGAAGGATTCGCATGCTGCCGCGGCTCCTGAGCACGGTGCATCCGCGATACCGCTCCCCCTACATTGCCGTCGTCGTGCAGTGGGTGGTCGGCCTCGCCGTCCCACTCATCCTCGGCTTCGAATACGGTCCGATCACCGGCTTTGTTTTCGACGCCACCGTGATCGTCCTGATCATCGTTGGCGTGTACATCCTGTGCGACCTTGCGTGCATCGGGTACTACCTCCGGTATCGCCGCGAGGACTTCAACCCGGTGCTCCACGTCGTCATTCCCATCCTCGGTATTGCCGCCTTTGCGCCTGCGCTGCTTGCCGCGGCCGGCATCCAGGTGTTCAGCTTTATCGCGCCGCTGTCATCACCCTCTTCGTACTCGGGAATCGTTGTCGCCGTGTGGCTGGTCATCGGGGTGATCCTGCTCGTCTACTTCGCCGCCACGCACCCGGAACGGGTGGCGGAGGTGTCGCGCGTCCACCTTGATGAAATCCCGGCCGACGGCACGCCGCCACCGCCGTGACTCTCCCTTCGGTGATCGCTTACCGGCCCGCACCCGAGCAATTCGCCTGGACGTTCGGCGGCGCAGCGCCGGTGATGCGTGTTCAGCCCGGGAGTGTGCTCGAATTGTGGACGGAGGACTGCTTTGCGGGCCGGGTCCGATCGCGCAAGGACCTCGTGTCTGTGGTCTGTCAGTTCCCGTTCCTCAACCCGCAGACCGGGCCCTTCTACATCGAGGGCGCTGAACCGGGCGACACCCTCGCCGTCCACTTCATCTCGATCGAACCAAGCCGTGACTGGGCGGCTTCCACAACTGTGCCGCTGTTCGGCGCCTTGACCAGCACACACCTGACGGCCACCCTCCAGGACCCTCTGCCCGAGATCGTGTGGATGTGGCAGCTCGATCGCGTGGCCCGCCTGTGTCATTTCGAGGCGAACGAAGGTGACTTCACCGTGGATCTTCCGATGGTGCCCATGCACGGAACGGTCGGCGTTGCCCCGGCCAACCTCGAGGTCCGCTCAGCGCTGGTTCCTGACGCCTATGGCGGCAACATGGACACCCCGGAGATGCAGGCCGGGGTGACCTGCTACCTGGGTGTCAACGTCGAGGGTGCGCTCTTCTCGATTGGCGATGGCCACGCCCGCCAGGGCGAGGGCGAAACCTGCGGGGTCGCCATCGAATGCGCCATGGACACCGTCGTGGCGATCGACCTCATAAAGGGCCGTCCTACGCCGTGGCCGCGACTCGAGTCCGACACACACATCATGTCCACCGGATCCGCGCGCCCACTTGAGGACGCATTCCGCATCGCGCAGACCGACCTGGTCAACTGGCTCGTGTCCGATCACGGACTCGCGACCATGGATGCGTATCAACTGATCAGTCAGGCTGTGGAATCGCCGCTGGCGAATGTCTGCGACACCAACTACACGTCGCTCGCGAAGATCCGCAAGGAATGGCTACCGCCACGCCGCGGCCCGCTGACTGATGTCCACCAGCGGCTTCGCCAGGTGGGCCGCAGCTACATGGCAGCCAGGTAGTTCAGATATCGACGCGGCTCGGTGGCCGCCGTCTACAGCCGCCATCGAGCCGGCTCCGCTGGGTCGTAAACACAGAAACTCCCGGTGCGAACCGAGCGGCGGAGGTGTCGACCGAGGCCAGGATGTGCCGCCTCGATGTGGCTGAGGGCGTCTCGGATCCGCCCAGTGACAGCCTTGCGCGCCCTCTCGGCAGGATCGAGGAGACGGCGGGCACGGCCGCCCAGACCGAACGCAGCTCCCAACTCGGACAGAAGGAACTCCCGCTCTTCGCGTGCCCGACTCGCGCGCTCTGGGTCATTGCTCGCGTCGGCATCACTGATCTCGTCATCGAGATCGGCGAGCCGTGCTCGATACTGGCTGCGCGCCTCGGTGTCGAGTGCCTCTCCTGCGTCGCCTTCGATCCCGAGACCAAGCTCTGCAACGGTCGCCCGACCGCGCGGCACGCCGATAGCGTCGCGACTGTACAGATCGATCGAGGCGACATCCCTACACGGTGTCCGGAGGAGCTGGGCAATGTCGCGCAAGCCCTTGCTGTCCCTCAAACGCGCAACCACACCCTCATAGGTTAGCGACCAGAACTCTCCTTCCAGGAGGAACGCATTCTGGCTGTTGGAATCTGCGGCGGTCGTTTCCGGTGGACTCGGCGGTGTTGAGAAACCGGTCAATTCCGTCTCTTCAAGACCAAAACGCACCGCCTGCTGCAGTGACATGGCTGCTCCCTCCCGCAGCAGAACATCACTGGCTTTATCGCCGAGCATTGCACGCGGCTGAGATTCCGCAGTCTCGACCTCCTTTGCATACGTGTCAACACCAGTGGTGCTCAGCAAAGAGCTCGCTGCACCGAGCAGTCGAAGTGACCGCTGGGGTTGGTCGTCCATTGTCAACCGTGCGAGCCCGAATAAGGCATATGCAGCATTGATTCTGCCGCCCACGTCTCGCACGATGGCGAGCTCCTGCTTCCAGCACTCCCGTGCACTGTCGGTCTCCCCGCTCGCATACTCGATGTCCGCAAGGGTGTCGAGGAAGCCAGCGATCTGCCACGGGTCGTCCCTACTCCGGGCCAATGCAAGCGCCTCGTCAACCTTCTCGCGCGCACCGGCGAGATCGCCTGCATCCTTCAGTGTGCATCCATAGTTGTTGAGTAAGCGCCCCAGTGCTTCAGGGTCATCGGCGGCCCTGATGTGCTGCTCCGCCGACTCAAAGGTTGAGACGCTATACGCAAGCCATCCTTCGGCGCGTTCGGTACTCGCGACCGTCGCAAGCGCCACGAGCGCCTGACCGACGTACAGATCGCTTCCAACATCTTCCGCGACGGCGAGACACTCGGCCGCCAGCTCACGACACTCCTCCGCATCGCCACGATACCAAGCCCAGAAGGCGGCGTCGTAGAGCGCATGGGCGAGGAGTTCGTCGCGAGCACTGCTCCGCTTGAGTGCCTTCTTCAACCATTCGCGGCCCTCGGCGGGGGTGTTTCTGATCCAGTGACGGTCAAGAGAAACGGCAAGCTGGAGGGCGGCACGTGGGTCGTAGTCGAGCGCCCAGGTGAAGCAGGCTCTGAAGTTGTCCAACTCATCGCTCACGCGCTTCATCCAAGCGGCCTGTCTCGGTCCTCGCAGCCCCTTGAACGCCTTCTCCCCGAGGTCGAGAAAGTAGCGCGCATGACGACGACGGATGTCGTCGGATTCGTGTGCTTGTGTCAGTCGCTCAGCTGCGTACTGACGCAACGGCTCGAGGAGGCGATACCGATCGGCCCGGTGCGCGTCTTCCAAGGAGATGACCAGCGACTTGTCGACGAGGCCGCTGAGGCTCAGAAGACAGGACTCGTCGTTGCCCTCGTCACCGTCCATGCGGCAGACGGCCTCGGCAGCGTCCAGGGTGAAGCCATCAGCAAACACTGAGAGCCGTCGGAAGGTGGTCTTCTCATCCTCCTTGAGCAGCTCGTGGCTCCAGTCGAAGGTCGCTCGCAACGTCCGTTGCCGAGGCATAGATGCCCGACTGCCTCCCGCGACCAGGTTGAACTGTTGGGCGATGCGCTCGTCGATCGCTGCGACCGACAGTGAGCGCGTACGTGCCGCCACGAGTTCGATGGCGAGCGGAATCCCGTCCACCCTCTGGCAGACCCGAGCGACCGACGGCGCGTTGTCGCTGTTCAGCTCGAACCCCGGCCGGGCCGACCGGGCGCGCTGGACGAGCAGTTGCACCGTGTCGCAATCCCGAAGCTCCTCCAACGTGTAGGCGCGGCGCGGATCCAGAGTTGGCATCGACGGAACGCGCCAGGTGACTTCGCCGTCGACACCGAGCACGTCCCGGCTGGTTGCCAGGATTCGCAGGCCGGGGCAACGCCTCAACAACATGTCTGCCACTTGGGCCACGGCATCGATGAGGTGCTCACAGTTGTCCAGGATGCACAGGAGGTCGCGTGGTTCCAGCAAATGGGCCAGGGACTCCGTCGGGGTGGCCGCCTTTTGGATCGTCAAGCCGACTGCGTTCGCGACGGTTTCGGGGACGAGGTGAGCGTCCGTCAGGCCGGCCAGCTCAACCAACCACACGCCATCTCGGTAGCCATCCAGCAGTTGACCAGCAACTTCGAGGGCGAGCCGGGTCTTGCCGATCCCTCCGGCACCGGTGAGAGTCACCAGCCGCGACTCCGACATCAGCTGTTTCGCCTCGTCGATCTCGAACCGGCGCCCGACAAAGCTGGTCAGCTGTAGCGGGAGGTTGTTCCGCCAGCTGGCATCAGCGGCTGGGTGCAGTGCGGTGGCCATCGGGGGGCACTCAGGTCGGTAGAGGTCGGTTGGGACCGGCCCTACCAGCGCTGACCATCACGCCCATCTCCTTCGCCGCCCCGCACCGATTGCCCGCCGGCTCGGTGTCAGGGCGATCCTACCCGCAAGTCCCACCGCGTTTCCACCGTAGAGGCAGCTGCGTGCGGCGCCAGAGTTGCCTGGTCACCGCGACCCCTCAGCCTTTTTCGCCAGACGCAATCTAGCGAAAGTCGCCGGTTTCTGGCGCCTCTACCGGTGAGGGTACGACCCGCCGATTGTGAAGCAGGCCCTCAGCCAAGGAGACCGAAGATGCCCAGGTGAAGCTAATCAGCCCTTCGAAGCCGCTGAATGACAGCCCAGTACCGGACGAAGCAACACGTCGAGGGTTGAAGACAATAACCAGCGCACGTTGCGCACACGGAGGTAGGAATGTGAAGAGACGCGTATTCGCTGTGGTGGTTGCCGCGGCGGGGTTAGGGCTATCCACAGGTCAGGCGTGGGCCGCGTCGCCGGCATCATCAGGTGACGGTCACTACCGCACGGTCGACGATCCGAACGCAGGCACCGCAAGTGGGCAGGGAACCTTCCCATCCGGCATCAACGATGAGGGGGTGCTGGTTGGCAACTACTACACCAGCACCAACGAAGGTTTCGGTTTCCGCTATGAGGACGGCACGTTCAGCCCGGTCAACGACCCCAATGCGGGCACGGGAGCGTTCCAGGGCACCGACCCGCTGAGCATCGACTCACACGGCGTGATCGCCGGCTACTACATCGACGCCGCGGGTGTCTACCACGGATTCCTGTTCCGCCACGGGAGATTCACCACGTTGGACGATCCCAAAGCCGGAAAATCGCCATCGCAGGGCACCGTCGCTCAGGGAGTCAATGACCAAGG
>Ga0209380_10000491_pt1 | contig 27913 bp, 28 predicted proteins | sample HubBroMetageWFT6_FD_188347 | JGI IMG/M metagenome (GOLD analysis project Ga0209380, IMG submission 188347) | Warmed and freeze-thawed soil microbial communities from the Hubbard Brook experimental Forest, New Hampshire - Hubbard Brook CCASE Soil... | ecosystem: Environmental > Terrestrial >... | reverse complement strand
CCCGGCACTCATCCTCGCTTTTAGATTTTCCTACTCGATTGGATACAGTTTGGTGCCAAATCGTACGGTGTAAGGACTGTAGCTGGAAGAATGGCTTAATTGGCTAGATTGCCTTACAAAGATTTCGTCATAAGTAACGACTTTGACGTCAATTTCGCTTTGGCGCTGCGTGAATGCCTCGGCATCCGCCGCATTTCTTGGCGCTCGTCCGATCATGACAGCGAGCTTCGAATCGTCCGGAATATATCCCAACGCCCGCAAGATGGCTTGGATATTGATTGGGTCGTGCAGGTACCGCTCGTAGTCTCTCACTTGATCGATGGCGCGGTGAACCTTAGAAGTAAAACCGCGGTGAGGTCCTTGGGTGAGGGTCTTTTCGGCCGGGCCTTTTAACTCCAGTAGTTCGACTGTTGCATCGTTCCGCGGTCCTAGGATTGGCGAAAAGGCAAAGTCCGGTTTGTTGTCCTTTGGCCTCGCGAAATTGGGGACGTGAGAGATGGGAATGGCCATCCAAGCTTGCATTAGGATGGCCGGATGTTCCTCGAAGAATCGGTGCATCTCAGTCTCGCTTGCGTTTTTGTCGAGCAACATTTCAAAGAGCTCCACGTCGTGTCGAAGGCCGTCACGATCCCTCTTTACTGTGAGCCAATCATTATTGTTTCGGCGATCTCCCGGTGCATAGTAGTGCTCGCTTTCAGCACCGGGGTCCTTGCGTTTCAGAGCAGGTCCGATCTGAGCACGTCCGTTTTTGAACCGGACGAGAATTCCAAGATTGGAGTAGTCTTCGAGCACGCGATCGTGGTATTCATCGACAACCTTTTGAATCTGATTGAGTGATACTGTCGGGTCAATGGACGCATAAACGTGGGCATGCGCTCGCTCTCGCAGCAACTGCCCTGCATCGGAGTTAAAAGTTCTGCAAAGAATAACGAAGGGGATTGACTTCCATTTTCTTCCGTCTCGCATCGTACAATTTTCGGGCAAAGCGCGTACATCTGCAGCTAAAGCAAGTGCCTTTTCCAGAGGATAGTCGAAGGCCGGAGAGCCTGTTTCGGGATCAAAAATAGGCATATCCATGTCTGCCATGCAGACGATTGCGTCTACCAGGGCCAGGGCGCTTGCTGGTTCAAAGTGTAGGTAAGAAACGACGCGCTCCATGGGGACATGCTCGACAATATGGTATCGAGACCTCCACTCGGCAACACACGCTTGCGCTTCAAGTGTCTGGAAATTGCCCACAGCTCTAAGGAGTAGATTCATCCGGCGCCGCCGCGCTTATCACTCCCCATAGGCACTGAGTGAGATTTCAGTGCGCTCTTGTAGTCTACTCTTTCCCTAATGCCAGGTGCCCCACCCTTGCGGTCTTTGCAAGGGTGGGGACTTTTTGCGCTTAAATCCCAAGTCATCACATCACTTCAGGTCATTTAATGAATCTGCCCCACCCTTTAATGATCGCATAGGGCGCGGCACCCCGCATCTTTCCTCCTAGATGCAAGATATAATTAGATTTCGGTCATTGAACCTTAGAAATGTTTTTAGTGTTGCGTGCGCTTAGATTCTCTTGCAGACTTGCCGGGCAATGGCATCCGACGAGGATGAAATTCGAGAGGTACGAACGCGTGAGGAGCGCCGCGGCAAAAGACCTATCGATGTTGCGGAAAAGAAGCGAAGGGCAGAGCTTTTAAAGAAATTTAGGGAAGCGCTGGAAAGCGGTGAAATTGAAAAGTTCAAAGACGCGATTATCCGCGTCCTCGGGCAGCTGCCGGGGACACCCGAGTACGAGGCGTCGCTGAAGATTTGGAAGGAATTCCACGAGCCTTCTTCTTAAAATTCACGCGAGAAAAGGCAGCGACCCTCGATTCTTGCTCTTCTTCTGGAAGTTTGGAGAGATGTTGAACGGCGATGCGTGTGAGGGCCATTGCCGCTTCGTCTAGTGACAGTTTCTTCCTCTTCCTCGGCATCGGCGGTTCCTCCCAGTGGCGATAATAGCTTCAAAAGTCGTTTCGTCGCAAGCCCGGCGGACGATGGCATTCTTGAAAGGCTACCCCCACAGGCTGCAAGCCTGTGCCACAAATGCTTTTTCGCTTGCACTCATTCCATTGGGCGAGTAGATTTGGGCGTACGTTATTCCGGCGGGCTAAAAATATAGCCCGCACCCGGAGTGCTGGGGGCAATCCGTCACAATCTTGCGGGGAAGTTGCCGCCCGGGGAGGTTTTATGTCCCGACTGTGTCGGGGCGAATTATGACCGCCATCCTGACCATTGCCAATCAGAAGGGCGGCGTGGGGAAAACCACCACAGCCATTAACCTCGCTGCCGCAATTTCTCTTCGCAAAAAGAAAACGCTTCTCGTTGATCTCGATCCGCAGGGCAATTCGACCATCACTTTCTTTGATCTCGCCGACGTGCAGACGTCGATGTTCGACGTGCTCGGCGATCATCGCGCCGAAATGGCCAGCGTCATCAAGGTGACCAAGAATCCCATGCTCTCCGTGGCGCCATCGCGGCTGGCGCTGGCCAAACTCGAGCAGCAGCTTTCCGGGCAATTTGACGCGCCGTTCAAGCTCAAGGACGCCATTGCGCCGGTCCTGAAGGACTACGACTACATCATTATTGACACGCCGCCCGCGCTCGGCATCCTCACCGTGAACGCCCTGGTGGCCTCGACGCACTTGCTCGTGCCGATTCAGGCCGCGTACTTCGCGATTGAGGGCACGGACGATCTGCTCGAAACCTACGAGCGGATTCGCGCGCGGCCCAACCCTGAGCTCAAAGTGCTGGGCGTGCTCATCACCCTGTTTGACAAGCGCACCAACATCTCCCGCGACACTCACGAACAGATCCGTTCCGTGTTCGGCAGCGTGTTGTTCAAGACGCGCATCGGCAAAAATGTGCGCCTGGAGGAGAGCCCGGCTTATAAGGAAACGATCATGACCTTCGCCCCCAAATCACCCGGCGCGAAGGATTACGGCAAGCTGGCCCTGGAGGTTATCCAACGTGTCGAAGAGAATGGGATTGCCCGTCACGCTGAAGATGCGGCATGACGCGCACTACGTAGAACAAATCACCAATTTCAGCGGCGCGGCCATCGGCCGCATGGTTCCGGTCGATAAGATCAGGCCCAACCCCGACCAGCCGCGGAAATTCCTGGGCGACCTGCGCGAACTCACCGAATCCATCAAGGAAAAAGGCGTGCTGGAACCGCTGCTGGTGCGCTTTTTGCCGCGCGACGATTGCTACTACATCATTTCCGGCGAGCGCCGCTACCACGCCTCGCGCGCCGCGGGGCTGCGCGAAGTTCCCTGCATCGAAAAAATCGCCGACGACGCTGAAACGCTGGAACTCGCGCTCGTCGAAAACCTGCAGCGCAAGGACCTGACCCCGTTTGAAGAAGCCGACGGCCTGCAACGCCTCGCCGAGCAGTTTGAGTACACGCACGAAGATATCGCCAAGAAGATCGCCAAGGCGCGTTCCTCGGTGACGGAAACAATGTCCCTGCGCGTGATTCCGGAAGAGCTGCGCAAGATGTGCATAGACAGCGGCATCGTCTCGAAGTCGCTGCTCCTGCAGATCGCCCGCCAGCCCAACGAACGCAAAATGCAGGAAGCGATCCACCGCATCGCGCAGGCCGGACTGACGCGCGACGAAGCCCGCCGCGAGCGCCAGGAAGAGCAAAACGCCGGTCCGCGCCCGCAGCCCTTCATCTTCAACTACCGCCCGGACAACGAGGCCTTCAGGCTGCGCATCCAGTTTCGCAAGAGCAACGTCACGCGTTCGGAGCTGATCGAATCATTGCGCCACCTCATCGAAATGCTCGAGCAGGAAGGGAAGTCATCCTCCGGTGATGGCGGGCGCAGCAATCCAGCGGTCGCATGACAAACCGCAAAACCACGGATTTCAACTCGGAGAACGCAGAGAAATTCTGGAAACGGCAAATCCTCAACGGGCAGTAGTTGCTTTTCTCTGTACCCCTCTGCGCCCTCTGTGTTAAAAGACTTTTCTTCCTGCCGCCAATCGTGGCAATTTGAATCCGAACCCTCATGAACGAACTTTCCCCACTGCAGATTGGCATTCTGGAATGTCTGTCCGCGAAGGATTTTATCCTTGTTGCGTTTCCCCTTTACGCGAACGCAGTCGGCGTACGGAAGGGAAGTTGCGCCGCGCTGCTCGATCCAATCCCAGGGGGCGCATTCCGTCTCTACGGCGAGCCAAGTTTCCTGCTGGAAGGAAATCTAACCGTGCGTATCGCGGAAAAAGGCAAGACGTGGTTCGTATGGAAAAAGCAGCGGCTAGAAGCGACCGCGGAGCGAGTTTTAGAATTGGAACGCTTTGTGGCGGAACTGAAGTTGCTTCTCGAACCGCATCTGACATGAAATGCGCAGTTGGCCGCTAGTTGATTTTGACAGGCCCCATTGCTTCGCGCATGGCCTGGAACGCCTGGGTGTCCACGCGCGCTCCGTCAAAATGTCCCTGCGGATACTGTGCCTCGAGTTGAGCGGCCAGAAAACTGCCGCGCAGGACGCTGGAATCGTGATTGGACCACAATAAGCTGGCCGAGCGGTCGCCGTACCTTTCGATCAAAGTCCGCATAAGTTTCGTGGCTTCCCGCGGATCATACCCGCGGTCGATGATGGTTTGCAGCCCCAGGCGATCGGCTTGATTTTCGAGCCCGCGCAGATGGCCGTTGGCAACCGCTGCCATGCCCACCTTGGATAAATAGATAGATAAATCTCCTATGTAGTAAGTCCCTGCAATACCCACAATGGTCAAACCAACCTTTGCGGCACGCGTCTCGTTCGCTTCCCGCCACGTGTGTACCTGCAAGACGTGCGCAATCTCATGACTCATCGCAAATGCCAGCTCTGTTTCATTTTCGACGACGCCGAGCAGGCCGGTATTGACCAGCACCGTGCCGTCCGGCAACGACTGCGCGTTGATGCTCGGGTCCTCCACCACAAAGAATCGAAATTCCAGCGGCCGGGTCGTGCCCAGTTGTCCCGCTGGAAGTAATGAGGTCCCCAAATCGGCAACATACTGCTGCACTTCAGGCACAGGAAAAAGTTTCAGCCGGCCGTCCACTTTGCCCCCTCGCCGGAATTCCAGGAGTTCGATTCCTGTCTGCGGATCCTTGCCGCGGACTACCTGGACATCGTGAGGATTGTTGTAAGCCTCGGGCGGCGCGGGGTCGTGAAGTTCGATCGATTGCGTGTCAACCCGGCCATTTTCGCGCCGAATGCCTGAGTAATGGATTTGCCGCCCCGCGTATAGAGCGGCTGGCGTCCCGGTCGTCGTATCCTCCGTGCGAGCCTTACGCAGGCTCGCGGACTTCGCACTTGCATCGGCCGGCGGCCATTCCCGGTGGGTCTTCGGGCCAATTGTTAGCCATTCGCCGTCCGCCTTCAATTCAGCAGGCTCGCCGGCAGCAATCATGGGGCCGTTGGCGGGTTCTTCCTGTAGGTACACCGATTCATGAACCGACTTGTCCGACAGTCCTCCCTCAACGGTAATGTGGTCTGCGGAAAACAGGTGCTTTCCTTGCCAGATTCCCTCGGCATCGACTAATTGCCCCGTTGCCAATCCCGCGAAACTGAGCGCCGTTCCAGCGGAGGTATCGCGGCCTTCGACGTGGCCGCCCCTCGCGAGTTGAATGTGGTCGTCGAGAATTGCCACGGTGGAATCGTCGATGCGCGCCGTCAGGTATCCGCGCAACTTCAATTTCGTGGGGGCGGGGGAGGCGGCAAACGAAATCAGCGGGGAAGCATGCAACATCAGCGCGATCAAAAATGTACCAACGTATCGTGCAGCTTGGTTCGTTCCGTGCGGGATGGCCATTTCTCTCATAGGAATCATTGGAGTCTGAAACACTCCGTCAGGAGCCTTCGTGCTCGAGTGAACTCTTGACTTCGTTTGCGACTTGTTTGGCTGCTTCCACAGCCAGGATCTTCTCGTTCCAGCGTGGGTCGGCCTTGACTCGGACGGCGAGACTCCCGAGGTTTTTTTTGTCGCTCCGCCGGACGAGAGTGACTTGCAATTTCAAGCTGCGCTTCCCCGTGCCAAACCCGATGACCCTCGATTCCACCGCATTGCCCTTTTTATATTCGGTAAGCGTCCCGGTAATCACGACCGAAGCCGGTGCATCCGCTTCCTCAACGACTTCTCCCTCGCCAATCACCTGGTCGAATAACTTCGTTTTCACGAGTCGCGAGCGAAGCTCGGCATACAAGTAATCGGAAAACTCGGGCATAAGCTCCACGCCTTCGGCCCGGTCAAAATGCTTGGCTTCGACCGTCTTGTATTTCCCCTTGGAATCCTTGGCCCTTGCCGGGGCCGCGGCTAGCAAAATTCCGGCCAGGGCAGCCAAAGAGATCGCTACAAAAGTACGCATGAATTTTTCTCCCATCGCATCATTGGACCCGAAATTCAATTTCCCGCGGACGCCGGTGATGCCGTCGCGGACATCACGGCATCATGCAATGCCTGTCCGCGAAGCAGATTGCGAACGGCGTCGCTAAGAGCGCCGTTGAAATCCGTTTCCAGATCCTTCATCTCACTTTTCTTGCGGACTGCCACATGGGAAATGGACGTGCCTCTGGCCGTGATCTGCTGAGACTTTCCGCTTTTCGGGTCTTTTACCGCGACCGCCAATTCGATCTTTCCGAAAAAGTCAGCCAAGCTCGGTGCCAGGCCGAAATGGAAGAGGTAGACGTTGAGGATCAGGTCGGCGGACGCCGCGTCGGGCGACAGCATGTCCGCTGCTTTCAGCGAAGATTCCAGAGCGTCGCGGACGATGTCCACTGGAAGCCGGTCGACGAAAATGCCGCCGCGAGCGTTGGTCACCAGCATGGGCTGCGGGTTCCCCGCGCGATCGATCACGTCTCCAACGAAAAACTTCACAGGCCGTGAAAATTTCTGCGGCGTGACGGGCGTCGCGAGAGCGACGTGGATCGTGTTATCGGGTTTGGGCTTCGGGTCGTCTGCCCACACGGACCCGACGGCCATGCTAAAAGTCAGCACAAATATGGGGAACACCATGAAAATAGCCGCATGCCCGAGATTGCCGCGAGTGGGTAAGGGTCGGAGTGCAGGGGCCGGAAAGCCCATTGATATTCCTCTGTTGACTACCGTCTAGGTCCGGATCAAAAAACGGTCAACTGAATACGCTGATAATAGGTTGGCACCTCTAGGGTGTCAAACAGATTTTCCGGTTCTGGCACCCAGTTCGGGCGGGTTGGATGGGTCGATAATCCCAAATTGTGCCTGATGAAAGAAAGCGCTCTGGAGTTCATCCACAGAGCCCGCAGGTCCGCCACCGGCAAATGCAGCATACGATCGCCCTGTACCGTGAAAGCGAGTGCATCGAGACCTGCCACGCAGGAGGCAGTGAAGTCCACGGCATCGAGTGCGGACCGCGCGCCGGTCACGATCGCTCGACTGTGCGCTCACTTACGCCGCCTTTTTCCCCGCTTTGATCGCATTGTACTCCAGGATCGCCTGCTTCGTGCCATCGACGTCGATATCCGGCGTCAGCGTTCCCTTAAATTCGTCGTACAAACGGACCGTGTTCATCAAGAGACGCTCCGGTCCCATCCAGTTGTCGTACTTGCCCATCTTGATGTCCGCGGCGGCCGCGCCCGCGCTCATCTTGGCGTCATAGCGCTTCTTGACCTCGGACTTCAGGAAACGAAAATATTCGCCCGACTCTGCCAGGTCCTTTTTCCCGCCGACGGGTCCATGTCCCGGAACGATCACGTCCACATCCATCTTCAACACTTTATCAATGGACTCCATCCACTTGGACACATGAGCATTGTGGCAATAGGGTATCAGGTGGAAAAAGGCCAGGTCCGCGGCGAAAAGAATTTTGTGCTGCGGCAAGTAGGCCACAATATCACCCCACGTGTGCGCAGGGCCGACAAAACGGAACTCCACAATGTTGCCGCCAATGTTGTAGACCAGCTTGTCCTCAAACGTTACCGTCGGCGGCGCGAGCTTGCGCGCCTCGGTGCCGTCCGCGAGGCCCTCAGCTTTTGGCCATGACGGCGGGGTATTGGGAATGGCCTTCAATACTTCCTGCCGGCAATAGGGGTGGGCCGCGATCTGCGCCGGGAGAAAGAATTGATTGCCGGCCACGTGATCGCCGTGATGGTGGCTGTTAATCAAGTGGGTGATGGACTTTCCGCCGCCGGCCTTCTTCGCCGCGGAGATGAAGGCTTTGCTCTGCACCGGATATCCCAGCGCATCGAACACCATCAGCGAATCCTCTCCCACGAAAAGCCCGGCGTTGGAGATTCCGGCATTCAGATGACCGGTGCCGCCTTCCTGCTGGTAGGCGTACACGTTCGGCGCAAGTTGCTTTAGCTCGGTGTTCCAGCTGGGCATTACCGGATACCGATCGTCAATTGGAGGAAGCTTCTCGACAGATGCGCCGAAGATGCGCGGGGAAGATTCATCGACGCGCGGCTGCACTTCTCCCAAAAGTTTTTCCAGCCCGCCCGCACCGATCAAACCGGCAGTCGCTCCAAGCCCCGCCCAAGCGGTGCGCGCCATCACTTCGCGCCGGGTCAAACCATCACCCGCAAACTTTTTTTCTTCCGCCATAAATCCTCCTCGATTTTCCACGCATCAGACGAGCCATTACGTTTCGAGCTTTCCGATTGCAAAAGGGAATTTCGATTGTGCACCCAAGACCGGTGGCCATTGTACACCTGCTAAGCAACAATAATTCCGTTAGGGCTCCGAGTTTCGATTGGTGAGAACATCGAAGCAGGGAACTCCTGAGCCGTTTGGCGCAAATGAGCCCATGTTGCGGAAGCGCAGTAAGCGGACTTTCCCTGATTTAGTAACTAGTCTGGAATTCTTCCCAGACATTTAGTTTCCGGCGTCCACACATGAAACAATGACAGTGGTGGGCGCAGTTCCGTAGCGCCGGCATCCCGCCGTCATGTGTTTGCGCAATCTGATGATCAGAGAAATAGCCGGCGAGACGTCGGCGCTACGAAAACCCCGCGTCCCGTAGTGAGTCGCGTAAGAAGGTGCCTGTTGATTTTTATCTTTTTCCTCGGCATCGCCGTCATGTTCGCGGCACCGCTGCTGCGTCGCTACAACAAGGCGTTCGCTGCGCTCGCCGCGGGCGCATTCGCTGTGCTTGCGGTTGCGGCCGTTGGCCTCGTGCGTGTCGACCCGAGGATCGGCCTGGCAGCGATCGAATCGAATCGCCGGGAATACCTGTTTTGCTTGGCATGCGAATTACCGGTGTTCCTCCTCGCGCTGATTTCCTGGAAACGTTTCAAGTGGGCGTTTTGGCTGGGGTGGGGAATCAACCTCGCTTTTAGTCTGATTGTCTTAGCAGTAGTCATAGAACTCACTTTCTTTTGGCACTGGTAGGCTTGGCCTGCGCCTTCCGGTCCAAAATACGGGATTGTTTTTCAATTTTTAGTTCTCTTCTTTGCGCCGGGGGCCTGCGAGCCAACCCGGTGCAATGCGTCTATTAATTCTTCCGTTGCACCTCGAATCTACGGTTTTCTCCAGCCGTCTAAAACAGACTAAGATGAGGAAGTTGCTAGCTAAGGGCCTGGTTAGAGACAGAGCCGGATCCTCAAATCTCGCATCAATTGAGTCGCCGAATGACGAGAATTGAAAAATGCCGGATCGCCGATTGCGGCCAGGCCGTCGAAGCGACGCTCGACGGCGAGATGTTTTGCCGGGAGCATTTTATCTCGGTGTGTTACACGCGGCTTGACCATTACGAGGAAATTCGGAAAGGGCCCGGCCTGAGCATCACGGATACGGAATCACTGCGACGTTTCATCCACGAAAGCACGCGGCAAGCGGACGAAATAGAACATGCGGCCATGGATCTCGACAACCTGGACCGCGCCAAGCTTCTCCACATCATCTTGTCGGCCAGCGAACTCGGACGTCATCTTCGGCGCAGCCCGCGGAAGGCGGCGGCGATTGCCGTGCGGCTCAGCTCGGAAAAAATTGGCGGCACTTGGGAGGAGCACACCGAGACGGTGCTGGTAAGCCAGTACGGCGCATTGGTGCGGTGCAAACATTCTACCAAGGCCGGCGAGACCCTGGAGGTCATGCGGGCTGATACCGGCGAAAAGGCTCTGGCCCGGGTCGCCTGGCAGCGTCCCGCGGGCAACTGCGATATCCGAATCGGGGTCGAGTTTGTGGCCTGCGAAAACTTCTGGGGATTGGATTGGGGCGCCGTCGAAGAAACTCGATAAAGCCTTCCAGAGCTCACCTATTTAGTTGGGCAAGACCTCTAGACTTCCGCGCTCAAATCCAATTCGTCCTGAAATTCCTTAGCGTTCAAGCGTAAACATTGGCGTCTTTCATTTGGGGCTCCGAGGAGGCGGATTCCGGAAGCAATCCGCTCACAGCCAATTCTAAATCATGCTGGCTGGTCGTCTGCTCGGGATAGCTGATCGCTTCGATTTTGAATGAAAAGCGATCGTTCGCTCCCGCCGCGTCGGATAATCCTTCCGCGATTCTTGCGGTAAATCGCTGGGCTCCCGCCTTATCGACCCCCAGAAGGATCACGCCGAAATAGGCGGGCCTTAGAATGAAGATGGAGTCTTGCTCGCGCAGCTTGCTTGAAACTGCCTTGGCGGCATCGCCGAGAGCCGACATTCCCAGGCTGTGCTCCGAGAAAGCGGCACGCAGTTTGATGGCCACCACCAGCACCGAAAATTTCATTTCCGCGGCGGCCGCCCGTCGGAACTCCATGGTCAACCGGTCCTCAAAGGTATTGTAGTTCGGCATGGCGGACAACAGATCGGCGCTGGCTTGCTTCAAAGCCTCGGTTGCCTTCATTCGATCCGCGGCCATCTGTTTTCGAAGACGGTGGATGGTAACCTGGCGGTCCACAATGTAGGCAACCAGAAGACACGACAAGGTGCAGAACCCCAGAAAGGCAATCTGCGGAGTGCTGGTCGCTGAGTTTTCCCGGCTCGAAAAAACCGCCGGGTACATGAGCAGGGCAAGTCCCCCGGCTAATACGACTATAGCCGAGCACGCGAAAAGGCTTAATTGAAATTCTCGCCGTTCCAAATCCGCGGGCGTATGCTGCCGGTCACTTTTCATAAGAGTATTCTCACGCATAGAAATTATACGCATAACCATGGCGGCGAAACGGGCGAGTATTTCTCAAGATGCCCGAAAAGATATACAGCATTCTGGTGATTTGGGGGATGGAGCGGCGCCGTCGTCCGGTCCCTCATAGCGCCGAAGTCGAAAATGGGAACACCTGTCTGCGTCCAGACTCTGCAAACACGCTGCCTTTGAAGGCCATTGACGAGCCGTCAGCCGGAGGCATGATCAACGGCGAATGAGTTTTTCTTCTTGCCGGCTGGACATCTCGCCTGCCATGCAACTCAAGATAAACTCCATTCAAAGACGCCAGGTAGCCTGCCTTGACCCCCTCGGGCCCTCTTGCCTTCTACGTGAACCGCAGGTAGCATAGTGAGTCTGCGTTCGCTTTAATCCCTCCTAATGAATCCTCGGTTTTGGAGCGGCGCGGAGGCGTGTGGCCGTACCGGCGGTTTCAGCCGCGGACATTGTTCCGATGCATTATATTTTGTGAATGGGTATGCGAATTCCAGTGGGAGCAACTTGCCGATGAAGTCGATCGTGGTGGTGGGGGCACAATGGGGCGATGAAGGCAAGGGCAAGGTCGTGGACTACCTCGCCGCATCGTTCGATTACATTGCGCGATGCGCGGGGGGCCACAACGCGGGCCACACCGTCATCTTCAACGGGAATCGTTTCGTCCTGCAGTTGATCCCCTGCGGGATTTTGCGCCCCGGCAAGCACGCGGTGATTGGATCGGGAGTGGTCGTGGACCCGGCGGCCCTGGTGGGAGAACTGGACACGCTGGCTAAAGCCGGGATCGACGTTGCGGGTCGCTTACATCTTTCCAACCGCGCGCACTTGATCTTCCCTTATCACCGTCAAATGGAGAAAGCGGCCGAAGCGGCTCGCGGCGCGTGGAAAATCGGCACAACCTCGCGCGGAATCGGCCCGGCTTACGAAGACAAGATGGCACGGCATGGAATTCGTGTCGGCGACATGCTCGACCCGTCACGATTTCGAGAAAAGCTTGCCCGCGTCATTGCCGAAAAGGATGCCGTGTGCCGCGCGACCTATGGCGTGCCTCTCGATACCGCGGGCCTCGCCGAACAATATCTGGCCCTCGCCGAGCGGATACGTCCGCTGGTCGTTGACGCCTCGGAACTGATTAACGACGCGCTGGACGCCGGACAATCCGTTTTGTTTGAGGGCGCGCAAGGCACGATGCTAGACATCGATTTCGGAACATACCCGTACGTCACCTCCTCCAATGCGATTTCCGGCGGCGCCTGCACGGGCCTCGGAGTCGGCCCCACGCGGATCAACGGCGTGGTCGGAGTGACCAAGGCGTACACCACGCGCGTTGGCAGCGGCCCCTTTCCCACCGAGATGCCGGACCTTGAAGCCACCGAAGTGCGCGACCGCGGAAAGGAATACGGCGCGGTGACCGGACGTCCGCGGCGCTGCGGCTGGCTGGATCTCTTCGTGCTGCGCTATGCGATTCGCATCAATGGAATCTCCTCGCTTGTCGTGACCAAACTTGACGTCTTCGATACGCAGAAAGAAATTCAAGTCTGCACGGGCTATCGCTACAAAGGCGCGCCAGTGAAGGAAATGCCGGCTTCCGCCGACGACCTGGCCGAAGTCACGCCGGAATATCGCACTGTTCCCGGGTGGCAGTCGGATACTTTCGGCGTGAAGGATATTGATAAACTTCCGCGCGCGGCGCTGGACTACCTGAAATTTATTTCCGATTTTCTGGGCGTAGAAATCGGCATGATTTCCACCGGGCCGGACCGCGATGCCACCATCGTTTGCGCCGGCACGCAGCTCGCCCGGTGGATCTAATTCGCAAATCCCATGTTGTCCTACACTGACGCGCGACAAAAAGTAATCGAGGTTGCCGGATCCATCCCGCGGCCGTTGCTGCGAGCTCAGGTTGAAATCGAGCAGGCCTTCGGCCGCATTCTCGCCGAGCCGGTCCTCGCCGATCGCGATTATCCCCCCTTCGACCGTTCCACGCGCGACGGTTTTGCGGTTCGCTCCGCGGATGCGCAGGACCCCGGAGCGCATCTCGAATGTGTCGGTGAACTTCGCGCGGGCGGACGTTTTGAAGCGCCTGTCCTGCCGGGGCAATGCGTTGAGATCATGACTGGCGCAGGCGTCCCGCAGGGCGCGGACGCCGTCGTGATGATCGAGCACACGAAACGCGAAGGCCGGACGATTACCCTCGAACGCGCAGCGCAAAAGGGAGATCACATCGTCCTTCGCGGCAGCGAAGCGCGAACGGGAACATTGCTGGTCGCGCCGAAGACACGCCTGGGCTACGCGGAGATGGCCCTCGCGGCGCAAGCAGGCGCCACCCGCCTTGACGTATTCGCAGCGCCGCGGCTCGCAATTCTCTCCACGGGCGACGAAGTCGTGGACGCGCGAAGCAAGCCCGGGCCGCTTCAGGTCCGCAACAGCAATGGAATCTCCATCGAAATCCTGGCGAGCACGGCCGGCGCGGAAACCGTTCAGCTCGGAAACGCGCCCGACGAAATAAGCGCGCTTCGTGCTGCCATCGAACGCGGCCTCGAACAGGACGTCTTGGTTCTCTCCGGCGGCGTATCCATGGGCAAGTACGACCTGGTTGAGCAAGTGCTCGCCGATCTGGGCGCGGAATTTCACTTCACGGGGGTATCCATTCGTCCCGGGCGCCCCGCCGTGTTTGGAATCTGCCGAAATAAGCTTGTCTTTGGCCTGCCGGGCAATCCGGTTTCCACTATGGTGACGTTCGAGCTTTTCGTCCTGCCCGCGGTTGACGTGCTGAGTGGCGCGATTCCGCGGCCCCTCCCGATCTTTCGGGCCAAGCTTGCAACCCCGGTGCGCGAGAAAGGTCCTGTGACCCATTTCCTGCCCGCCAGGATTGAATGGGAAGGCAGGGAAGCCCGCGTCACGCAACTGCCCTGGCAAGGCTCCGGCGATATCGTAGCCCTGGCACTGGCAAACGGATTTCTGATTGTTGCCCCCGATCGTCCCGAAATTGCTCCGGGCGAATGGGTGGACGTCCTGCCTCGCAGGGGAGCAATTTAGTGTATTCACATGAACCTGTCCTGGACGAAATCAGGTCTACTCTTGCAGCCCCGGGTCCCCGCGAGATAAAGGCCAGGCCAATCGTCAAAATCATCAGCCGTTCCCGCGACTATCATTGCCCCGGGATTTCGAGATTGATGGCGAAGTTATAGTCGGCCGTAAACGCGATTCCCTTACACGCCACCCGGCGCGCGGCGCTGGCGAATGGGCGACTGCGAATATCGCTTCTGGTGTTCTGAGGCGTAACTCTTGTTAGACTTCTTTGCGTGATCGGGAGAATTCAAACTCGTTGCTGCATCGCCGGAGGTGGCCCTGCCGGCATGATGCTGGGTTTTCTATTGGCCAGGGCGGGCATTGATGTGTGCGTGCTTGAAAAGCATAAGGATTTCCTGCGTGATTTCCGTGGCGACACGATTCATCCCTCCACCCTCCAATTAATGCATGAACTCGGCCTTCTGGAGGAATTCCTCAAGCTCCCTCATCAGAAGGTGCTCGAGCTTGCGGGCCAAGTGGGGGCCGAGACCGTAACCCTCGCCGACTTTACGCATCTTCCCACGCACTGCAAATTCCTTGCCTTGATGCCGCAGTGGGATTTTTTGAATTTTATCGCCGAAAAGGGAAAGAATTTTTCTCATTTTCATTTGGAGATGTGCGCCGAAGTGGTCGACCTTGTTGAGGAAAACGGACTGGTTACAGGAGTGCGCGCGAAAACCAAGGATGGAGAAAAGGAAATTCGCGCCGACCTGATCGTGGGCGCCGACGGACGCCGGTCGATCCTTCGCGAACGGGCAGGTCTCGAAGTGATCGATCTGGGCGCGCCCATGGATGTGATGTGGATGCGCCTTAGCCACCGTCCCGGCGATCCCAAGCAAACTTTTGGACACGTCGAAGCCGGAAAAATTTTTGTTATGTTGGATCGCGAGCAATATTGGCAATGCGCCTATGTTATTCCCAAAGGGAGCGCCGACAGAGTACGCGAAAAAGGGCTGCCCGCATTTCGGCAGGAAATAGTCCAGCTGAGTCCCTTCCTGGGAGAGCGGGTCGAGGAATTGCGCGATTGGAAAGATATTTCCCTCCTCACCGTCTCGGTGGATAGACTATCCCAATGGTCGAGACCCGGACTCTTGTGCATCGGCGACGCCGCTCATGCCATGTCCCCCATCGGAGGCGTCGGGATCAACCTTGCCATTCAGGACGCCGTCGCTGCCGCCAACATACTGGCGCCAATTTTCATGGATGGCCGCCCTTCCGAGGCTGAACTCGCGGAAGTTCAGCGGCGGCGTGAATTTCCGACCCGCGCCACGCAGCGCATGCAAACCATCGTGCAAAATCTCATCCTCGCTCGGGTCTTAAGAAGTGACCAGCCGATTTTGTTGCCCTGGCCGTTGAAGCTATTCCAGCGCTGGCCCTTTCTGCGCAGGATTCCCGCGCGCCTTATCGGGATCGGGTTCCGGGCAGAGCACATTAAAACTTCCATCGCGGGTAAGGCATAGTAGAGTTGACCATGGCGAAACTGACGCATTTTCGCAAACGCGGTGAAGTGGCCATGGTCAACGTGACATCCAAAGACGTCACGGAACGCACGGCGCTCGCGCGCGGGTTTGTGCGCATGTCGCTGCCGGTATTGCGAGCGCTGCGCCAGCAGAAACTGCCCAAGGGCAACCCCCTGGAAATCGCTCGCATTGCCGGGATCGCGGCGGCCAAGCGCACCTCGGAGTGGATACCTCTTTGTCACCCGCTGCCGCTGACGCACATTGATGTGACTGCGCGGCTATGCAAGAATGGCGTGGAGGTCGCCTCGCGCGTTACCGCGACGGCGCGGACCGGCGTGGAGATGGAAGCGCTCGTGGCGGTGTCGGCGGCGGCGCTCACGGTCTACGACATGTGCAAAGCCCTGGACAAGGGTATGGAAATTTCCGATATCGTTTTGCTCGAAAAAATCGGCGGCAAGAGCGGCCACTATCTGCGACGCAAGAAGTAACGGCTCCCAATGAATGCCCCTTCACAAAACGTACAGGTCCTGATTGTCGATGACAATCCCCTGATCCGCGAGCTCATGTGCCGTGGAATGGCAGGGCATTGCGCGGTGACTTCCTCTTGCGATGGCGCGGACGCACTGCTCAAGTCCGTCGACAATCCACCCGACCTGATCATCTCCGATTTCCGCATGCCTGGCCTGGACGGCCGGCAACTCTTCGAGAAATTGCGCAGCCGCGAGAGCACGCGAAATATTCCCTTTGTGTTTGTCGCCAGCCGCGGCGATATCGAGGAAAAGCTGCGCCCCGCGGTCGGCGGCGGCGTGGAGGACTTTATTCCCAAGCCGTTTTTCGTGGCCGACCTGGTCCGCCAGGTGAAAAAAATCGTGGACCGCCTGCATCTGGAAAAAATGCAGAAGCATGCCTCGCGCCCCGGAGTTATCCAGGGCCGCCTCGAGGAAATGAGCGTCACCGAACTCATGCAATCCCTCGAAATGGGTCAAAAAACTTGCCGGCTGACGCTGCGCCGAGGCGGGGAAGAAGCCGAACTGTTCTTCAACGCCGGCCAGTGCAAGCATGCCCAATTGGGCGGCGCGGAAGGCGACACGGTCGCCTATCAAGTCATTGGTTGGCTCGATGGCGATTTTGAAATCGAATTCGGCGCCGCCTCGGGCCGCGAGACCATCACTCTTTCCACCACGGGCCTGCTTATGGAAGCGATGCGCCTCATGGACGAAGCCAATCAGAGCGTGCAAAGCTAGCGATATTGGTTCATGTAGCGCCCGCCTTCAGGCGGGCATCTGTCAACATCCAAAATGCCAACCTGAAGGTTGGCGCTACAAAACCCCTTCGGATTTCCTATGCGCGTGACCATTCTCACCATCAGTGATTCTGTATCGCGAGGCACTCATAAAGATGCCTCCGGTCCAAGCGTGCGAGATCGTTGTGCGCAACTCGGCTGGGACGTGGTCACCGAAGTTGTCTTGCCCGATGAACCGGTGGCCATTCGAGACTGCCTCGAGTTTCTCGCCGATAGTGGCGCAACGGACTTGATCCTGACAACTGGAGGCACAGGAATCGGCCCGCGAGATTCTACTCCCGAAGCCACCACGGAAGCTTGCCAGAAACTGGTGCCCGGAATTGCCGAACTGATGCGCGACGAAGGCCGCAAAAAAACTCCCCGCGCCGCCTTGTCGCGAGCCGTCGCGGGCGTGCGGGGCCGCGTTTTAATTGTCAATCTGCCCGGCAGCCCTCGCGGCGCGCTCGAATCGCTCGACGCCGTCGCCGATTTATTGCCCCACGCTCTGCAAGTCCTCGGCGGCGCGCGCCACGATTAGACTCAAATCGGTTGCTCCTCCGCCTCAGAACAGCTTCTCGCATTCACCAAAAAATAAGATTTTCTAGTTACTCTATGAGTTATACTCGCCGGTCCCTCAGTCAGCAGGAGCCGCATGGCAATCCTCTCCGGCAGACGGCTAGGGCCCTATGAAATTCTCTCTACTATCGGTGCGGGGGGAATGGGCGAAGTGTACAAAGCTTGCGACACGCGCCTCGACCGCATCGTCGCCATCAAAGTTCTTCCCGCTCATCTTGCCGGCCGCGCGGAATTGCGCGAGCGCTTCGACCGCGAAGCAAAAGCGATCGCCAGCCTGAATCATCCTCACATCTGCACGCTGTACGACACCGGTCATCAAGACGAAATCGATTATCTGGTGATGGAGTATCTGGAAGGCGAGACGCTGGCACAGCGATTACAAAAGGGGGCGCTGCCGCTGGAGCAAGTGTTGCAGTACGCCATTGAAATTTCCGACGCGCTGGACAAAGCGCACCGCAAAGGCGTGACGCATCGCGACCTGAAGCCCGGCAACATCATGCTCACGAAGTCGGGGACGAAGTTGCTGGACTTCGGTTTGGCGAAGTTGAAGCAGGAGGCAGCCCCGTCCAACGTGCCGCTTTCGGACCTTCCCACGGCGAAGGACCCGCTGACAGCGCAGGGAACGATCTTAGGCACGTTGCAATACATGGCTCCGGAGCAGTTGGAAGGCAAGGAAGTAGATACGCGCACGGACATTTTCTCCTTCGGCGCAGTCGTATACGAAATGGCGACGCGCAAGAAGGCGTTTGAAGGCAGCACCCAGGCCAGCGTGATCTCGGCCATCATGTCCTGCCAACCTCCACCCATGTCCTCGCTCCAGCCGATGACGCCTCCAGTGCTCGACCGCGTCGTTAAGCGATGCCTTGCGAAGGACCCGGACGAACGATGCCAGAGCGCAAATGACCTAACGAATGAGTTGAAATGGATTTCGGAAGGCGGCTCTGGAGTATCGGCGCCGACCTCCACAGTGAAGGGCGTTCGGACATTCGGGCGGCGTGAGCTGATCCTTGGCTCAACCGCGTCGTTGTTAGGCGCGGCTGTCACCGGCTTTGCCGTCTGGAGGCTGAAGCCATCGCCACCACAGCTTGTCACCCGCACGGTAATAAATCTGCCGCCGGGGCAGCAATTGGCGGGTCTGGATAGCGGCCCTGCTGTGGCACTCTCTCCCGACGGAATTCATCTCGTTTATGTCGCGCGCGAGGGTGGCACGCAGCGGCTTTATCTGCGAGCAATGGATGTCCAGGAGGCCAGGCCCATCCCCGGCACGGAAAGTGCCGTCATTCCCTTCTTTTCCCCTGACGGCCAGTGGGTGGGGTTTTTCGCTGGCGGCAAGCTCCAGAAGGTCTCGGCGAGCGGGGGAGCCGCAATTGTGCTTGGCGATGCTGGGTTCCCTTACGGGGCCAGTTGGGGTGGCCAAGGGATGATCGCTTTCGCACCCGCTCTTGTCTCCGTTCTCCAACAAGTGCCGGACGCAGGAGGCACCCCGCTACCGCTGACTCGTTATGAAAAAGGGGAGTCCAGTCACCGTTGGCCTGATTTTTTGCCCGGCGGCAAGGCAGTGCTCTTTGCTGTTGGACCGACAGCAATCAATTTCACCAACGCGCACGTTGCCGTCGAGTTGGTCGGAAAGGGCGAACCGCGAAACCTGATCCAAGGGGGAACGCAGCCCCGGTATGCGTCATCGGGACATCTGGTTTATGCGCAAGGAGGGATCCTGATGGCCGTGCCGTTCGATCCCCGCCGGCTAACCGCCGCGGGCACGGCGATCCCTGTGGTAGAAGGTGTGCTGCAATCCCCAGCCAGCGGAGCCGCCCAGTACACCATCTCCGCCACAGGAACTTTGGTCTATATTTCGGGGGGTGTTCAGTCGGCCCAAAGCAAGCTGGTGTGGGTCAGTCGGAATGGGGTAGAACAGCCCTTGGCCGCCCCCATGCGAGCCTATCAGTTCCCTCAGCTTTCCCGTGACGGCCGGAGGCTTGCCGTGGGAATCACTGAACAGGAGGGTCAAATCTGGCTGTTCGATCTCGCCCGGGAGACGTTAACACGGTTTACGTTTGAGGGGAATTCGAACTCTAACCCAACTTGGACACCGGATGGCAAGCGAATAGCCTTTCAATCAAACAAGGAAGGGGCGCCAAATCTCTTCTGGCAACTGGCTGACGGCAGCGGCGGGCTGGAGCGCTTGAGCACCAGCGAGCTCAATCAGGTTCCGACGTCCTGGTCCCCGGACGGGCAACACTTGGCCTTTTTTGAAGTCGATCCCACCTCGCAGCGGGACATCTGGGTGCTGCGGCTCGGTGACCACAAGGCCCAGCCGTTCCTCAAGACACCATTCGACGAATCGGTGCCACGGTTTTCACCCAACGGGCGCTGGCTGGCCTATATCTCGAATGAATCCGGCCGCTTTGAGATTTACGTGCAGCCCTACCCGGGCCCCGGCGGCAAGTGGCAAATCTCGACCGAGGGTGGCACTGAGCCAGTTTGGAATTCGAACGGACGGGAGCTGTTCTACCGCGGAGGCGACAAGATGATGGCGGTGGAGATTACCACACAGCCAAGTTTCGTTGCGGGTACGCCCCGGATGCTATTTGCGGGACAGTACCAGCCGACCCCGGCAACGACCCCCAATTACGACGTGTCCCCCGATGGCCAGCGCTTCCTGATGCTCAAGCCCAGCGAGTCGACAGGGGTGGCACCGACGCAAATCAACGTCGTGCTGAACTGGTTTGAAGAGTTGAAGCAGAAAGTTCCTACGGGGAAGAAGTGATGGCGCTCGCCACAGGCACACGTCTCGGTTCCTACGAGGTCGCCGCGCAGATTGGCGCGGGCGGAATGGGCGAAGTCTATCAAGCGCACGACACGAAGCTCGGGCGCGACGTAGCCATTAAAGTCCTGCCGGAAGCGTTTGCGCATGATGCAGATCGACTTTCCCGATTTCAGCGCGAAGCGAAGATGCTGGCGGCGCTGAATCATCCCAACATCGCAACAATTCACGGACTGGAACATTCGGACGGCGTGCAGTATCTAGTCATGGAGTTGGTCTCGGGTGAGACGCTGGCAGAGCGAGTCAAGGCTGGCCCGCTTGGTATCGATGAGGCGCTGAAGATTGCTGTACAGATTGCCGAGGCGCTAGAAGCAGCGCACGAAAAAGGAATCATTCACCGCGATTTGAAACCTGCCAATGTGAAGCTCACTCCTGAAGGCAAAGTGAAAGTGTTGGACTTCGGATTGGCGAAGGCATTTGGAGGGGATACATCAACGGAAGACATTGGCAACTCACCGACATTGAGCATGGCGGCGACGATGCAAGGAGTGATTCTCGGCACTGCGGCGTACATGAGCCCCGAGCAGGCGCGTGGCAAGGCGGTGGACAAACGAACGGATATTTGGGCGTTCGGATGCGTGCTCTACGAATTGCTGACAGGAAAAGCGGCATTCCACGGCGAGGACGTAACCGACATCTTGGCTGCTGTGGTCAGAGCTGAGCCGGATTGGACGGCGCTTCCCGCGAACATCTCTCCATCCATTCGAGTTCTGTTGCAACGCTGCCTGCGGAAAGACCGGCGTCAGCGCACTCCGGATGCGGCGACTATCCGGATTGAGATTGAGGATGCGATTGCGGCTCCGAAAGATTTCGGTGCAACGCAGGCTGCTCCAGTGACGAGAGGCTGGCGCGAGCGACTAGCTTGGCCGGTAGCAGCGGGTGTGCTCGCGCTGATCGTCATCGCATTAGGCATTGGCTTTGTGCTGCGTGCGCCAAAGCCACAACTGCCGATGCACCTGAGTGCGGAGATCGGTGTGGACGCAAGCCTGTTCACCGGTTTCGGATCCTCCGTGATTCTTTCGCCCGACGGCAAGCGACTGGCACTTGTCGCTAGCGGCACCGACCAGAAACAGCGCATCTACGTCCGCTCGCTCGATCAGTTGCAGGCCACCGTGCTTTCCGGCACAGAGAATGCCAGCGATCCCTTCTTTTCGCCCGATGGCCAGTGGCTCGGCTTCTTCGGTGACGGCAAGCTGAAGAAGATTTCCGTACAAGGCGGCGAGGCGGTAACGCTTGGCGACGCTTCCAACGACCGGGGTGGAAGCTGGGGCGAAGACGGCACTATCGTGTTCGCCCCGAATACCCGGGTGGCCTTATCCAAAGTCTCCTCGGCGGGAGGAACGTCCCAGCCACTGACCACTTTCGATAAGCAGGCGGGCGAAGTCACACAACGCTGGCCTCAGGTCCTGCCCGGGGGCAAGGCCGTGCTGTTTACGTCCAGCACACACGGGTACAACTACGACGACGCAGAGATCGTCGTGTACTCGATGACTTCCGGACAGCGAAAAACACTGCTACGCGGCGGCTTCTATGCCCGCTTTCTGGCCAGCGGGTACCTGGTCTATATGCACGGAGGCACGCTGTTTGCGGTGCCATTCGATCTGAAGCGGTTGGAGGTGACCGGCCAGCCTGTGCCAATTCTCGAAGGCGTTGTCACCAATACCAATGGTGGGGCGCAGTTTTCCTTCTCGGAGACTGGAAGCCTCGTGTATGTCCCGGGGCGCGCTACGGGACAAAACGTCTCCATTTACTGGATGGACCACGAGGGCAAATTCACGCCGCTCCGCGAAACTCCCGGCAACTACTACAATCCCACTTTCTCCCCCGACGGGAAGCGTTTGGCTCTGGAAATCTTTGACGGCAAACGGAGCGACATCTGGGTGTATGAATGGGAGCGAGATGCTCTCACGCGCCTGACCTTTGCCGGGGAGGCCAACACCGTGCCCGTGTGGACTCCCGACGGCCAGAGGATCGTCTATTCCTCCCTTGATAAACGTGGGGTGCCAAACCTTTGGTGGATACGCGCCGATGGTGCCGGAGATGCCCAGCGCTTCACGGAAAGTAAGGGCTCGCAATTCGCAGGCTCCTGGCGGCCCGATGGCAAGGTCTTGGCATTCCGCCAGTTCAGCCTCGACACGGGTTCCGACATTATGACTATTCCGGTTGAAGGAGACGAGAAGGCCGGCTGGAAGCCCGGAGAGCCGAAGCCGTTCGTGAACAGCACTTTCGACGAGAGGTCGCCTGCCTTCTCGCCGGATGGCCGCTGGCTCGCTTATATGTCTAATGAATCCGCTGGCTACGAAGTGTACGTTCGGCCTTTTCCCGGCCCGGGAGGAAAGTGGCAGATTTCCACCGGAGGCGGAGTTATTCCCAAGTGGTCGCGCAACGGAAAGGAGCTTTTCTTTCGTACGGCGGACGACAAGATCATGGTGGCTACGTACACGGCTTTCGGTGACTCATTCCATGCTGACAAGCCGCAGCTCTGGTCGCCGGGACAGTTCACCGACCTCGGGATAAACTCTAACTTCGATGTGCACCCCGACGGCAAACGCTTCGCCGTGTTGAAGGCTTCAGGCACCGATCAGGCCGCTGCTGTCAACAAGGTTAACTTCGTCTTCAATTTCTTCGACGAGATCGGCCGAAAAGTCCCGCCCGGAAAGTGAGCGCATGATCGACAAAACCATCTCGCACTATCGCATCCTCTCGCAGCTCGGGGGCGGTGGGATGGGTGTAGTGTATCAGCGGGCGATTTCTTGCTTGCCCACAAAACATATCAATTAGCGTTTCTAACCTGATCGATATCTTGGGGTCTCAATTCCCCACCAATTAGTTGTGAAACCGCGTGATGTTGAAAGCGGGACGCCGCCATTCCATAAAGGTCGGACGGGGTCTCAGCCGCGCAATTGCTTCCCGTCACTTACTTGCTGTAGCGGATCGTGCGCTGCAAGCGACTCGACACCACGGTCGTGAACTGGTTCCGGTGGTCCGCCGCTGCCTGCCGCTTTTCGGCCGAGCCGTAGTGCTTGAGCGTGATCGGATCGTTGCGCTCGCCGAGGTTGTCCAGCATGGCATAGTTTGGGTACGTCAGAGAGACTCCAACGCTCCAATCGTTGGGACCATTTGTGGTCACGTTGTTAAAGATCTCGTAGTTGGCGAGGGTTCCAGCCTTCTTTTCCTCGTCGTAAATTGGGATCATGTTGTCCATCATGTCCTGATCGAAAAGCGGGCGCTGGCCCGGGTTGATCTTGATTAGTATCACCCGCGTAACTGTAGAGGGGGTCACTTTCACGCTGCCGGCCGCTTGCTGCGCGGCTACTTGAGTCCATGGCAGAGCAAACACGAATACAAGCAGAATCAATAACAACGTGGAAGGTACGATCCAGTATTTTCTCATAGGCTGTTTCTCCTCCGACGAAGTTGTTCAGATACTCCAGTACATCGATTTTCCAGAGACCGGGATCTACCAGGGATGGCCTATTCTTGCAGGGGCAGTAATGCCGAGTGAGGGTATGCCTCGTGCTGCTTATACTCTCTTAGGCAAACGGGAGTAAAGGGAATTCTGCCGGAACCAGCGGCCTCACGGAAGTAGGACAGTGTGGGAAAATAGGAAGAATGTTGACGGATGGCTTTGCCTCGTCAACAATGCTGGGACCATGAAAACGACACTTTCGGACAAGCGGCTGGCCGTGCTGGGCGCCGGAAAGATTGGCGGGATATTGCTGCGCGCGTTCCTGGAGAAAAAGCTGGTGCAGCCGAAGCGCGTGCACGCCACGGTACGGCATGCGGAAAAGGCGCGTTCGCTCGCCAAGCAGTTGGGCGTCGTAGCTTCGACCGACAATCGCGCGGCCGTGTCCGGCGCGGATATCATCCTGCTGGCCGTGAAGCCACAGGCGGTGAAGGAAGTTCTCGAGGAAATCAAGCCGGAGATAAAGCCGGGGAAGTTGATCGTCTCGGTGGTCGCGTCGGTTTCCACGCAGCTGATGGAAAAGCAACTGGGCATGGACCTGCCCGTGATTCGCGCCATGCCCAACACGCCCTGCGCGATCGGCTGCGGCATGACCGGCCTAGCCAAGGGAATTCATGCGGCCAAAGAGCATCTGGAAATTGCGCAAGCGATGTTTGAAGCCGTCGGGCGCGTCGCCGTGGTGGATGAAAAACAGATCGACGCGGTGACCGGACTTTCCGCGAGCGGCACCGCGTTCATTTATATTATTCTCGAATCGCTGGCCGAAGGCGGCGTAAAAGTTGGCCTGCCCCGCGACGTTTCCACCCTGCTCGCGGCGCAGACCATGATGGGCGCGGCCCGCATGGTGCTCGATACCGGCGATCATCCCGCGCTGCTGAAGGATGCGGTGACCACGCCGGCGGGATCCACCATGGACGGCATACTGGAACTCGAGGACGGCAAGCTGCGCGTCACTTTGATCAAGGCAGTGATGAAAGCCACGCAGCGCGCCAAGGAATTGATCGTCGAATCCTGATTTGTAGCTGGTTTCAAATTTAATACATCCAATCGCACAGGAGGAATTCAAAAATGATACGCAAAGCTTCGGCAGTGTGGAACGGTTCTCTTAAGGAAGGCAAGGGAACCATTTCCACCGACAGCAAGGTGCTCTCCAACGCGCAGTACTCTTTTTCCACGCGCTTTGAGAATGGCATCGGCACCAACCCCGAGGAATTGATCGCCGCGGCGCATGCCGGATGCTTCAGCATGGCTCTTTCCGCGCAACTGGGCGGCGCAGGGATCACTCCGGAATCGATCGAGACCACTGCTTCCGTTACGCTCGAAAAACTGGAGGCGGGCTTTACCGTCACGAAAGTTCATCTCGACGTGACGGCGAAAATTCCCGGCGCGGACGCCGCCGCATTTGAAAAAGCGGCGCAGGACGCCAAGGCGGGATGCCCCATTTCGCGCCTCCTCAAGGCCGAAATCACTATGACCGCCAAGTTGGCTGGTGGACGCGCGACGACTGCGTAGTTCGAAGCCGCTCCGAGGATTCTGTCGCATCGTTGCAGGGATTTGCTATTCGTGGCGCCGGCGCCACTTTCGACTGCTCCGCGCCAATACCTGCGTGAAGTAGACCGAGGACCAGCGCCCCAACGCGATAATCCCCGGCTGCAATATTAGACAAGAAGGAATGGGTCTCGGGAGTTAGAAACCGAACACCAATCCGCCGACGATCTGGAAAGCTCTTTGATTGGTCGAAAAGAACCGGGACCCCAAGGCGTCCGCTTCGGCCCGCACAGCTAAGTGACTGCTCAAAAACACGTCCACCCCCCCTCCCGCTGGGCCGGCGAGGGCATTATTGCTTCCCAGTAAGCCCGCGGTCTGGGCGAAGCGGTAGTGTTCCAGACCGACCACCACATGGATCCAGGGCTCGTATCGGCTGTGGTTGCGAAAGGCCAGTCGGGGACCCACTCCAACGAAGAATGACTTAACGCTCAAATTGGGCGGGGCGGTTGTCTGTCCCGTATTCCCGAGAAAACCCGTGCCGAACTGGGCTTCCACTCCAAACCATCGTCCGAAGTACCGGGCCGCACTGACATTTAGCCCATGGGTGTTGAATGGGGCGCCGAGCAAATTGTCGCGGTTATATTGATAACCGATGGCGATCTGCCACGGGTCATAATCATGTTGACTTGTGGAACTGAACTTGGGCCTCGATCCACCGCCCCCACCCGCCCCACCCCCACCAACTCCCGCTGGTCCTTGTGCCTCTGCCGAAGCCGAAAAGAAAAGGGAAATCGCCAGTAGGAAAATCGCCACACGCATTGTGATGCCCCCTCAAGTGCACACACGATTCAAATTGGTACAACTTTTTCGATTGTAGCTGGCGTCTTCCTGTAGAAATCACGATTTGTGGCGCCACTTGCCCAATTCCATACGGAGTTAACCTTCACGTGACATTCGTGATTCCAAGCGAGTAGACCAAGACTGTTAATTCAGTTTAGGCCCGGGTGAAACAAATGGCTGCTCGCCCTCAAAACGGGCGGTTTCTGCAAAACCGGCCGCCGAAGCGGAAGACGGTATTGTCGGGGCCGGTCTGTCCCGTATTTTCCGGTATGGAACAGGCACATTTGTGATTCCGGTGGGTCGCGACTTCGCCGCGCGAAAACTGGCTCGTGCTTGACGGATATGTTAGGATTTCCGGCGATACAGGTGTGGGCTCTAGTTTCAGATGAACACTCGCCGCGGCGACCGTGGAGCCCCCCAGTTGTTTGGTATGCCGAGGCAATACATTCCGATTTTTATTTTTGCCGTGCTCGCTGCTGCGTTCCCGGCAGTGACGCTGGTGCTCTTCAGGTTCATTCGGCCGAGTCCGGTGGCCGTCGGAGCGAAGTTGAGGCCGTACGAGTGCGGCGTCGAGGCGGAAGGCGATACGCGCGGGCGTTACTCAGTCCGGTTTTACATCGTGGCGATACTTTTTGTAATCTTTGATGTGGAAACCACGTTTCTTTTCCCCTGGGCTGTGTTGTTTTCGACTCGTCAGGCAGGGTTCCGCTTGCCTGAAATTTATGCCCTGGCGAGCATGTTCGTTTTTCTGGGCATCTTGATCATCGGATACGTCTGGCTCTACCGGAAGGGCGCCCTCGAATGGGTGTAGGCAGCGCCCTTGTTTCTGGATAAGTGAATCCCGGCCACGGAAGGTGACCGGGATTTTTTTTGAGCTTTGGCGAACACGGTTTTGGGTAACCCCGGGGATTGTGGCGGAACAGGTTGACTCGGTTTTCCGCCGTGTGCTAAAAGCTACAACTTAATATTGGCTGTACGGATTTGGTGCAGCCGCTCTACTCCTAATTCATGGCAAACGACCCGGAAGAGAAGCAGCCGTCTGCGAGTTTACCGACTGACCCGTCTGCGCCGAAACCGCCAGCCGCAGGGGGAGAACCCGCATCTAAACCGCCCGCCCCTCCGGCCGCGCCTGCCGCGAAACCTCCCGCTGCGCCCGGCGCACCTGCCGCAAAACCTCCGGCTGCGGCGGTACCGCCCCGGCCTCCTGCTCCACCCAAGGAAGGCCCTGTGGCGCTCGATAATGACCTCGTGAAGCGCTACAAGGAGAAATTCGGGCCAGCCATCCTGGAATCCTGGACGGATCGCAAACAGGCCATTCTGGTCGTCGCCCGGGAATTGCTCGGGGAAATTGCGCTTTATAGCCGCGATGACGAGAAATTTGACTGGCTGAGCGACCTCACAGCCGTCGACTGGCCGAAGCGCGAGAAACGGTTCGACATCGTGCTCAACATGTATTCGTTCGAAAAGAATGAGCGGTTGCGCTTGAAAGTGCATGCCACAGCGGATGAACGCGTCCCCAGCGTGCAGGGGATCTGGTCCACGGCGAACTGGATGGAACGCGAAGTGTACGACATGTTCGGCGTGATTTTTGAAGGCCACCCCGACCTGAAGCGAATCCTGCTTCCGGACGAGTGGCAGGGCCATCCATTGCGGAAAGACTACGACATTCTGACGCAGGACACCGCCTGGGTTCGCGAAAACTTGGGCATCGAGAGCGGACAATAACGAATGGCCGACGAACGCATCCCGTTTGCCACCCACGCGGAACAGACCGTCCTCGGTGCGGACGAAAT
>Ga0209380_10000488_pt1 | contig 28017 bp, 16 predicted proteins | sample HubBroMetageWFT6_FD_188347 | JGI IMG/M metagenome (GOLD analysis project Ga0209380, IMG submission 188347) | Warmed and freeze-thawed soil microbial communities from the Hubbard Brook experimental Forest, New Hampshire - Hubbard Brook CCASE Soil... | ecosystem: Environmental > Terrestrial >... | reverse complement strand
TAATGTCGAAAAGGATTGAACACGTGGGGGCCCCGGGCGGAGTCGAACCGCCGACCAACGGTTTAGGAAACCGCTGCTCTATCCAACTGAGCTACGGGGCCAAGTGCATTATTATCAATGTGCTACAGACATGAGTCTCCGTTGTGCCGGGCTCTCAAGTCTGATTCCGTCATTGAGGGGTCACACAGTACCCAAGGATGATATGCGTAAACTCAATCGCACTCAAGCGTGGAGGGAATCCGGTAGTGGCTGAATTTGATTCAGCCACCGCCGAGCATCGCATCAGGAATATCTAGAATTCCGCCGATCTGGCTGAAGTGGCCGCTGCCGCCGCATGGCTCGGTGCCAAGGCGTAAGCACTGAACCGCGCGTCCTTTTGCAATAACCCAGGAAGGGACTTCACATATCCTTCAAGGTGGGGAAGCCAGAACCAGTCATAATGGAATTGATGCATTTCAGATACAGCTTCTGCGACTGGCCTATGCTCGACGGCAATGCGATACGCCGCGATCATCACTCCCGTGCGATCTGCGCCGCGCCGGCAATGAACGAATATTTTGGCCTTCGGGTTGGCGCGAACCAAGTCGAGAAATTGCACAACCTGGGCATTTGACGGCTCATCGTGTGCGCTCCAGGGAATTCCGACATACTGCATTCCCAGGGATTCTACCTGGCGCTTCTCGGTCGCCGTTTCCCGGGGGTCATCGCGGAAATTGACGACAATTCCCACCCCCATCGTTTGCAGCGCTGTGAATCCAGCCGAGTCTGGCTGGCCACCGCGATAGAGGATGCCTGTAACGCGGCCGAAATTCGGCAGGCCTCGTGTCTCTTGCCCCGTCTGGCAACGCGCCGCGCTTGCTCCAGCCAGCGCCACGAACGCCAAAACGGCAGCGATCATTCGGGACTTAATTGGAGTCATCTGAATAGTCCGAGTTGATTTGATGCATTGGAGGAAGTCGAAGGTGCTGCGATTTCCATGTCGTTTCCGTTCCTAAAGATGCGCTGCGGCGCAACTGGCGCATGGCTCAAAATACGCCGCTGGGGTAAAGTTGAACAGGAACATCTGACTGCGGCGATGTCGATCGAGGCTTCAGATGCTCACGATGCTCGCAACGACAAAAAAGAAGGCACAATGGCCACCACTGCCGCACCCGTTCAACTTCACAGATCTGTCCAGGAGTTTTTGAGCCAGCCAAAGAAGCTGCTGATCGGCGGCCAATGGGTCGATGCGCAATCGGCCAAGACTTTCGAAACCTATAACCCCGCGACAGGCGAGGTGTTGGCGCGGGTCGCGCAAGGCGACCGCCACGATATCAACCAGGCCGTGGCGGCCGCGCGAAAGGCGTTTGAAAGCGGGCGCTGGCCCGATATGTCTCCGGCAGAGCGTGGGCGTCTTCTCTGGAAGCTCGCTGACCTGATCGAGCAGCACCGCGAAGAGCTGGCCGAGCTTGAGACCCTGGATAACGGCAAGCCGCTCATATTCTCGCGCGCCGGCGACATTCCAAGCGCAGCGAACGCGTTCCGTTATATGGCCGGCTGGGCCACAAAAGTTGAGGGCACGACGATTCCGATTTCCTCCTCCCGGGCCAAGTACTTCGCCTACACGCTCCGCGAGCCTGTGGGCGTGGTGGGGCAAATCATTCCGTGGAATTTTCCCCTAGTCATGGCGGCGTGGAAACTCGCCCCAGCCCTCGCCGTAGGATGCACGTGCGTCCTCAAGCCGGCTGAGCAGACGCCGGTCACCGCTCTGCGGCTGGGAGAATTGATTCAGGAAGCGGGATTCCCGGATGGAGTGGTCAACATTGTAACGGGCTTCGGCGAAACGGCCGGCGCTGCGCTGGCTTCGCACCCGGACGTGGATAAGATTGCCTTCACCGGCTCGACCGAGGTCGGCAAACTCATTGCGCAGGCTGCAACCGGAAATCTGAAGAAAGTCTCTCTCGAACTGGGTGGAAAATCTCCCAATGTGATTTTTGCCGACGCTGACCTGAATTCGGCGATTCCCGGCAGCGCCAACGCGATCTTCTTCAACCTTGGGCAAGTCTGCACTGCAGGCTCACGTCTGTTTGTGCACAAAAGCGTCTTCGACCAGGTTGTTGACGGAGTGGCGGGCGAGACCAGGAAATTTAAGATCGGACCCGGCATGATCGAATCGACGAACCTGGGCCCGCTGGTTTCTGAGGAACAACTCAGCCGGGTTTGCGGATTCCTTGATTCCGGCAACAAGGAGGGCGCTACGACTATCGTAGGCGGCCATCGGATTGGGGATGCGGGATACTTTGTTGAACCAACGATCCTGGTCGATGTGAAGCCGCATATGAAGGTGGTTCGCGAGGAGATATTTGGCCCTGTGGTCACCGCGATTCCCTTCACCGAACCGGAGGAGGTCGTCGCATTCGCCAATGACACGGTCTATGGATTAGCATCTGCAGTCTGGACCCGCGATATCAGCAAGGCGCATCGCATGGCCGCGAAGCTTCGCGCCGGCACGGTGTGGATCAACTGCTACAACGTCTTTGATCCAGCCCTGCCTTTCGGTGGCTACAAGCAATCGGGATGGGGCCGCGAAAATGGGCGTGCGGCGCTCGACCTATACACTGAGAACAAGTCCGTCTGCGCTCAAATCTGATCATCTTCGTGAATCATGTTCGTGAATCGTGTTCGAATCCGGGTGGAATTCGGAGATTGCGATCCGGCCCAGATCGTTTTCTTCGCCAACTATTTTCGCTGGTTCGATGAGTGCACCACCGCGCTGTTCCGCGCCGCAGGGCTTCCACTGAAGCAACTATTTAAGACCCACGGCGTGATTGGCATTCCGTTGGTGGAGACGCGCGCGCGGTTCATTATTCCTTCCTCGTTCGGCGACGAACTGGTCGCCGAATCGTGCGTGACCGAATGGAGAAAAAGCAGCTTCGTAATCAGCCACAAGTTTCTGCAAAATGGTAAGTTGGCCGTGGAAGGCTGGGAGACGCACGTCTGGGCAGCCGCCCATCCCACGGAAGCGCACCGGATGCAGGGCGTACCTTTGCCTCAGGAAGTGATCCGGAAACTCTCCGCCGCGAAGAAGCCGCGGCCACGTAAGCATTAGAGTCCAAGCTAAAGCCAGCGTGGCTGGCTTGCGAACGCGTTCTCATTCCAGGGGCAGGCCCACGTAATTTTCGGCGAGACTTTTGGCCGCGGCTCGAGAGCTAGTCACGTAATCAAGTTCCGCAAGTTGACGGCGATGGTCGAAGGGATTTTCATCCGGAAAGCGATGCAGCATGGAGGTCATCCACCACGAGAAGCGTTGCACCTTCCAGGCCCGCCGCAGGCAGACGTCAGAATAGCTATCGAGCAGATCGCGACTTCCGGTTGAATAAAAATGCTTAAGAGCGCGAGCTAATATCTGAACATCGGCAACGGCCAGATTCAATCCTTTGGCTCCCGTCGGTGGCACGATGTGCGCCGAGTCTCCTGCTAAAAAAAGCTTGCCGTACTGCATGGGTTCGACCACAAAACTGCGCATGCCCGTCACGCCCTTTTGCACGACTGGCCCTTCGGTGAGCGTCCACCCGTCCGAAGCCAGGCGAATCTGAAGCTCCTGCCAGATTTTTTCGTCACTCCACAAATCAATGTCTTCGTCCGGCCTGCATTGCAGGTACAAACGGCTGATGCGTGGCGATCGCATACTGAGCAGGGCGAATCCGCGATCATGGTAGGTGTAAATCAGTTCATTCGAGGAAGGTGGCGCCTCGGCCAAAATGCCGAGCCATCCGAAGGGATACTCCCGCTCATACTCGGTGAGTGCTCCCGAAGGAATGCTGGGCCGGCAGATGCCGTGAAAGCCGTCGCAGCCGGCGATGAAGTCGCACATCAATTCGTAGGAGTTTCCATCCTTCTGGTAACAAATCTTAGGCCTCGTGCCATCAAGCGCATGCACGCTGACGTTTTCCACTTCAAACAAGACCTGGCCGCCCGTAGCAATCCTGGCATTGTTCAGGTCTTTCAGAACTTCGTGCTGCGCGTAAATCGTAATTCCTTTTCCACCGGTAAGCTCCTGAAAATCAATGCGGTGACCCCGGCCGGCGAAGCGTAATTCGATCCCGTAGTGGACCAGGCCTTCGGCCTTCATCCGCTCCCCGACGCCCATTTCGTTGAGCAGGTCTACAGTTCCCTGCTCAAGGACGCCGGCGCGTACGCGCTGCTCGGAATATTCGCGGCTGCGATTCTCGACCACGACGGAGTCAATCCCTTGCAAATATAAAAGGTGAGAAAGCACAAGGCCGGCAGGTCCCGCGCCAACAATTCCGACTTGGGTTCGCAATGAAATCGGCACGGATTTGATTCGCAGCAGTTCTAGAAAGGATATCGATTGTGGTGGCTTACAACCCCAGGTCGAAGAATACCGTCTCTTCCGGTCCCTGCAAAACAACATTCCATTCGAGGATGCCGGGACCACCAGCTGTGGTTTTCGCAATCAACGTCGAGCGCCTCGCCGGTTCTACAAGATTCAGGATCTGGTCGCTCGCGTTCCGGGGATCGGCGGGGAAGTACATTCTCGTGACCAGCCGCTTCAACAAGCCGCGCATAAAAACCGAAACCACCAGATGCGGCGCCTGCTCCTTTCCATTCGGACCGGGCACGGGACCGGGCTTGATGGTGGCAAAGCGAAACATACCCTCGGGGGTTGTCGGCACGCGGCCGTATCCTTTGAAACCGGGGTCCAGCGGCTTCTCCTGCGTGTCCTCTGGATGGTCATATTTCCCGTGCGCATTGGCCTGCCAGATTTCCAAAATCGCATCGGGCACCGGAAGACCGTCGCCATCGAAAACTCGGCCTTGAATTGTGACCCGCTCTCCCGAAGCGTCTTCGCCGATGAGGTTATCGCGATAAAGCCACTCGAAGCCGATTTTGAAAAACGGCCCAACCGTCTGCGAGGTGGTGGCCTGCAAACTCATTTATTCCCCCATTGGAGTGGCATCGCGCCCCCGCAAAATGATATCGAACGTATAGCCCAGCGCATGTTCTGGCAGCGTAGCTTCCCAGTCGAAGATGGATATCAAACGGTTACGCGCCTGTTCATCCGCCGTGCAATTGAAGATCGGGTCAAAGGGAAGCAGAGGATCACCCGGAAAGTACATTTGCGTCACCAGTCGCGTGGCAAACGCCGGACCGAAAAGAGAGAAGTGTATGTGTGCCGGCCGCCACGAGTTGTAATGATTGCGCCAGGGATACGCTCCCGGACGAATCGTAACAAAGCGATAGCAGCCTTCGGCGTCGGTAACGGTCCGCCCGCAGCCCGTAAAGCTCGGGTCGAGCGGTGCGCGATGTTGATCGACTTCGTGTAGGTAGCGGCCTGCGGCATTCGCCTGCCAAATCTCCACCAGCGTGCTCGCTATGGGACGATTGTCTTCGTCGAGCACACGACCGCTTACAACGATCCGCTCGCCGAGTGGCTCACCGGCATGCCCCTGCGTCAGATCGCTGGCTTTCGCGACGACGCTTTCGCCCCCGAACGACGGTCCGGTTACCTCCGACAACGTATACGGGATTGGCACCAACGGCTTCCCAGGCGCTCGCTTGATCGAGGAAACATACTGGGGATGCAGGTGATTCGGCTGCGTCCCGGGAAGCGGCGACCGATATCCTGCGAAGCGATTCATAATTATTATCTTAGCGCCGTTTCGAACTGAGAGACTTTAAGCAAGAGAAAAATCCGTGTCAAACGCGGCACGTCGCAAGCACAAACTGCCTTTATCGGTCGCGAATTGAGGACGCATCCGCTCGTCAACGGACGATGTCGCGAACATAAGATGGCGGAGCGGTCTCCGCCGGCGTTGCGCGCGGCAGAGTGACCTTTACTGTACAGCCTCTCTCTTCCCGGCGGTTTGCCAGTTCGAGCGACCCTCCGTGCGCCTCGGAGATCTGGCGCGAGAGTACAAGTCCGATCCCGCTGCCTGCCGGTTTTGTGGTGTAGAAGGGAACGAAAACGTTGCTCGGATTCATGAGTCCGGGGCCGTTATCTTCAATGGTGATAACCACCTCCTGCTCGGCGAGTTTCCAGGTCAGGAGTATCTGCGGCCCGGCCTGCCGGGCGCGATTCGCCGAGCCATTGGAATTCTCCCCGGAATTTGACGGTTCCAGCACAGCATCCGCGGCATTCCGCAGCAGATTGATCAGCATTTGTTCGAGCTGGTCGGGGTCCGCCATTAACGTGATGTCCGGGCCCGCAATCACCGTGACATTGACTCGGGTTTCCACGGCTGCGACACGCTTGGCCAGGGTTGACACGGAACACTGCTGCAAGACTGGAGGCGGCATCTGCGCCAACTGACGATAGGCTTGCAGAAAACGGTTGAGTGAGGCGGCTCGAGTTTCGATGATGCTCAACCCGCGTTCGAAATCCTGGCGCTGGTCGGCATCGAGATTCGTGGCCGGAAGCCGCGCGCTGAGGCTGCCGGCAATCGATTTAATAGGAGCCAGCGAGTTGTTCAACTCGTGGCCCATGACCCGGATCAGGCGCTGCCACGCCCGCCGTTCCTCCTCCCGCAAAGGCCGGCTCACATCCGACAAAACAACCAGAGTATGCGGTAAGCCCTCCTGCCGGAACGAACTCCGTCGCACGAACCAGCGTGCATCGCTGCCGAAACCGAGCGGAACCAGAGTCTCGTTCTCACAAGTCAGAGAATTCTGCAGAGCCAGCTCAGAAGCCGTCCTGCCCAGCAATCGTGCCGAGGACTGCTGTAGAAGCCTCTCCCCGGCCGGGTTCACCAGGCGCAGCTTGGCCGCCGGATCAAACGCAAAAATTGGAATGTCCACCTCTTGCACCACGCGTTGCAGCAAAGCTGTCGCCTCGAGTGCACCCGTGCGGTGCTGAGCCAGCAGGTCAGCAAGGGCGTTTACTTCGAGAGAGAGTTCACCCAGAGCATCGCTCGGAACTGCCAATCGGGCCCGAAAAGAATAATCCTCCTCGCGCAGCGCGCCCACCACATTGGCCAAAGTTTGCAAAGGGCGGACGATAAGGTCGTGAAGGGCGGTGCCGATCAATAGACAAGCGAGCAACTCCGCTCCCAGAAGGAGCAGCTTCGATTCCATCGACCAGGACTGGAGCCAGATCAGGACGCCGCTGACCAGCAGCCCGGGCACGGCCAGCAGGGCCGAAAGGCGCGTTACCCGGCGCTCGAAGGGCGCTCGCCGCGGTTTTCGTGTCTTGCGTTGGAACGAATCGTTTACGCCTGGGCTAGAGCCCATACTTTTCCATCCGCCGGTACAGGGCGCCGCGGCTTAGCCCAAGCGCTTCCGCCGCCTGGCTCACATTGCCCTGAAAGCGCTGCAGCGCTTTGCGAATCAGAATAGTCTCCACGGACTCAAGACTCAATTCTTCCAAATTCTGCGTCAGCGGGCGCGAGACGCCAAGGCCGAGATCGCCAGGTTGAATCTGGCCCGTGCGGCACATCAGAACGGCGCGCTCCAGGGTGTGCTCTAATTCACGCACATTGCCCGGCCAGGAGTATTGCATCAGAGCCTGCAAGGCCGAGGGATCGAGGCCAACCACCTGCCGGCGATAGCGTGACGCATAGTTCGATAGAAAATGCACCGCAAGCGCGGCAATGTCTTCTCTGCGCTCACGCAGCGGCGGCAAATGGATTTCGACAGTATTCAGGCGGAACAAAAGATCTTCGCGAAATTGCCCGGCCTGGCATGCCGCTGAAAGATCCGTATTTGTGGCTGAGATCAAGCGCACATCAATCTTCTTGCTCCGCGACGAACCTACACGTTCCATCTCCCCGGATTCGACCACACGCAGTAACTTGGCCTGCTGGCGCAGAGGAATGTTCCCGATTTCGTCGAGGAAAAGAGTACCGCCATCCGCCAGTTCGAAGCGGCCGATGCGATCGGTGCGGGCGTCAGTAAATGCGCCCTTCACGTGACCAAATAACTCGCTTTCGAATACCCCTTCTGCCAAACCACCCGTATTCACGGCGATCAGCGGACGTGAAGCCCGCAGCGAAAGAGCATGGATGGTGTGCGCGACGACTTCTTTTCCAGTGCCATGCTCCCCGCTAATCAATACGTTGGCGTCCGACGGCGCGATGCGTGTGATCGCTTCGAGCACCGGCGACATCGAAGGCGCAGTGGCGATGAATTCATGCCGTCCCTGAGCGCTAAGCAGTCGATTCTCTGCGGCTAATCTTTCGGCCTGCTGCAATGCGCGATGCAGTTCCACCTGCGTGCGCAAGATCGAAAGCAGGCGCTCGTTCTCCCAGGGCTTCTGAATAAAGTCGCGCGCTCCACGCCGCATGGCTTCAACCGCAAGCTCTACGTTGCCCCATGCAGTCATCACGATCACGGGAAGGGCGCTGTCGAGGGCCACGATCTCCGATAGCAGGTCCAGCCCTTCCCTTCCCGAGGTTGTATCACGGGTGTAGTTGAGATCGATCAGCGCCGCGTCGTAGGTGGCATTGGCCAAAAGCTCTCTTGCCAACTCCGGAGAGCGCACCACGTCGATCTTGTAACCTTGCGGCTTGAGCAGCAGTTCGATGGCTTCAAGAATGTGCTGCTGATCGTCGGCCGCCAGGATGCGCGGAGCGCCAACGTTCTTCGCGAGGACCACAGGGCTGCTGATTTCCGGCGGCTTGGCAGAGGTTGGCATGAGACTAGGAGCCGGGACTGCTGACCGTACCTGCGATCGCATCCTGGATACTGATTCCATTATGTTCCAAAGTGTTCCCCGTGGCACGATCAAGTTCTACTTTGGCTTTTTCGTAAACCGTCATCGCGGTGACCAGGTCAAGTTCGGCAACGGCAAGGTCCCGTTGCGCGGCTAAGGTCTGGAACGTCGAGCCCGCGCCGAGCGTCTGCTCCTTCTGCATAATTTCAAAGGTTCGTTGCGCCAGGTCACGAGCCTTTCGGGCCGCACCCACGCGAGCGGCCGTCTGTTCCAGCGCATACTGTGCGTTACGCACTTCGATGCGAATCTGCTTTCTCAATTGTTCGCGCCGGAGTTGAGCCTGACGGTATTCCAGCTCAGAACGGTACTGGTCGGACTTGGCGACGCGATTCCGGATGGGGATGTTCAGATTCAGTCCGATGTAGTAATCCGGAGCCGTGTTGTTGAATGTATTCTCCAGAGCTCCCGAGAAGTCAACGGGAACGGTGGATGAGTTTGGAACGTTGGGGATGTTATAAAGTGGATTCAAAGGGCCAGCCAATCCCGATCCTCCGTAGAATCCCACCAGCGAGAGCGATGGCAGCAATGCATTCCTTGCCGCCTTGTTGCTGATCTGCCGGTTCACCAGATCGACATCGGACTCCTCCAATTCGGTGCGGTCACGCAGCGCCTGCGTGATCAGGTCTTGGATGGCCTGATTCGCCGGAGGCGCCTGTGTCGATTCCAGACGGTCTGTCGGAATCACCGGCATAGCTTCCAGCACAGGATCGTCCAGGCTCTTGGTCAGTGCGTTCTTGATCAGTGATTCCTGCAATTCGAGCGTGGTTCGAGCCACGGTCAGCTCCTGATCACGCTGCGAAACTTCGGCTTCCGCGCGCATCACATCCATCTCGGGAATGCTTTCGAGTTGCAGCTGCTTCTTTGCGTTCTCGAATGACTGCTGCGCGAACTTCAACGATTCTTCGCTGACTTGCGCCTGCTCATAGGCATTCACCAGGTCCCAATAAATGTTCTCGATCTGTGTAATCGTAGTGATGACCTGATCTTTGAAGGCAATGTCAGAAATCTTCTTGTTGTTGTTTGCGATCCGGAGATAGCGAAGATTGGGACCGAAACCAAATCCGGCAAGCAGCGGTTGCTGGACGGTAACGCGGTACATCGAACTGAGCACGGGAGACAGGTTGAAGTAAGGACTATTCGTGGTCTGGCGGCTGTTGTTGAACTGCACTGAAAGGCTGGTGCCGGTCGCGAAGGCTTGCGAGTAGGCAACATTGGCTTGTCCAGTATTCAGTTGCAGCAAAGGCACGCCGTAAATCGAAAGATTGGCCAGAGGGCTGGTTTGATGCTCTGCTCCAACCTGCGCGCTAATGAGAGGATCGTAGGAGGAAACCGCGGTCCCGGTACCCAGCGTCGATTGAACCAAGCCGGACGCTCCAGCGCCCGCCCCGCCAGCACCGCCCGTGGTTCCACCTGCGCCTGCGCCCGGCGCTCCCGCCCCAAAGCCGCCGACTCCGCCGCCCGGCGTTCCCTGCACGACGCCGGTATTTACACCGCGAAAAACTCCACCGGCTTTGGTGCGCAGAATATCCATATTGGCAATCGGCAGATTATAGCGGGCAATCGCGAGATCAAGGTTGTTCTCCAACGCCAGACGAATTGCATCTTTGAGCGACAATTGCAGCTTGCCATCTTGGATCAATTGCCCCAGCAAGGGAGAATTCCCCAACTGCGGCTCCGGCACTTCGCTCGACATATACGCGCTGAGAGGATCGTGCGACTTCGGCATCTCAAACGATACGGAAGGGCTGGTCTGGGCCACAGCCGCAGAAGTAAAGCTCGCGATGAACAAGGCGGCACTAGAAACCAACGTTATGAGGCGGGAAACTTTCATTGCTTCACCGCCTCATACGGCTGAATCTCAGGATGGGCTGTATCGCCCACGACCCAGCCATCGCGCATCTGAATCGTACGCGAGCCGTAAGCGGCATTCGTCTCCGAGTGCGTCACTTGGACGATCGTCGTGCCCTGCTCGTTCAATTTGCGAAAGAGTTCCATGATCTCCTTGGCTTGCGCGGAATGTAGATTGCCGGTGGGCTCATCGGCGAGCAGAAGCGAAGGCTTGTGAATCACCGCTCGCGCAATTCCTACGAGTTGCTGCTGTCCGCCGGAAAGCTGGCTGGGAAACAAATCTTTCTTCGCGACAATCTGAAAATTGTCGAGAATGTCGGCCACCATGGTCTGCCGCTGGCTGTGCGGAACGTCCTTATAGGAGAGCGGCAGATCGATATTTTCCCGCACCGTGAGATCGTCGAGCAGGTGATAGCTCTGAAAAACCATTCCGATGTAGCGCCTGGCCAGTTCGCCGCGCTGCTTGCGCTTCATCTCGTGGACGGCGTGCTCCCGAAACCAATACTCGCCTTGCCACTGGTCGTCCAGAAGCGCGAGGACGTTCAGCAGGGACGATTTCCCCGCCCCCGACGGTCCCATGACAGTGATGAACTCGCCTTCGCGAATCTCCAGGGCCACGCGCCGCAGCACCCAGGTTTGTCCGGCGCCGGTTTTGTAACTGCGGTCGATATTTTTCAGTTGGATCATGCCTCTCCCGATTCTTCCGTCACTCCACACGCAAGGCTTCCGTCGGATTCACGTTAGCGGCGCGCCACGCCGGTTTCAGACCCGAGCCCACGGAGACCAACAACAGCATCGCCGCCGCCCCGATCAAGGTTGCTGGGTCGTACGGAGTCAGGCCGAATAACAGGCTTGTGATGGTACGACCCGCAAGAAACGACAGGAGCAGTCCAGCCGCAATGCCCGCGCCGATGACCAGAAGCATTTGGCGCAACACGAGCCACAGCACGGCCATGCGCGAGGCGCCGACCGCCAGCCGGATGCCAAGTTCGCTGGTTCGGCGCGCCACCGTGTAGGACATCACTCCGTAGAGGCCCAGGCACGCGAGGCCGAGCGCAAGCGCACCGAAGATCGCCGTAAGACGCGCGATGAGCCGCTGCTGCGCCAGATCGTTGGCCAACTCTTCAGAAACGGTGGTGATCCCCCCGATCGGCAAATTCGGATCCACACTGCGCACCGCTTGCCGCACCTCCGAGATGAATTGCGCGGGATCGCCTGCGGTTCGTACACCAAGGCTTTCGACATCGATTACGTCCTGCGCCACCGAGTGGTAGATCATCGGAGGGGGGCTCTCGCGAATATCGTTCACGCGAGCATCCTTGACCAGACCAACGATTTGAAAACGGTGATCGTTCGCGGGGTCGTAGCCAAAATATTGGCCGATGGGGTTCTTATCATGCAGGAATTCGTGCACAAAAGCCTGGTTCACAATGGCAACGGCTGGACTCTTTTCCGTGTCAGTAGTTGCAAAATCCCGGCCTGCGAGCAGCGGAATTCCTGCCGTCGCCAGATAGTGTTGACTGACTCTGCGCTCTTGAGAGTCCGTCTCGCCGTTGGTGTGGGGCACGCCGGGAAGATAGATGTCGCTTGCATCTTCACATCCAACCGCCAGCCCACAACTGGCCAGAGACGCCGATCGCACTCCCGGCAGAGCTTCCACGCCCTCAATAAGCCGCTTATATAAAGAAGGGAGTTGCTCCTGTTTGTAACCACCCATGTGCGTGTCAAGCCACACCGTCAGGATGTGACTGCTGTCAAAGCCGGGATCGAGCTCTGTGAAGTTGCGGAGTGTGCGCAGAAACAATCCCGCTCCAACCAGAAGAACCAGTGAAAGCGCGACTTGAGACGCGACGAGGGTCTGTTTAAACGTCCAACCGCTCCCCATACTGCCGCTGCCCGAAAACCCTCGTGCATTGGCCTTCAGCGCGCGAACCGGCTCGACTCGTGTACCCTGCACCGCAGGGCCCAAGCCAAAAAGAAGTCCCGTCAACACCGCCACGACGGTGCTGAAAATAAGGACTCGCGCATCGGGCGCAAGTGTCAGAGGAATCGGCGTGGCCCCAGTGGATGCCCACTTGGGAAAGACTTCGCTGCACCAATATGCGACCGCAATCCCCAGCAATCCGCCAAAGATCGAAAGCAGCAAACATTCGGCCAGAATCTGCCGGACCAACCGGGCGCGGCTTGCTCCGACCGACAACCGCACCGCCATCTCACGCTCGCGGGCGGCGGCGCGCGCCAGGAAAAGATTGGCCAGATTGGCGCAGGCAATAAGCAGTACCAGTCCAACCATCGCCATCAGTACAAGCAGGGGGTGCTCAAAACTTCGTCGCAGAGTCGACAAGCCCCGGCTGCCGGGCTCGAGTTCCAACCGGGCGCGAAGGAACGCCTGGCGTTCCTGAGGATCCTTGATTCCCGCCGCGTCCCGCTCCAGATCCTGGCGAAAGACTTGATTGATGGCAGCCGTCATCATGGGCAGAGCGTTTCGATCTCTCGCGCGCACAATCAGCTGCAACCAACGAATGTCCGGCTGAGGTAACCATGGCTTGTTGAGATCGGCCGCTTCGGTTTGGCTGTAATGCTGGGCGTAGTGCACAGCTGACTGCATGCTTAGCGGCAGCCAGAAGTCCGGTGCAGTTCCGGCTTTTGCTCCCAAAAAACCCGGAGCCGCAACCCCGACAACTTCAACCGGCATTCCGTTGACCACCATCTTGCGACCAATCACACCTTCGTCGCTCCCGAACCGCCGCTCCCAGCAGCCATAACTGACCACCGCCACCGGGCTTCCATCCACGACGCGGTCATCGTCGGGGCCCAAAAGCCGTCCGAGTGCGGCATAGGTCTGTAGAGTCTCGAAATAATTTCCAGAGACGAGCTGCCCTTCCATCATTTCAGGCTGGCTGTTTCCCGTGCTCGCATAGAAATCGGCGGGCCACGTCATCGCCGCGAGGCTGGCTGACGGCGGCATGGCGGCCCGCATGCTTTCGAACACTGAATGAGAAAAGCGCGTGTTCTCCGCATATCGCGAGCCTTGCCTGACCAGGAAGAGCTGTTCGGGATTCGGTACCGGCAGCGACTTCAAGAGTACGGCATTCACCAGCGTGAAGACGCCTGTGTTCGCTCCAATGCCCAGGGCGAGCGTAAGCAGGGCAACAGCCGCGAAGCCGGGGTTCTTACGCAACTGTCGCAGCGCATAACGAATATCCTGCAGCAAGCCGTTCATCGGTTTGTCCCTTCCTTACTCATAGCGCAATGCCACCATAGGATCGACTTTCGCTGCTCGATTGGCAGGCACGTAGCAGGCGATCAGGGCGGCTACGAAGAGGACAACTGCCACCGCGCTGAACGCCACCATGTCAAACGCGCCGACCCCATACAGAAGGCCACGCATGACGCGTCCGAAAAGACCGGCGCCCGCCAGACCGATCGCCAATCCGACTGTCGCCAGGAAAAGACCTTCCTTGAGAATCAAGCGCAGCACATGCTGCTGGCTTGCACCCAGGGCGATACGCAATCCAATTTCATGGGTTCGCAGCGAGACCGTAAAAGCCATTACGCCGTAGATTCCGATTGCGGCGAGCAGGAGTGCGACCGTGGCAAAGCTGCTATAGAGAAATGCGGTAAAGCGGTCCCCTACTAAAGACTGGTCGACAATCTGGTCCATGGTTCTGATGTCGGCAAGAGGGATATTGGCATCAACGGAGTGAACTGCGGCTGCGATCGTCTTGGTCATGTCTGCAGGGTTACCGGTCGTCCGCACCGCAAGGCCGGCGAATGGCCAGGGGCTTTGCCAGAAGGGCACGTCTATCTCAGGAAATCCATCGCTGCGAATCCCTCCATTTCGGATATTGCGAGACACGCCTACGATCTGCCACTCCTGAGGTGGTCCCAGCTTCGTCACGCCGGGGATGAGTTGCTCCACTACGATGCGCTGCGTAAGCGGATCGACCCCAGATAAGAAACGTTTGACAAAAGTCTCGTTCACTATCGCTACACGGGCGCCGGTCTCTGAATCCTGCTCGGTGAAACGGCGTCCCTTGACCATTTGAATTCCAAAGGTTTCGAAATATCCTGAAGTGACCATCTGAAATCCGGCCCCTGGGCGGGCGGAGGGATCAATGGCAGCGCGGCCGGCGATAGTAAAGGGCATGCCGAGGCTGGTGCCTTCGAGCGGCATTCCCGTCGCTGCTTCGGCTCGGAGCACTCCAGGCAACGACTCAATCTTTTCCAGGATTTGCCGATAAAAACTGGCGAGATGCGCCGCCTGCGTCGGTTCCTCTTTCGGAGCCGGCAGACTGAAGGTGAGAAGGTGGTCGACGCGGATACCGAGGTCGACGCGAGCCAGGTTCCAGAAACTGTGCATGGCAAGTCCGGCTCCAGCCAACAAAGTCAGCGCCAGACCAAACTCGCCAACGACCAGAACCCTCAGCAATCGATGCCTCACCACGCCGCCGCCCGTGCGTCCTCCTTCTTTCAATGTCTCATTTGGGTCGACGCGGGAGGCGCTCCATGCGGGAGCACAACCAAACAGCACGCCGGCAATGGTGGTAGCAGCCAGCGTAAACAAGAGAACGGGCAGGTTTAGCGTGATGTCGGCTTCGGAAGGAAGCCGGTTCGGAGGCAGCTTCGCGACCAGAACTCTGATCAGAATCCCTCCCAGGCCAATGCCCAGGGCCCCCCCGATGCCGGCCAGGACCAGGCTTTCGGTCAGGAACTGGCTGAAGATATGCCAGCGCGTCGCGCCCAGCGAGGTACGCACGGCCACTTCTTTCAGGCGAGTGGTGCCTTTGGCGAGCACGAGATTGGCGACGTTGGCGCAGGCAATCAGAAGCACCAGGCTCACAGCGCCCATGAGCAGCCAGAGAATGTTCTGGCTATCTTTTGGGAAAAAGTCGTTGTGCAACGCCTCAACGCTTGCGCCCCATCCTTTATTAGACTGGGGATGGTCCTGCGCAATGCGGCCGGTGACGACATCCATATCGGCCTGGGCCCGGGCAATGGAAACGCCCGGCTTCAATCTGCCAAGCACCAGCAACCAGTGGAAATCATGGTTGAGTTGCTCGGGCTTGAAAGACAACGGAACAGTGAACTGAGACTCCAGTCGGTCGGCCTGCCCGGCCGCCGACACTCCAACCACCGTGTAAGGTTCCCCGCTCATCCTGATTTGCTTGCCGATGATGGCCGGGTCCGCGCCAAGGTGTTCCCAAAGGCGGTGCGTGAGGATGACTTCATGGTCCTTGCCGACTTCCCCCTCCTCGGGCAGAAACTCTCGTCCGAGCCAGAGGTCGTTTCCCATGCGAACGGCAGTCGGGGTCACCGCACGCCCCACGATCTGTTCCGGCTGATCGGTGGTGAAGTTGAAGGAGACGTCAGTCCAGGCAATCAAATCCTGAAAAGCCGTGTTCTGCTTCCTCCAATCCAGAAAATCGCCCGCGGAAACGCTGTTGGTGCCGGCTTGCACTTTCGACCAGACCATCACCAGTTGATCGGGATTTGGATATGGCATGGGCGCCAGCAGCACGGCATAGATCACGCTGAAGATGGCTGTGTTCGCACCGATTCCAAGAGCAAGAGTGATTGCCGCTACGGCGCTGAATCCGGGATTCTTCAGCAACAGGCGAAAACTGTAGCGAGCGTTTTGGAAGACCGTCTTCATATACGTTCACCTCACTCGTAGCGCAGCGCCACGATGGGATCCACTTTCGCCGCGCGGCGCGCCGGGATGTAGCACGCCAACAGCGCGACCAAGGCCAACGAAATCGAAACACCAACATAAACGACGGGATCGCCGGGGCTGACTCCTACCAGCAAGTGAGTCATCGTGCGCGTGAGCGCCCAGGCCGCAAGAAGGCCGCCGAATAAGCCGATGCACACGATCTTCATCCCCTGGCCAACGACCAGCCCGAGGATCTGGCGCGGGTTTGCGCCCAGTGCAATACGGATTCCAATCTCCTGTGTGCGCCGCATCGCCGTGTACGAAACCATGCCATACACTCCAATGACAGCCAGGATCAACCCCAGCGTTCCCATGAACGCAGCCAGAGACGCTCCGAGACGAAAGATAAAAAATCCCGTGGCGCCCTTGAGAGACTCTTCCATGGTCCGGATGTCGACAACCGCGACCGCCGGATTAAGTTGCCGGATTTCCCGTTGGATCTGGCCGGTCAGCAACGCGGGCGCAAGGGCGGAACGAACCTGCAGAATCCGGGATGATGTGTAGTTTTGTTCGAGAGGAATATAGAAGGATGGTTGCGCATCCTCTGCAATGCTCTGATATTTGCTGTCGCGCACGACCCCAACTACTTCCAGGAATGGCCCCGATTCGCCTTTCATGCTGAAACGCCTACCAATGGGATCTTGGCCCGGCCATAGCCGGCTGGCCATGGTCTGGTTGATGACCGCCACGAGCGGTGCTGTTTCGTTGTCGGAGTCACGGAATCCACGGCCCAGCAACACCGGGATGCCCATCGTTTCGAAATAACCGGAGTCGATACGATTGAAGAGGATGTTCGGCAGCGGATGATCGGGCGCAAATGGCCGATTCTCGATATATATTTTTTGTCCACTCGGGAAAGAAGTAATCGGCACAGAGGAGGCCAGGCTCGCCGACTGGATGCCGGGCATCGCCTTTACCCTGGATTCGAGTTCCCGATAGAACTCCCTGGTCTGCACCTCGTTATAATCGTTCTCCCGGGGATCCAGCGTGACATTGAGGACCTGGTTCTGATTGAAGCCCAGATCGATATGCTCAGCACTTCGTAAGCTGCGGACGAACAGCCCAGCGACAATCAGCAACGTCAGTGACCCCGCAACCTGCAATGCCATTAAATCTCTCCCGACCTTGTGACGGCCGGAGCTGCCGACATCATTGCGGTTCCCTTGATGCAGCACCACGTTTACATCTGCCCTGGTTGCATTAAGCGCCGGCGTTAATCCGACGAAAAATCCCGTAAAGAGAACCATCCCAAGGGCATAGACAAACACCGCCCAATCGAAACCGAAGTCGAGTTGCAGGGGCCAACCCGATGGATGGATCGAACCGCTAAGCCCGCTGGCCCACATTCCCAGCAAAACTCCCAATACACCGCCCAGACTCGCAAGCAGCATGGTCTCGGTAAGCATCTGACGCACCAGCCTCGCGCGACTGCCGCCCAGTGCTGTGCGAATGGCCAGTTCACGCATACGAGATGACGCCTGGGCCATCAAAATGTTTACAATGTTCGTGCATGCCAGCAGGAGGATAATTGCCGAAAGCGCCAGAAATAATGCCGAAATCAAAACGAACTGATTGTTGGCATAGGGGATCGGCCGCGACTGCCTCTCGGGGAGCACGCGCACGCTGAATCCTTTATCTGACGCCGGATACTGTTCAGCCTGACGCTGTGAGATAACGTCGAACAAACTCTGGGCTCTCGCCATGCTCACGCCGGGCTTGAGGCGTCCCATGGCGAGGATCAAACGCATGTTGCGGTCCGACCAAAAGTTGTTTCCCGCGCCGCCCGGGAACAGCGTGCTCAGCGGCACGTAGCCATCCATCTCAAAAATCGAGAACGAACCGTGAAATTGCTTCGGCACGACGCCTACGATTTCCACCGGCTTGCCATCGATCCGAACCTGCTTGCCGATGACATTGGCATCCCCGCCGAACCGCTTCTGCCAGAAGGAATATCCGAGCACCAGAACAGCTTGCTCTCCTGGCGCCTCGCCCTCATTCGGAAGAATTAGCCTGCCGAGTGCAGGCTTCACTTCCAATCCGGAGAAGTAGTTCTTGGTTACGGCCGTGATTGCAACTCGATCCGTACGGCCATCCGCGGACAATCCCAGCGAACCCCGGCCCAGCGCCTGTCCAAATACTTCGCAGGAACCCGCGGCTTGCTCACGGTAGGCAACGAATCCCGGATAGGAAAATCCATGGGCTCCGAGCGGCGAATTTTTTTCTTGAATCGCCAAGGCCGTGAGCTGGCCGGGAGACGGCACGGGCAAAGGACGGATGAGGAAGCCGTTCACGAGACTGAACGTTGCGGTGTTTGCACCGACGCCCAGCGCGATCGTGATCGCCACAATGGCCGTCAACCCCGGGGACTTCCTCAGCGCCCTCAACCCATACCGAACGTCTTGCAGCCAGGTTTCCATAAGTTTCACTCGTAGCGCAGCGCCACGATGGGATCCACTTTCGCCGCGCGGCGCGCCGGCAGCAGCGCGGACGCAATCGCGACCAAGGCAATCACGATCGTCGCCAAACACAGAGTCACTGGATCGTTGCTCGAGATACCGAACAGCTGGCTGCGCACCGCCATGCCCAGCAGCAACGATGCCGGCAACGCGATAGCGACCGCAATTCCTGTCAGCCACAACACTTCGACCAGCACGACGCGCACCACCGCGGCCCGGGTCGCTCCCAGAGCCATGCGGATGCCGATCTCGGAGGTCCTCTGCGCGGTCGAATAGGCCAGCACGCCGTACAAACCGATAGCGGCCATAAGCGCGGCCAGCACTCCAAAGCTCTCGGCTAAGAACGCAATGACGCGTTCGGCAGTCAGGTTGTTGTCGATCTGTTCTTCCATAGTCCGGAAACTATCGAGCACGAGCTTCGAATCGAGCGACTGCATGGCGCCGCGGATCGTGCTTTCCGCGCTCTCCGGCGCTTGCAGAGTGCGAATGTAGAAAGTCATGCCGCCCGGATCGGTTTCCTGAAGGTAGGGCGAAAAGACCGTCCGCTTCACTTCCTGGCGAACTCCGCTGTGACGAGCGTCTTTGACCACTCCAACAATCTCAATATCCGGCTTCACCCTCCCACCGCCATTAGCCAGGTAATGCTCCAGAGCATGTTGCGGATCGCCAAAGAAGTGGCGCGCAAGACTCTCGTTGACCACCGCAACTTTTTGCGTTCCCGCTCGATCCGCATCGCTCAGTTCCCTGCCGGCGATCAGCGCCATCCCCATGGCCGAAAAATAGCCGGGACTTACCTGGGGATGCTCAACGTTCATGTCCTCGTCTTCTTTTGCGGTATAGCCCGCGATCGTAATGTTGTTCGCCCAATTGTCATTTGCCAGTTCAGAGTCGGTGGTGGCAGCAACCGAACGCACTCCCGGCAAAGCTGCCAGAGTGCGTAGCACTCTGGAGTGAACCTCAAGATCCTGTGCAGGCGGATATCCGGCAAGAGACGGATCGATCGTGAACGTCACTAGATGATCGGTAGCAAATCCCACATCGAGCGACTTGAGATTGTGCAGCGTGCGCATGAAAAGCCCAGCTCCCACCAGCAGCAGAAGACTCAGTCCCACTTGCACGCCCACCGCGATGCGGCGAAAGCGCAGTGGTCCTCCGCCAGCGATGACTTGCTGTTTGAGCGCCGGCGCCAGATTGGGCCGCCAGAACTGCACGGCCGGCGCCAGGCTGAAGAACAGGCTCGCCGCCACTGCCAGCGCAAAGTTAAAAAGAAGGATTCTCAGATCAACGTGCGACGAGAACGGCAGCTCCGTGCTGGTCCTCCCCCAAATCATGTTGATCAGCACGGCTGAGATCGGCGGCGCCAGAAAAATCCCTACCGCGCCGCCCGTCAATCCCAGCAACAGTCCCTCGACCAGGAGTTGCTGAACCACCCGCTTGCGCTTGGCGCCCAGCGCATAGCGCACCGACATTTCTCGCAGTCGCCCGGCCGCGCGGACCAGCAGCAAACTGCCTACGTTGGCGCAAGCCATCAACGCAACCAGTCCCACCATTGCCATCACAATAAGTAGAGGGGTTTGCACATCGCTGCGCAGTGGAGAAAAGCCTTTTTTCCCGTCAAGCAGAGACAGGTGGGACTGAGCCACGAACCGCTGCCGAAAGTTCTCCGTACTGTTTCCGATCTGTTTTAGTTCTTCGGCGCGGACCGCAGACCACACCGGGTTGATGCCTGCCTCTGCCTGCTCGCGACTGAGACCGGGTTTCAACCTGGCCACGATGTTGAGCCAGCTCGAACGCCGGTTCTCAAGATCGTCACTTCCCGGCATGACTTGGGATTTCATCATCATGGGCACAAACAGGTCAGGAGTATCCCCCATTACCACGCTGTGAAATCCTGCCTGGGATACGCCGACCACCGTGAACGGGTGACCATTCACCAAAATGGACTGGTTCAGAACGCTGGGGTCTGCGTCGAAGCGGCGCCGCCAGTAATTGAAGCTCAACACCGCGATGGGATTGGCATTGGGCACGGTATCGTCGGAAGCCACCAACAGGCGGCCCAACGCCGGCTGCACTCCCAGCACGTCGAAGTAGTTGCCCGAGACCAATTCCGTGCCGACAAGCTCCGGCTGGTTGCGCCACTGCACTCCAGCTTGCGCCCAGTCGGTTGCAACGACACCGCTGAACACAGAATTGCGGTCCCGCAAATCCCTATACATTGGATAAGAGAAGTAAAATTTTCCGTCGGAACGGGAACTGAGGTGTCCGGTATTGCTGCCGGAGTACTTCAACAGCACAAGCCGGTCGGGTTCTCGCACCGGCAAGCTGCGCAGGAGCGCTTGATCGAGCAGGCCGAAAATGGCCGTGTTCGCCCCAATCCCCAGCGCCAGCGTAAGCACGGCTACGATCGCGAAGCCGGGACTCTTGCGCAGTTGGCGCAACGCGTAACGAACGTCCTGAGCAATGCCGTTCATCAGCTTATGTATCTCCTAGTCGCATCTCACTCGTACCTCAGCGCGACCACTGGGTCGACCCTGGCTGCACGCCACGCTGGCACTCCGCAGGCGATAATGGACACGCCTGCCAATAGCGCGATTACTCCGAAATATGTAAGTGGATCGAGACGCGACACGCCGAACAGCATGGTGGCGATGGCCTGGCTCGCGGCCGCCGCCCCAGCCAGACCGATCACTACACCGACGCAAGTAAGCGTCATCCCCTGGCGGGCTACCAGGGCTATGATGCTCCCGCGCGAAGCACCCAGCGCCGAGCGGATTCCGATTTCGCGCGTGCGCTCGCTAACGCTGCCGGATAGCACGCCATAGATGCCAGTCGCGGCCAGCACCAGCGCAACCAGACTGAATGCCTCCAACAGGATGAGCACAAAATGGCGTTCCGCCTCCGAAGTGGCGAGCAGGTTGTCCATGGTAGCAACGCGCACGATTGGCTGATCCTTGTCCACCGACCAGATTGCCTTTTCGATGGCCGGCGTAAGCGCCGCCGCATCACCGTGGGCGCGTACTACTATCGACTGCGTCTTGTCTACCCAGGACCACTGCGCAGTTGCGGTATAGAAAGCATCGGATTCGTTCAGGGCCAGAGAGGCTTGCCGCACATCGCCGACCACCCCGACGATGCTTCCCCACTGCCGGTCAGCGTGGCCAATGTCGGGGCCGATGCGAACCCGCTGCCCGATCGGGTCTTGACCTGGGAACTTGCGTTTGGCAAAAGATTCGCTGATCAAAACGGCCACGGGGGCGCCAGCCACGTCATGCGCGTCGAGCAGACGGCCGCGGCGGAGCGGAATTTGCATCGTCTCGAAGTAGTCAGGGCTGACGGCATAACGAAACCCAGCTTCAGAGTTGGGGTCCAGATCCGCCTCGAACTGAATCCCAAAGGTTTCGATATCGCCGCTTAGCGGTAATTGACTGGTGAATGCCGCGGACGCAACGCCGGGAACCTGGCGCACCGCTTCAAGAGCCTGCGTAAAAAACTGATCCCGCTCACTGTCGCCGTCGAATCGATGACCGGATGATTGCACCTGCATAGTGAGGAGGCGGGAGGCGTCGAAGCCAGGATCGATCGCGAATAGACGCTCAATGCTCCGCAACAGCAACCCTGCACTTACCAACAGTACGAGCGCAATCGCTACCTCGGCCACTACTAGCGTGCGGCGGGTCAACTGGTTATTTTCTGCAATGCGTCCTGATCCCCGCTGCACTCCGACGTGCAGGTCGCTGCGGGAGGCGTGCCGTGCCGGAGCCAACCCGACCGCCAGGCCGATAAATGCTGTTACGCCAAGGGCGAAAGCAAACACCATCCCGTCGACGTGGATCGCGTTGACCCGCGGCAGCCCGGCTGGACTGAGCGCAACCAGAGCCTGTACACCGAACTCTGCCACGACCAACCCGAGGGCGCCGCCGAACGTAGCGAGCAGCAGACTCTCGGTGAGCAGCTGCCGCATGAGTCGCTGTGGTGCCGCGCCCAGTGCGGCACGCATGGCAAATTCGCCACTCCGCTGCGAGCCGCGGGCGAGCAGCAAGTTCGTCACATTTACGCACGCAATCACGAGTACTAGAATCACTGCTCCAAAAACCGCCAGCAGCGCCGGCCTCACCCCGCTGGTTACGTCCTTCTGCAGAGAATTTGCGATGAACCCCCGCTCAAGAGACGCCCAAGGGACTCGGGGAAACTCAGGCACAGGGGTGTGCGCGATCGAATCGAGATCACTCCTGACCTGATCAAGGCTCACGCCCCCCCGCAGCCGCCCCACCATCCGCAGATGATGTCCCCACTCCCTGGTTTCGAGGGAGGTGATATTTCCCGTGTCATATTGCAACGGGGACCAGACCTCCGCTTCCGGGGCCAAAACGTTGTCGAAGGTGCTCGGCAACACGCCAATCACCGTATAGGTATCATCGTCGAGCCTGAGCCCGCGCCCGATGATTGCGCGGTCGCCGTCGAACTGGCTCCGCCATAAGCGGTAGCTCAGAATCACCACCTTCGGACCGTTCTTCACATCGTCCGAAGATTGGAAATCTCGGCCCAGGGCTGGCAACACGCCCAGCGATCGGAAGTAACCGGCGCTTACCTGCTGGCCCTCGAACCTTTCCGGCTGATTCGCACCAGTGAGGGTTGGTTGCCAGGGTTTCATTACAGCGAGTGCATCGAAGGAACGATTTCTCTCCGCCACCTCACGATAGGTATGGAAGGTCTGGGGCAAGCGGGAACCATCCTCACCGGCGTACCAGATCATCACGATCCGGCTGGCGTGCGGGTAGGGCAGCGGTTCGAATAGAATCGGGTTCACCGCGCTGAAGATCGCGGTCGTGGCGCCGATGCCGAGCCCCAGTATGGCGACAACCACGCAGGCAAACCCCGGGCTCTTGCGCAGTTGACGCATCGCGTAGCGAAGATCCTGAACCAAGCCTTTCATCGTTCGCATCCTCCTACTCGTACCTCAGCGCCGTCATAGGATCGACTTTGGCAGCGCGCCGGGCGGGAATGTAGCAGGCAGCAATCGCGACCAGAGTCAGCAAAATGGCCACTCCAACGAAGGTCAGCGGATCGGTAGCACCCACTCCATAGAGCAGGCTGGCCATAAGCCGGGTCAGGCCCAATGCGGCGGCCAATCCGACCGCAACCCCGAAGCCGGCAAGCTTTCCGCCTCCGCCCAGAATCAGGCGCAGGATGTCGCGCCTCTGCGCTCCCAGTGCCATCCGTATGCCAATCTCATTCGCGCGCTGCCCCACCACATAAGAAATGACGCCGTAAATTCCCACGCTCGCAAGCACCAGCGCCAGCACCGCAAAAACGGCGAGCAGGATCATCGAAAATCGCCGCGAAGCCAAAGAACCGGAAATGATGGAATCCATTGTCTGCACGCCGTAGATGACCTGCTGGTCGCTCATCTGCGCATTGACTCGTCGGATAGAGTCGAGAAGCCCGCGGCCCGAGTTCCCTGAACGCACCACTACGGCCGAGCCCGTGGGGGACATCGCGATGAAATCGTCGGGCATCTGCAGGCAAGGGATATAGAGGCCAGACCGGAGCGATTGCTGATCATCGGCGTCCAAGCCCCACTGATTGACGTGGCCGACCTCGCCAACGATCTCCGCCAGTTCGTTCGACAGGTTTAAGTTGATGCGCTTGCCGATGGGATTCTGGTTGGGAAAGTATTTTTGCGCGAAGACCTCATCGATGACCACAACCCGAGGCGAGTGTTCATTATCCTGAGCGGTAAAGAATCGTCCGCGCAGCAGTGGAATGCCCATCGCCTTCAAGTAGTCGGGTTCGACGATGTAATCGATAGCCCAGTTCATGTCGTTTTCATGCGTTGGCTTTGGTTGGCCCTCAAGCCAGAAGAGCTGCTCGTCGTCCCCGTTTAAAGGAACCGCGCCCCAGGTCTGGGAAACAGCCTGAACGCCCGCAATGGAGGCGATCTTGTCATCGAACTCACGAAAGGCGGCGCGGATCGCATCCGGCTTCGCACCAACTATCGAGGGCGGAAGCGACAACCCAAATGTGAGTACATTGTGGGGATTGAATCCCGGATCGACGCTCCACAATTTCGCCAGACTGCGGATAGTCAATCCCGCTCCCACGAGCAACACAACCGCCAGCGCCATCTCTGCCACCACGAACACACTCTGCGTGCGATGGCGTGTTCCGCTCGCTCCCCGCCCACCTTGCTTCAGGGTTTCCTGCAGATCTGGCTGCGCCGTCTTGAGCGCCGGTATCAGCCCAAAAAGAATTCCCACCAGCAACGAGATACCGGCAGTAAAAATCAGTACGCGGGCATCAAGTCCCACTTCCTCGGCGCGAGGCAGAGCCGCTGGCAGTACGCCAAGCGCCGCCCGTGTTCCCCACGCTGCGAGGAGCAAACCCAGGCCGCCGCCAGCCAGGGCAAGCAGAATGCTCTCTGTAAGCAGTTGCCGAACCACGCGTCCCTGGCTTGCGCCCAGAGCCGCGCGAACTGCGAACTCTCGTGCCCGGCTCGCTGAGCGCGCCAGCAACAAATTGGCAACATTTACGCACGCGATCAGAAGCACAAAACCAACCGCAGCCAGAAGTACAAACAACAGAGGACGCACATGCCCGATCATTTGTTGCTTGAGCGGCGTCACTTTTGCGGTGATCCCCTTATCGGTGTCCGGGAACGCATTTGCGAGGTTGCGCGTGACCCCTTCCATGTCGGCCCGCGCTTGCTCAATCGTCACCCCGGGTTTGAGCCGGCCGATGCCGTGGAATCCCAATCCAGCACCGCGCTGAAGCAGCAATGGATTACCCCACTGACCAATGGGCGCGTACACCTGAGCCTCCTGGAAACCCGGAATATTCAGGTGCAGACTCGCCGGAACCACGCCGACGATGGTGTAGCCCTTGCCGTCCAGCGTAATGCTCTTTCCTAAAATGTCCGGCGCCGAACCGAACTTACGCTGCCAAAGTCCCGCGCTGATGAGCGCAACTGGACCCGCGCCGACCGGTTCCTCATCCTCGGTAAAAGTACGTCCGATTACGGGCCTCACGCCCAGTACCGAAAAGAAATCTGAGGAAACAAACCCTCCACTCACCTGCTCCGCCTCGCCAATACCAGTCAAACTGAAAGCGTACGGGCGAGACAGGGCGATAGAAGAGAACGAGTGGTTGTCCTTCTGCCAGTCGCGAAAATTAGGATAAGAGACGGATCCGCCTTCAAAGTTGGGTTTGTTCTCATGCAGCGTTACCAACTGGTCTGGCTGCGGGAAGGGCAGCGGACTTAACAGCACCCCATTGATCACCGAAAACAGCGCCGTGTTGGCGCCGATGCCGAGCGCCAGAGTCAGTACAGCCACCGCCGTGAAGCCGCGACTCTTCATCAGCAGGCGAAAGCCATAGCGCACGTCTTGAAGAAGAGTCTCCATGTCGGACCTCGAAACCAGATCGTAGAAACCTATTCGTAGCGCAGCGCCGTCATGGGATCGACACTCGCGGCGCGCCAGGCCGGCAGAAACGCGGCCGTGCTGGCGACCAGCGCGGCGCAGCACATTGCCAGCACAAAACTCAGCGGATCGAATGGAGACAAGCGATAAAGCATCGATCCGAGAAAGCGCACACATAGAATGGCTAACGGAAGTCCCACCGCCGCCCCGATGGAGCTGATGAGCAGGCTCTCGCGCATGACCATCCACAACATCTGGCCGCGTTGCGCTCCCAGCGCCATGCGGGTTCCGATCTCCGGTGTACGGCGATTCGTCCGGTAGGACAATGTGCCGTAGAGTCCGGTCGCCACCAGCAGCGCGGCTAGTCCGCCGAAAAATCCTCCCAGGCGCGCAAACATTTTCGGCTCCGAATAAGATTCCTCGAACTGAGCCCGTTGCGTCATCGGCTTCTCCAGCGGAGTGTAGGGATCGAGATCATGAACCACCGAACGCAGCGTCGGCAGCAGATTTAGCGGCGCGCCACTCACTCTCACCTCGACATGCATATTTTCCCCGGCGCTCAGATTCTGGAAGCTGGGGTAATAAGCCATCGGCCTCGGCGTCTCGTCCACGCTGCGGTACCGGCTGTCCTTGGCCACGCCAACGATAGTTCGGTTATCCCGAACCTTGTGTCCCAGCGGATTAATATTCGCCAGGTAGGTCTTCGCGAATGTTTCGTTGACCACCACAACCGGCAGAGAAGAAGGCGTGTCGTCGCCCGTAATATCGCGCCCCGCAACGATTGGAACTCCGAGCGCATGAAAATACTCTGGACCAACGTCGTTGCTGCGCACGCTCGCGTTGGGACCGAATTTGGCGGTTAGGCTGGCGCCGTCCAGATCGTCATCGTTGTTGCTGCTCCAGCCCGAGCCGATGCGGTTTCGCATGAGCGTCGCGGCTTCCACTCCCGGCACCGCGCGAATCCGGTCGAGCAAACTTCGATAGAACGCCAGGGTCTCGCCGGTGGTTTGAGCGCGTTGAGGAGTGATTCCAAAAACCAGCAGACCGTCGACCTGCATCGCCAGATCCTGGGTCTCGTAATTTCGAAGCGTGTGCAGCAGAAGCGCCGCCGCGACCAACAGCAGCAGGCAGACTGCCACCTGTGACGCCATGAGCGCTCTGCCGCCGAAGACACGGTGCCGGTCCTGCGTAAGATTGGCTGCCGTTGCCCGCAGCACGCCAGAGACCGGTGCTCGCAGTGCAATCCAGAGCGGCGCAAACCCGAAGGCCAGCGCGCTGATCGCCGAAATCGCGAGGGTAAACAGCAGCACGCTGCGGTCCGGGCCCAGCCCGGTCTCGATTCCCGACCACGCGGCCAGCGCGTTTGTGGCCAGAAGCGCAAACCCCCAGCCGAGCCCTGCTCCCGCGATCACCAGCAACGAGCTCTCCGTCAACAGTTGGCGAAAAAGGTCGACTCGCTCCGCTCCAACCGCCAAACGCAGGCTGAATTCCCGCTGCCTAGCCTCATTGCGAGCCATAATCAGCAAGGCAACATTGGAGCAGGCAATCAGCAAAACCAGCAGCACCAGGCCCATCAATATTCGTACCGGCTCCCGGTACTGCTGGTTGTAGCCCTGGATTCCCCGGGCTGGATCAAAATTCAACAGCGGCTTCCACTCTTTCGCATCGATCGTGCCGACTCCGATCTTCGCGGCTTCCCCGAATGTGGACTGCAATGCACTTTGTGCTTGCGCCGGCGTAACGTTCTGTTTGAGGCGGACCACCAGCGGCAGGCACCACCATTTCGGTGTGCCGTAAAGACTCTGATCGCTCGCGGGATTTCCCCACGCATTCAGCTCTGCCCGGCCTTGCAGAGGAATCCAGAAATCG
>Ga0209380_10000487_pt1 | contig 28032 bp, 26 predicted proteins | sample HubBroMetageWFT6_FD_188347 | JGI IMG/M metagenome (GOLD analysis project Ga0209380, IMG submission 188347) | Warmed and freeze-thawed soil microbial communities from the Hubbard Brook experimental Forest, New Hampshire - Hubbard Brook CCASE Soil... | ecosystem: Environmental > Terrestrial >... | reverse complement strand
GGCACGCTGTACGCGGCGCTGGACCGGCTGAGCAACGACGGTCTCCTGGAGCTGGACCGCGAGGAGATCGTGGACGCCCGCCTGCGCCGCTACTACCGGCTGACCCCGCCGGGCCGCACCAGGCTCGCGGCCGAGACCGTCCGCCTGCGCGCGAACGCCGCCGTGGCGGCGCAGCGCCTGAGCCTGGCCGGCGGCTGAGATGACCGAGATGGGGCTCGAGGCCCGCTACCGCCGGCTGCTGCGCTGGTACCCCGCCGATCACCAGGCGGTGCACCGCGACGAGATGCTCGGCGTGCTGATGACTAGCGCCGAGCCGGGCCGCGACCGTCCGGGCCTGCGCGAATCGGCGGACCTGCTGGCCGGCGCGGCCCTCATCCGCCTCAGGCCGGGCCGCGCGCTCTCGGACCGGAACGGCTGGCGCGACACCCTGGCCATCTACAGCGTCGCCGGCCCGGTCTTCATGCTCGCTTCCGCCATCCTCGGCTGGCTGGGCGCGCTCCTGTGGTCTTACCTCGGCCATACGGCCGGCGTGATTCTGACTATGAGCCCGGCAGGCAACGGCGCATTCGAGAACGTGGAGGATGCTCATCCGCTGCTCGGGACGCTCATCTGGCTGGTGCTCGTCGGCCAGGCAATCGTCGCTGTTCTGGCGCTAGCGGGCCGGCGGCGCGCCGCGAGCGTGGCCGCGGCTGTCTACGTCGTCTACTTCGGCACGTACGTGGTGATTAACGTGCACACCAACGCCGGATCCTTCCTCGGCCTCGGGCTGACTCTGCCTGTCACCTTCGTCGCGTCCCTGACCACGCTTGTCGCGCTGCTGGCATCGGAAGGCCCGGGGCGCGGCCGGGAGCTTATGCGAGGTCGGAACTGGTTCTTTCTGGCCCTCGGCTCGCTGGTGGGCGCCGCGGTCATCGGAAGGTTCTACGCAGTGGTGCTGTTCAGTCAGTCTGTGAGTCCGCTGGCATTTGACCTGTACGCGGATGTGCTCACGGCTGTCGTCGTCCTCGCGCTCGTGGCCGCCTGGCTGAGCTCGGCGCTCGGCAAGCGGCTGGCCGTGCTCTTCGGCGTCCTCGCTTTCGCGGCCTTGCTGCAAGTCGCGGAGTTCTTCTACGACACCGGCGGCCTGACGGCAGCGAACGTGCTCGTGCCGGCCGGCGAGGCGCTGGTCCTGTGCCTGCTGGTCGTACTCATCTACCGCACCCGGCGCCGGGCGCGGTCCAGCGGCGGGGACTCTGGAACAGGCGCCGCCTGAAACGCTACTGGTTCACCGGGAAGCCGAGGTTCACGCCGCCGTGGCTCGGGTCCAGCCACCGGGAAGTGACGGCCTTGCCGCGGGTATAGAAGTGCACGCCCTCCGTCCCGTGGACGTGCGTGTCGCCGAATAGCGATGACTTCCAGCCGCCGAACGAGTAGAACGCCATCGGCACCGGGATCGGCACGTTCACGCCGACCATCCCGACCTCGACCTCGTGGGTGAACCGGCGCGCCGCTCCCCCGTCGTTGGTGAAGATCGCGGTGCCGTTCCCGTACGGGTTGGAGTTGATGACCTCGAGCGCCTCGCCGTAGCTGCCCGCCCGGACCACCGACAGCACCGGCCCGAAGATCTCGTCGGTGTAGCTGCTCATCGCCGGCGTCACGTGGTCAAGCACGGTCGGGCCGAGCCAGAACCCGTCCGCTGCGTCCCCGGTCACCGGGTGGCTGCGGCCGTCCACGGCGAGCGTCGCGCCCTCGGCCACGCCCGCGTCCAGGTAGCTCGCCACCTTGTCGCGGTGCGCGCGGGTGACCAGCGGCCCCATCTCCGAGCCCTCGTCCTCGCCAGGACCGACCCGGAGGCCCGAGATCCGCGAGGCGATCTTGGCGACCAGCTCGTCGGCGATCGGGTCGACCGCCACCACGACCGAGATCGCCATGCAGCGCTCGCCCGCCGATCCGAATCCCGCGTTCACGGCCGCGTCGGCGGCCAGGTCCAGGTCAGCGTCCGGCAGTACGACCATGTGGTTCTTGGCCCCGCCCAGTGCCTGAACGCGCTTGCCGTGGGCCGTGCCGGTCTCGTAGACGTACCTCGCGATCGGGGTCGAGCCGACAAAACTGATCGCGCGCACGTCGGGGTGGGTCAGCAGCGAGTCGACCGCTTCCTTGGCTCCGTGCACGACGTTGAACGCGCCATCCGGAAGCCCGGCCTCCGCCAGCAGCTCGGCGATCAGCAGCGAGGCTGAGGGGTCCTTCTCGGACGGCTTGAGCACGAACGTGTTGCCGCAGGCCAGCGCGATCGGGAACATCCACATCGGCACCATGGCCGGGAAGTTGAACGGCGTGATCCCGGCGACCACGCCAACCGGCTGGCGGATCGAGTACGCGTCCACGCCGGTCGAGACGTTCTCGGAGAAGCCGCCCTTGAGCAGATGCGGGATGCCGCACGCGAAGTCCACGACCTCCAGGCCGCGCGCTACCTCGCCGGCCGCGTCCGAGGCCACCTTGCCGTGCTCGGCGGTGATCAGCGCGGCGATGTCGCGGCCGCGCTGGCGGACCAGCTCCCGGAACGCGAACATCACTCCGGCCCGCCGGACCAGCGAGGTCTCCCGCCAGGCGGGCAGGGCGGCAGCCGCGGCGGCTACCGCCGCGCCCACCTCAGCCGCGCCGCCGAAGTCGACAGTCCCGCTGACCCGGCCGGTTGCGGGGTTGTAGATATCACCGCGAGCCGCCGCTTCCCCAGTCCACGGCTTGCCGTTGATCCAGTGCGTGCGGTGCTCCATGACTGCCTGCCTCCCGGGTTGCCGCTGACCCCATGGTCTCCCCCGCGCCCAGTCTGTCGCCACTCCGGTGAGCTGCCAACTTACGCTTTGTAAGGGAACGAGGGTGCCCCGACTACGAGTTGTCTAGACAGGCTAGCCTGGACAGACTGTAATTCAGCAGGCCCGGATGGCTTACGTCCTGTCGGTGTTCGATTGAGGAGGCAGCCGTGCTGCCGACCGTCGCTGAGGTGCTGGCACTGGATCCCGTGCGCAGCGGGGCGCCGCGGGTACTTGCGGGAGCCGACCGGCTGGACGCCCCGGTCCGGTGGGTGCACGTCATCGAGCTCGCGCAGGCCGCCCATCTCCTGCGCGGCGGGGAACTCGTGCTGTCGACCGGCATCGCGCTGCCCGACGATACGGCCGGCCTCCAGCGTTACGTCGCCGAGCTGGCCGCGGTCGGAGTCAGCGCGCTGGCGGTCGAGCTTGGCTCCCGCTACTCCCGCACCCTGCCGTCCGCGCTGGTCAGCGCCGCCGCCGAGCACCGGCTGCCGCTGATCGTGCTCGAGCGGGAGACCCAGTTCATCGAGATCACCGAGGCCGTGCACGCCCGGATCATCGACGCGCAGCTCTCGGAGCTGCGCTCGGCCGAGCGCCTCCATCAGGTCTTCACCGACCTGGCCGTGTCCGGGGCGAGCGCCGATGAGGTCGTCACTCAGACCGCCAGCCTGGCCGGGTGCCCGGTCATCCTGGAGAGCCTTGCGCATCACGTGCTGGCCTGCGCTCCGGGCACGCAGGACGCGGCGGCCCTGCTCGCCGGGTTCGCGGGCCGGTCGCGGGCGGTGCAGACGACCAAGCGGACCGGTTATGACGACGCCTCGGGCTGGCTCGTGACTGTGGTCGGCGCGCGCGGCGAAGACTGGGGCCGGCTGATCATGATGCGCGGCGGCCCGCCCGCGCCCGCCGACGTCGCCCTGATCGAACGGGCCGCGACCACGCTCGCGCTCGGCCGGCTGCTGGAGCACCGGCAGGAGAGCCTGGAGCGGCAGGCGCACCGCACGATCCTGTCGGCGTTCCTCGGCCACGGCTTCGCCGACCAGGCCGAAGCGGAGGCACGGGCCCGGGCGCTCGGCGTTCCCGTCACCGGCCGCAGCCTGGTCGCGGTCGTCGTCCGTCTGGCCGGTGCCGCGCCGACCCGGGACCGCCGGAACGGGCTGGCCGCACAGGCACGTGCCGCCGAGATCGCGGACGCGCTCGCCGAGGTCTGCCGGCGCCAGCGGGTGCCAGCCCTGGTCGGAACGCTCGCCGACGACCGGGTCGCAGCGCTCCTGGCGCTGCCAGCGCGCTCGGACGCCGAGGCGGCGCTGGCGCGCCTGGCCGAGCAGCTCCGGCCGCGGTTGTCGGCGGAGGACATCATCGGCGCGGGCTCGGCCGTCGACTCGGTCGGCGGGGTTCAGCGCTCGTTCCTGGAGGCTGACCATGTCGCCGAGGCCGCGGCCGGCTCCGGCGCGGCGCTCCCGTTCTACCGGCTGCCCGATCTCCGGCTCCGCGGGCTGCTGCACCTCCTGCGCGACGATCCGCGGCTGCACGCCTTCGCCGAGCGCGAGCTCGGGCCGCTGCTGGTCCACGACGATGCGGCCGGCACGCAGCTACTGAGCGCGCTGACCGCGTACCTGTCGGCCGGGGGCAACAAGGCCGAGGCCGCCAAGCAGGCGCATCTGGCGCGGCCGACCATGTACGAGCGGCTCCACCAGATCGAGGACGTCCTCGGCATCGACCTGGAGCCGGCCGAGTCGCGGCTGTCGCTGCACGTGGCGCTCCTCGCCCTGCAGGCGGCGGGAGCGTCGCGCTGATCCGCGGTCGCGACCAGCCGAAGGCCCGTGAGTCCCCGGCGGCCTTGCCGGCCTTTTATGGACATCCCGTGGTTCATGATCATATGATTCCCGTGAGTTTCGCGCGCACATTCGGATTGGCGGCCAGTTACTAGTTCGGGGACAGATGTTCGACATACTGGACCGCCTTAGGCGATCGGCGACGATTGCCCTGATTATTTCTCCGGCAGGCATTCTCATCATCGCCGCGACCAGGCTGCTGATCATCTCTGACTACAACGTCACCACCGCCGCGGCGATCCTGACCTCAAGCGGCTACATCAACACGCTGCTCGGAACCGTCCTGCCGGTAGTCCAGGTCTTCATGCCGTATCTGGTGCTGGTCCTGCTGTTTTTTCGCAGGTTCATACTGAGCCTGCTTGCCGCACTGGCGGCCGCACTAATCTCGCCGACCGTCTTCAGCCGGGCCATGGACGCCGCGATCGCCCGTAGTGATCTGCACGCGATCGAGAACTGGATCAGCCATAACTGGTGGATTTACCCCATATTGGCGATTGCCGTCATCTGTATGCTTCTCGAGATCTCGGGTTACGGCTTCAGCGAATTCATGCGCACCGCGGGCGCCGTGTCCAGCCTGGCCCTGGTCCTCTATGTCCTGCGGGTCTATCCGTTCCCGCTCACTCACTCGTACTATTCCTCGCTCATCCGCGAGCCCTGGCTGCCTGCGGAGACATTTTCCTTGTCGTCCCACCGGCAGGTCGTCGGCTACAACCTGTCCAGCGGCGGCGTCTGGCTTGAGGTACTCATAGCGGGCGGGAGAACCATCGAGTTCTATCCCGACAGCAGCATCGAGCAGCAGCAAATCTGCCAGCTCGGAGCCTCGACCGTGCAACTGCCGCTGATCTCGCTGGCGCCGGCGGTGGTGCGGCTGCCCCAGTGCATCCAGGTCGCCTCTGCACCGGCCATGACCGGGGGCGTAAGCCCCGCCAGCCGGGCGCGCCCGTGACCGGCGGCATCCCGATCTCGATCGCTCGGTATCTCAAACCGCGCGAGATTGTGGTCGCGATGTTCCGCAACCATCCAGCCAGCCTGATCCCCGCAACCAGCCAGGCTGTCGGCTTCCTAGCCGCGGGGCTTGTCGTGAACGGTGCGCTGGCCGACAGCACGACCCTCCATCTCGTCGTGGTGGTTCCGATCGTGTTCGCATGGGCCCGCTTGGTCTCGACGGTCGCCGACTGGTCAACAACGTACGTGACGCTCACATCAGAGCGGTTCATCATCTTCTCGGGCTTCTTCAATAAGAAGTTCGCGGTCACGCCACTATCGAAGCTGAGCGATATCAGCATCGAGCGTCACGCCTCCGGGCGTCTTTTTGGCCATGGCACGCTCGTCGCCTACTCGGGCGGGATCAAGACTGTCCTGGCCACCTCGGTCCCCTTTCCCGAGCAGATTTACCTGCTCCTGGCCGGCCTCATCGACCCGAGCAGCCGGGAAGACGAGGACGACTACGACCAGCCGGCGGCGCTCTGATCGTCAGTTGTCCCCACGCAAGGCGTCGATTGCGGCGCCGGTCGGCATCGCGGCGCGCGCCCCTGGCCTCGTGACCGCCAGCGCCGCGGCCGCGACCGCCCGGCGCACGCTGCCTCGCAGGTCCAGTCCGGCGGCCAGCCCCGCCGCGAGGACGCCGGTGAGGGTGTCGCCCGCCCCGGTCGTATCGACGGCCTCGACGCGATGCCCAGCGAAATGCTCGGTCGAGCCATCGCTGGCCAGCAGCGCGCCGTCCGCGCCCATCGTCACGATGACGGGAGCGCCGGTGCGCCGCGCGAGCGCGAGCGCGGCGGCCGCGGTGTCGGAGCGATCATGCAGCTGCGGCATCTCAGTAAGGTCGGCGAGCTCACCGGAGTTCGGCGTGGCGATCGCACCGGTCAGCAGGCGCGCGTGGTCGGGCTGCACTGGCGCGGGGTTGATCACTACTCGCGTGCCGGTCGCGGCGGCCAGGTCCGCGGCTGCCTCAAGCGGATCGGCCGGTATCTCGAAGGACAGCACGACGACATCGGCCGGGCTCAGCCGCAGCGCCCGCAGTGATTGAGCCACCTGGGCAACGCTGACCAGCCCGTTCGCGCCGCTGGCCACCGCGATCTGGTTCTCACCGCTGTTCTTGTCGACCAGCACGGCCGCATGCCCGGTCGGGCCGTCGACCATCGCCACGCCGGTGATGTCCACGCCCTCGGACCCGAGCGCCGCCACTGCGTCCTGGCCGTCCTCGCGGCCCACGGCGCCGATCATCGCCACCCGCGCCCCGGCCCTGGCCGCCGCTACCGCCTGGTTCGCGCCCTTGCCGCCGTGATGGCGGGCGAGCACTCCGCCGAGCACGGTCTCGCCGGCCACCGGCAGCCGGGGCAGCCGCATCACCAGATCGACGTTCACCGAGCCGACCACGATGACCCGGCCGGGCGCGGCGTCATGGCTGATGCTCATGGTGCGTCACTATAAGAGCAATCGTCGGCCCAGGATGGAGCTCGTGGCTAAGAAGATCATTCTTGACTGTGACCCCGGCATAGATGACGCCATGGCCATTGCCTACGCCCTGGGCTCGCCCAACCTGGACTTGGTGGGGATCACGACGGTGGCCGGCAACGTGAGTCTCGACAAGACCACCGCCAACGCCCTGCGCCTGCGCGAGTTCCTCGGCGCGGCCGACATGCCGGTCTTCGCCGGCTGTGCCATGCCGCTGCTGCGCCCGGCCCTGACGGCCGAGCATGTGCACGGCCTGGACGGTCTCGGCGGCGCGGCCCTGCCGCCGCCTGGCGGAGTCGCGGCCCCGGAGCACGCATCGGACTTCATCATCGACACGATCCGCAGGGCGCCAGGCGAGATCACGCTAGTGGCGATCGGCCCGCTCACGAACATCGCGCTGGCGCTGCGCCGCGAGCCGGCCCTGACGGCCCAGGTCAGGGACTTCGTCATCATGGGCGGCTCGACCACGCGCGGCAACGTGACACCCGCGGCCGAGTTCAACATCGCCGCCGACCCGGAAGCCGCCGCCGTGGTGTTCTCGGCCGGCTGGACGGTCACCATGGTCGGCCTTGACGTGACCCTGCAGGCGGTCGCCAACAAGGCGGTGACCGACCGCCTCTCCGCGCTCGGACGGCTGGCCGAGGTGCTCCTGCTTCCCAGCCTCGGCGCCTATGCCGACGACGAGATTGGCTATCCCGCCGTCCACGACCTGTGCGCGGTCGCGCACGTCGCCCGGCCGGACCTGCTCGGGCTGCGGCCCGCCAGGGTCGAGGTCGAGACCGCCGGCCGGTGGACCTCCGGCATGACTGTCACCGACTTCCGTGCCCCGGCGGGCGACTGCAACGCGCTGGTCGCCACCACGATCGACGTCCCCGCCCTCTGGGACACCGTCCACGACGCGTACTCACGGCTGTCGGTGACCGGGGCGAATTAACCGCAATCCCGCCTATCCGCGCCGCCCAGCTTGGCCGCAGGCTGCCAGGGTAAGTAGCGCCGGGGGGATCCTTGAGCATTCAGTTCGGCGGGCTGCTCGCGCTTGCCGTCGCTGCGTTCGTCGCTCCGCTGCTGGCCAGGCTTGTTCCGGGACGGCTGGTCCCACCAGTAGTGATCGAGGTCCTGGCCGGAATCGCGATCGGCCCGCAGGCCCTGAACATCGTCGAGCCCACCGGCGGCGTCTACGTCCTGTACCTGCTCGGCTTCGGCTTCCTGCTCTTCCTCGCCGGTCAGGAAATCGAGGTGGAGCGGTTCCGCGGGCCGACGTTCCGGCTGACCGGGGCGGCCTTCCTGGTGAGCCTCGTCCTGTCGGTCCCGATCGCGCTCGGCCTTCGCCAGATCGCGGCCGGTGCGGACGTCCGGCTGCTCGCGCTGGCTCTCACCGCCAGCTCCCTCGGCGTGCTGGTGCCCGTACTCCGCGATGCCAGGGAGATCGATACGGAGTTCGGGCAGCTCACCTGTGTGGCCGGCTCGGTGGGCGAGTTCGCCGCGCTCCTGTTGCTGACGATCTTGTTCTCCGCCCAGCCCGAGTCCACCTGGACCCAGGTCGCCTACGTCGCGGCCCTGTTCGCCGCCGCGGCAGTCGGCGCGGTCGTGCTGCGGCGGTTGTGGCGCTCGGCCTGGCTGCGGCGCGCCCTGCTCGACACCGACCAGTCGACGTCGCAGCTGCGGATCCGGGGCGGATTCGTCATCCTGCTGCTCTTCACTGCACTGGCGCACAAGTTCGGCGTGGACGCCCTGCTCGGCGCGTTCATTGGCGGAGTCGTCCTGAAGATCGCCGACAGCGACGACCGGCCTACTCAGGAGCGCTTCCAGGGCAAGCTGCGCGCGATCGGATTCGGGTTCCTGGTCCCGATCTTCTTCATCGTCACCGGCGTGCAGTTCGACGTGCGGTCACTGTTCGCCAGCCCGTCCTCGATCGGCCTGATGCTGGCTATCGTCGCCGGCGTGCTGGTCGCCCGCGGCGGGCCCGCGGTGCTCTACCGCCGCCGGCTCGGCCGCAGGCCAGCCGTCGCCGCTGGCCTGCTGCAGGCCGTCACCCTGACCTTCCCCGTCGTGGTCGCAGAGGTCGGGCAGAGCCTCGGCCTCCTGACCGCGGCCACCGCCGCGGCGCTGATCGGGGCGGCGCTGCTGTCGGTCCTGCTGTTCCCGGCGGCGGCGCTGGCCCTGCGGCCCTGGACGCCGCCAGGCTCAGCACCGGTGAGTCAGCAGCCGTCGGACGGAGCCCAGGGCTGAGAGCCGTACTCGGCGTACAGGCGGTTGAACGCCGCCTGCTGCTGCGCCACCGACGCCTGGCCGGCGGTGCCCGAGTAGCCCAGCGACTGCCACACCGAGGGCAGGATGCCGAACAGGCCGTCAGGGTCGGTGGGCGTGTCGCCGCTCTCGCGCCAGGCCACGCACTGCTCGAACGACGACTCCCCGGCGGTGACGGACGGGCCGCTCGCGGCCGGCTGGGACTGGGCCTGGCTGGCTGCTGCCTCGCGGGCCGCCTCCGCCTGGGCAGCCGCCGCCGCGGCCTGGTGGGCGGCCGCCGCGCGGGCGGCTTCGGCCCGGGCAGTGGCCTCGCGGGTCTCGATCGCCTCCCGCCGCCACAGGGCCTTGAACTGCTCCGCGCGCAGCAGCGGGTTCGACGGGACCCGGATGCGCTCGCCCGCGGGTACTGAGTTGACGTTGCGGACGTGCAGGTAGTTCGCCGGAGTGGCCCACATCACCTGCCAGCTGTAGTGATAGGGCGCACCGAGCCTGGCCAGGCTGTCGTCCTGGCGCGCGGTCACCCAGGCGGTCGCGGCGCGGTCCGCCTGAGCGTGCGGGGCTGGCGCCGCGTGGGCGGCGGCGCCGGTCGACAGCGTCAGGCCGGCGGCGGCAGCGGCGGGCAGGAGAGCGGATGCGGCAAGTTTCTTGATCTTCACGGGAGGTCTTGACCCCTCTGGGCGCGCCATGGGCCGACGAGGCGCATGGTCATGGTCGGGTGACAGGTTCGCGAGGTAGTCGCGATCGAGATCCGGCCGGTACCAGCTCCTCTCGGCGGTGGTGGCTTGGGGGGTGTTGCGGCCTACGCAGATACAACTGACCGCGAGCGCCCGGTCCATCCGCTAGCGGCCGCAATATGAGCCATGTCACTCTGGGCGCTATGACCAAGGAATCGCTGGTCGACCCGGGCACGGGCCGGAAGTTCTACCTGGACTACCCGGCCGACCTGACCGAGACCGAGCCGGTCACACTCGTGCTCAGCCTGCACGGCGCCGGCTCCTTTGCCGCCTGGCAGCGGCTGTACTTTCCGGCATTTGACTGCGCCGGCTCGCACCGGCTGGTCATTGCCACGCCCACCGCGGCCACCGCCCAGCCGGTGCGGCGGTGGCTCCCCGAGGCCGACGACGACCACCTCGTGAACGTCGTCGAGATGGTCGCCGCGCGGTTCGGCCCGGCGCGGATCGCCTCGTTCTGGATCGCCGGACACTCCCAGGGCGGCCTGACCGCCAACCGGCTGGTGTCCGTCCCTTACTTCGCCGACCGGGTCGACGGGTATCTCAGCCTGTCCGGCGGCCGTCTCGGCCCGGCCGGGCATGTCGACGGGTTCGGACCGCCGCCCGCTCCGGGCGAGCCGCCGCGCCCGCGGCCGCAGTTCTCACCGCCCGTGCTGCCCGCCGCCGACCTGTCCTTTATCTTCGCGGTCGGCGAGTACGAGATCGTCGGGCTGCCCGAGGCCTCGCCCTGGGCGGAGCGGTACGGGGCGGCCTCGCGCGTGCGCCTGCCCGACGTCATCGACACCGAGCCCGGCCAGGTCTGGGACAAGTACCGGGAGGGGCGGTCCTCGCCTTCGTGGGGCCTGCTCCCCGCGCCCGGAGTCGCGCAGGTCTACGTCTACACCGGCGCGGCGCAGGGCCGGGTCATCGCCGACGTCGTCCGCCTGGAGAAGGGCCACACCGAGGGCCTCGAACCCGGCATCACGCGCGCCCTCGTCCAGATGATGGTCGACGCCCCCGGCGGCAAGCTGAGGTCGCTGTCCCCCGGCGTAGCCCGCCGCTAGCGGAGGCCGCCCGCTGGCTACATATCAAACTGCATGGTTCTAATGATGCGTGGCGCCCGCCGGAGTTATAGCGTTCCGGTCATAGTCGGGCATTGGCCATTTGGGAGAAATGGCGGGGCCCGGGCCGTGGAGGGGGATGCCGATGTCTCGCACGCTCATAGCCAGCCGCTGGCGCAATCACCGAAACCCGCCAGCGGACCCGCGGATTCTGTTAGCAATCGGCGCGCCGATCTGCCCTCGCTGCGGGTCAGCCTTCCGGGATTCCATTGCGATAAAGGCTGGTTATTGTTCCGCTTGCCAGGATTTCACCCGCATGTGTGCCGCGGGCCGCCGGATTGTCTCGCCGGACGTGATGTTCCGAACCAGCTGGCATTCCCCGTGCACGACGATTGGCGAGGTGCCCTGGGAGGTCACGATCGGCGGCGAGCAGGTCTGCGTGCTCCTGTGCGCGCGCCACGACGCTGGCATCGCCGCGGGCGAGGCGCCCTGGCTGCTCGACGCGGCGCGACTGCGCGGCGCGTCCCGCCAGCACCTTGGCCTCGTCTGAGCCGGTCAGCCTAGGAGTCAAAGCCGAGGCCGACCCGGTCCAGGGCGCGCAGCCAGAGGTTGCGCCGGCCCTGATCCCGGTCGGCCCTGGCCAGCGACCAGCGGGTCAGCTGGATTCCGCCCGAACGCAGGGGCTCGGGCGGAAACGGGATGGGTCTGGTCCTGACCATCTCCAGCTCGGTGAGCTCGGTTGGCGTGCCGCCGAGCAGGTCAAGCAGCACCCTGGCGCCGAACCGGCTGGCGCCGACGCCGAGGCCGGTATATCCGGCGGCGTAAGCCAGCCGTCCCGACCTGGCCGTGCCGAAGAACGCGCAGAACCGGGAGCACGTATCGATCACCCCGCCCCACCTGTGGGTAAATGACAGCCCGTCTAGCTGCGGGAACGTCTCGAAGAACTGCCCGGCCAGCAGCGCGAACGTGACCGGCCGCTGGTCCTGCGACGCAGCGATCTTGCTCCCGTAGTAGTAGATGGCGTCATACCCGCCCCACAGGATGCGGTTGTCGCGGGTCAGCCGGTAGTAGTGGAACTGATTCGCGCTGTCGCCGACGCCCTGACGCCGCTGCCAGCCGATGCTGTCCAGCTGCGCGGCCGACAGGGGCTCGGTCACGAGCACGTAGTCGTAGACCGGCACGAGGTAGTACCGCAGCCGGCGCAGCAGTGGCGAGAACGCTCCCGTCCCGAGCGCGACCTGCCGGGCGCGGACGCTGCCCCCGCCCAGGCGCAGCTCGAGCCCGCCCGCCTGGCCGTGCTCTTCCGCCACGGCCCGCACCGGGCTGCCCTCGAAGATCCGCACCCCGGCCTCCAGGCAGGCCTGCTTCAGTCCCCAGGCGAGGCGCGCGGGATCGACCGTGGCGCAGCCGTCCCGGTCCCACATGCCGCCCAGGTAGGTGGGCGACCTGACCTCGCTGCGGACCCCGTCGGCATCGAGCAGCACCGCGTCGCCGCCAAGCTTCCCGATCGCCGCCGCCGCCTCGCGCAGGCCGCCGAGTTGCCAGTCCTGCGTCGCCACCGCCAGCTCGCCGCTCCGGGTGAAGTCGCAGTCGATCCCGTGCCGGGCGACGGCGACCTCGATCTCGTCGAGGTTCTCCCGGCCGAGCCGCTCCAGCGTCGCGAGCTCACCGGGAAACCGCGCCAGCCCGTTCCCGCTCCCGTGCGTGAGGCTCGCCGAGCAGAAGCCGCCGTTGCGGCCGGTGCCGGCCCAGGCGATGCGCCTGGCCTCGACCAGCACGACATCGCGCCCGGGAGCCGCCTGCTTGGCCAGTAGCGCGGTCCACAGCCCGGTGAACCCGCCGCCGATGACGGCCAGGTCGGAGCGGATTGCGCCGCTCACCGCGGGCTCGGGCGCCGGCGCGGCCGCATCGTCCAGCCAGAAGGGAACGGGACGAGCCGGGGCCAGCGCCCTGGCTAGGTGCGAGTTATCCATGGCGGGCGCAGCCGCATCATGCGTCGATGTTGCTCATGACGTGCTTGATCCGGGTGTAGTCGTCGAACCCGTAAGCCGACAGGTCCTTGCCGTAACCGGAGTGCTTGAACCCGCCGTGCGGCATCTCGGAGACGAACGGGATGTGCGTGTTAATCCAGACCGCGCCGAAGTCCAGCTTCCTCGCCGCGCGCATCGCCCGGCCGTGGTCGCGCGTCCAGACACTGGCCGCGAGGCCGTACTTGACGCCGTTGGCCCACCGCAGCGCCTCGTCCTCGGCGCTGAACCGCTGCACGGTGATGACCGGCCCGAATATCTCGTCCTGGATCATCTCGTCGTCCTGCCGCAGGCCGGTCACCACCGTCGGCGCGAAGCAGAAGCCCTGCGCGCCGACCGGATGCCCGCCGGTCGCTACGGTCGCGTGCGCCGGAGTCCGGTCCAGGAAGCCGGTGACGCGCGCGAGCTGGGCCGGGTTGTTCAGCGGTCCGTAGAACGCATCCGGGTCGTCGCGGCCCGCGGTCTTCAGTGCGCCCGCCCGCTCCACGAGGGCCGCGGTGAGGTCATCGGCCACGCGCGGGCCGGCCAGCACTCTCGTGGCGGCCGTGCAGTCCTGGCCGGCGTTGTAGTAGCCCGCGTCGGTGATCAGCTGCGCCGCGAGCTCGATGTCGGCGTCGTCGAACACGACGACGGGCGCCTTGCCGCCCAGCTCAAGGTGCACGCGCTTGAGGTCGGCGGCGGCGGCCTTCGCCACCTCGATGCCGGCCCGCACCGACCCGGTGATCGACACCATCTGCGGGATCTCGTGGGCGACCAGCGCCCGGCCGGTGTCGCGGTCGCCGCAGACGACATTGAGCACGCCGGGCGGCAGGAACTCCGCCGCGATCTCGGCCAGCAGCAGCGTCGACACCGGCGTGGTGTCTGACGGCTTGAGCACGACGGTGTTGCCCGCGGCGATCGCCGGCGCGAACTTCCAGACGGCCATCATCATCGGGTAGTTCCACGGCGTGACCTGAGCGCAGACGCCGACTGGCTCGCGGCGGATCATCGAGGTGTGGCCCCGGAGGTACTCCCCTGCCGACTTGCCTTCGAGCACCCTCGCCGCCCCGGCGAAGAACCGGAGCTCATCGGACAGCGGCGGCACCTCGTCCGATCGCGTCAGCGCTACCGGCTTGCCCGTGTTGCGCGACTCGGCCTCGATCAGTTCCTCGGCCCTGGCCTCGATCGCCGTGGCGAGTCCCAGCAGGGCCAGGCTGCGCTCGGCCGGTGTGGTGTCGCGCCAGGTCTCGAAGGCATCGGCCGCGCTCTTCAGCGCGTCGTCCACATCCTCAGGCCCGGACACCGGGGCCCGCAGGTACGCCTGGCCGGTACTGGGGTCCACGATCTCGCTGGTCCGGCCGCTCCTGGCCGGCCGGAAGTCCCCGCCGACGAAGTTCGCCAGTTCCTGACCGCTGCCGGATGCCGCTGAGCCCACCGGTACTCCTCCGCGCGCCGAAATCGTAAGCTACGACCCTGGCAGAGAAACGGTAGCTGCACAAGTGAATCAGTCTCAAAGCGGGCCAAGATCTACGGAATCAGTTGACAAGCCGCGCTAGGGTGGCACCATGGGACGCCCTGAAGGAGGCCAGCGCATGGCGCATTCGCCGCCCGCACATCTCGTCTCGGTCGGCCGCACCCGCGGCGGCGCGGTGCCGAGCCGCGAGCCCGACAACGTCCGCGTCGTCCTCGATGACATTTCCAAGCAGATCATCGAGCAGCTGCAGCAGGACGGCAGGCGGTCCTATGCCGCAATTGGCAAGGCCGTCGGCCTGTCCGAGGCCGCGGTACGGCAGCGGGTCCAGCGGCTGATCGAAATCGGAGCGATGCAGATCGTCGCCGTCACCGACCCGATGAGCCTCGGATTCCACCGCCAGACAATGGTCGGCATCCGGTGCGGGGGCGAGCTCGCCCGGGTCGCCGAGCATCTGGCGGGTATGGAGGAAATTGATTACGTCGTCATCACGGCCGGCTCTTTTGACCTGCTGATCGAGGTTGTCTGCGAGGACGACGAGCAGCTGCTGGAGATTCTGAACCGTGTCCGGACCATCCCGAGCGTCACGGCGACCGAGACATTTGTTTACCTGAAGCTGTGCAAGCAGACCTATAGCTGGGGGACGAGATGAGCACCGCATACACCAAAGACGAGATCGCGGCACTCCAGGAGAAGGCCAAGCGCCACCTGTGGCTGCACTTCACGCGCATGTCGTCCTATGCCAGCCAGGACGTTCCGGTAATCGTCCGCGGCGAGGGTCAGTACGTCTATGACCAGAACGGCAAGCGCTATCTGGATGGCCTGGCCGGCCTTTTCGTCAGCCAGATCGGCCACGGCCGGACCGAGGTCGCCGAGGCCGGGGCCCGGCAGGCGGCCGAGCTCGCGTACTTCCCCCTCTGGTCCTACGCGCATCCGCAGGCCATCGAGCTGGCCGACCGCCTGGCCAGCATGGCGCCCGGCGACCTGAACCGCGTGTTCTTCACCAGCAGCGGCTCCGAGGCCGTCGAGTCCGCGTGGAAGCTGGCCAAGCAGTACTTCAAGGCCATCGGTCAGCCCTCCAGGTACAAGGTGCTCAGCCGGGCGATCGCCTACCACGGCACGTCGCTTGGTGCCCTGGCCATTACGGGCCTGCCCGGCATCAAGGAGCCGTTCGAGCCGCTGCCGGCCGGCGGTGTCCGCGTGCCGAACACCAACTTCTACCGGGCGCCCGAGTTCGTCGCCAGCGACGAGACCGCGTTCGGCATCTGGGCCGCCGATGAGATCGAGCGGGCGATCGAGCAGGAAGGGCCGGAATCGGTCGCGGCGGTGTTCCTCGAGCCGGTGCAGAACTCCGGCGGCTGCTTCCCGCCGCCGCCCGGATACTTCCAGCGGGTCAGGGAGATCTGCGACCGGCACGGCGTGCTGCTCGTGTCGGACGAGGTGATCTGCGCCTTCGGCCGCCTCGGCTACTACTTCGGGTCCGAGCGGTACGGCTACAAGCCCGACATCATCACCTTCGCCAAGGGCGTCACGTCCGGCTATGCCCCGCTCGGCGGCATGATGGTCGCCGACCGGCTGATGGAGCCCTTCGCCGAGGGGCAGACGACGTTCCTGCACGGCGTCACCTTCGCCGGGCACCCCGTCTCGTGCGCCGTCGCGATGGCGAACCTCGATGTCTTCGAGAAGGAAGACCTGCTCGGCAACGTGCGCGCCAACGAGGCCACCTTCCGCGCCACGCTGGAGAAGCTGCATGATCTGCCGATCGTCGGCAACGTCCGCGGCGCCGGCTACTTCTACGGCATCGAGCTGGTTAAGGACAAGGCCACCAAGGAGACGTTCGATGACGACGAGAGCGAGCGGCTGCTGCGCGGGTTCCTCTCGCACGCGCTCTTCGACGCGGGCCTGATCTGCCGGGCGGATGACCGCGGCGACCCGGTCATCCAGCTCTCGCCGCCGCTGACCTGCGGGCCTGAGCACTTCGAGGAGATCGAGCAGAAGCTGCGCAGCGTCCTCACCGAGGCCTGGACGAAGATCTAAACCGCCGGTTACTGGCTGTGGCGCCTGGCCCGCAGGCGTCACGGTCGGTGAAGTTATCCAGTTGTGACCACCCAAGGGCTAACCAAATGCCTGCTTAGACGTGTCTAACAGGTGAGGGCTGGGTGGTCCAGCAGGGGCGATCGCCGGGCCCGCATGTGACGGGAGGCACCGATGTCGGGCATCAGCGGGGACTGGGCAGCGTTGGCCAGTGGAAATGAGCGGCTTGCAGGCACATCCGACGATCAGCCGCGGTCGGCCGATGCCAATCCCGTCAGCACGCTTCCGGCGCGGTGGGCCGAGCTGGCCAGCCATCGCGAGCGGCTCGTCGGGCTCGCGGATCCCCTCTGCGAGCTGGCCAGCTCTTCACCGGGAACGGGCGGCTACCGCCTCGCGGTCAGCGCCGCGTAGGCGCAGCCGGCCGGGGCTGGCGAGGTCAGTCGCGCCGGGCCAGCAGTTCCTGCACGTGCTTGCGCACCTCATCAACGGGGACGCGTTCCTTCTCGCCTGTCGCCCGCCTGACCACCTCCACGACTCCGTCGGCGAGGTCGCGGCTGCCCACGCTCACCCGGACGGGGATGCCGGTCAGCTCGGCGTCCTTGAATTTCACGCCCGGCCGCTCGTCCCGGTCATCGATGATGGCGTCGATCCCGGCCGACCGCAGGCTCTCGTAGATCGTCTCGGCAGTCCCCCGCGCTGCCTCGTCGCGAGTGGAGAGCAGGATGACGGTGACGGTGAATGGTGCCACCTGAACCGGCCATCGCAGGCCGGTGTCGTCGTGGTGCACCTCGGCGATGGCCGCCATCGCGCGCTCGACGCCGATGCCGTAGCAGCCCATGACGGGAGTGATCTTCTCGCCGCCCGGGCCGAGCACGCTGACGCCGAACGCCTCGGTGTACTTGCGGCCCAGCTTGAAGATGTGCCCGACCTCGATGCCGCGGACCAGGTCCAGGGTGCCGCCGCACTGCGGGCAGGGCTCGCCGGCCCTGACCTCGCGCAGATCGGCCCAGGTGCCGACCGAGATGTCCCTGGCCACGTCCACCCCGGTTAGGTGCACGTCGTCGGTGTTGGCGCCGGTCGCCATGTCCCGCCGGCCCTGCAGGGCCAGATCGGCAATCACCGGGTACTTCGTCACGCCAACGGCGCCGAGGCTTCCCGGCAGCGCGCCGAGCGCATCGCGGATCTCCTCCGGCTGGGCGGGCCGGATATCGGGCGTGCCCAGCACGTCGATCAGCTTCTGCTCGGCGAGCGGATGGTCGCCGCGCAGGAGGACCAGGCTCAGTTCGCCGCGGATCATGTAGACCAGCGTCTTGATCTGCCGGTCGCCCGCAAGGCCGTACTGGGTGGCCAGGTCCTCGATCGTGCGCACGCCGGGGGTGTCCAGCCGCACCGGCTCGGGCGTCCCCGGACCGTCCTCGACCGGCGGCAGCGCCGACGTTGCCTTCTCCAGGTTGGCTGCGTAGTCGCCCTCGGTGCAGCGGGCGATCAGGTCCTCGCCTGCGTCCGACGGGCAGATGAACTCCACCGAGCCGCTGCCGCCCATGGTGCCGCTCGAGGCCTCGACCGGGATCGCCGGGATGCCGAGCCGGGCGAAGATCCGCTCGTACGCGCGCCGGTGTGCCTCGAAGGACGCGTCCAGGCCGGCCTGATCAAGGTCGAAGCTGTAGGAGTCCTTCATCGTGAACTCCCTGACCCGGATCAGCCCGCTGCGCGGCCGCGGCTCATCCCGGAACTTGATCTGGATGTGGTACCACGACTGCGGCAGCTGCCGGTACGACGAGAGCTCGCCGGCCAGCGTCGTGACCGCCTCCTCGTGCGTCATCGCCAGCACGAGATCGGCGCCCTTGCGGTCCTTCAGCCGGAACAGCTCATCGCCCATGATCGCGACCCGGCCGCTGCGCTCCCACAGCTGGCGCGGGTGCATCGACGGCATGAGGAACTCCTGGGCGCCGATCCGGTTCATCTCCTCGCGGATGACGGCGGTGACCTTGAGGCGGACGAGGTTGCCCAGCGGCAGCAGAGAGTAATGCCCGGCCATCAGCTGGCGGATGAACCCGGCCCGCAGCAGCAGCCGGTGGCTGGCGGCGTCGGCGTCGGCCGGGTCCTCTCGCAAGGTGGGAATGTGCAGCTGTGACCAGCGCATGATGGGCCTCTTCTGGCAACACGCGGGACTATCGCGGACACGTAAGTCTAGAGGGTGGGCTCAGCCCGGGCGCTCGGGTTTGGCGCCGGCCCGCACTGCCCGCGACCGGCCGGTCGGTCTGCGCTCGTTTTGGTAACTCAGCGTTATCACTGATCCACTTACGGTTAACTGTTCCTGCCCGAGGGCACCCGACCGACATCTCGCAGGAGCCGCATCCCATGACGAATCTTCCCAGCTCAGCCTCAGTATTCCAGGTCGCGCGCGGCGGCCTCGTCCTCGCTGCCGCCGCCTTAGCCCTGGCGGCCTGCAGCTCGAACGGCAGCCCGCCCTCCAGCACCGGCGCTGGCGCCGAGTCGAGCCCCGCCGACGCGGCGCTGGGCTCGTTCGCGGGCGTCACGTTCCACGGCAGCATCTACGTGAGAAGCCAGAACAGCCACGGTCCCAAGGCCTGGCAAATGACCAAGACGTTCGTTCAGAAGGTTCCCGGCATCCACAGCTGCGCGGACGCCGCGAAGACGGGAGACTGGACGCACTCGGCCGTCTTCCGCGTGCCCACCGCGACCTCGCCCGTGCCGGAGGACAGCATCGAGCTCACCGGGCTCCGCGGGCCGGGCACCTACCAGCCGCACGTGATGCGGCGCGACAAGTCGGACTTCATTGTGATGCCCGGCAAGTCCGCCAGGTCCGGCAAGTACATCATCAGCTCGTCGGTCAAGGGGCTGAAGCCGGGCAAGGAGGAGATGTTCCTCAACCCGGACGGCTCGGGCCAGCTCGTCTACTCCGAGGCGCACCTGAACGGCAAGGCAAGCGGCGCCGCGGTGGCGGGCCTGATCTCCTGGACCTGCACAACGGCCTAGCCGCCAAGGCCTGCGCCGACGTTTGGCGGTCTGGGACCGCCACCAACAGCCCGTCCCAAACCGCCAAGCAACCGACCGACCTTGGGCGCGCCATCCGTGGGGCGCCTTGCAGCGAGGCGGTTTGGGGCATTTATTCGCTTCGAAGGCTGCGGTGTGCCTGTCTACTGCCGCTATAACGACAGCAGACAGGCACACCCGCTCGCCAGGACGACAGCGGCGAGGCCAATACGCGAGCTTTGTGGGCCTCTGCACCGACGGAAACTCCCGGTATCTCACCGGGCTCGGCTTGGTTGGGTGAAAACTCACCGGGCACGAAACCGGTATGCCGACGAACAGGTCAGCTCGCCGGGTCCTCACATTCGCCATGGGCATCGCGGCGATGTTCGACCTGACCGGCGCGAACCTCTACAAGACCATGCGTCCAGTCCTTCCGCCAAGCCCGCCGCGGGATCCCCAGGATCCCTTCAGCGCGGCGATGAGCACGATCATGACCGCGAAGCCAGAAGCGGTCAGCCGTGCGCCAGATGAAAGCGGTGAGGCATTAATCGCATGACCGATACCAACCGAACCCCGATACCGAGCCAGCCCGACCCGGCCTACGGGTCGAAGGTGGCAGCCCCCTCACCCCTCGTCGCCCCGCAGTCTGGGCCGAGCGGGGGCGACATGGCCGGCGATAAGGCGGCCGACAGTCGGCAGTCAGACATTCCCTCGATAACGCAGGCCATCGCCCTGCGAGATCAGGCGCCTGAGCTCTACGACCTCTGGCTCAAGGTCGCCAAGGAGAACGCGGATACCGCGAACTACGTGGACCGCGCTCCCTACGAAATCCCCGAACGGCTCGCGCAGAGCGGCCGCCCACGGGCCCTCGGGGCCCTGGTCATCGTCCTCTCGTTCTGCGCCTACCTCGCGTGGCTCGGCGGGCCGGGCCCGTACATCGGCGGACTCATCGCCATCCTCGACCTGCTGATCATGTTCGGCATGTTCTTCGGCCTCCGGCCGGAGCGGCTGCCGGACGCGCAGCCAGCCAAGAAGCCCCGGCCCAAGCGCGGGTTCTAAGAACCGCGGCCGGCCGCGAACCGGCGGCCAGGCCTGAACGTCGGCGCGGGTCACCTCCGCGGCCCGGGGTTACCCTGAGCCCGGAGGTGCCCGCCCGATGCTTGAAGGCAACCTGCTCGTCGATGCCCACGTCCACGTGGCGAAGCTGCCCACCCTGTCGGCTGACTGGCGGGCGTGGGCGACTGGCCACGGGGGCGGCGTTCCGCTCGACCAGCTCTTCACCTCTGACGGGACACCCGTCCCCGCGGCCATCGACGAGCACTTCGCCGCCGAGGGCGCCGATCACGTCCTGCTGTTCAGCGAGTACAGCCCCAAGACGACGGGGATCCAGCCGATCGAGGATGTGCTGCCGCTCGTCGAGCACAACCCCGCGAGGTTCCGCCCCGTCGCGAACATCAACCCCCACCTGCACTATCCGGTGGCGGCCGAGCTCGCCCGCCAGGTCGCCCTCGGCGCGGTCGCGTGCAAGATCCATCCGGTGCACGGCGGCTTCGAGCCCGCCGACCGCATGCTCTATCCCGCGTACTCCTGGGCCGAGGAACGCGGGTTCCCCGTCATCGTGCACTGCGGCACGTCAACGTTCTCCGGGTCGGCGAACGCCTACGGCGAGCCCGCCCTGCTTGATCCCGTCTTCCGGGACTTCCCCGGCCTGACCGTCGTGCTCGCCCACGGCGGCCGCGGCTGGTGGTACGACCAGGCGGCCTTCCTGACCCTGATGCGGCCGAATGTATGGCTCGAGGTCTCCGGGCTGCCGCCGCACCGGCTGGCCGACTACTACGGGCAGTCACTGCGCCGGCTCGGCGCCCAGATGATCTTCGGAACCGACTGGCCCGGCATGCCCGGCGTCCAGCGCAACGCCCGCGCTGTGCAGAAGGTGCTGCTCGAGGCGGGCTGCTGCGACCAGGACGTGGCGGCGGCCCTGGGCGGCAACGCGCGGCGGGTCTTCGGCCTCTGACCAAGCAAGCGATTGGTTACCTCTGGCCCCGGAGCCCCGTCGGCTCTAGTGTTACGACAAAGCACGCCTGAGGACTGATACGCGGCAGCCCCGCGGCCAAAACTCACGGGAGAGTGGATGAAGACCAAGGCAGCGATCATGCGCGGAGCTGGTCAGGACTGGGAGATCACCGAGCTCGAGCTCGATCCGCCGAAGATCGGAGAGGTCCTCGTCCGGTTCGTCGCCTCTGGCCTGTGCCACTCCGACGAGCACATCCGCACCGGCGACCTCATCCCCCGCATGCCGATCGTGGGCGGCCACGAGGGCGCGGGCGTCGTCGAGGCCGTCGGCGAGGGCGTCACCCGGCTCAAGGTGGGCGACCATATCGTCTGCTCGTTCCTGCCCGTCTGCGGCCACTGCCGCTGGTGCTCAACCGGCAGGTCCAACCTGTGCGACCTCGGCGCGACGATCCTGGATGGCTGCCTGCTGGACGGGACCTACCGGTTCCACACCTCCGACGGCGAGGACGTCGGCGGCATGTGCATGCTCGGCACGTTCTCCGAGTACGCGACGGTCTCCGAGCTGTCGGCCGTGAAGGTCGATGACGATCTGCCGCTGGACAAGGTCGCGCTCATCGGCTGCGGCGTCCCGACCGGCTGGGGCTCCGCGGTACACGCGGCCCAGGTCGAGCCGGGCGACACGATCCTGATCTACGGCATCGGCGGCATCGGCATCAACTCGGTCCAGGGCGCCGCGCTCGCGGGCGCGCGCAACGTCGTGGCCGTCGACCCGGTCGCCTTCAAGCGCGAGCAGGCCGAGCAGCTCGGCGCCACGCACAGCTGCGCCACCGCGGGCGAGGCCGCGCTGCTGGTGCACGAACTCACCCGCGGCGTCATGGCCGACAAGGCGATCATCACGACCGGCACGGTCACCACCGAGGTCGTCACCGACGCGTTCAACACCATCCGCAAGGGCGGCACGGTCGTCGTCACCGGGCTCGGCGACCTGGTGTCGAACAACATCCAGATCAACAGCTCGATGCTCACGCTGATGGAGAAGCGGATTCAGGGCAGCCTGTTCGGCTCGGGCGACCCGTTCCACGACATCCCGCTGATGGTGAACCTCTACCGGTCCGGCGACCTCAAGCTCGACGAGCTGATCACCACGACCTACTCGCTGGCGGAGATCAACCAGGGCTACCAGGACATGCGGGACGGCAAGAACATCCGGGGCGTCATCCTGCATGGTTCTGCCTGACCGTCCGGAACCCCCGCAGGTCGTCGGCCTGCGGCGGGAGCGTGAGGTACTCACAGTCGCGCTGGACGCCGGGCGGCACGTGGTCCTGGAAGGGCCGCCCGGCACCGGCAAGTCGACGCTGCTCCGGCACATCGCCCGCGACCTCGGCACGCAGGTCGTCTTCGTCGAGGGGAACGCCGAGCTCACGCCTGCGCGCCTGATCGGCCAGTACGACCCGGCCCAGGTGCTGGCCGAGGGGTACGTGGCGGCCAGCTTCACCGACGGGCCGCTCCTGCAGGCGATGCGGGCCGGAGCGCTGCTCTACCTGGAGGAGTTCAACCGGGTACCGGAGGAGACGCTCAACGTCCTCATCACCGTGCTGACCGAGGGCGAGATCGCGGTCCCCAGGCTCGGGATGGTGAAGGCCGACGCTGGCTTCCGCCTCATCGCCGCGATGAATCCGTTCGACGCCATCGGCACCGCCAGGGTGAGCCACGCGATCGCCGACCGGATCTGCCGGGTTGTCCTCGGCTATCAGGACGCGGCGGCCGAGCGCCGCATCACCACGGACCAGACCGGCATGGACGGGCCCGCGGTGCACCTTGCGGTCACGCTGACCAGGTCCACCCGAGAGCACCCGGACGTCCGGATGGGCTCGTCCGTGCGCGGCGCGATCGACCTGGTGCTGCTGCTGACCGGCCTTCGCCGGCTGCGCGACCAGGCCCGGCTCGAGCGCGAGACCGCCCGCGACGCGCTGCACGCGGCGCTCTCAGGGCGGATCAGGATCGCCGACGGCTGCGACCGGCTGCCGGAGGCGGTGCTGGACGAGCTCCTCGCCGCGATCTGGCCGCCGGGGGCGGACGAACCGCAGCTCCCCGACCTCGAGGCCGACGCGGGCGAAGACCCCGCCGAACGGGACGGCCAGGGAAAAGCTGACGGCCCGCCGCCAGGAGCGGGCCACGGCACCTCCCGGTCAAGCCTGCGGCGCGACCGGCACGCGGGCAACCCCGGCCGGACCAAGAGCCGCGCCGAGCTGGCCAGCCAGCACGCGTCGTTCGCCGACGTATCCCCGGAGACCGGAACGATCGACGAGGACGAGCTCGCCCAGCTCCTGGCCAGGGACCCGGACGCCGCCGCCCGGCTGCTCGCCGACCTCACCCGGGCGACGGACGCGCAGCTGCGGGCCGCCGCCCGCCGGCTGGCGGCACGGGTGTTCGTCCAGCTGGCGGCGGTCGGCCAGCACAAGTCCCGCGGCGTCAGGCGGCTCGGGGCCGGGCGCTCCGGGGACGGCGATCTGGATCTTGAGCAGACCATCGGCCGGATGTCCGGCTCCTGGCCGCCGGCGAGCGACGAGATCGCGACCAGGGACTGGCGGGCGCGCCAGCGATCGGTCTGCCTGCTGGTAGACGCCAGCGGCTCGATGTCGGGACTGGGCCTGGCCATGGCGGCGGTCGCCGCGGCCGGCGTCGTGCTCGCCGGGGACGGCCGACTTCAGCCAGGCGTGCTGGCATTCGGCGGCAGGGTGACAGTCCTCCAAGCGCGCGGAGCGCGCCGTTCCCCGCAGGATGTCATCGGCGACCTGATCGCGCTGCGCGGGCACGGCCTGACCGATCTGGCCGCCGCGCTGCGGGCCGCGGCCGCGCAGCTCGCCGGATCGCCCGGCGACCGGGAGGTCGTCCTGCTGTCGGATTGCGTGGCGACCGCCGGCGGAGATCCGGCGGGTGCGCTGGCGGGCATCGACCGCCTGCACGTGCTCATGCCGCTGCCGACGCCGGAGTCCATTGCGGCCGGGACCGCGCTGGCGCGGGCTGGCGGCGGGTTCAGCCAGCCGGTCAGCACCCTGGCCGACCTTGGCCCGGCCCTCACCCGCGCGCTGGCGGGCTCAGGCTAGCCGGGGTCATCGTCTGCGGCGACACTGCGATATCGGCGTCGGCGAGGATGCGCAGCACGCGCGTCTCCCGGTCGTAAGACAGCGGATAGAACAGGAGCTGGTCGAGCGGGAACCACAGTCCGATCCACACCAGGACCCAGCCGAGCTGCTCGGCCAGGGCCTCGGACAGGCTGCCGGAGGACAGCTTGCTGATGGACAGCACCGTGAGGGCGAGCCCGATGGCGCACAGCGGTGCCCCGATCCGCAGGGCGCTCACGCCGCCGAACCGCTGGGAGTTCGACTCGCTGCGGTTGTAGCGCATCCGGTGCGCGCAGTAGCGCCGCAGGGTCCGGCTCAGCCGCTCGGCCACGCCGTCCTCGATCTGGTCCGGTGGCAGGGCGATCTCAAGGCGTACCGGCCGGAACCGGAAGCGGCCGCGCATCTCGCTCAGGCAGAAGTCGATTCCGGTCAGGAAGTTCCGGTACTCCGAGAACAGGTCCGTCTGCGGCAACTCGAACATTTCCCGCGGATGGGACAGGCGCAGCTGGATGACCTGGACCTTCGACTTCGCGGGCGCCCGCGAGGTGTCTTGCATAGTCCGTCACCTTACGATCACGGACGGTGATGGCCTGCAGTGACCTCCGGCGACTCGTCAGACGGCTATCCAGTAACGGCGGGTCTGGCCGAGCTCGGTTTCCCTGATGTCCTCCAGGATGCCGCCGCAGCTCTCGATGGTGCGGGCCGAGCCGACGTTCCCGTCCTCGCAGGTGACGAGCACCTTCTCCAGCCCGAGCGCCCTGGCCTCGGGGAGAACCGAGCGCAGGGCGAAGGACGCCAGCCCGCGCCGACGGGCCAACGGCCGGATGCCGTAGCCGATGTGCCCGCCCGCGCGCAGGAGGAAGTCATTCAGCTCGTGCCGCAGCGAGATCGCGCCCAGGTAGGTGTCGCCCTCGACGACCCACCAGTACGTGGCGCGCACGCGGCCAGCGTCGAGCGGAATCGCCGGGTCCGCCTGCCGGCGCAGCCACTCGACCCACGCCGCGAACCCGGCCGGGGTGTCGAACTCATCGTCGTCATGCATGCCGGTGCCGGCCTGGTGGACGCCGCGCCCCCACTCGTCACGCGCGTCCAGCCAGGAGTCGTGCAGGCGCGTCGTCGGCGGGATCAGCAGCGGCATCAGGCTGACTCCGAGGTGTCGGTCGCGTCGGCGACGTGCCAGGCGAGGACCTCGCAGATCAGGAGCCCGCTGAGCAAGCCCGGATCGTCGCGGAGCAGATCCTGCGTCTCGGAGACCTCGCCGGGAAAGGACGTCATGCCGATGGGGTCGCGGGACGGTACCTCGTCCAGACGATGGTTAGGACCGGCATGCACGGCCTGCCCGGTCTGCTCCAGCTTCTGCAGGAAGCGGCCGTGATCAAGCAGCGAGGGCTGATCCACCAGGCGCGTGCCGGCGACCCAGGCCGGACCGCGGCGGTAGATGGCGATCGATCGGGGCGCCGGACAAGTCATGACAGCAACCGTAGACCGCCTGGCGGCGTTCCGGCGGTCAGCCCTGCGGCGCCCGGCCGTGCACGCACGTGAAGGCGATGGTCTGCGTCCACCAGCTCGGATCGGCGCACCGGGCCAGGAACCCCTCGATGGCGGCGCCGTCAAGCCTGCCCGACTCCTCCAGCGCCGGGCGGAGTTCGGTGACCGTCCGCCGCCAGTACTCAGCCCAGGCCGAGCCGCCGTTGTAGAGTGCCGTCTCCGCCGTCGCCGCGACGTCGGTGAGGCCAAGCCCGTAGAGCAGCCCGGGCAGCCTGCGGCCGATGAAGAAGTCGATGCCCGCCTCGCGCGACCAGGCGAGCCAGCCATCCCAGAACCGGCGTATCGCCGCCGGCTCGGAGATCGTGACCGGCAGGAAGTCAGGCTCGATGAGCAGGACGGCGGCGCCGGGGCGCGCGCTGGCGACCATGTTCGCAACGGCGGCATCGGGGGCCGGGAGGTGATGCAGCACCGCGCGACCGGTGACGAGGTCAAAGTCGGCAGGCTCGACGGGTCCGGCGACGATGTCCGCCTCGCGAAGCTCAAGCCCGCCCACGTCCGGGTTAGCGAGGGAGAGGTCGATGTCCACCGCGACCGCCCGGCCGCCGGGTGCGACCTTCCCGGCCAGCCACGCCGACACCGAGCCGTTGCCGAAGCCGACCTCGAGCGTCCGTGCTCCCGGTCCGATGCCGAGCGACTCGATGTACCGCCGGTGCATCGGATCGAGAAGCTCAGACATCAGGGCCAGGCGCTGGCGTTCGCCTCGGTTGTGGTGGTCAAGGACGTATCTCGGCACAGACCGAAGACTACTCTCCGTGCCCGGTTACTCACGGCTGGGCGCCGACCAGTGCCACCTGACATCCGGGCGGCCTGGCTCGTCGTGTTTGCTGAGACGAACACACCATCCAGCGAACGGGACGGGCAATGAAGGCCATCCGCCTGCACGAACACACGGGCATCAGCGGACTTGTCTACGAAGACGTGCCCGATGCCAAGCCCACGCTCGGCGACGTCCTGGTCAAGGTCGCCGCGTGCGGCATCACGCACAACGAGCTGGACTGGCCCATCTGGACCTGCCGGGCCGGTCATCAGCGGACGTCGATCATTCCGGGCCACGAGGTATCCGGCGTTGTCACCGCGCTCGGCTACGGGACCGCCGGGATGGCAGTCGGTGACGAGGTGTTCGGGCTGACCGACCAGCTCCGCGACGGAGCGGCCGCCGAGTACGTCGCCATCGAAGCCCGCAACCTGGCGCCGAAGCCGCGGACCATCGATCATGTTCACGCCGCGGCAGTGCCGCGGGCCGGGCTGACGTCGTGGCAGGGGCTGTTCGACCACGGACGGCTGGCCAGCGGGCAGACGGTGGTCATCCATGGCGCGGGCGGCGCGGTCGGGTCGACCGCGGTCCAGCTTGCCCGCTGGGCCGGGGCGCACGTGATCGGCACCGGACGCGCCAGGGCGCGGAAGCTGGCTATAGAGCTCGGCGCCGATGAGTTCATCGCCCTGGACACCGATCGGCTCGAGGACTTCGCCGGCCGAGCTGACCTGGTGTTCGACACGATCGGGGGCGACGTGCTCGCCCGCTCGCCCGCTCTGCTCAGGCGCGGCGGGACGCTGGTCACCATCAAGGCCGCCGCGCAGCTGCCCGCCGACCGGAGCGACATCAGGACGGTCATGTTCATCCAGGAGGCCAGCCGCGCTCAGCTGAACGAGCTAGCCCGCCTGATTGATGAGGGACACCTGCGCCCGCAGGTCGCCGCGGTCTACCCGCTTTCGGAGGCCGTCGAGGCGTACAGCGCGAAGGC
>Ga0209380_10000486_pt1 | contig 28099 bp, 28 predicted proteins | sample HubBroMetageWFT6_FD_188347 | JGI IMG/M metagenome (GOLD analysis project Ga0209380, IMG submission 188347) | Warmed and freeze-thawed soil microbial communities from the Hubbard Brook experimental Forest, New Hampshire - Hubbard Brook CCASE Soil... | ecosystem: Environmental > Terrestrial >... | reverse complement strand
ATCTTTTTGCGAACCAAATTCTTGGCGGCGACATAGGGCCCCATCATCTGGAAATCCCGCGCGACTGCCGAGTCAGGCCGAGCATTAACAGAGCGATCGAGACGCCGATCAGAAAACCGCCGGCAAAATCAGCAAAGCTGGCGGGGGTCCAGTGCCACATTCCGATTCCTGTCACGAATGTTAATGAGCCCCCCGCGGTAAACAGACTACTGCTTCGCCGAATCATGCTGCCTCCAAAGAAACCATCTCTTAATTGAGAGACGTTGGAAAACGCGGATTCTTACGCCCCTCGTTTCGATTTCAACTCTGCCAGCAGTTGTTCGATGCGGTCTTCTTTTTCGAGTGCGGCCAGGCGGTCGTCGAGATTGTCGCCGGCAATTTCCGACTTTGCCTGGCTCACCGCCTCCGAGTGCGCGACTTTGCGCTTCATACGATCAAAAGCCGCAGCCTTCGAGCCGTCTCCCGACGCCATACGCGCGTCGCTGGCCTTGCCCACGGCGCGCGCGCGGCGATGCTGCGCCATCAGAACGTCAGCCTTGGCCAGCGCCTCGGTCAGCTTCTGCTCCAGTTGTCGCAAGGCGGACTTCAGGTTTTCCACCTGCGCCTTCTGGTCGCTCACTTGCTGCGTGAAGTTGTCGCTCAGTTCGCGATAGCTCTCTACGCGCAGCAGCGAAGCGCGCGCCAGGTCGTCTTCTTTTTTGTCGACGGCGAGTTCGGCCTTGCGCATCCACTCGGCCACCTTGTCCCCGTTTTCCTTCTGCTTTTTTTCCAGCAGATGCTGGTCGGCGATGGCAATCGCCACCTGCGTCTTGACCTGCAGAAGCTGGTTCTGCATGTCGAGGATGACCTGCTTGATCATCTTTTCCGGCTCCTCGGCCTTGTCGATCAAGTCATTGAGGTTGGCCCGGACTAGTGTTGAAACGCGCTCCAGTAATGCCATATCGAACCCCTTTCTTGGCTCTTAGCTGTCAGCTGTCAGCCGTCAGCTTTTACGCTTCGCTTTCAATTCCTCTTCAATTCGTGCGCGCGGTGGATCTGCGCGCACTCTGCACAATCTGATTCCCTGCGCCGGAACGAGGCGCCCAGCAGCATGCCGATGGCGACTCCTATCGCCAACCATGCTCCTACGTGCCCGGCTACGATGCCGAACACCGCGCCCAGTGCAGCGCCTAAGGCAAGGCCCCATCCCGCGTGCTTTGATTTGTTCGTCATGACCTCGGCTCCACCTTCCGCCGCGCTTACGCCTTCGGCGCATCCCCCGGTTTCAGGGCTTTATCGCCGATCTGGCGTACTTTGCCCAGCAATTCTGACAAGGGCATGCCGGAGAGGGTCTCGAACAGCGCCGGCACCTGCGCCGCCATCTTGGTGATGTCACCGGTGATTTTATTCATGCCCGCTGCTTCGCCGTTTCCGGTGGAGACGATGGTGATCTTGTCGATGTTGGCTAACGGACTGGCCAATGCCTTCACGACTTCGGGCATGCTGGCGAACAGCCTGTCGATGACTGCTGCCTGGTTGTATTCCTGGAAAGCCTCGGCCTTCACGTTCATGGCCTTGGCTTCGGCCTCGCCCTTTTTGAAAATGATTTCGGCTTCGGCCTCGCCTTGCGCGCGTATCGAAGACGCATGGCCTTCGGCTTCCGCGATCAGGCGCTGCTTCTCGGCGGCAGCCAGGGTTTCAATGCGCTGACGCTCGATCTCGGCGCCTTTCAGCACGGTCGCGATGAGTTCCTTCTCGCGGCGGTTGATTTCCGCTTCCTGCACCTTGACCTGCTGCTCTTTCTCGATCTGCTGCACTTTCACCTGCTCAGCGACTACCTGCTGCTGCATGATGTTGGTCTGGATGTCGTAGGCCTTGTCGGCTTGCGCCTGCTGGCGCTTGGTGACTTCCAGGTATTGCGCTTTCTTTATCTCCAGGTCGCGCTGCGATTCGGCCTGTTTGGCCAAAGAGAGCGTTTCGGCCAGCACGCGTTCCTGATCGGCCTGCGCCTTGGCTACAGCCGATTCCCGCTGCGCCAGCGCGCGCTTGATGGCCGTATCGCGGTCGGCTTCCGCCGTGGCAACGTCGGCATCGCGTTTGATGCGGGCTACGTCAGGCTTGCCCATGTTGGTGATGTACTCGTTCTTGTCGCGAACTTCCTTAATGGTGAACGAGATCACTTCCAGCCCCATCTTGTTCATGTCCTCGGCGCAGGTGCCACGCATGCGATCGGAAACCATCTCCGGCTGCTTGACGATCTCTTCCACCGTGAGTTGCCCGATGATGCCGCGCAGGTGACCTTCCATCACCAACCGGATCAGGCCTTCGCGCTCCTGGTCGCTCTTGGTGAGGAACTGCTCGGCGGCTGTCAGGACAGACTCGCGGTCGGACTTGACCTTGATCTGCGCCACGGCTTCAACCGTCACTGCGACGCCCTGTTTGGTGTAGAGATCCTGCTGCGGCGCGACATCGAACGACATCAGTTCCAGGGACAGATCGCGGCAGATTTGCACCATCGGCAGCACCAGCGTGCCGTGTCCCTGCACCACGCGCGTTCCGCCTAAGCCATACACGATGAGCGCCTCGTGTGGCCCTGCTTTGCGATAGAGCCTGGCTATTCCGCTCATGAGGAACAGCACGACCATCACTCCCAGCCCAACAACGATCCAAATCACGACTACATGCGAGAACCCTTCGAACATAAACGCCTCCCTGTTACCAGTGCAGTTGAAGAACTCTCAAGCTTCCGACTCACACTCGTGGGGAAATCCGGGTGTGAGCAGCCACGCTGCTTGCGGCGGCTGCCCGTTCAAGTTACGCAGTGCAATCCAGTTGTTCACCAAACAAAGCCCGGTCAACATCAGATAGAAGACGATCATCACGGGCCAAGCCGCGTTGGGTCGGTTCACTCGCACCGCACAGGCCGCAACGGTAAAGACCACGAGCATGAAGGCAATGATGCCGAGACCGAGCCAGAGCGCACCTGCGCGCGAGGTCCAACCGTTCGGCTGCCAGTTGGCGTCGAAATGCACCGCTACCCGCGCCGGCAGCCGATCCCAGACTCGCAAGTAGCTCAGAGCTGTCACCGGCAAAGCCAGCCACATCAGCACGGTCGCCACGGTGTAGGAAGTCCGCTTCATAGAGTCTCCAGACGCGTCCTGCTGCCCCCCTGTGCGGGTTGCGGTTTCAGCTTCCAACCCTACCGGCAGTCTCGGAGTCGCTTTCTCCTGTCATCTCGCTCCACAAGCGAACGTAAGCAATTCCCTTCTCGTAGCGTGTCACTACCACTTCGGTTGCCTTGGCGATGGCGGTGCCGTCTTCGCTGCGAGCGCCACAAACACGACGCGTCCCTGCCTGGGAATACAGAATCTCGCCGGTGCCGCCTTCGCGAATGGGAACGCAGAGGCGGCCGAGCACCCCAACCATCTCGTAGTCGGCGGAATCCATGTTCTCGTCAGCAGAAATCAGAACCCGGCTGAGGAACAGGAAGATGATCCCACCGCCGACCAGGCCGCTGACCACCGAAAACAACAGGCCCAAGCCAACCCATATCGACGAAAAACGGGTGAGCAGATATCCTGTGCCGCCAAACCAGGCCAAGAACGCGGCCAGCGAAGGCGGGTTGAAGGGCGAAACCCCGCTGCGCGCCGCTTGCGTCGCACTCGTTGGGTGCGATGCCGCTCCCGGGGCGTGACCGCCGGCCAGGGGAGCATGTGCTGCCGCCCCGGTAGGCGCCGCGAGATGCGGAACGCTGTGTCCGTGAAAGTGCGGCAAATGCAAACGGCCGAAGCGAGCTCCTCCAAACACAAAGGAAAAGAAACTAAAGCAAAAACCGATCGCGAAACAGATCAAGTAAAAATCTGACCAGTCGAACTGTGTCCCTGTCATCGGCTTCGCCTCCCTTCCGCATGCACTAGACCACGATGATTCCCGCCAGCTACCGCCTCGGGCCGCAAAGCTTCCAGCAGGCGTTCGGCTAATCCTGGCGTGTCGAGAATCGCCCCCAGCAACAGCAACGAACTCCGCGTGTCTTTCTCGCGGGCGGCCTTAATCAGCACTCGGCTAACTTCCGGGTCGTTCGCGAAACGCTCCGAACCTTGCAGCAACCAGACGTCGAGTTGTCCTTCGGTCGTGCGCAGATCAGACGTCAGCTCAGCGTGGTAGCCGTCAGGGTCATCCACCAGGAAGCCGGGATGCACCTTGAAGAACTTCGCCAGCAGGGCACGTGACGACTGCGTCATGTGCGGGCGCGAACCACTTTCAATCTGGGACAGATAGGACTGGCTGATTGCCTTCCCTCTTCCAGAGCCGCCCTTTCCCAATTCCGCGCGCATGGCGCGCACCAACTCGAGTTGCGTCATGGGACGACCGAGACCGCGCAGCGATCCTTCGACTTCGCGCAGATAGCGAATTTTTTCGCCCAGCTTCATCCATCACGGCTCCCCGTGATATTTCAAATCGAGATAGTTATATTGCAATTTGCGATTTATGTCAAGAACCGGATGTCGCGCATTTGCATCCACTTGCGGACGCCTTTTGTTGGCCTTGACTCGTAGGCACAAAAACGCCCCCGATGACCCGGGGGCTCACGCTGCTCGGTTTTGTTCCTAACGCCCGAGCGTCGCACGACCTATTGATGTCGGCCGTTGTGTTTGTCGCGGTAAATCTGACGGGACTGGCGGTTTTGCTGATGGTTGACTTGCTGTTTTTCCGGCGCAGTCAATTTGCCGCCGTTGGCAGCACGGTCGTTGCCTACCTCATGGTTGATGCGAGCCTGGTTGTTCTCGAGGTGCGCGGTTTCGCCGGCCGTTAATTGTCCGCTTTTGATGCCCTGCGCGATGCGGTCCTGCTGATTCTCTTCGCGCTGGCCAACTTCGCTCCTGGGATTGGTGTTCTCGACGGCCGAGTTGTGCTTGTCCTGATAGATCTGCTTCGAGAGCTGATTCTGCTGCTGGTTGAGCGTGGCCTTGTCGGTCGAGGTCAGCTTGCCGTGGTCGAGCTTGCGCATGTCGCGCTCTTCCTGGTTCAGGTTGGACTCTTTCCTTTCCAGTTTCGCAGTTTCGCCGGCGGTGAGTTCGCCGCTCGTTACCCCGCTAGCGATGCGATCTTGCTGGTTCTCTTTGCGATCCTGAACGCTCTCCCCGGTGACGGGTGCGGACGGGATCGTGCTTTGGGCCACAGCGGGCAGCACAAGAGTGGCGAGCGCCGCGCTCAGCAACGTAATCTTCATTGGATGCTTCATAAAGAACTCTCCCATTTGTCTGATTTGGCGGATTTTGCTTAGCGAATCTTTTGAAACTTTGTGGCCACACGGGAACAAAACCCTCAATGTAAAGAAATGTTGCGGGAATTTTATGAGCTTTGAGATCAGAGATTTGGAGCCATGCGGACAAGATCGGCAGCATCGTGGCCAACGTTGCGCAGAGCTTAAGTAAACGAGTCGGGCTCCAATCAGAATTGCGGTTGTTTACAGACCCGCTTCGATGCGGGAGCGCGGGTCGAGATAGTCCCGCAGGGCGTCGCCGATAAAGTTAAAACTCAACACTGCCAGCATCACGGCAAGCGCGGGAAACAGCACCAGATGGGGTGCGTCGAAAACGTGGGCGCGTCCATCGTTGAGCATGGCTCCCCAGCTGGCGGTCGGTGGAGGAACGCCGAGACCGAGAAAACTCATCGTCGCTTCGGCTAGAATGGCTCCGGCCATGCCGATCGCGGCCTGGACCACGACGGGTTGAATAATGTTGGGCAGAATGTGGCGGCCGATGATGCGCAGATCGCTGGCGCCTAAGGCGCGGGCGGCTTCCACGAATTCGCGTTCGCGGGCGGCGAGGACTTGCCCGCGGACGAGTCGGGCGTAACCGACCCACCCGCCAAGCGAGAGCGCGAGCACGAGATTGAAGATACCGGGGCCGCGGAAAGCGATGAAGGCAATCGCCAGAAGAATTCCAGGGAACGAAAGAAAAGCGTTCATAAGAACAACATTGACGAAACGGTCGATGGCTCCTCCGTAGTATCCGGCGATCGACCCGATGATGAGGCCGAGGGCTAATGAAGCAAGGACGACGCAGCTGCCGACGAGCATGGAGATGCGCGCTCCGTAGACCACGCGCGAGAGAATGTCGCGGCCGAGTTCGTCGGTGCCGAACCAGTGTGACGAGGATGGCGGATCGAGTCGCGCGGGCAAGTTAATCGAGGCGGGATCCCGGGGAGCGATCCACGGCGCGAACAGCGCAAAGATTACGAAGATGACGACCAACACCACTCCCGCGGCTGCCAGGGGATTGTGACGAGCATTTCCGGAGACCCAGCGGCGGAACGAGATGGACGTGGCGGACATCAGGTCGAGTCGCTCCATCTTAAACCGCCGAGTGGTTGCTGAGAACAGCCAACCTTACACGCGGGGTTGTGCCTGCGAGTCTGATTCCGCTTTGCATCCACTTTCACATTCAAAGCTCCCGATCATGATTCGGTGTCTGTGGTCTCTGGTTGGGTTCGTCATGCTGAGGACTACGCTCTGCGCTCAGACGCCGGCGTGGCAGCCTGCCCCCGGACATCTGAGTTTAGATCTCTGGCCGCACGGTGCCCCGGGAGCGGTGGCGAGCCCGGCACCTGAGGTCGACACCACGACTGCCAAACGCAACCTGGTTGCCGGCAAGCCGCTTGTCCGCCTGGGGAACAAATCGGTTCCAACGCTCACGGTCTAGGAACCCAAGGGCAGAAATACGGGCGCCGCTGTGGTCGTCTTTCCTGGAGGTGGATATCACATCCTGGCGGTCGACCTTGAGGGCACCGAAGTATGCGATTGGCTCAACTCTGTTGGCATTGCCTGCGTTCTTGTGAACGGCGGAAATGCATCTTTATGCCAATGGCGGACACGGTGACCGACTTCGGCGCACCAAGCTTCCCATCACTAGATGGCCAAAATTGGCAGAGGCCTGGCTCGAGACCATCCACATCGTAGCCTCCGGTCAATAAACATCGGCCGGGTCGCTGCCAATTATCTGCGCCTCCACGTTATCCCGCTGCAGACAGCTGCAGACATCGGGGGCTTGAGATCGTTCACCGAATGTGTTCTCATAAACGAAAGCAGCGGGATGACGAAAGTCGAGCTGCCTGCGCGCCGAAACCTCCACCCTCAGCCTTACCTTCCAAGGAGGAAAATCATGAATAAAGTGTCGTACATTCCCAAGGACTACAGCTCCATTACGCCCTATCTCATCGTCAAAGGTGCCGCCCAGGCCATCGACTATTACAAGAAAGTTTTCGGCGCCACCGAACTCTTTCGTATGGACGGACCGGACGGCAAAGTGGGGCACGCCGAGTTGAAGATCGGCAACTCGCACATCATGCTGGCGGACGAAAATCCCAAAATGGGGCAGGGGCACACTAGTGCTGCGGCCATTGGCGCGAGCCCGGTGAGCCTTTATCTATACATTCCGGATGTGGATTCCGTCGTTAAACGTGCGGTCGCCGAAGGAGCAAAAATCCTGAAGCCGGTTGAGGACCAGTTCTACGGAGACCGCTCTGGCTTCATCCAAGACCCGTTCGGACATCTGTGGGGCGTTGCTACCCACGTGGAAGATGTTGCGCCCAAGGACCTGGAAGAACGAGCGAAAAAGATGATGCCGGCCGCGTAGTTTGATGAAGCAGAAGGCGGGGCCCACTATGCCCCGCCTTCCTTCGTTCTACCATCCATCTCCGTGGTGCGGCGAATCCGCAATTTACATCGTTGAAAGAATTCGCTTTTAAATCGAGCGCCACTCTCGTTCTGCGCATCATAGCTTCGTTCAATCAGGAATCGAAAAGTCCGAATTCCGCTTGAAGGAGAAAACATGAAGAGTGCAATTCTCGCAGTCGCAGTTCTCGCATTGTTTGCCACGGCCGGAGCTGTTGCCCAGGACCAGGACAGGCACGATCAACAAGTCTCGTCGCATCATGTTCGAAAGACGACGGCATCGGGTTATGTTCGGAGAGACGGCGACAACTATGTTTTGGAAGATGACAAGGACAAGCAGCATTACCGTATTCAGAATTCGGAAACCGTCCGAGAACATGAAGGCCATCACGTCAAGGTCAACGCGCGCCTGCATGAGGACGATCACTCGCTCGAAGTGAACAAGATTCGAAGACTTCCCGAAGGCGACGAACGTTCGCGCTAGTCACCGATCTCGACCTGCGCTCGCGGTTTTTCTATTGCCTGATCCTCGGGTTCGCAACCGAGTAAAGCACGTCGGTCAAGAAGTTCACCGCGACGTAGGTCAAGCCGATGGCGAGGATGCAGCCTTGCACCAGGAAATAATCGCGGCTGGAGATGGCGTCGACGGTAAGGCGGCCGATGCCGGGCCAGGAGAAAATCTTTTCGGTCACGATGGCGCCCGCCAGTAGCGCGCCGAACTGCAAGCCCAAGACCGTCAGCACCGGAATCATCGCATTGCGCAAAGCGTGTCGGTAAACGACCTGGCGCTCGGGCAAGCCTTTGGCGCGGGCGGTGCGGATGTAGTCCTGGCTCAACTCTTCGAGCATGGAGGTGCGCACCATGCGGGTGAGGATTGCAGCCAGCGCGCTACCCATGGTGAGTGCGGGAAGCACAAGGTTGGCGAACGAGCCGGCTCCCGACACCGGCAGCCATCCTGCTTTAATGGCGAACAGCAGTATTAGGATGGGGCCGAGCGCGAAGTTTGGAAATGACAGTCCGAACAGGCTGACCACGGAGAGCAGGCGATCGTCCCAGCGGTTGCGGCGACGGGCGGAATGGACTCCGGCGGGGATCGACAGAAGGATTGCGACCAATAGCGAAGCCAGCGTGAGTCGCAGCGTGTAGGGATAGCGTTGGCCGATAATCTTGGTAACGGTCTCGTTGTAGCGGATCGAACGCCCGAGATCGCCGTGAAGGACGCCTTTCCAGTAGTGGAGATACTGTTGGCCGAGTGGGGCGTCGAGGCCGTAGGCGCGCCGGGTTGCGGCAATGTCGGATGCGGGAGCGCCTTCGCCGAGCATCTGCGCGATGGGATCTCCGGGAACGATGTGGATCAGCAGGAAGACAAGGCTCACCACCAGCCAGATGACCGGTAGAGTGTAGAGGACGCGTTGGAGGAGTCGGGTGAGCAAGGGCAGTTCTCAGTTCTCAGTTCTCAGTTTCATCAGGAGCTTTTCAGCTCACCTCCTGCGCGAAGTGGCTTTCCAAAGTTTCCTTCTTTGTTGCTCTCTGCTTCCGACCGCTTTCGAAAGGGCAGGCGAGACGCCCCACCGGACCTCCGCCGGGACGGCGGCGCTACGTTTCAATCCCCTCCCTGCTTGGCGGCTTCGACTTCGCCTTCTACTTTGGCTGTTTTTTCGATTCTTACTCTGGCGATGCGGTGGCCTTCCAACTCTTCCACGGTGTAACGGCGGCCTTCGTATTCGAACGAGTCCCGCAAGGATGGAATTTTCTGCAGGCGCGCCAGAATGAATCCCGCCAGAGTTTCAAAACCCGCGTCCCGCGGGAGAGTCAGGCCATATTCGGCTTCGAGGTCGCGAATGTTGACCGATCCTTCGAGCACCAGAACGGATTCGGTTTCCAGAGCGGGATCGCTGGGGGCGACATCGAATTCGTCCTCGATGTTGCCCACCAGTTGCTCCAGGATGTCCTCGACGGTGATCACGCCTGCGGTCGAACCAAATTCGTCGACCACGACCGCCAGATGGCGGCGCCGCTCCTTGAACTCGGAGAGCAATTCCGCCAGCACCTTGGTTTCGGGAACCACCAGCACGTCGTGCATGATCTGGCCGATTTGCATGCGCGAGATGCGGATCGCGGTCGATTGCCCGAGATTGCTGAGACGCAAACGCATCCAGCGCATGAGGTCCTTGTAGTAAAGCACTCCGACAAGGTGCTCGGGCCCGCGCTGCGGGTCATAGACCGGAATGCGGGAGTGCTGACCCTCGACCACGCGAGCCAAGGCCTCTTCGAGCATGAGGTCAGAGGGTAAAGAAAAGATGTCGGGGCGGGCAACCATGACCTCGCGCACGGTGATGCTGTCGAGTTCGATGGCGCTGTGAATCATTTCTTCCTGAAACTCGGGAATCTGGCCGAACTGGCGGCTGGCGGTCACGATGAGTTTAAGTTCGTCGGGAGAATGAACCGCACCTCCGCGGCGGGTAACCTGGGCTCCAAAGAGGCGCAACACCAATCCGCCCGAGCGACGCATGAAGAACAAGAGAGGACCCGTGATGGTAAGAAAAGCTTCCATGGGCGCGGCCACCGCGAGGGCGACTTGCTCGGCTCGCTGCAGGGCCAGCGTTTTCGGAACCAGTTCGCCAAGGATCACGTGCATGTAGGTGATCAGACTGAAGGCGATGGCTATGGCGATCGTGTGGGCATAGACAGCGGCGTGCGGCACCTTGTGGACGAACTCCATGCTTTCGACCAGGCGGGCAACCATGGGCTCGCCGATCCAGCCGAGAGTGAGGCTGACCATCGTGATTCCCAGCTGAACACCGTTGACGACTTCGTCGAGATGCTGGTGAAGGCGCTGCACGATGCGCGCACCAATGCGTCCCGCAGAAATGAGCTGCTGGATGCGGGTATCCCGTACGCTCACTAATGCGAATTCAGCTGCTGCGAAGAAGGCGTTGGCCGCTACCAGGAGAAGGATCAGAAAGACCCGGAGCAGCACAAAGGCGATCATTGATCGGTAATTCTAACATTTGAAAGGCAGTTGTCAGTTGGCCGGTATTCACCGCCCGGGCGTCGCCCTTCTGGATTTGCACCGGCACGGCGAAACAGGCACACTCTGGACAGTCGCGAGGACGGCGCTGCTACCTGGGTGCGCAAAGCGCCAAATTCGATTTCACGATGCGCTATCCTTTTGTAAGGTCGCCGGTCTAACTGGAAGGCGGCAGATGGTTTAGCTCGGCGCCGGCGCCTTTCGGCTGCACATCAGAAACCATAATGGTGAATTCAGGAACAAAAGCAACTCAAGCCGCGTACAAGAGAGTGAGGGCAGCAGATGGCCCCCAATCTCCACTTGGCGGTATCTTCAGGAGGCGTTGTGAACGGAAACGGAAATATTAAGAAGAAGCGTCGCAGACTGATTATTTGGGGCAGCATTGGGCTGGCCATCGTGCTGCTGATCGCGGTGGGAGTGTTCGCGGCGACGCGTGGCGGAACCAAGATTGATCCGTCGAAACTGGCCAAGGTAGAAAAGGGCGACTTGGCGAAGAGCGTGGTGGCGACCGGCAAGGTCACGCCAATCACCAAGGTCGAAGTGAAGTCCAAGGCCAGCGGCATTGTGAAAAAGCTCCTGGTGGATTACGGCGATCGCGTGAAAAAAGGACAACTCCTGGCCCAGCTCGACAAGATCGAGATCGAGGCGCAAGTGGACCAATCGCGCGCGGCTCTGGAGGCCGCGGAAGCCGGCCTGAAGAGCTCGCAAGCCGACTTCGAACGCGCCAAGGTTGATGCGGAAGGCCCCGACGTCCCGCTGTTGAAGCGAGCCTATGATCGTGCTGTCGGCATGGCGAAGGACGGGGTGGTTTCCGCATCGGCGCTGGATGACGCGGAAAAAAATTATGCGATGGCATTGAACAAGCAGAATGTGTCGAAGGCGCAAGTCACGGTCCTGAAGGCAAAAATCGCACAGGCCCAAGGGCAGATGGCGCAAGATCAGGCCAACTTAAAGCAGCTCGAAGAGCAGCTGAGCTACACCGACATCATTTCGCCAATCGATGGCATCGTGCTTTCGCGCGACGTGGAGATGGGTGACGCGGTGAGTTCCATCCTGGTGCTGGGTTCATCGGCCACCCTGGTCATGACGCTCGGCGATACCAGCGAAGTGTATGTGAAGGGCAAGGTCGACGAAAGCGATATCGGCAAGGTGTATCTGGGACAGCGAGCGCGCATCAAGGTGGAGTCGTTCAAGGATAAGACGTTCGACGGCAAAGTGACAAAGATTTCTCCGATGGGCGTGGAGAAAGATAACGTCACGACCTTTGAAGTGCGCGTGTCGATTCAGAATCCAGGCGGCGAACTCAAGGCGGAGATGACCGCGAACGCGGAAATCATCCTGGAAGAACACAAGAACGTGCTGCAGATTCCGGAAGGCGCAATCCTTTACGATAAGGACAAAAAGGCCTCGGTGGAAGTACCCAACCCGAAGGGCAAAGAAGGCAAGGACAAAGTTGCCGTCAACATCGGGATCTCCAACGGTGCGAAGACCGAAGTGCTGAGCGGGCTGAAGGAAGGCGATCAGGTCGTACTGCAATAACACTGGCGGTGTTGGGTCTTAGGCGTCGGGTATTGGGTGTTGAGCCTAAGACCTACCCCTAAGACCCAAAACTTTTTTTGGTGGCTGCCATGACTCTGTCCGAAATCCTGCGCCAGGCATTCGCCTCATTCCAGGCCCACAAAATGCGAACGTTCCTCACCATGTTTGGAATCGTTTGGGGGATCGCTTCGGTGATCATCCTGGTCGGATTGGGGCGTGGCTTCAGCGTAGACCAGAAAAAACATATGGAAAGCCTGGGCAAGGATCTGGTCATCATGTGGGGCGGGCGGACCAGTTCCCAGGTGGGCGGCCGTGCAGCCGGAAGGGAGATTCACCTTAGCGTTGAAGATGCGGACTTGATTCGCGAGGAGTGCTACCTGGTCAAGAACGTCAGCCCTGAACTGCGCCGAACCATTCCACAAGTGAGCCAATACAATCTGGCCAACCGCGGCGTGGTTGGCATGTGGCCTTCGTATCAGGATTTCCGATCCCTTCAGATTTCAGAGGGACGGTTGATTACCGACGACGATGAGCGCGAGGGCCGACGCGTGCTGCTGCTGGGGTCGAAAGCCTACCGGCAGCTTTTTCCCGGGCAACCTGCCATTGGCGCCAGCGTTCTGGTCGAGAGCGTTCCTTATCTCGTGGTAGGAGTTCTGCAGGAGAAGAAACAGAACTCGAATTACAGCGGTCCGGACAATGATTATCTGTTCGCGCCTTACTCTGCAATCTCGCGCGATTTTCCGCCGCCGACCAAGGCCGGAGCTGGCATTCTGCGTGGATACCTGGATGATATCGTCTTCGAAGTGGGCGATTCCGAACAGCATGAAGCAGCGGTGCTGCAGGTACGCCGGACGCTAGCGCGCGTGCACCACTTTGACGCCATCGACAAAGACGCGCTTTTCATCTGGGACACGATGGACGGCGCCAAGATGCTGGACAAGATCTTCGGCGTGGTGACCATATTCTTCGGCTGCGTAGCCATTGTGACGCTCTGCCTGGGCGGCATCGGTGTAATGAACATCATGCTGGTATCGGTCACCGAACGCACCCGCGAGATTGGGACGCGCAAGGCTATGGGGGCGACCAAGCGTGACATTCTCCGCCAGTTTTTCGCCGAATCCGCCATGTTAACCGTGGTAAGCGGCATTCTGGGACTCATCTTCGGGATGGGGACGTGTACTGCGATGGAAGCCCTTCCCCTGCCCGACTTTGTTCCGCACCCCATCGTTTCTTGGATCTCGATCGTGGCTTCGATTTTGACGCTTTCGTTAATCACCGTGACCGCGGGCATGTACCCCGCCCAGCGCGCCGCGGATATGACACCTGTGGAGTCACTACGCTATGAATAAGAAAAGAATGTATCCCGCACCTTCTCTGTCCAGCCGATCTCGGTTTGCGATGACGATCGCGCTGGTCGTTATTTTCACCTCTGTTGTTTTCTCCACCACGACGGTTTTTGCATCGACGCCTCAGGGCAGGTTCGAGCAAACGCTGCAGGTAAATGGCCCCGTCGATCTTGAGGTTCTCACTCACTCGGGGGACGTCACAGTTCGTGCCGGTTCGTCGGGTTCAGTCTTGATCCGAGGAAAGATCTACATTGGCAACCACTGGCTGACGGGCAATCGCCAGGGCGACGTTCACGAGATCGAACAGCATCCTCCCATCCGGCAGGAGGGGAACAAGATTCAAATCGACTACATCAACATGAACAACATCTCGGTGGATTACGAGATCAGCGTGCCTGTGGATACCGTCGTGCGCACGCGCAGTGGCTCGGGAGATCAGATCATCGAAGGGACGCACGGCAACGTTGATACACAGACCGGATCGGGGGACGTTAAAATCTCGAACCTCACCGGCGAGATTCACCTGCAGACGGGATCGGGCAACATACGGGCACATCAGATTTCTGGCGCGGTGAAAGGCGGCACGGGAAGCGGCGACGTCGAAGTCGAGGAAGCATCGTCGGGCGACATCGACTTGCACACCGGCTCGGGAAACATCACCGCGCGCGGTGTACAGGGCGGCTTCCGCGGGGAGACCGGCAGCGGCGATGTTACAGCGGAAGGCACGCAGAGCGGGTCGTGGGAAATTCACACGGGCTCGGGCAACGTGCACGTGCGGCTGCCGGCGGACTCTGCCTTTGATGCGGACATTTCTACGAGTTCGGGAACTATTGAGGTGAACTCACCGATCGAGATGACGGTGCAAGGGCGCGTGAACGAAACCCACCGGCAGATTCGAGGCAAGGTTCGCGGTGGGGGACCGTTGCTGCGGGTACGCACCGGATCAGGCGACATCCACATTTCGTAGATGTAATTTCGTGGGCCACGGATGAACACGAAATACAACCCGAGCTGTTCTCGAGTATTTCAACAAGCGCGTTGGATGTTTTCCTCTTAAATCCGTGTGTCTGTTTTTGATTCGTGGCCAAGGACCTTTCGCAAGCAGCAAATATGTACCTGAAAGAGCTCATTTCACAAGGCTGGCAGTCGCTGATGCGCGACCGCATGCGCTCGACCCTGACCATGCTGGGCATCGTGTGGGGCCTGGCGTCGGTGGTGCTGTTGCTGGCTTACGGTCAGGGCTTGGGCGGATGCGTGTTACACGCCTTTCTGAACATGGGCAACAACGTGATCGTGATCTGGCCGGGACAGACCAGCATGCAGGCCGGCGGTCAAAGGTCGGGCAAAAAGGTCACCTACGAACTCGAGGACGTGGAGGCGATCCGAGACGAAGTACCCATCGTGCGAGCTGTGAGTGGAGAAATCGACCGTGATTTCGGCTTCAAGATCGGCACCCGCGTGGTATCGCTTCAGGTGCGCGGCGTCGATATGCCCTACGGGCAGATGCGCAAGCTGGAACTGGCCGACGGACGCTATTTCAATGAGGGCGACTTCGCCGATCACCGCCGCGTGGTGATTCTAGGCTACAGCGCGGCGAAAAAGATCTTCCAGGGCGCTCCCGGAGTCGGGCAGCACGTGGAAATTGGCGGTCTGGATTTTGAAGTGGTGGGAACCATGCGCAACAAGATCCAGGACTCGATGTATCAGGGACCGGACAACGAGAACGGATTCATTCCCTTCGCACTGATGCGCGATTTGAAGAACATTCGCGATCCAGACGAGATCATCATTCAACCGACCGCCCCCGAACTGAACAAGAAGGCGTTGATGGCCGTGCGCGAGGTGATTGCGCGGCGGCACCATTTCGATCCGAAAGACGACAAGGCTACGCCGGAGTGGGACACCATTGAAGACCGTGCGATGATCAATGCCTTCTCGCTTGGACTGCAGGCCGTGCTGGGACTGATCGGAGTCTGCACGCTGGCGGTGGGCGGCATTGGCGTGATGAACATCATGCTGGTCTCGGTGACGGAGCGAACCCGTGAAATCGGATTGCGCAAGGCGATTGGGGCGCGGCCACGTCATATTCTGGTGCAGTTTCTGCTGGAAGCCTTGGTGCTCACGTTTGTAGGCGGTTTGATCGGAATGGCGGTCGCAGAATTTCTGACGTGGGCGATTCCTCCCATGCCGCTGTACGATGAGTTCTACAAGACCACAGACCATGAAGGCGCAATCTTCCTGCACGCTTCCATGAGCGTGATGTTCATCTCTTTCGCGATTCTGTCTGTGGTAGGCATCACCTCTGGATTTTTCCCTGCCCTGAAGGCTTCGCGACTGAATCCGATTGAGGCGCTGCGCTACGAATAGGCCAGGCTCGGAACCGCATCTGGCATTCTCGATGATGAGTCGCCGGTCTGCAACAGTTACCCTCTTGAGCACGAATCGCCAGCCGCGCCGGCAAGGAGGAAGGCTGCCTATTTCGAACGACTGACGGCTTTGGATGCAGAACCTCAGGTTATGTGGTATCACTCGTCATAGGCAAAGCTACCGGGATAAGCCTACGGCGGCGTTCAGGCACACGCTAGGTGGCGCCTGCGAGAATAGCCGAGACCACTACGGCGCACTTCCTCCACAACGGGAACTTGTCTCATCGTGCTGTAGCCATCTTTTCTTGAGTGCAACCCTTGTCTCCGGGCAGTCAGCGCATGACGGACCGTCCGCAACCCCGTCCCCGACGCCGGCGGCTCGGATCGAGTTGTCCGCGATCGGCTACCTCTCGCCATCGCTATGGACCGGCTCTCCGAGGACGAGTCAAGCGTATCTCTGACCTTCGCGGATGCAGAATCATATACTCTTTACTTTCAACCCCAAGAAACTGTTCCAGCGGCTTCCCACCTGTTCGCCGGATCACCAAGACCGGCTTGTGCATGCTGGCATCCTGGAGGTGCCCAGTGGAGAAGTTGTGAAAGAAGCGGACTGGTACCTTCACGATCGCCGGCGCTATCTGTGGCCGTTAAGTCCTGGAGTATTTTTGCTACGGAGGTTGAATGACCTCTACATCGTGGATTCCAGCCTTCACGAGAAACTACTGCTGAGTTCGCCCAAAGACTTGCTGTGGGTAACGGTGACTCCCGACGGTGGCCAGATTATTGTGGAAACGGTGAAGGCCACCGACACAGTCAAGGACTCCAAACCGGCGTCCCGCGACTCAGCGTCCCCACACGGGCCCAAGTTTGTGGCGCAGTTTCTCGACGCAAAGACGCTGGCGCTCCGCCGCATGATCCCTTTGGACAAAATGGTGGATCTTAGAGGAACTAGTTCCGGCTATGTCGATCCTATTCCGAAAAGCGACATTTGGTTGATCCGGTTTGGGCCTGATTCGGTGAATCGCCGCAACACCGCCCGGGTGCGATCGCGAGCGGCTTTCAGAACCTGCTCGGATGGCTTCAGGGAATGCAAGCCGAGCAACTGGTAACCAACACCGCCGAGCGGGTTGCGATTACGGTTGATTCCCTGATGGTGCCGGCGAGGTATCTCTCAGGAATTCCCGGCCGAAAGCGCCCCGGCACCGGTAAACACGATATTCAGCTATTACCTCCGTGCCTTGACGCACAGGTTCCCGGCAAATTAACTTCAAACTCACGGGGATTATTCCGTCTTCCTTATTCTGACTGCGAGGGAAAAGTTGCCGCATCGTCCGATCATCACTCTCACCACCGATTTTGGAACCAACGATCATTTTGTAGGCGCAATGAAGGGTGTCATCGTCGACATTATTTCTGACGTCCAGATCGTCGATATTACTCATGCCGTGCAGGCTTTCGACGTGCTCGACGGTGCTCTGGCCATCTCACAGGCATATTCGTATTTCCCGAACGGAACCATTCACATGGTAGTTGTGGATCCGGGCGTAGGCACCACGCGGCGGCCGATTCTGGCCTCGAGCGACGGCTATCATTTCGTCGCGCCCGATAATGGCGTTCTGTCGATGGTGTATGCGAGGGAAGAGCGCGTCCACGTACGCCACATCACTTCGGAACATTACTTCCGGCAACCCGTAAGCAACACGTTTCACGCGCGCGACGTGTTTGCTCCGGTGGCGGCGTATCTTGCCAAGATGGTGGATTCGCACAAATTCGGCGATGAGATCGAGGATTACGTGCGCTTTGCAGCACCCCGACCAAAGGCTACCGGCGAGAACCGGATGCGCGCCGTCGTTCTCAAAGTCGACCGTTTCGGGAACCTGATCACCAACATCACTCCCGAAGACGCTCCTGCCCTGTTTGCGGACTCCGCTAAGTTCAAGATTGTGGTGGGAAGCCGCGAGATCACTGACATCCGCAAGACCTTCGCGGAAGGGGAACCAGGGGAAGTCTTCGCCCTTCTCGGCAGCATGGGTTATCTCGAAATCGTCGCTAACCGCGCTGCCGCGGCTCAGATCATTGCTGCCGGCAAGGGCAGCGAAGTGAGCATCTTCTTGGGCGAGGCTGCTGCGGCAGGCAAAGGGGCGTAGACAGTTTCGTTCTTAGTTCTTACTTCGCGGTTTTCAGCAAAGCCCAAACCTTCGTTTCGGTTTTACTGAGAACTGACAACTGGGACCTGAGAACCGGTCTAGGAGCTTTTCGGCTTCGGATGGACGTAACGCTCCATCTCAGCTGTCCATTTCAGAAAGCGCCACAGTTCGCTGCGCTCTCGCCACATGAATTCCCAGAATTCCACAAAGCCGATCTGGGTCATCTTCACGCCTGTGTAGGTTTCGATGCGCCACAGCAGATAGGGGCTACGCCACGGCGCCAGGCGATGGCCCCGGGTAGCATTCCAGAGAAAGCGCAGCTTGTAGCGCATGCAGCCATCATACCGATAAGGTCAACGCGTCGGCACGGAAATGCAGACCGGCACCGCATGTTAGAATCCAATCTCCGCTTGGAATTTTTCCCGCATGCCCGAATCCAATGACCGCCAGAAGGCCGAAGATCACTACTACGCCGCGCTCGATCTGATGGCAGACGGGCATCTGGAGAAGGCCGTCGCAGCCTATCAGGAATCTCTGGCCGCCGATCCCACGTTTACCGAGGCCATGCACGGACTGGCGCGAGCGCTGCAGGACCTGCAGCGCTACGATGAGGCTATTGCCGTCGCGCAGCGGCTGGCGGAACTCGAGCCCGATGATGTGCTCGCGCACACCAGCCTGTCGGTGCTGTATCAGAAAAAAGGGATGATTCCCGAGGCGGAGGCGGAGGGGGCCAAGGCGCGGGTGCTGGGATGGAAGCAGCAGTTGAAGAAGGGCAGTTCCTAGCTTCTGGGCCCTAGCCGTTGTCCCGCCTGTTAGAGCGCTCGGGGTACTTTGTTCAACGGTAGGCGTGCTGGGGGGGGAAATGGCTAGAAGCTTCCTACAGGCCGTATTTCTTCATCAAATGCCGGAACGAGCGGTAGGAAATACCGAGCGCGTCGGCGGCCTTGGTCTGGACACCGCCGCACTGGTTCAGTGCATTCTGCAACAACGAGCGCTCAATGCCGGCGACGTAATTTTCCATGCCCAGGCCTTCCGGAAGAGTGAGGTCGCCGCCGATTTCCGGCAGAGTTCCGCCTCCAGCAGCGGCTGCTGCGCCGCGGGCTTTAGGGCGTTCAGCGGGAAGCTGGACATGCAGCTCGTCGGTGGTTTCAAGGGCAACGGCCCGTTCCACAGTGTTCTCCAACTGGCGGACGTTCCCAGGCCATTCGTAGCCGCACAAGGAATTGAGCGAGGGCGCGTTCACCCGCAGGATGTTGCGGCCCGCTGCGTTGGCATACTTCTTCAGAAAGTGGTTGACCAGTAGAGGAATATCCTCCCGGCGCTCGCTCAGAGGAGGCACCCGGATAGGAATGACATTCAGCCGGTAGTAGAGATCTTCGCGAAATAGATTTTCTGCGACCGCCTTGTCAAGATCGCGGTTGGTCGCGGCAATCACGCGCACATCGATGGAAATCTCACTGGTGCTGCCTACGGGCCGCACGGTGCGTTCCTGCAGGACCCGCAACAGCTTGACCTGCATGGCCAAGGTCATCTCGCTGATTTCGTCGAGGAAAATGGTGCCGCCATCGGCGACTTCAAACAGGCCGCGTTTGTTCTGGTTGGCGCCGGTGAATGCGCCTTTCAGATAACCGAAAAGTTCGCTCTCGAGCAAAGTCTCCGGAAAAGCCCCGCAATTGACAGACACAAAAGCGTCGGTCGCACGCGGCGAACATACGTGCACGGCGCGGGCGACGAGTTCTTTTCCCGTGCCGCTCTCGCCATGAATCAAAACCGTACTGGCAGTGGAGGCCACGGTTCGGACCGTCTGCTTGAGCTTCTCCATGGCGGAACTGGAGCCAATAATATTGTCGAGAGAGTTGCGGGTCGCCGCATCGCGTCGCAACGCGAAATTCTGCTTGCTCAGATTAAGCTTCTCAACCGCACGGTTGATCGCCAACTTGATTTCGTCGACCAGTCCCGGACTCTTGCGAATGTAATCCGTCGCCCCGCCCGCTTTCACCGCTTCCACCGCGGCCTCGTAATCGTCGACGGCGGTAATCAGAATGACGGCGGAGTCGGGAGATACCCGATGAGCATGACGCAGCACTTCGATGCCGTCGATGTTCGGCATTTTGATGTCGGTGATGATGACGTCGTAGAGCGCTCCGTCGATCTTGTTTTTTGCCAACTGCCCGGCCTGAACCGTCTCAACACGGTGCCCCTCGCGGCGCAAAGAGATGTCGAGCATTTCACAAATAGAGCGTTCATCGTCGCAGACGAGGATTTTAGCCACGAGTACCCCCTCCTGCCGCAACCAGTGCGAGCGTCTTATCCGGGCCATGGGCGCGCGGGGCGAGCGAGCCTCCAACGTCGAGGCGGTGCAACCTCAGCACGAACGTCGTGCCCTTCCCGGGCTTAGATCGTGCCCAAACCTTGCCTCCATGCGCTTGCACTATCTGGTAAACAATCGCGAGGCCAAGCCCGGTACCGCCCTCGAAGTTCGATTGAAAGGGCTCAAAGATTTTTTCGATCTGCTGCGCGCTCATGCCCGCCCCAGTGTCCGTAAACCCGACTTGCCAGTCCTCTCCGATCAACTCCACCGAGACGGTGAGTGCGCCTCCACCTTTCATCGCGCGGACCGCATTCTCGCAGAAATTCCAAAAGACCTGCTTGATTTTATCTCCATCGGCGGTCGTCCAGGCCTGACCGGCCGGGAACCGGCGCTCAATCGTGATGCCGGTTTTCTCCGCCGTCATGCGGTGATCCATCAGCGTCAAAGTATCTTCGACGAGCTGGATCAGGTCCACTTTGTCAAAATGATATTGCTTGGTACGCGAATAGGCCAGAAAGTCGGTGATGATGCTGTTGAGCCGCTGCGACTCACGAGTCACAATGTCGAGCAGGCGGCGATGATCGTCATTCATCTCTGGGACACCGGAAAGCATGCTGACCGACCCTGCAATGGAAGTAAGCGGATTTCGAATTTCGTGCGCGATGGCAGCAGCCAGTCGGCCGACCGCAGCCAACCGGTCCTGGGTTCGCACTTCGCGCTCCAGGCGCCGAATCTCGGTGAGATCGTCAAAAACGTAGACGTATCCCAGTTCCCCGCGCTCCGGCACGGTCAGGGCTGCCACCCGCACCCGAACCGTCTTGCGGAACTTCGTGGGAGCATCAAAACGTACCTCGCCGTGAGCCTGTTGCGATTCCACGGTGGGTAAAGAGTCGAGAAACAAAGAGTGCACCGGGGATCCCAGCAGTTCCGCCGGGGTACGCTCAAGCAACCGTTGGGCAGCTCCGTTCACGAGAGTGATACGCCCATCGAGACCGGTAGTGATCAGCCCGCTGCTGATGGAGTGAATAATGTTCTCGTGCAGCGCCTGCAGACTTTCGAGCGCGCCGCTCGTTGTCTTCAGTTCTACACCCACCTGCCGCAGTTTGGTAGTGAGCAGTCCCGCGAGGTACGCCACGGCCAGGAAAGCAAACAGGTTGACAAAGATAATTGCCTGCAAGACCTTCAGACCGGGATGCGTGGTGCAGTAAGACGGAACCAAGCCATAGTAGTTCAGTTCCAGGACGGTCCCGTAAAGAATGAAAGCCAGGGCAGCCACCAAGTGCGCCCAGACGCGCGGCAGCAGCACGCTGGCGACGATGATGACGAGAGGATAGAGGAAGTTGAGGGAACTATCCCAGCCTCCGGTTTCATGGATGACAAGGCTAGCCAGAATCAGATCCGTAACCACTTGCAACGCGGCCTGCAGCCGATGCTCCTGCCACAGGGAGAGCAAAAGCACATAGAACAGCGAAAGGCTGTACCAGAAAAGGATGGTGCTGATGAAGAGCCGGATGGGCAATGGCGACGGAGTGAACTGAGCCACGGCCAGTTCAACCCCAAGCAGGAGGGTCAGGATGAAAATGCGGACCCGCACCAGCCAGACTAGCCAATTGCGCTCATCAAACGTAGTTTGCATTGCGATCCCGATCGTGCGCAAACAACTCCCGGCGCGGATTGCAGCCGGCCCGTTCTGGGTGACTGCAACGGCGGTAGTGGGTTTAAAGTCTTGGGTTTTCTGGGTTAACTCTAAGACCTGACATCCGAGACCCAAGACCGTGCTAAGTGAGGAGGCCGATGCTGTCGCCCAGCGAGTGCGGCCTCCCACCTTCGATTGTGTTAGCCAGCCAGTTTGGCGATCATGGCAAACAGCGGCATGTACAACGAAATCACGATGCCACCGACGCTGACACCCAATACAGCGATGATGATCGGTTCCAACATGGCAAGCATGTCCTTGGTGGCTGCGTCGACTTCTTCTTCGTAGAAGTCGGCAATTTTCTGCAGCATCGTATCCATGGCACCGGTAGCTTCGCCTACGCCGATCATCTGCGTCACCATGTTCGGAAACACGCCGCATTCCCGCAAGGGATCGACGATGGTGCGTCCTTCTTCGATAGCCTTGCGCACTTTCATCAACGCCTCCTCCAACACGGCGTTGCCTGAGGTCTTTGCGGTGATGGACAAGCCCTCGAGAATCGGCACACCAGAGGTAATCAGCGTGCCCAACGTCCGTGTGAAGCGGCCGACTGCAATCTTGCGCAACAGCGACCCGATCACGGGAATGAACAGCAACATTTTGTCGAAGTAGTATCGGCCGCGCGGATGCTTGCGTATCTGTCTGACGCCAAAAAACAGGCCGAAGCCGCCGGCGAAGACCATCCACCAGAACGTCTGCACGAACGAGCTCAACCCCATCACGATGCGCGTGGAAAGAGGCAAAGAAACGCCCAGGCCGGCAAACAGGTTGGCGAAGATCGGCACCACCCACTTGAGCAGCGCGCCAACGATCAACCCGGCCATGCTGACCACGGCGACCGGGTAAATCAACGCCGATTTCACGGCTGATTTCAGGCGAACGGCTTTTTCCACGTAGGTGGCCAGCCGTTGCAGAATGATGTCGAGAATACCGCCGGTTTCACCGGCTTCGATCATGTTGGTGGTGAGGTCATCGAAAACGACAGGATACTGGCGCATGGCATTGGCGAGCGTGGCGCCGCCTTCTACCGTGGTCCGCACTCCTGTCAAGACCTTCTGAAATGCCTGGTTTTCCTGGTTCGCGGCCAGGATTTCCAGACACTGCACCAGCGGAAGGCCGGCATCGATCATGACCGAGAACTGGCGAAAGAAGATCGCGATGTCCTTGGTCCCAACCTTGCCCGAGCCGAACGTCGGCATTGCGAATTCTTTGCCTTTTTCGCGAATGGCACCGGGAGTAATGCGCTCGCGCCGCAACGACTGCGCCAACGACTGCTTGTTCGCCGCCATCCGCTCGCCGGTAATTTTCTGCCCGGATGCGTCTTTGCCGGAAAATGTAAAGACTGGCATGGTTTAGGTTCTCCTCACTGACGTATCTGCTTTGTGAAAACTTTGCATGATGTTTATGCTGCAATCGCCTAATGTTTCGACGTTGCAGCGCCTCGGGCCAGAGTTGTTCCTGCCGCGCCTGACCGGTTCACCAAACTGGCGCCACGGTTGATCATTTCCTGCAACTCATCCGCATTGCTGGAGCGAGCCGTAGCAGTTTCCAGCGTGATCAGCTTCTGGAAGTAGGCGGTCGCCAGCGACTGGTTGAAGGTCTGCATTCCAAATTTTTCCTGACCGGACTGCATCGAAGAATAGATCTGGTGAATTTTGTCTTCGCGGATCAGGTTGCGGACGGCCGCATTCGGTATCAGAATCTCCATGATCATGGCGCGACCTTTGCCGTCGATTCGTGGCAGCAGGCTTTGGCACATGATGCCTTCGAGAACCAGCGACAGCTGAGCTCGAATCTGGGGTTGTTGGTGCGCCGGGAAGACGTCAATGATTCGGTTGATGGTCGACGTCGCGGAATTCGTGTGCAGTGTGCCAAACGTCAAGTGACCGGTTTCAGCGATGCGCAGCGCCGACTCGATGGTTTCGAGATCGCGCATCTCGCCGATCAGAACGACATCTGGGTCTTCACGAAGCGCGGCTCGCAAAGCGTCGGTGAAGCTCTTCGTATCGGCATGGAGTTCGCGCTGGTTAACCAGGCAGTTCTTGTTCATGTGCACAAACTCGATCGGATCTTCGATCGTGAGAATGTGGTCGTGACGCTCGCTGTTGATTTTGTCAATCATGGCCGCGAGGGTAGTGGATTTGCCCGAGCCGGTTGGTCCCGTCACCAGTACCAGGCCTCTAGGCTTGTCGCAGAGTTTGCTGACGACAGGAGCCAGGCCAAGCTGATTGAACGACTTGATTTCGAACGGAATGACGCGGAACACTGCGGCCGTGGCTCCGCGCTGGTTGAATACGTTCGCGCGGAAGCGGGCCAGTCCCTTCAATCCGAAAGAGAAGTCCAGTTCGAGACTCTCTTCGAAGCGGTGTTTCTGGGAATCGGTCATGACGCTGTAGGCCAATTGCTTGGTCTCGGCTGGCGTCATCTGCGGTAGATCGAGCGGCACCAGGTGGCCGTGCACCCGGACTTGGGGCGGCGAATTCGTGGTAATGTGCAGATCGCTGCCGTTCATCTCCAGCATTCTCTTAAGCAGATCGCTTAACGACAAACCCATTTGTGATTCCTTCCCTTCGAGTTGCTACTTCAGTTCTGAATCAATGAATCGTTTCGCGCGCGACTTCCTCGAGCGTAGTCATCCCAGCCGCAACTTTGATCAATCCGCTGCGACGCAGCGTAATCATGCCGCGCTCGATGGCCTTCTTTTTCAATTCCAGGGCCGAGGCGCCCACCAAGACCAATTCGCGGATCTCGTCGTCGACCTCCATGACCTCGTACAATCCGCAGCGGCCCTTGTATCCGGTGTTATTGCAGACTCCGCAGCCTTTGCCCTTCTGGATCTTGACGGTCTTGGATTCCTCCAGAGTGAAGCCTGCGTCAAGTAGCGTCTGTGGCGGCACATCCATCACCTCGATGCAGTCCTTGCAAATGCGCCGCACCAGGCGCTGCGCACAGATCAGATGGACCGACGTCGCCACAAGGAACGGTTCAATACCCATGTTCATCAGGCGTGTGATGGTTTCCGGCGCGCCATTGGTGTGCAAGGTGGAGAGCACAAGATGGCCGGTGAGGGCAGCCTTGATGGCGATTTCAGCGGTTTCAAAGTCGCGGATTTCGCCGACGAGAATGATGTTGGGATCTTGCCGCAGGAACGATCGCAGTGCAGCAGCAAAGTTCAATCCGATCTGTTCCTTCATCTGCACCTGGTTGACGCCGCCCAACTGGAACTCGACCGGATCTTCGGCGGTCATGATGTTGGTATCCGGTTGGTTCAGTCGCGAAATTGCCGAATAGAGCGTGTTCGTTTTGCCCGATCCGGTCGGCCCCGTAACCAGCACCATGCCGTAAGGCTTCAGGATGGCTTTCTCAAATTTCACCAGCGACTCAGCTTCAAAACCGAGCTTGGTCATGTCGAGCCGCAGATTTTCTTTGTCCAGCAGCCGGAGCACGATTTTCTCGCCCCACAGTGTGGGCAGCGTGCTGACGCGGAAGTCGAGTTGCTTCTTCCGGCCGCCGACATTCATCTTCAGCATGATGCGGCCGTCCTGCGGCAGGCGCTTCTCGCTGATGTCGAGCTTCGACATAATCTTCAGGCGCGACGTAATCGCGTCCTTCAATTTCAACGGCGGAGACATAATGGACTGCAGGATGCCGTCAATACGGAACCGGACCCGGAATTCCTTTTCGTAAGGCTCAATGTGGATGTCGCTTGCGCCTCGCTTCACCGCATCACCCAAAACCACGTTGACTAACTTAACGACAGGAGCTTCGTCGGCCGCTTTCTCCAGTTCGGCCAGTTCCATCTGCTGCTCTTCGGACTGCAGTTCGACGTCGGTGTCTCCCATCTCCGACATCGACTGCATTACGGTCTCAAGATTTTCTTCCTTGGTCCCCCCGTAGGCTTTGTCGATACCCGCAAGGATGGAGCTTTCCGACGCAACCACCGGCTCAATATTGAAACCGGTCATGAACTTGATATCGTCCATGGCGAACACGTTCGTGGGATCGACCATCGCAATGGTGAGCGATGCCCCCACGCGGCTCAGCGGAAGAATCTGATAGCGCTTGGCGGTCTCAAACGGAATTAACTTGACGACTGCAGGGTCAATCTCGAAGTAAGAAAGGTTGATGGCGGGAACGCCATATTGGCGGGAGAGGAAATTTGTAACGTCTTCGTCCGTCAGGAAGCCGAGCTTGACCAGGGCGGACCCTAGGCGACAGGTCTGCTCCTTCTGGACCTTGTTCGCTTGTTCCAACTGTTCTGGGGTAATGATCTTCTCTTTGACAAGAAGGTCACCCAGCCGTTGAGACATACCGAGATCTCCTATCCACGCTGTGGAAAGATGCCACGCACTTTGTGCGGGACATAGCGCAAACGGCCGCCCATCATTGGGAGAAAAGCAGCTCGTTCGCGTTGACATAAATTGTCAACGCAACTCGATTACTGCACCAGTAACTTTAGTTCAGCGTCACGAGTAACCCTTTTGTTTTCATAAAGCCAGCAGACTCACTACTTAGTGCAGCAGACCCGCATAAACACTGGCTCAAACGTCACGCCGGCAAGGACAGGGGGGACAGCAAGGACATCTTTTAGGACAGGATAGGACAGAAGTGCATGGGGTTACGGAAGTGCAAGGGATTGAAATTTGGGGGGCTTGGACAAGGTGTTCCGATGATCGTCCTGACTTACGTGTTGACGATGGAGCCGGGAGGAACGCTCCCTCTGAGTGACTGCGTGCTGCCCGCGATTACTGTTGAAATATCGCCTCATTGACCCCATCCGCCGGAGATTTTGACCGAAACCGGGCAAGTGACGATAGATCGCCTCCGAGCCTGATTGGCCGGAATTACCCGGTCTCAAGGATGTCCGGCAAGCACAATCAGGCAAGTGATCAAAGCCACAATCGCGAGACCGAATGAGGAAACCGTGAGCGTCGGAATCCAGAACAAGAATATTCTCAGGAGCTTGTTTTCGAGCCGGCTGGCCGCAAAGAACAACGCGAAGAGCGCCAGGGCTAGAATCCAGAATAGCGGCGAAAGAATACTTTCTATGAGCCCGCCCGCGACGGCAGCCAGTCCAGTTGCTTTCGACCCACTCATGCCCCGAACAACTGACCAAGAACCCGGCACAAGCTCTGCGATGATTATCGCGACTAGTCCGCTAAGGATACCTTTCACATAGTCCATAACTTTGGTCGGACGCAGGGTTATACGCCAGTACGGCCCGACATTCGCACCTTCGGAGCGGTTGAGGAGTCGGGAAAAAATTTTTTGGATTCTTTTAGTCCGCGGCTCGGCTTTCTCGCCACCCATCTAGGCATGATGAGATTTCGCTCGGCTTTCTTCGTGCTTATTCCGAGTGACCTGTGTCATCGTGGTCGTCCTCATCCGCTCCGTCTTGCCGTCATCATCCTCTTCTTCCTCCTCTGGCTCCTACCGGAGGATGAGAGAAAACGGCTACCGGTCGATCGGAGGGGTCTGGGTCGCAGGATTCTGGGCGTATTTGGCTCATGCTCAATGGTACGCGGTATGCCGCCCTACGCCGCCCGACAACCGTAGAACGCAATGGGCCTCGACTGCTACAATAAGCCATGGGGCGGTTACGCTTTTCTCCTCTTTCAGGTCTTCTGACCTAAGCCAGTCCATCTGAAGCTCTCCCACTCTTAGGCTTTTCAGCCAGTGAGCGGTCTGCCGAAACCGTTTGCGACGACCTTTCGCGAAGTCAATCAAGCCTGCGATTTCATCACGCAGCTTGGCGACTGGTTCAGTCGATGCGAAAACTGCCAAGAAGGGCGCGCTTGCATGAACCCAACCAGTATTTCCCTCGGTCTGCTTATCGTTCTTTTCTTGATCCTGCTGCTTCGGCAGCGCAGCAAGTCAAAACCTCGGATTACGAGGTTGGACCAAGCGCAAAGGATGTGTCCGTCCTGCGGATTGATCACTGCTCGATTGAAGGCCAACTGTTTGGAGTGTGGCAAGCCTTTTCCGGCCGTGGTGTACTCGATTTCAAAG
>Ga0209380_10000484_pt1 | contig 28127 bp, 24 predicted proteins | sample HubBroMetageWFT6_FD_188347 | JGI IMG/M metagenome (GOLD analysis project Ga0209380, IMG submission 188347) | Warmed and freeze-thawed soil microbial communities from the Hubbard Brook experimental Forest, New Hampshire - Hubbard Brook CCASE Soil... | ecosystem: Environmental > Terrestrial >... | reverse complement strand
CATCGTGACCATTGTCGATCTGACTGACACCTGGGCGCGAGTAGCGATCCCAGAGACTTACGCCGACCACATTGGCTACGGCGATGTGCTGCGCATCCGCATGCCGGGCGGAACGAAGATCAGCGGCAAGGTTTTCTTCAAAGGCCCGGAAGGGGACTTCGCAACCCAGCGCGATGTGAGCCGGCGCAAACGCGATATCAGAACTATCGTTCTGAAAGTACGATTGGATAATCCCAAAGGCGCATATGTGCCGGGAATGACTGCCGAAGTGCTGGTCTCGCCCGACCAGCTGAAAGGGAACAATCCCCAGAGCACGGCGGCAGCGGGGCAGCAATAATGCCTGAAACCTATGCCATCGCGGTCGAACACATCGTCAAGAAGTATGGCGACTTCACCGCCGTCGACGACATTTCGTTCAACGTGAGCGACGGTGAAATCTTCGGCCTGCTCGGGCCGAACGGAGCCGGGAAGTCGACGCTGATCCGGATGATGACCACGCTGATTCCCATCACATCCGGGCGCGCGCTCATTGCCGGACACGATGTGGCCCAAGAACCGGATGCGGCGCGGCGAACCATCGGCGTGATTCCGCAGGCGCTGACCAGCGATCTCGATCTCACTGTTGAAGAAAATCTGAACATCTACGCCAAGCTTTACGACGTGCCCGCGAAAGAACGGAAGCGCTCAATCGATGAACTGCTCGGGCTCGTCGACCTGACCAAGTGGCGCGACGCGCAGACCAAGACGCTCTCCGGCGGCATGCGGCGGCGGCTGGAGATCGCGCGCGGGCTGGTGCATCATCCCAAAATCTTTTTCCTCGACGAACCCACCACCGGACTCGACCCAGTCTCGCGCGTGGCCGTATGGGAGATGCTGGGCAACATCAAGAACCAGCGGCAACTTACCATCCTGATCACCACGCATTATATGGACGAAGCCGACCGCCTGTGCGATCGCATCGCTATCGTCGATCACGGCAAACTCGTTGCCCTCGACGCGCCCATGGCGCTTAAGGCGAGCGTGCCCGGCTCGAACGTGATCGAAGCGCAATTCGAGAATCCTCCGGCAGATTGGGAGCAGCGCCTGCACACCATGGACGACGTCACGTCGGTGCAGCATGAAGGCGCCGGCATGTATCGAATCCTTACTGGGAACGGGTCGCGAACCACCACGGAACTCGTCGAGATGGCTGTCGAAGCTGGGATTGCAGTGAAGTCGCTCTCGGTGCAGAACACGACGCTGGACGATGTGTTCGTGCATTACACCGGCAGGCAGCTGCGCGACGAACTGCAGAAGGCCTACGCTTTCACCATGCCGCAGCGGCCGGGGTTGCAACCGTGAGCCGTGCGGAGATGAATTTATGAATCGAATGATGGCCATTGTCGAGCGCGAAATGCGCAAGTTCTTTCGCTCGCCGGCGCTGATGCTGGCGTCCATGATTTTTCCTCTGGTGCAGCTCGTCATCCTGGGAAACGCGTTTGGAGGAAAGATTCGCGATGCCCGGCTGGCGGTTGTCGATGAGGACGGCGGCCCGCAAGCGCTGAGAATTCGTGAAGCTTTCGACTCCGTCCGCGCGAACATTCGCACTTTCGTGCCTGTCTATTATGACAACGAGAAAAAGGCGATGGAAGACGTACGCAACGGCAAACTGGACGGCGCGGTGATCATTCCCCCGCAGTTCTCGCGGCGGGTTTACGAGGCCAACCATCCTCAAGTTGCGGTGGTGGTGGACAATAGCGACAATTTCATGAGTTCCGCGCTGGAATCGGAGCTCACCGACCTGGTCACCTCACTGAATCAACCAACGGTTGAGCCGCGCATCCTGCAACAGACCGCGCTTCAGATTGTCGAGCTCTACCCGTATATCGAATACATGAAATATCTGTTGCCCGGTTCGCTCGCGCTGGCGATGTTCGTCTCGGTGATGATCGGCGGGGGCATGCTCTACATCGACGACAAGGCGCGCGGCGTGCATGAAGGTTATCTAGTCACGCCGATCACCAAGCTTGAACTCGTGCTGGGGCTCAACCTGGCCGGCGCCATCAAGGCGGTGATGACGGGCGTGATCATTTGCGTGATCGGCTCGTTGATGGCAGGTGTGAGTACGATTTTCAATCCGCTCACGATGCTGGGGCTGCTGGTGATGATCATTCTCACTTCGCTCGGGTTCAACACCATGATGTTTCTGCTGATGGTGCGCATCGAAGACCCGCTCGTGCCGCGAGCGATGTTCGGCATTTTGAATACGCTTCTGTTCTTTCCCAGCGGCGCGATCTATCCCATTCAGGCATTTCCACCGTGGTTGCGGGCGATTGCCAAGGTCGATCCCTTCACCTACGCCGTCGACGGCTTCAAGTGTCTGCTGCTTAAGGAGACGACACTGGCGGCGGTTTGGGGCGACATGCTGTACCTGACAATCTTCGCGACGGTTACCCTGGGGATCGCGATCCCGCTATTCAAGCGCACGCTGTAAGAGCAATTGAGCAATTGGGCGATTTGGTGATTGAGCGATTGATGGGAGCGTTGTCTAGAGCCCACCTCGCTCTGCTGCCTTTGACCTTCAATTGCCCAATCTCTCAATCGTCCAATGACTCAATTTCCAGCAGGAACCTTTGACTTGTCACAGGCGTCCGGTATTCTAAAGAGTGATGACGCTACTGGACGCGAAAGAGTACCATCCCGAAAAAGAGCGCAAGAAAAGAACGCGGATTATTTCGGCGATCGTTCTGATTCTGATCCTGGCCCTGGCAGGCTGGTTCAATCGCTTCTGGCCCGAGAAGCGCGTCGCCGATAAATTCTTTTCCTCGTTGCGAACGAAGGACTTTGAGACAGCTTACGGCATCTACTTTGCCGATCCTGGATGGAAGCAGCATCCGCAGAATCATGCGCCGTACCCGTTCAACGAGTTCTGGCAGGATTGGGGACCGGGCGGCGAGTGGGGCGTGGTTAAGAGCTATCGGATTTACGGCGCGAGCAACTGCCCGGGCGGCGGAAGCGGCGTGGTCGTCGACCTTATCGTGAACGATCGCGCGCAACACGCCCAGTTGTACGTAGACAAAACAGACAAGACGATCAGCACCCCGCCTTGCGATCTTGAATTTCACTAGGACTTAGCTTCCGAACTGCTCCAGCGCCTTAGACAGGGACGCTTCGTCGCCGACGTTCAGGCAGGTCTTCGAGCGGTCAATCTGCCGCATCAGCCCGCACAGAACCTTCCCCGGTCCGATTTCCACGAAAGTCTGCACGCCCTCCCTGATCAACAGACGCATGCTCTGCTCCCACTTCACCGAGCCGGTGACTTGGCCCACAATCGTCGTGCGCGCCCGAATGTCATCGCTGACCAAAGACGCCTCCACGTTGCAAACCACGGGATACACCGGCGGCTGCATCTTCAGCGCGTCCAAGTCCACCTCCAGTCGATCCTGCGCGGGCTTCATCAGCGAACAGTGGAACGGGGCGCTCACCTGTAGCAATTTGGCGCGCTTCGCTCCCCGTTCGTCAGCCAGCTTCGCCCCGCGCTCGACCGCCGCGGTGTTGCCAGAAATCACAATCTGCTCCGGCGAATTAATATTGGCGGGAGAACAGACCTCGCCTTGCGCCGCGTCTTCGCAGACCGCAGCCACCTTTTCCAGTTCCATACCGAGGATTGCGGCCATGGCACCCACTCCTACGGGGACAGCCTCCTGCATATACTTTCCGCGATTGCGCACGGTGCGTACAGCGTCGGCAAAGCTCATAGTCCCCGAAGAAACATGGGCAGAATATTCACCCAGGCTGTGGCCGGCCACGAAGGTGGGCTTGGGGATGCGGCCCTCGAGAACTCGCAAGGCCGCAATCGAAGTTGTAAGAATTGCCGGCTGCGTGATCTCGGTCAGGCGTAGCTGTTCTTCCGGGCCTTCGAAGCACAACTGCGATAATTTGTAGCCCAAAGCTTCATCGGCTTCTTCAAACGTTTGGCGCGCGATGGGATATTTCTCTGCGAGATCCTTGCCCATGCCTACGGCTTGCGATCCCTGGCCGGGGAAAATGAACGCGATCTTTGAGAGTGTGACGCTGGGCAGGTTGCTTGATTCTGTCATCATGTTTGATTCGAACCAGAACTTATCGAACCGGGGCGACTTCTGCTTCCACCGGTGCGGGGCGAAGCGCAGCCAGTCCCCGCTCAATCGCTTCGTTGACGCGCCGGTCAGCGAACTCCGCCGCCACCCGCACTGCGTTCTTGATCGCGTTCGCGTTGGAAGAGCCGTGTGTGATAATGCACACCCCCTTTATCCCCAACAGGGGCGCGCCGCCGTATTCCGTGTGGTCGATCCGCTTCTTGAAATCAGAAAATGCGCTCCGCGAAAGCATGTAGCCGACCTGGCTGGTAATGGTTGCCCGCAGCGATTCTTTCAGAACGGTTCGGACCAGGTTTGCAACACCTTCTGAAATCTTGAGCGCTACGTTGCCCACGAATCCGTCGGCAACGATGACATCGACGTGGCCATTGAACAGATCGCGGCCCTCCACATTGCCCACAAAGTTCAAGGGCAGCCGCTTCAACAACTGGAACGACTCGCGGGTCAGCACGTTGCCCTTGGTCTCTTCCTCGCCAATGGAGAGCAATCCCACGCGCGGCCTTTTCCCGGCTGAAAAATTGGAGCGAGGCATGGTGTTCCCGAACATCGACCGGAAATAAATCTCGCCCATCACCGCGAACTGTTCGAGATTATGCGGCTTGCAGTCCACATTCGCTCCAACATCCAGCAGAATCGCTGCTGTACCGGGAGCTGTAGGAAAAACGGCAGCCAGCGCCGGACGGTCCACGCCGTGTAATGCGCCCAGCACCATTTTTGCCGTAGCCATCGCCGCGCCGGTGTTTCCGGCAGTCACGAAGCCGGCAGCACGTCCCTCGCGCACCAGCCGCAGCCCCACACGCATGGAGGAGTCGCGCTTGCCGCGCACCGCCTGCACCGCTTTGTCTTCCATGGTGATGACTTCGCTGGCGTGGACGATCTCGATGGGCAGGTGCGCGGCCGCCGGGTGACGCTCCAGTTCCGCTCTGATTGGGGCTTCTGGACCGACCAGCAGCACGCGCACGCCGTAACTTCGCGCGGCATGAATCGCGCCTTCGATTTCGGGCTTGGGAGCCCGATCCGAACCCATCGCATCCAGCGCAATCACGCTAGGCATTGTGGTAGGAAATTAGCTGGCTTCTTCGACGTCCAGAACTTCGCGGCCTTTGTAGTAGCCGCACTTGACGCAAGCGCGATGCGGCATCTTCTTCTCGTGGCAGTTCGGGCATTCGGAGAGCGAGTGGCTCTTCAAGGCGTCGTGCGCCCGCCGTGTCGACGTGCGCTTCTGAGAATGTCTTCGTTTCGGATTAGGCATGGTCTATAAGTTCCTCTCGCCGAGGCTCTCGGCCTCGCATAAATCGATCTCAATTTAACTTGTCATCATGAACAAACGTTCTTTGCGTAGTGAAGGATCCGGGCGAGCCGCGCGAAGCGTCGCGTTCTTTGCGACGAATTAATCACGCGCTTGGCTCGCTTCCTTCACTGCGCCAGCTTGCCGCGAATTTCCTTCAACGCCGCCCACCGCGGTTCTTCCGGCGCCACCGCGCACGAGCACTGCCCCTCGTTCAGGTTCGTGCCGCAGTGTGGGCACAGCCCCTTGCAGTCTTCGCGGCACGTAACCTTCAACGGAACGGCCAACAAAACCTGCTCGCGCACCACATCATCGAGCAGAATTCCTTCCCCTTCATAATAGCTGATCTCGGCTTCCGCGTCGGTCACCGACATCTCGTCCCGCCCGGCATCTGCTCCCTGAGGACGATATAGCAAATCAAACTCGCGCTTCACATCCTGCGCAATCGGTTCCAGACATCGCGCACAGCTCAATTCCAGGCGCGTCGCCAGCCGGCCTTGGATACGGATGTCCCGTATTATCTTGTGCTTGCCGTGATGCTCTTCGACCAGGTCCGCCCGTCCGCTGCTCTCGATCGGTGTCATCTGGCGGTATTCCGACCCCAAATCGATCACGCCCGGTTCGAACTTCTCCGTAAACTCTATTGGATGAAGTTCTAAATCTCTGATCTCGAAGAACATCGGACACCTCCGCGCACCGTGCAGTTACCGCCCCAGGCCCACGGAAGCACGCCAGGAAGGCGCAAGTACCGCTAGGAGCAAGAATCAAGAATAAGGGTGATAGAAAGCAGTGTCAAGGCGGGATAAACTAGCATCATGCCTGCGACTGAAGAGTTGCAAAAGGGCCGCGAATTCTGCGAGCGCATGGCGGAACTCCACGCCGGTCAGTCGGAGCAACCCGGTTCCTTTCCCAGCGCTGAAGATATGATCCGCGAGGACAGGGATCGTTGACGGAAAACAAGAATCAGTGGCTTCAAAGCCGCACCGACGTGGCTGCTGCCTTCATAACCCTGCTCGCCCTTCTCGCCCGCCTTTGGACCGCCTCTGGAACCTTCCTCAACCCCGATGAAGCCCTGCACTTTCGCCTGGCCAACCAGGTCTCCCTGGATCTCGCCTACAAAGCCAGCCTCACCGCGGCTCATCCGCCGCTGTTAATTCTCTTGCTTTATTATTGGCGCGCGCTCGGCACATCAGAATTGTGGCTGCGCCTGCCCTCAGTGCTTGCGGGTGCGGTTTTCTGCTGGATTTTCTACAAATGGTTAAGCAAAGCTGCGGGCAACGTTGCCGGCCTGATCGGAGTTCTTTTTGTCGCGCTCCTTCCGCCCATCATCCGGGTCGCGGCCGAAGTGCGGCAGTATTCTTTGCTGCTGGCATTCCTGATCAGCGCCCTGTATTTCCTTGACGAAGCATTCGCGAAAAATTCCACAAGCCGGATCGCAGCCTTTTCCCTCTGCCTGTATGTCGCCATGCTGTTTCACTATTCAGCATTCTGGTTCGCAGCTGCGCTCGGCATTTATGCCCTGTTTCGAATCTTCACCGAGCGCCCGCAGGGTACCTTGGTCGCAGCTTGGGTGGTGAGCCAATTCGGAGGGCTGGCTCTGGCGGCGTTTTTGTACAAGACGCATCTTTCGAAACTGAGCGCGGGCGGCTCATCCACTCAACTGCAAGGCTTGATAAGCGAATATTATCTCCAGCGTTCTTTTTTCGACCGCGCCCACGATAACCCCCTTCTGTTCTTCCTGGGTCACACTTTCGGAGTCTTTCAATACTTCTTCGGCCTGCTTGCAGTGGGCGATGTCATGTGCCTTCTGTTTGTCGCAGGAGTTGCGCTCCTGCTGCGCGGGAAAGGCTATCCAGAGGGTCAAGCTTCTTCCCGCCGGTTGGGATTATTTTTGCTTCTGCCCTTTGCGATTGCCGGCATCGCAGGTCTGGCTCATGTTTATCCCTATGGAGGCACGCGGCACATTGCATTCCTGATTATCCCGGCAATGGCGGGCGTCAGCGTGGCGCTGGCGTGCATGTCAGCAGGCAAATGGCGTCGCGGACTTGCGATCGCGGCTCTCGTCATCGTGGCCTGCGTTGCTTTTGGCAAACCGCGCCAGCCCAGGATGAACCGGGCCGATCAGAGCCGGACGAACATGGCGGTGGCGATGGATTTCGTCAGGAAGAATGTTGATCCCTCCAGTCTCATCTTCACTGATTATCAGAGCGACCTAATTCTTGGTCACTATCTGTGCCGGCAGCGTCCGATTATGTTCGACGCCGCCCCGCCCGACTACGAACAATTTTCCTGCGAGGGCTACCGAGTCGCTTCCACCGACTATAAAACCGCATGGATGCTCTGGGGAGACAATTTCCCCAAAGAATGGCAGCGAGTCGTGCAATCCTACAACCTCAAGCCGGGGGACACGGTCTGGGTCGTTCAGATGGGATGGGGAATATATCTTCCCGAGGATTTGCGTAAGCACTTCGCAGAGTTCCGTGATCTGCGTTTCGAATCGTTCGGCAATAACATCAAAATCTTCAAGATGACGGTTGGCCAACCGGCGCCGGCAGCTCCGTAAGCACGCACTCCTGAATCAATTCCTAAAGTGCATTATTTCCTCGCAGGCAGATTCAAACCTAGAGCGCGCAGGGTAACTTCATCCGGAACGTTGTGTCCATCCTTCTTTGTGACCACTCCGAAGCTCCCCGAATAATCCCACATGGCCCAGCCCATGCCGTGCCGCTCCAGCGAGGTACGCACATCGTGAATCCACGCCTCACGATCCTGCGGATCCACATAATCACGGTAGACGCCAAACTCATTGCAGACCACCGGAACTCCGCGCTGCCTTGCCCATTCGGAGACCTGAGCGATCTCCGCATCAATCCGCGCCGCGTCCCAGTGATCTTCTCCGTACCGGATCACCGCCAGACGGTCCACCGCATCCGGCACGCCCGCCGCCACTTTCGCAGCCGCTTCCGGCGATGACGGATAATGCAGTCCCTTCACCCAATGCCAGAAATATGAGCTCCAGGTGGCGCCCTGGTGGGTGAAGATGTGCGGCTCGTAAAAATGAAAGGTGTAAATCACGTTGGGGTCGCGCAGCGGTTCCATAAATAACAGATCATCGTCGTCCGACCAGCGCGCTCCAGCCGCAATCATGGTGTGTTGCGGAGCCCCTTCGCGAATCGCCGCCACCAGCTTCGTCTGCACCCCGTACCAGCGGTAACGGTCGGACATCTCGGGCTCATTCAGGACCTCAAAGAACACACGCTCCGTATCCCAAGTCGAATAATGCCGCGCCAGCACTCGCCAGAAATCGGCAAACTCCTGCACAAAGCTGTCGTCTTTCGCCAGCCGGGTTTTAAATTCGCTTTCCGGATGAAGATCGATCACCACGGCCAGCCCGCGATCCAGGGTCATCTTTACCACTGCATCCAGATATCCCAAATACTCCGCCGGAATCTCCTCTGGCCGATGGCTCGCCATCATCGGTTGCGGATCAACGCTCAACCGCACGTGATCGAAACCCATTGCTTGAATCAGCGCTATGTCTTCCGCGGTGGTCCAGCTCTGAAAATGTTCCTTTGTGTAGCCGCGCTTGTCATAAACCTGCGCAAACCATCCGCTGGCGTTGATACCACGCCGCAGGCGCGCCACGCGCGATGCCGGCACCGAAGAAGCTGGCTGGATCGAAGAGCTGGATGCCCCGGTCTGGGCGGGCAATAAATTCAACCCACCCAGAGGAACCAGCAGCAAGACGAGCCACATCATTCGCGAACAATTCATGCTGTCTCTAGCGACATGCTTATCGACGACGAATGGCAACCTGGAGAATCATCCTACCCAACCAGCAGGAAAAGTGGAATGGGCGGCCTGGAGCGTCGCCTAATGTTCTTCGTTTTTGTGACGATAGGGAATACAGATCATATCGACACGCAATGGCCCGGCAAATCAGGCGCCATCCGCCCCGTAGGGGCACGCAGTAGATCGAATTCGAGGCAGTTGAAATTGGAAGCCCAGAATCAGCCCGCAGTTGGCCGCGGTCGAAGCATGGTTGACGGGCGTGTCCATCCACGCTTCAAGATCGAAATCGATATCAGCGTCGATTCCCGGACCTGCGGCATGCTGAAGGGTTGTACCGTCGACATCAGCGAATCCGGGATCTCTGCCATGTTCACACTTGAAGTTCCCCTGGGCGAGGTCGTGGAGTTGGCCTTCACCCTCCCCTTCGGCCGTGTGAAAATTTATGCACTGGTCCGCCAAAGAAACGCCTTTCGCTACGGCTTCCAGTTCATGGAGTCAAACTTCACAGAAGAAGTAATTCGCCCCACCTGCCGTCAGCTTGCGATCGAACAATTGCTCCTCGGCGATCTCTAACCGTTAAAGGCCGCGGGATTTTAAAAACCTGGGGTTCAGAATGTAGCCGCAAAATATGTCGCAGAATGTCGTCGCAGAAAATTGCCGCGCGACTTCAAACACGCGAGAGGCTAGCGCCCAGCCTCTCGACTCATCTCCTCCGCAAGCCGCTGCCCAATCCCCCTGGCAAATATCTGAAACGCCGGAATCTCGAACAGCCGCAAGCCTATCTCTTCCTGCGGAAGATTCTCCGCGTGCTTCTCGCCTTGTTCCTCCCTCAACGCTGTGCGCAGCTTGGCCGCAGTTGCGATATCAAAGCTTTCCGAGACGATGACGCTATTGTCGTCCCAGTGCTCCACAATCACCGGACCCTCCTCGGTCGCAATCTGTGCAACCGAAGCCGGACAACTCGCGCCTGAACAAGCCTGTGATTCCTCCGCCGTAGCGCTGTGGTAGCGCTGCGACACCGCTCCCGCATAAAAATGCGCAAACCGCTCGGCTGCCTGCGGTGTCTTCCACCGCGAAACATAGAGCACTGCCAGATCGGCTGTGTTGGGCGACAATTCAGATGCCTTGTCCTTCCGCCGGAAAGTTACAAAGGTCCCACCTTGCCACGCCCCTGCCAGATCATCCGCAATCTTCCGCCCCCCATACTGCTTCAGCAGCGCGCGCACATCCAGTTCGCCAATTCCACCCGAGTCGTACACGTCATACTGCTCGCCCAGCACCTTCTGCATGTCCGGGATGAGCACTGGCGCCAGCTTCTCGCCTTGTATGTACGTCTGCGGCTGCAACACCTCGTGCGAGTTCCGCGGCGGACGCGCGAACGCGCCCGCGAATGCCATCTTCCTGCCGCCCGCCTGCAGCAGTTCACCTTCAAAGATCAAGCCTTGGTCATAAGCAAAAGTTCCGGCTTCGCGCAGGATCATCGGCGCATCGTGTATGAGCTGCGAATCGATCGCCGCCTTAACGGCCGGCTCTTCCATCTGGTAGATCAGCCCCGGAGTGTCCGCCAGACTGCGCCCCAACGGCTTGAGCATGTAATCCACGTACACCACCATGGCCTGACCTTCCACCACCGCCTTGCGCGCGATCGCGCTGTCGCCGGTAGCGCTACCTTCCGCCTCTTTGCTGCCGGCTTTCATCCATTTCCCCAAGTCGTAGTTCTGGTCCTGCAGCGCGTGCGTCAGCTCGTGCGCTAGAATCGGTTCCTGCCGGTCCGGAGGCACCCAGTTCAGCATCGAGATCGTCTTCGTCTCGTTGTCGTAATAAGCCGCAATCTCCTGCCCCGTGGACCTCACCAGAAATTCCTTTAGATTGAAATCCCGCGGCAGGAATCCGAGCTTCTTCATGCTCAGCTCTTGTTGCGCAAACATCCTGGCAAATTCTTGTTTCCCCATTTGCCCGGCGGCGTACTGTTCCACATCAGCCTTGGTCACCAGTCTTCGCTTCACTAACGCGTGCTTCGGCATGTCCGTGTCCTCAGCCGCAAAAGCAAAAATCCTGTCCACCGAGTCGAACAGCTTCTTGGTGTCCGCGTCCGTCATCTTGACTTCGTCAGTAGTGTCTTTGCGGAGCTTTCGCGCCACGTCGCCCAGGCTCTGCCCGGAATCCGCCTGCTGCCCGAAGGCGGAGACCGCGAATCCTGTCAGAAAACAAATCGCCAACCATCTCCGCCGCTGCCCAAATATCTTCATGAGGCCTCACTCCCGACACGAATGCACTTCCGTTAATTCTCCCCTGAGCCAGAGCTACAACTCACCGCAAAAATCTGGATTGCCCTTACGAAAGTAAGCAAATAGGAGGGAGACAGCATGTTCACCGCCAGAAGCCATCTAACGACAGGTTCACGAAGGAGCGGCTTTCTAAGCCAGACGAGGACCCAGAGGCGCGCGCGGTGACGCGGAAGAGAGGAGTGCAGTGACGTGGAAGAGCGGCGCTTCAGCGCCGCGTAAAGCCTCAACCAACAGGGGCTTTAGCCCTGAGGGCACGCCTCCAAACGTCGAATGATTGAGTAAATGGCTTACGACAACCCCGAACTACTTCAGTTCGGTCAGCTTCTGGGTCGCGACCTGCACTGCAGCAGGATTGGGATTGTCTTTCTTGATCTGCTCGTAGAGGCGCTTGGCATCGAGCGGCTGGTTGCTGGTCTGGTAAAGTTCCGCCAGTTGCAACTGCGCCGTCGCTTTGCTGACAGAAACCGTGGGCTGGCTGATCAGTTCCTGGTAAAGGGTCACAGCCTCCTTAGTGCGGTTGGTATTGCTATACAGAGCGGCCAACGCGAGCTTCGCCACCGAAGCCAGTTCTTTGCTGCCGCCTGAAACCACAGTCTTCAGATTGCTTTCAGCGGTAGCATTGTCGCCCGCGGTCGCATCCGTCACTCCTAAAAAGTAACGTGCCATATCCGCCGTGTGAGTGTGCGGATACTTATCCACAATAGTCTGGAATTGCTTCTTCGCAGCGTCGGAGCGCTCCTTCGCCGAGGAGAAGCTCGGAAAATCCGGCTGCGCGGGCGTTCCTGCTGGACGCAGCGGCGTGTCGAGAGTCCGCACCGCCTGCGATAGATCGAAGCTCGCCTTCTCGTCTTGGGCGCTGAGGTAATACCATCCGCCGGTCACTGCGGCAGCGATCACCGCCACGGCCACCACCGCCATCGCGAGCGTGCTCCTGTGCTCAACGCTCCAGTGAGCAGTCTTTTCGGCAGCTCCAATAGTGACTCGGCTGAACGCGTCCTGTTTCAGTTGATGGCGGGTCTCTGCGCGCACGACTACCTTCCAGTCTCAGTCTTTTGAGTCGATGTCCTGATTCTCGCTGACTCTGTATCTCGGTGGGACGAGTTAATAGTCTATCAGCCGGAAAACAGCACCGTCAAAAGTGTAACGCCGCCGTCCCGGCGGCTGTGAGCCTACCCTGAGCAAGCGCAATGGGACGGACTTCTCTCTCGCCGTTCAACACGATCCACAAAGCGCATTGACGTGGAAGAGCGGCGCTTCAGCGCCGCGTAAAGTCCCAACCGATGCGGGCTTTAGCCCCTGAGGGCTCGCCCTACCTCGGAGCCTCTTCGAGCAAGCCTTGCTCGAGCTTCTCCTGGCACTCGATACAATGCCGTGTCCAGGGCACGGCCTCAAGGCGTTTGGCGTTGATTTCTTTGCCGCAGTGGATGCACTCGCCGAAGCTGCCTTCGCGGATTCGCGCCAGCGCCTTCTCCACCATCTGCAGCAGTTGCCGCTCGTTGTTGCTTTGGCTGAACAGAAATTCTTTGGTGTAGGAACTGGCGGCGCGGTCGGCAATGTCCTGTGCCGTGTCTTCATCGGCGGAGCGGCCGTCTGCCTGTGTGCGGGACACCGTGCGCCGCAGATCCTGCTGCCGCGTCTCCAGCCTCTTCTTGAACGCTTCCAACTTCTTCTTATCCATAAGTTCACTTCTTGCAATCTGGCGACGGCTCCCCGGAGCCGCGCGTGGGGTCTGGGCCAAACAAAAATGATAAGCGCGTTAAACGAGATGCGTCAACCACGGGGGAGTGGTCCAATTTGCTTGTCATCCTGAGCAAGGGTTCTTTGCGCGGCGAAGATCTGGGCGAGCCGCGCGATGTGCAGGGCCCTTTGCGACACCATAGTCGCGCGCTTGGCCCGCTTCCTTGCCGTCCCCCTAGCGCACAACGGCGATAGAGAGTGGCATTTGGTGCTTAGTCGAGCCACTGCTCGCCAATACTCCCTCGGAATAGATGCCCGCCCTTGCGGCGCTGGTTGCTGTGAGTTTCAGGACGCTGCTCCCTGACCCAGAAGCAGACAGACTCGTAGAAGTGAAAGCACCCGAGACGCCTCAGAGTAGTCCGGTTACCGAGAAGGCAACGGCTGCACTGAAGCCTCTGCTGACTGTCACATTCAGGGTGACGCTGTTGTTCGATCCGTCGGTCCTCCAAAGCAGATGCCGCGCGGGTCTTAGATCCCACTAATCTCGCTTCAGGTATCATCGACGGGGCGAAGCAATACCTGAGGGATCAGCCAAACGCTCGTGGAACATGAGTCACCAATAGGCTGGACCGTGAGGGGATTCTTTTAGATCGGCTTAATGTTTAGACTGGAGGTACATCTAAACGGAGCAGGAGCGAATCGGGAAAGATCGAATTATGACTTTTATCAGCGAATGGAAAGCTGCCTGCCTCACGACTATGTTTTGTGCCGCGACGGCGATTCCTTCGCCCGCGCAGACTTTCGCTACTCTGGCCAGTTTCAACAACACGAACGGTTCTTTTTCCCAAGCGCCGCTGGTACAAGGTCTCGACGGGAATTTGTACGGCACCACCGATGATGGCGGACTTAAGGCGAGCGGGACGGCCTTCAAAATCACGCTGGCGGGCAAGCTCAGCCTTGTGCACAATTTTTGTTCGCGAACAAATTGCGCCGATGGCGAGGTTCCTGAATCTGGTCTCGTACCGGTCACCAACGGGGACCTGTACGGAATAACTTCGAGTGGGGGGAGCGGATGCAGCTACTGTGGAACGGTGTTCGTAATTACACCCGGGGGCACGCTCCTCACGCTGCATAGTTTCGACGGCTCCGATGGCTTGAATCCGCTGGGTCTGATGCAAGCCAGCAATGGAGATTTCTACGGCACAACCAGCACTGGTGGAAGTGGCAGTGGCGGTACGATTTTCAGAATGACCCCCGCCGGCACTCTGACGACGCTTTATAACTTTGAATTCTTCAACTATCCCGTGGCTGGACTGGTGGAAGGTTCCGACGGAGATTTCTACGGCACAACCATCACCTACGCGGCCGAAGGCTACGGCACGATCTTCAAGATGACACCTGATGGCGGGGTGACGACGCTGCACACCTTCAGCGGAACCGATGGATCGTGGCCAGTCGCCTCTTTGATGGAAGCCTCGAATGGGCACTTCTACGGAACCACCTCCCAGGGCGGCCCAGCCAGCAGTATCTGCGTCAGCACGGGCTGCGGGACAGTCTTCGAGATTACTCCCGAAGGAATGCTGACCACGCTGCACTCCTTCTCTGGCCCCGATGGCTTGAGTCCCAGTGGAGCCCTGGTGCAAGGCAGCGACGGCAATCTTTATGGAACAACTTCAGGCGGTGGGCCAGCCAATTCCAGCTGCGGCTCCGGCTGCGGCACAATCTTCCAAATCACTCCCGAGGGAAAGTTCACCAAGTTGCACACTTTCGATGGTATGGACGGCCGGTATCCTTACGTCGGATTGCTTCAGGCCACGGACGGAAACTTTTATGGGACGACCTACGCTGGCGGAACTTCCACGGCCTGTACGGGGGGCTGTGGCACTGTCTTCCGGTTATCGAGGGGGCTTAGTCCGTTCGTTGAGACCATACCAACAGCCAGTTGTCGAGGAATGCGCGTGACGATTCTCGGCACAGACTTGACTGACGCAACCAGCATTACCTTCAATGGCGTACCAGCCGTTTTTAGCGCCGTATCGCCCACCGAGATCATCGCCATTGTTCCGGACGCGGCGACCACGGGCAAGGTTGAGGTGGTGACCCCCGGGGGTACGTTGTCGACTAATATGCCTTTCCGCGTGCACTGACCGTCCACAACACGCGATCGCATGGGGGAGCAGTCTCGTAGCAGCGGTCTCGTATTTGACGTTAGAATCTCCATTTCACTCACCGCAAAGAGTTTCTGGAACAATTACGCTGCTACGCCAGTCTGGAGGTCAAGATCATGGGAGCAACGGCAACTGGAATCGGAATCACTCGCCTTGGTCAGGTCGCCATTAACGCGAAGGATGTGGAGCGCGCGACGGCCTTCTACCAGGACAAGCTGGAGCTGAAGCTGCTCTTCAAGGCGCCTCCGGGACTGGCATTTTTCGATTGCGGCGGGGTACGGCTGATGCTGGACCGGGCGGAAAAGCCGGAGTTCGATCATCCCAGCTCGGTTCTGTATTTTTCCGTGCCTGACATACAGGCGGCATACGGCAAACTGAAGGAAAGAGGAGTGCGCTTCGAGGATGAGCCGCACATCATCGCGAAAATGCCGACGCATGATTTGTGGATGACGTTTTTCCGCGACTCGGAGGGAAACTTGCTGGCCCTGATGAGTGAGGTGGCGCGCTAGGGGCGGACTGCGGATGCCTTCGTCTGTGGGCCGCCGGACGGCGCGGCACCGGCCCTGCTATTATCGTGGGCGGAGTTTTATGAACGTCATGGAAGACATGACCATGGCAGACATTGCCATGGAAGACCTGGAAGACGACGAGGTACTTCCTTATATTTCCGGTTCAGGAGAAGGACTTATGGATGAGGGTCCAGCTTTGCACGGGAGCGCACGCCGCAATGAGGATATCGCGCTCGATCTGATGAAATTTATCGCGATGACGACGGGGTATGGACGCACCACATCCTCCGGCGTAGGTTTTCAGGGCACGGGCTCGGCGTCAAAGCCCGAGGAGTATGCCGCGCACCTGCTGGAGTTGTATGGGAAGTGCCGGACGGCGGTGGAGGGTCGGAAGTAGCTAGTACCCAGTGACGCTTGGCTGGTGATTACCCGTACGGAAATCAAAAAACCGCGGCCCGGGAGCCGCGGTTCTTGAAGAACGTACACTCGCCTTAGCGGCGGCCTTTCTTCGCTTTCTTCTTTGCTTTTGCCTTCGGCCTTCTCGCCGGCTTTTTCGCAGCTTTCTTTTTCGCGGGTTTCTTAGCGGCTTTCTTTTTCTTCGCCGGCTTCTTGGCTTTCTTTTTCGCGGCAGGCTTTTTCGTGGCCTTCTTCTTTGGCGCTTTCTTCTTGGCGGCAGGTTTGCTGCCGCCACCGCCTCCTGCGGGGGCAGCGGGTCTGGGTGCGGGAGGTGGCGGAGCAGGCATTACCGGCTCGCTCATTGCCGGCTCCGGCAGGCCAGCTTCTTCTTCCTCCTCCTCTTCTTCTTCGAAATCTTCTTCCAGCGACTCGCTATAGGCGCCGCTGTCGCCGAATTCTTCTTCTTCATCACGTCCGTAGAGTGTGGGATCGTAGAACGTCATTGCTCCTCCTGATCTTGTTTTGGCCTCCGGGCGCAGGAATGGCTGCGCCAGGCTGCCGGGAACGGGAAATTAAAAGACCACCAGACTTGTGCTGGAACGGCGGGCGATTATAGCACGACGTTTAGTCCGGACGACAAGGGCCGCAATCGCATCCAGCCTGCCTATCCTGTTACCACACGGGACGATGGAATGGAAGAAGATTCGACCGGGGCGAAGCCCGAAAAAGGGAATCGAGAGCAGGTAGTGGCGTCGGCTTTGGGGCTAGCGGCTGGGCTCGACAACCAGGATCATGCCAGGGCGGAGGACGGCGACGTTGCCATTGTTGCGCTTCAGGGCTGCGACCGTGGTTTTGTAGGTGGTGGCGATGGAGTACAGAGTTTCGCCACTCTTTACCGTGTGGCGGAGCACAGTGGCTTGGCCGGAAGCGTCTTCTTCAGTGCGATCGTCGCCAGTGCGAGCATCGGCTGAGTTCTCAGCGGGAGCTTTTGCTCTGACGGTTTGAGCCGTCTTCCCAGGGTGTGTCGTGGGCCTGCTGGAGGCTGTTGAATCGGCGCTGGGCGTGACCGGCAGGTGCAGGGCCAGCACTTTCCTTCCGCGGAGACTGTCGCCTCGGGGCAGGCCGTTCCAGCGGCGGACCATCTGAGCGGAAACGCCGAAGTTCTCGGCCACGGTTTCGACTGTATCGCCCTTGCGGACCCGGTAGCGCGTGATGCGGCGCGCGTAAGTGGCAGTATCGCTGACGGGGTGCTTGCCGACCGGCATCGGGATCACGACCATGGCATCGGCCTGAAGTTCAGTGCTGTCGAGGTGATTGGCGGTCTCAATCGACTTAGCCGTGACGCGATAGAAACGGGCGAGGGAAGCCAGGGTGTCGCCCGGTTGAACCTTGTGATAGCGCCACCAGAGCCGCATGTCAGGCGGTATGGCTGCAATGGCGGTCTGATACTGATCTTTTGTCCCCTGCGGCAGGTGGAGCGAGAACGTTCCTTCTCTAGGGGTGGTCAGCCTTAGCAAGCTGGGATTCAGTTCCTGCAGCTGAGCGGGAGTCGCGTCCACGCATTCCGCCACCAGGCGGAGATCCACGGGATAATTGACCGTAACCGCGTCATAGGCCACGGGCTCGTCCATGGAGACGTCATCAAAACCGTACTGCGAAAGATTCTTGCTGACGATGGTCATGGCCAAGATGATGGGAACGTAGTTGCGCGTCTCTTTAGGGAGAACGTTGCGGCGGTAGAGTTCCCAGAAATCGGCATAGCCGGTTTTGCGGACCGCAGCCTGCACGGTGCCGGGGCCGGAGTTGTAGGCGGCCATGGCAAGATACCAGTCGCCAAACTGGGCGTAGAGGTCTCTCAGGTGGCGGGCGGCGGCGCGAGTGGATTTCTCGGGATCCTGGCGATCATCCACCCACATGTTGTGTTGCAGGCCGTAGCCACGGGCGCGGCTGCCCATGAACTGCCAGATGCCGCGGGCGCCGACGCGAGAAACAGCCAGGGGATGGAATCCAGACTCGGCCTGGGCCAGATAGATGAGATCCTGCGGGACGCCTTCCTGTTTGAGAATCGAAACCATCATGTCGTGGTAGCGCCCGGAGCGGGCAAAAGCGCGCTCGAAGATGCCGCGTCCACGGTTGGAAAAGTAGCTGATATAGCCGGCGACCTGATCGGTCATCATAAGCGGCAGATCAGAGTGGGTTGACTTGATCTCGGCTTGGGCCTTGGCCTTTATCCTGGCGTCGGGGGACAACGTGATGTCGTTAGTTTCGTCGATGGGCGCGGGCTCGGACTTCTGGGCATCGGAGTCGGACGCTAAGCCTAACCGGTCGAGATCCAGGTGGTTGATGCCTTCCACGATGTGGTCAAATTCTTTTTGTAACCGGTCGTCGGAGCGGATATCGAGGTTGCTTTCGAGCAGGGCATTCAATGCGTTGTCGAAATCCTGTTTGGCGGTGTCGGTCTGGCCAGCCTGGTAGGCATTCAATCCGGCCTGATAGTCCTTTTCCACGCGAGTGATGAGATCAGCCACCAGGTCGGACGCGGGCACTGGCGTCTGAGATAGAGATTCTGGCTTGGTCTCGGCCTGGGCCGGAGACTGAACTGGAGCTTGAGCCGGAGTTTGAGGTGCGGATTGAGATTGGACTTGTGTCGGCTTCGGAGTGCTCGCCGGTGGCGGAGCTGGTTGGGTCTGCGGGGTCGATTCTGGAGCCGCCGTTGAAGTGGCCGTCAATGCCGGGGCGGTTTTGGCGGGCACCAGGGAAGCCGGCTTTTGGGCCGTCTGGCATGATGAAGCCGTCAAAGCCAGAACGGCGAGCGTTGCGATCTGCACTTGGAGTTTTGCAACTCGCATATTTATCTGTCAGATGCGGATTGCTCCCCTGGGGTCAAAGTCCGCCGAATTCTATCAAAAATCGTAACCTGCGGCGGGTCCAGGGTCAACGCTGAAACCGGACCTCGCGGTTACCTTTGGCACCGGACCGAGTGGCTACCTGCCCGCCTGTTGTTTGACTGAACGAGTCACACGCGCCAGTAGTCGGGACGCCAGGTCTGGATCGCTTTCTTGATGTCCGTCCGTGAGAGCTTCTCGGCGAGAGCGCGCTCGGCGAGTTTAGGCAATTCCGCATCTGAAGCGAAGCGCAGCGCGATCAGCTGGCCTTCGGTCAATTCCGGAATGCGGGAGCGCAACGGCTCGGGCAAAAGGGAAGCCAGCCGCAGACGCTCTTCCAGGCGAATCACACGGTCCTGCACCCGAAGCGCGTACGTCCGGATCTTGGTCACGGCTACGGTGGCCGCGGCAAGGAGAACGAAACGCCACGCCGAGTCCAGACTAGGGCGCCACACGAACAGAACGATGGCCGCAATCGTGGAAAGGCCGAAGACCGGAAGGACGAAAATGTGGAAGAGCGGATCAAGGCGAGAGTGACTGGCGAAGCTTTGAGCTTTCTTTTCAGCCATGACAAAGGGCTCCTGGCGCGGGAGTGGCAAGTGTAGCAGAGCCCGGGGATTGACAACTCGGGCGGCGAGACTGATATCTTTTGTTGCGAGAAACGAATCGAAGGCAGGCCATGAAAGCCATTCAAGTGAAACAAGTCGGCGGACCGGAAGCAATGGAACTGGTGGATTTACCGGTGCCGCAGCCGAAGGCGAACGAGGCGGTGGTGAAGCTGGCGGCCTCGGGCGTGAACTTTATTGACGTCTACGTCCGCGAGGGGCGGTACAAGGCGCCATTGCCGGTTGTTGTCGGGCAGGAGGGCGCGGGAGTAGTAAGCGCGGTCGGCGCGGATGTGAAGTCCCTGAAGGTGGGAGATCGTGTGGCCTGGACCTCGGTACTGGGGTCTTACGCGGAGTATGCAGCCGTGCCGGCGGACCGGCTGGTGCTGATTCCGCAGGGCGTGAGCGATCAGCAGGCGGCTGCAGTGATGCTGCAGGGCATGACGGCGCATTACCTGTCGCACGATACTTATCCGCTGAAGCGCGGCGAGACAACGCTGGTGCATGCCGCCGCAGGTGGCGTCGGACTGCTCCTGGTGCAGATGGCGCACAACATTGGAGCGCGGGTGATCGGCACGGTTTCTACCGATGAGAAGGCTAAGCTCGCGCGGGGAGCGGGTGCCGACGAAGTGATCCTCTACACGCAGACCGATTTCGAGGTCGAAACCAAGCGGCTGACTGGCGGCAAGGGCGTGGATGTGGTCTACGACTCGGTGGGAAAGACAACATTCGACAAGGGACTGGACGTCCTGCGGCCACGCGGGATGATGGTGCTATTTGGCGGCTCGAGCGGAGCGGTGCCGGCGTTTGAGCCAATCATTCTGATGCAGAAGGGTTCCCTGTTTTTGACGAGGCCTTCGCTGGGGAACTACATCGCCACGCGTGACGAGCTGGTAGCGCAGTCGAGCGCGGTGTTCGGCATGATCGCTGCGGGAAAGCTCAAGCTGCGCATCGAGCATATGTATCCGCTGGCCGAGGCGCAACGGGCGCATCGCGATTTGGAAGGGCGGAAGACGACTGGGAAGTTGCTGCTGATTACTTAAGGGTTGAGCCACCTAGTCTTCATCGCTTCTCATGTCGTCAATCCAAGCTTTTATTCCCTCTTCGCCGCCAGGGAACGGCCTGTAATTCCGATGTACTTTTCGAAGGGGTTCGCTTCCGATCGGACCGGCCGCATCACGGCTCCGCCCTGTTCCACCACAAACTCGACGCGGTCGCCGGGCTCCAGGCCGAGGCGCTCGCGAATGTGTTGGGGAACCGTGATCTGGCCCTTGCTGTTCATTTTGCTGGAGTTTCTCATCTTTGCTCGAGTGTGGCAGTCAGGATGGCAGTCTTTACCCCGCAAGGCACCTTACCGTCGTCCAGCACTCCGCTCACGGCCAGTCCGGAAATGCCACCGACATTGGACTTTCCCAGAAATGGCTGTACAGCGCTGCGTCGAATTTCTTGATTGGCGTTCCGTAGGTTTCGGCGAAATGGCGTCCCCAGTGTGGGCGGCTGCCGTCGGTATCGGTGAAGCCGTATTCGTCGGAGAGATCCCAGGAGCTGAATACTTTCCCGGACTTCTTCTTCCCGTTCGGGTCAGCTGCAAGGGCGGCGACGGCTCGTCCCACGAACAGCGGCGTTTCCGAATGCAGGAAGTTGGGATCCTCTTTTCCGGCGTCGCGCCAGTTCTCTTCCTTGACGCCGAAGTTATCCAGCATGGCCTCGGAGCGCAGGAATCCGGGAGTGACGGCGAGAGCGGTGATCTTCGTTTTGCGCAGTTCGTAGGCCATAGCCATGGCCAGCCGAATCACAGAAATCTTCACCAGGTCGTAGAACAAGTTGCCGCGGTAGCCAAAGAAGTCGCCGTCAGTGATTTCGACGATCAATCCGCTTCCGCGCTTGAAGTTGCTGCTTTTCATCATGAGCGGCGCCGCATAGCGACTGGTGATGATGTGCGAATGCACGGCCTGATGCAGCATGGCCAGTCCCTTATCGAGCGAAAGCTGCCAGAAAGTCTTGCCGAATTCGGTGAGCGCATCGCCGCCCCATACGTCGTTGACCAGGATGTCGAGCTTGCCCTTCTGCTCACGCTGAATGCGGGCGACAAGTTTCTTAACGTCACCTTCCTTGGTGTGATCGCAGCGAACGGCGATGCCTTTGCCGCCGAGGGCCGTGACTATCTCCGCCGTTTCGTTGATGGTCTCGCGGCGGCCCTTGGTGGCGGGTTTCCCGCGCACGCTGCGTCCGGTGCAATAGACGGTAGCGCCAGCTTCGCCGAGAGCGCAGGCGATACCTCGTCCAGCGCCACGCGTGGCGCCGGCGACCAGAGCGATACGGCCTTGGAGCGGTTTCATGGCACCAGATGTTACACACAAATGGACGAAACCGCTCAACCAGGAAGCGCGAACCTATTGCTTTCTCGTATAGTGCTTCGCATAAGCCGGAACTTCACGTCCCGCATCGAGCCGGGCATCATTGATCGGCGCGCCCGCCGTCATTTCCAGCGGAATGACTCCAGCCCAGGTGGGGAAAGAATAGTCTTCTTCATCGTCGATGGCCGGGCCGACTCTGACCTTGGCTGAGAATTCTTCGATGGGCAATCGCAAGACCGAGGTCTGTTTCAGCTCGCTTGCGTTGGGCTGGCGGGCGTCGGCCCAGCGGCCGGGGAGAATGTGCTCAGAAAGAAGCCGCAAGGCTTCGAGCTTTTCTTCGGGATCATCCACCAGAGTTGCCTTCCCGAGGACAACCACCGAGCGGTAATTCATGGAGTGATTGAAGACAGAGCGTGCGAGCACGAGCCCGTCGAGCAGCGTCACGGTGATGCAGACGGGGATGCTTTGCTTCAACTGGCGCAGCATGCGACTGGCCGCGGATCCGTGAATGTAGAGGTTCGCGTCTTTGCGTCCGTAGGAAGTGGGAATTACGAAGGGCTGGCCGTCGGCGACGAAACCGACATGGCAGAGGAAGCCTTCGTCGAGAATGCGGTAGGCAGCTTCACGGTCGTAAACCCCGCGATGAGGCTCGCGAACCACACGGGTCCGCGGGGTGGGTGTATAGGGTTGGGACATTAGGGAAGTTACTCCGGGCAAGCGCCAAGGATGGGTGAAGGGAAAGTGTAACACTTGGAAGCGGGCTTCGGGCTTCGGCTTTCGGGCTCCGGCCATGCACTGGATTATGATTGCGGCCCAGATTGGCGCAAGTTGTAGAAAGTAGCGCCGGCATCCCGCCGGCCGCCGGGACCCTTCGGCTTCGCTCAGGGCAGGCTCCGGCGCTACAAGTGTTCTACCAGTTAAATTTCAAAGCGAACTGGAACTGCCGTGGATCGTAGGCAGCCGTGGCTTGGCCTGCGTTGGTAAAGAGCGGGCTGACGGCGGCCACGTTGTAGCGGTTCGCGATATTGAACATGTCGGTGATCAGTTCGAAGTTGTAGCGCTCACGGAAATAAATGCGCTTGGCCACGCGCAGATCGTCGAACACGGTCCAGGGCGTGGTACCCGCGTTGCGTCCAAGGTCGCCATCGAGGGAAATCAGGGTACCGTTGAAGTCCGCGATGCAGGGCTCCTGGAATACGCCAGTCGGCGAGTACTTCGACGGCACTGCGGGATAGCCCAGCGCTGTGCAGGCTGGATTCACGGAAGTATTGGGCCGGCCGGTGAGCGCTGACTCCTGCAGGTTGTCCCCGTTGCCGGTGATGATGTTGAAGGGCCGGCCTGAACTGAATTCGATGAGCGGGGCAAAGGTCCAGTCGCTGAAGACTTTGTGGACGAAGCCGTTGCCGCCGAGTTTGCCGGTCTGGTAGACGCCGCTGAAGACGAAGCGATGGCGTTGATCGAACAGCGAATTGGAGCGATCGAGAGCAGGGTAGTAGCTGTCTTGCGGCGTCAGCGTCGACTGCAGATCGGTCGAGTCGTCGATGGCGTGCGACCAGGTGTAGGAGGCGAGGAATTCGTAGTGGTTGCCGAAGCGTTTGCGCAGGTTGGCGCTGAAGCCATGATAGACGGAACTGCCATTCGAGTAATTGGCGTCCATGTCGCCGAAGGGAATGCAGCCGATCAGAGTTGCAGGATTACAAGACGTATTAAAGCCGGCAGTGCTGTAGCCCGATGCCTGGAGAAATTGCAGAACCCCCGGGGCCAGCTGGGTTACGCAGGCTCCCGCGCCCGCGGCGGTCAGTGCATTGGCGATTGATGCGTTGATGCCGCTGGGGCGGAAGAAATTCATGAGCGCGGCAGAAACCCACGGCTGACCGCCGGGATTAACACCACAAGGAGCAAAGCCCTCCGAAGCCGGGCCACTCCCCACTCCCAGGGGCCCGCCGATGGCTGCATAAGACGTGGGATCAGTGGAGGCTGCCTGGTAGTTTGCGATGAGCAAATCGCCGCGCTGAGCGCTGGCGTTGATAGGCCGGTTGAGATGACGTCCGCCGTTGAAGTTGTAGGCGAGATTCAGGTCGAAGCCTCGTCCCAGGTTGCGCTCGATGCCGAAGTTGGCCTGCTGAGCATAGGCAAACACGAAGTTCTTGCCTTGAGGATAACCAAAAGGTTGAAAGAACAGCGGAAACCCTGCGGCAAGGTAATTCTGGTTGAGAAACAGAGAGTTCGGAAAGTTGGTAGAAGTGAATAGCTGCTGATTAGGGAGATAACCCAGAGAGGGAAGCAGCGCTGCCGGTCCCGGAGTGCAGGCGGGGTTGTTGACCAGCCCCTGGAAAATCGGAATGGCGTTCAGGTTGGCGGGATTGCCGGCACCACTGCATCCGCCCAGCGCGGGGAACGCCAGTTGGCCGCTGGAGGAACCGTCGGACGCATTTCCCAGGAAATAGAGACCGAGCAACGGATGGTCATAGAACAAGCCGTAAGAAGCGCGGACGACTGTCTTGCCGTCGCCCTTGGGATCCCACGCCATGCCCACGCGGGGCTGGACGTGGTCCCATCCGGTCTGAATGCCCTTCTGAAGTCCGAGGAAGTTATATCCAGCCTCCGCCAGCGGCGTCACCGGTTTGAAGCTGGGCGGAATCTCGAGGTCGTAGCGCAGGCCGTAATTCAGCGTGAACGTGGGCCGAACCCGCCATGAATCCTGCCAGAACGCGCCTATCGCGATGTTGTGGAAGCTGTCGCTGGGGCTGCCGAGACCCTGGTCAAAATCTCCAGGAATGCCGGCGCCATAAGCCTGCACCGCCGAGAGTCCGGGAATGGTGAGACCGGGAACAGAGAATCCTACCTCGGCGGCACTGACGGAACCGAAGTCGTAATTGCCACCGTAGTTGACGGCAAAAGTGGCAGTGAGCGGGAGATAGTTGAAATCTATGCCGAACTTGGTGTCGTGGTGCCCGACTACCCAGGAAAAATTGTCGGTGAACTGATAACGCTGCTCGACGCGCTCGATGTAGGAGTAAGGCTCGCGGCCGAAATATCCAAAGCCAGGAATGTTCACGGCGGGATCGGCTCCAGCGGGGATCTGGGTGTTGTAGAAATACGAGAGCCCGCGGCGCGCATACTGAAAAGTGAGTTCATTCACCCGGTTGTTGCCGATTGACCAGGTGTCTTTCAAGACGCCGGTGACGTCGCGGTAGGTTTGCTCGGAAGTGCGCGAATATGCGTTCTGACCGAAGGGCTGGTCCTCGCCGCTGCCTTCGAGACCGGTGACTGTGCTCGGACTCACATTGGCCCGCAAGGTGAGGCGATTGCTGCTGCTGAAGTTGTGGTCGAGTCGCAGCGAGTAGAGGCTCGTGCCCTCGAAGACCGGGAAATTTCCGGCTTGTGAACCCAACGATGTGAAAGATGCGGGCAGACCGGCGCATAACGGCGCTGCGGTATTGCAGGAAGTAATGAATTGGGCCAGGGGATTGCCGCTGGCTGGAACGGGGAGGCCGCCCGGAGCCCCCACCAGCAAGCCGAACGATGCCGGGTAGCTGCCGTTCACCGCTACGCCGGAAACTGCGCCCGTCAGAACCGAATATTGCTGCAGCAATGGGAGCGGCACTCCGGGTGTACTGAGGAAGGCCGCTTGCTCCGGCGTGACTTGAATGTCGAACGTTCCGGCCGGAGCTGCAAAGAAAGGCGAAGCGTCGAAGGGTACCAGCCCGAAGTTGTTCGCACCGATGTCTGAGAATCCTGTTTCATGCCGCCGGGTAACTTCGTAGGAAAAGTAGTAATACGTTTTGTCTTTCTTGATAGGTCCGCCGAAAGCTGCTCCTGCCTGCACGCGCGTGTAGGCGGGGTTAGAAACCGTGCTGAACGGGTTTACCGCCTGGAAGTTACGGTTGCGCAGGTAGCCGAAGACGTCGCCATGAAAGTCATTCGATCCGGAACGGGTAATGATGTTCACCACTCCGCCGGCAGCGCGGCCATATTCCGGCGCGTATCCGTTGGTGATGATCTGAAATTCCTGAACCGCCTCCTGCGAAACGGTAGAGCGCACGCCGTTGGTCGAGTTGTCGGTGGCATCGGCGCCATCCACGTTCACCAGATTGGAACGGCCGCGCTGTCCGCTTATGTTGAGTCCAGAAGTTGGCGCGGCGCCAAGGAACGGTGCGTTGTCGCGCACGACCTGGGAATCCGTCAACGTGAAATTAATATAGTTGCGGCCATTGATCGGCAGATTGTCGATGCGGCGCTGCCCGATCGTGTCCGTGGTCGAGGTGCGCGAGGTTTCTACCATTTCCGCCTGGGAATTCACTTCCACAACTTCCCGGCCGCTGGCAACCGCGAGGGCGACGGGAAGATCCACTAATCCGCCGACCGTGATGCTCACATCCTTGGCTTCGGCTTTGCCAAAGCCCGGCGCCTCTACAGTCACGGTATAACTTCCTGGCGGCAGCAGCCGGACACTATAGCCGCCCTGGCCGTCGCCGGTGGCCCTGCGTTCCAGACCTTTGGCGACATCCCCTGCAGTAACCGTCGCGTTTGCCACCAGATTGCCCTTGGCGTCCTTCACGGTTACGCGCAAGTCACCAGTGGCGACACCGCCCTGGCCGAAGGCGATGGAGGAGAGCAACAGGACGAGCAGTGCGACGGAAAAAGTCTTCAGGTTGCGGATACTTGTTCTGTTGATTAAAGCTCTGCGGATTAAAGCTTGGCGGATCATAGAGTCTCCTTGACTCCGCCCAGTCGAAAGCGGCGGCAGAAGCAACTCCAACGGCGGTTGACTGAATTACGCACAAAATACGCGCAGGATTCTGCGAGTGGACACGTTCCCGCTGGTTTTTACACCAGAACGAGTGACGAAAACAAGGAAGGAATGATCAGGGGAAGTGAGCAAGTAAACTCGAGGGGTTTGCGAAAGTGGCGCGCTGCCAGATCAAAGCCGGCAGAAGCATTCCCACAGCGATTGCGATCTCCGTCACATCTACTGCAGCGCGGAGAGACGCACCGGGACAGCTGGATTCTGCAGCCTGCCCAAGAGCATGGCCGCTCCGCTCAGTTGTTCGTAACGGTCGATCACCCGCACGGCCGCGAAACCGGAGTTAGGCCAGGCCAATGCCAGGTAAATCCGAGCCAGCGCCACGGTCGTGTTGCGACGGAGCAGCAGTGCATCATTCACCACTTCCTGCGCTGCTAGGGTAATGCGTGAATCGCCACTGGCGAGAGCGACTTCGCCCACGCGCACCAGCACGGCAGCGTTACTTGCTGCGACTTGGACGTATGCCGCCATCGCGCGCAAACGCTCACGGCGGACCACCCGGTACTGAGCTGGCGGCAGCCGTCGTCGCAGGTATTCGTCCTCGGCCGGGTTGATCAAATTACGGAAAGCTTCGACGTCGATAGGGCGAATCGCTGCGTCCAGGCCAGTGTTTCCCCTGGCTTGCAAGCTTCGGACGACGGCCAGACGCAGAATAATGCCCAGCGCAAGTACAGCAGTAGTGACGAGGACGATGGCCAGATTCATTGGTGTATGAGGCGCTCCAGTTCGTGATTCAAGACTTCGAGATTGTGCTCGGGCAAGCGCACCAGGGACGCTCGTGGCGATTTTTCCCTGGCGAGCAGCAGGTAGTACATCCAGATCAGGACGCAGACGTGGTACGTCGCCATGTTGAGGAAGTCGAGGAGGGCCCGCTGGTCGCGCATGTACCCATTAGCGATCACCGCCCACGTAGCCAAATGCACGCACGCCGATATCGAAAGCCCGAGGGAGATGCCAAAGGTCTTGGTGCTCCAAGCCAGATGGAAGTATGCCGCGAACAGGAAAATGGAAAGCAGAACACCCGACTCGATCAAGAAGATGGTTTGCTCGAGCAGATGCTCGCCAGATATCAGCCAACTGGGATTGTCCCTCTGCACGAACGCTGCGGCACCGACCGCCACAAACACGAGAACAACCCCGATGCCCTGAATCACACGCTTGCCGAGTTTGGCTATCGACGAGTACGCGCCACAAAGGTGGGAGAAAATCTCGCCGATCAGGCTGAGTTTCAGTACGA
>Ga0209380_10000483_pt1 | contig 28129 bp, 19 predicted proteins | sample HubBroMetageWFT6_FD_188347 | JGI IMG/M metagenome (GOLD analysis project Ga0209380, IMG submission 188347) | Warmed and freeze-thawed soil microbial communities from the Hubbard Brook experimental Forest, New Hampshire - Hubbard Brook CCASE Soil... | ecosystem: Environmental > Terrestrial >... | reverse complement strand
GGCGGCCCCTGGTAGACGTCCATCTCTGTAATCTGCACCTGCACTCCGGCTTTGCGCGCCTGAGTCAGGAAGTACTTGAACTCGTCGACGTAATCGGGATGCAATTGCTGCTCTTCCAAGTGCATTTGGCAACCCACGGCGTCGATCTGCGCGCCCAGCTTGCGCACGCGCCCAATCAGTTCGAAGAATTCGTCGGTCTTTTCTCTGTCGACGCCGGACTGCCCGAATGTGTCATTGAGCAGCAGGGTTACGTTCGGATTTGCTCCCCTTGCGTACTGAAAAGCCTTGGCGATCATATTGTCCTGCCCGAGAACGCGTCCCCAACATCCGTTGTGACCGGGGGCCAACGGTTCGTTGACGACTTCCCATGCGTAATAGTCATTTCCACCGTGGCGGACGAGAGTCTCGATTTGCTCTTTCAGGATCTGATCCAATTCCTGAGCGGAGAAGCCGCCACACAGCAAAGAGTTGAAATGAAGCCAATCGGGCGAGGAGTCATTGCGATAGACCAGGGCCGCGCCAAAGAGCTTCATATTGTGCTGCCTGGCAAACTGGCTGGCTTGATCCATCCCGTCGAAGTCAAAATGACCGCGCTCGGGCTGAGTCTGACGCATGGTAACAATCGTGAACGCGCGATTATATTCGCGGGCCAAAACAGGCTTGAACTGTGGCATCCGGTTCCAGAACCGTCCCTGGATCACGTTACCGATGCCGAAGCCCAGCTTGTCGGCATATTGCCGCAACGTCTCGGAGTCCGAATCGCCCGCGCCGCGAGCGCGCAGGGATAATGCCAGCAACGCGATGAGCATTATTCCGCCAAAATAAGTTTTGAAGTCTATGCGCATTCGCGATTTCATCAGGCGATTTCGGGCTGCGGAGTGCCGGTGCCTGCCGTCACTCCCTCGGCAATCTTACGGCGCAGGAGATACCACGTCATGACCAGAGCAGACGCGTTGGCAATGACGATCCCCACTAGAGCACCCCAGAGGCCGTAGGTGTGGGTGAGCGGAATTCCGATCGCCAGCGAAAATACGCTGGCCACGCAGCGGGCGTAGAAAATCGAAATGGATGACTCCATGCCGCGGAGCACGATCGCGGGGCCGAACGATGCGCTCCAGAGAATGGTTTCCAGAGCAACGTAGGGAATCAGATAAGCGACTTCCGTGTACTTGCCGGCGTAAAGAAAATGGAACGCCTGCCCCTTAAGCGGCAGGAAGACGAGCCAATAGGCAATCGCTCCGCCAACGTAGAACAACGTGATCCTGCGGGTAAGTGGACCGGTGCTGGCGCGTCCTTGACGTTCCTGCACCCGCGCCGCGTAGGGAAGAAACAGACAGGATAGGGCAGTAAAAGTCTGCTCCATGGGCAGGGCGAAATTCATCAGAGCGCGAAGCTGACCCGCCGCTGTCATCCCAAAAAAGCTGGTGACCAGGGGATAGTACATGTAGTACGGAATCCAGGTTGCAACGGCGGCCGCAAGCGCCCAGCGCCCGTAACCCCAATGGCGCGTCCAGGTCTGCCGCGGCGTTGGTCCCGGCTCAAGCGCAGTGAGCGAGCCGCGGATGTAGAACAGCAAGTACGCAGTAGTGACCACGGCGCCCGTCGACATTAGAAGATAAGCGGTGAAGGGTGACAAGCGCCCAAACCGGAACAGACCGTACGTGCCACCTACAACCAGAATGCAGTATATAAACGCCCCGGATGCCGCCCGGCCGGGAGCCAGTTCCATGTAGTAGGCGCGGCGCGCCAACCAGAACAATAGAATGCAGGGCGACGCGATGGTGACACCAAGTAGCGCGCCCGCCAGGCCAGCGGACCCCGATCGGATGAAGACGACATACGTGGTCGTCCCAAGGATAACTACGGCGACGACTGTGATCGCCAGATGAAGCCACATGAGCGACTTGAGATAGCCCCGCAGGCAACGGCTGTAGGCCGAGCCGCTAAAGACGGCCATGGGCTCAAGGAGCATCGAATAATATAGGAACGAGAACAACAGGAACGCTGAAAACGCCAATGCATAGGCGCCGTACTGATCGGGAGCAAGCCACCGAGCCAGGAGAATTCCCAGCAGGAAGTTCGAGCCCGAGATCAGTCCGTGGTCGACAACAGCCAGTCCGCCCTTGGTCGCCCAATTGAGCAGGCCGCGGAAGCGGCCTTGCCCAGCTGATGAACCACTTTCAGCCAGTTCAGGCCGGCTTTCCAAACCAAAGTCGTCGACGACTTTGGTCGATTCTTGTTCTGGCGCTGTATGCATGAATTTTCTTGTCTAGATTAATAAGCCCGCGACTAACAAGCCGAAATGGCAGGCTCTATGAATGAAAAGTGGGGAGGGCCGAAAGCGATTACTGGCCGGCATGCTTGAACGCGTCGACAGTCATGTCCCCCAGCAGCTTGTGCCAGGGATGCTTCGCGTTTTGCTCGACCTCGGAGACCATCTTTTTCATTTTCTCGAGCACCGGAGGCGCGGCATCGTCGTAGACATCGCCCTGCAGCAGCTTTAATACATCGAGGCGATAGCGTGGGTCGCCGACGAAGTAGGTGAACAGCACGTTGAGGCGGTAATACACCGAGATGAACTCGTACCAGTTCTTGGTGCCGAGACGAAGTTTGGTTTCATAATCGGAGAAGCTCTCGCGCGAAAAATCATTCTTCTCTAGCGAACGCAGGATATTGGCGTGCGCGAAGCGGGCGCTGTTCAGGGCGATGCTCACTCCGGTGGAGAAAATTGGATCCACAAACCGTCCAGCGTCGCCGACCAGCATAAACCGGTCGCCGCAGAGCTGCTTCATGGCATAGCTGTAATCGCCCTCATCCTTGAAAGAATGCATCTGATCCGCCTGCTTCAGCTTCTCGCGCAGCAGGGGACGGGTTCCCACCGCTTCCCAAAAGAACTGTTCGCGATCCTGGCGCGACTTGGCGAAGTTCTTCTTCTGCGTCACTACGCCAATACTGGTAACCGTGTCGGTGATGGGAATTTGCCAGATCCACGTATTCGAAATCGGCAGAAAGTGAATAAAAATGAAATCCAGTTGAGAATCCTTCTTGGCGAAGGCCCGGCGGTCGTAGCCGTCAAACCAGGTGTGGATGGCGTATTGATCGAACACCGGGTCCTTGATCTTCAACTTCATCTGATTGCCCAGGAAGGTGTTGCGCCCGCTGCAATCGATCACCATCTTGGCGCTGACGCCCATTTCCCTGGAACCCATGTTGAAGCGCACGATCGGCTCTTTGGGACCGAAATCCACCTCTTTGACTTTCACTCCTTCATAGACTGCCGCGCCCAGTTTGTTGGCGTGTTGCAGCAGCATCAGGTCAAACTTGCTGCGATCGACGTGATAGGTGTACTCCCGGTCCACACCTTCCTGCTGACGTTCGTTAAAGCGGATGTCCACGTACGACTCGGGGTTGAGCTGATCGCTGTCTTTGTCTTTATCCTTGAATCCGCCCTGGAAGTTCATTTCATAAGCGCCCTGATCTTCGGCCGTCCAGGCTGCGCCAAACTTGTGCGGAAAGCGGGCTTCCTCCATCTGCTCGATAAAATCGAGGTCGCGGAAGACCCTCATCGCGGAAGGAACAAGGGACTCGCCTACGTGTGGGCGGGGAAACAGTTCACGCTCGAAAACCACGCAATTCACCCCTGCTTTTGCAAGATAGGCGCCCAGGGAACCGCCCGCGGGTCCACCACCAATAATGGCAACATCAAAATCCGGTTTCGTAAGAATCATGTTTTAATGGCTCCTCCAAGGGCCCAACTCAAATCTCTGTTTCGATTTCTCTACAGAATAAAATAAGGATATGAAATTATTTCACGGGTAATTCTTCCTGCAGAGCTGTGGCCTGCGCCCGATCGAGGCAAGCCTGTAAGTGTTGAGCCAGGACGCGAACCTGCGGTTCGGCGAGGATGCTGACATGGCCTCCGGGGATTTCGTAAACCGCAAGGCCCCCGCCCGCAAGGCTCTGCCAACCCGCATAGGGATCGCGAACACCGCGCAACGACTTTTCGCTGGCGCAAAACAACGTTACGTCGCCGGAGTAGCGACGAAGTGTATATTGCACGCCGGCTTGATTGATGGCTTCCCGGACATCCTTCAAAGCTCGCGGCAAGAAGTGGCGATAAATCCTCTTCTTCAGCTGATAGTTGCGGAGCTTGCGTCCGATGTATTCAAACTGTTCATCTCGTGGCATCTGCCACAGCTTGCGCAGCAATACTGACTTCGTTTCGTATCCCTTGGGAAAGGTATCGAACAAGAACAGCAACCCGACCTGCTGACCCTGAGCCTGTAACTGCTGAGCCATTTCAAACGCGACCGTGCCACCGAAGGATAATCCTCCCAGGAAGTACGGCCCTTCCGGTTGGACGCCGCGAATCTCTTTCAGATAGTGGGCGGCCATATCCTCAACGCGGTTAAGGCGTGGCTGCTTCCCATCCAGACCCTGAGCTTGCAAACCATACATGGGCTGGTCAGGTCCCAGGTGCTGGGCCAGTTCGCGATAAACCATCACCGTCCCGCCTCCGCCGTGAACGCAAAACATTGGAGGCTTCGATCCACTGGGTTTGATAGGCACCAGCGAGGACCAAGCTGACGAACAGCCCTCACTGCGCAACACATTCGCGAGTTGCTCAATCGTGGGCGCCTGCAGCAGAGTAGTGATAGGTAGCCGTTTTCCGAACTCCTGCTCGATGCGGTGCATCAGCCTCACGGCCAGCAGTGAGTGGCCTCCCAGCTCAAAGAAGTTTTGCTGCACTCCGATGGGACGCCGGCCCAGAAGCGGTTCCCACAACTTCACCAGTTGGGATTCGACAGCATCTTTCGGAACCGAGAATCCTTCTTCGACCGTCAGGTCCGTGGCGGAGGGAGCCGGCAAGGCCCGGCGATCCACTTTGCCATTGGGTGTCAAAGGCAAGGAGGACAACGCCACGAACGCATGCGGCACCATATACTCCGGCAACCGATCTCTCAGGAACCGGCGTAGCTCCACGCCCCCGGGGGCCGGCTGGCGCTTCGCGACAAAATAGGCGAGCAGGCTCTTCGCTCCGGAATCGTCTTCGCGGACCACAAGCACCGGGTCGGAGACTGCGGGGTGCTGACTTAGCACGGCTTCAATCTCGCCCAACTCGACGCGGAAGCCGCGTATCTTCACCTGATGGTCGGCCCGGCCAAGAAACTCAATCTCACCACTGGGTAAAAACCGCGCCATATCGCCGGTCTTGTACAGGCGCGCACCTGCGGTCTGACGAAATGGATCGGCGATGAATTTCTCTTCGGTCAGCTTATTGCGGTTCAGATATCCGCGCGCCACACCCACGCCGCCAATATGCAGTTCGCCTCGAATGCCCACCGGGACGGGTTGCAAGTGCGCATCCAGCACGTGAACCTGGGTATTGGCGATAGGCCGCCCGATAGGCAAAACCGGCGGGATTTCCGAACCCTGTGGTTCGTACGCTGTGGCAATGACGCTGCCCTCGGTTGGACCGTAGGTGTTGATCCACTGCACCTGTGTCCCCGCGATCTTTTTCCACGAAGCCAGTGCGCTAGCCGATGCTTTTTCCCCACCTACAATCACACGTCGCAGTCTGGGCGGCAGGGCTTGCTTCGAATCAGACATCTGAAGCACTAATTCATGCCAATAAGCGGTGGGAAGATCAAGAACCGTGATCTGGCGTTCGCGAATCCATCCCATAAATTCGCGGGCGGTCAACGACATTTGCGGAGTCTTCAAAACGAGCGTAGCGCCGCTCATCCATGTAGGAAATATCTCTTCGACCGCAATATCAAAACTGATGGTGGAGAATTGCAGGACACGATCTGTGGCTTGGAGCCCATACAGGGCAATCGCCGCAATGTTGTGGTTCACGAGTCCGGCGTGGGTAAGCAGAACGCCACGCGGCTTTCCGGTCGACCCTGAGGTGTAGATTACGTAGGCCAGATTCTCCGGTGTAACTGAGCAGCGCAGATTCTCCCGGCCCTCCTGCGCAACACTTCCCCAATCGGAAGTGAGATCGATGACTCGCGATGAAACCACTGGCAAGGCTGTGATGCTTCGAGAATCCGTAACCACGACTGGAACCTGAGCATCCTCGAGCATGTAAGCCAGACGCTCGGGAGGATAATTCGGATCCAGTGGAACGCACGCGCCGCCGGCCTTGAGCACTGCCAGCAGAGCCACCATCATCTCCGGCGAACTCTCCAGCGAGACGCCGACTCGCACCTCCGCTCCGACTCCCAACTTTTGCAAGTGGCGCGCCAGTTGATTGGAGCGGGCGTTCAGCTCGTCATAGGTTAGTGTCTTTTTTTCCTGCACGACCGCCGCGGCATTGGGTGTGCGCTGCGCCTGAAGTTCGATAAGCTCGTGGATACAACGCTCGCTCGGATATTCAGTGCTGGTGTCGTTCCAGAGGGCGAACTGGTTCTTCTCCGCCTGGGTAAGAAGGGGAAGCAGCGAAACGGAACTTTCGGGAGCGCAGGCGATGCTTTGCAGCAACGTCTCCCAGTGGCCAGCCATGCGGGCTACGGTAGTGGCATCAAAAAGGTCCGTATCGTAAACAAAGCGGCCGCCGATTCCCTCGGGACGATCGTCAAGTTCGAGATCGAGATCGAACTTGGCCGCGCCCACATCGACTCGCATCTGGCTGACGTCCCATCCAGGCTCGACCGCGGAAGCACTGGGCGCAAGCGAGATCAGCACCTGCAAGAGCGGATCACGGCTCAGATCGCGATCGGGATGTAGTTCGTTCACCACGGATTCGAAGGGAACGTCATCGTTGGATAGTGCGCCCACCGTTACTTCCCGGGTGCGCCGCAGGAGCTCGACAAAAGTAGGATTTCCAGCCAGATTCAGGCGGAGAGCCAGCGGATTTTGAAAACAACCAAGCAGGCCTTCGAGTTCGCCTGCCTTACGTCCCGCGGCTACGGTGCCAACCAGCATGTCGCTCTGGCCCGAGTAACGATGTAGCAATGTGGCAAATGAGGCCGCAAGCGTCATGAAGAGCGTTACGCCTTCCCTGCGGCTAAGCTTGCGCAGCAAGTCGCTGAGTTCCGGCGACAAGCGAACGGGATACGTCGCGCCGCGGAAGCTGTGCACACTCGGACGGGGACGGTCCGTAGGAAGTTGCAGAACGGGCAACTCTCCGCCGAGTTGTGAATGCCAATAAGCCAGTTGTGACGAAAGTGTCTTCGCATCCATTGCTTCATGCTGCCATTTAGCAAAGTCGCTGTACTGCACTGGCAACTCCGGCAAAGGCGAAGGCTTATCCTCGGAAAAGGCGCGATAGAGCGCTACCAGCTCGGGCAAGAGAACCCGATAGATGGAAAGGCCGTCGAAGATGATGTGATGCAGGCTCAGGCATAGCTGATATTCCGCGTCATCGAGTTGCAGGAGCGTGGCGCGCAGCAATGGCTCGCGGCTCAGATCGAAGGGCTTGCGAGTTTGTTCCGTAGCCACCCGCAGCGCTTCCGCTTCTCGCTCTGCTCTCGGAAGCTCGCGCAAATCGAGCAGCGGCAGCCTGATCTCGGTAGCGGCCCGAATTACCTGCCGCGGCTCGTCATCCGCCATCACAAAATTGGTGCGCCACGCTTCGTGCCGGCGAACGATCTCCGTCAGACATTTCTCAAGCAAGCCCACATTGAGCGGACCATTCCGGTAGATCACTACCAGCTCGTTGTACAGCGGAACTTTGGGCGCCATCTGGGAGTGAACCCAGATCTGTTCTTGCGGGAACGACAGAGGAGCGCTGCCAGAGTTCGCCCGGCGGCTGATGCGCTTCTGCTGAAGATTTCCGGAGAGGTACTCGGCGATGAGGCGTTGCCGGTCGGCCGTCGAGGCAGTGACTTCAACCGCGCGCGGACGAGTCGTAAGCGCAACGGGTAAGTGCGAACCATTTCCGTTCGCCGGCGCCCCTGCTTTACGTTGCTCACCGAAACTGACCTTGAGGGAGGCGAGGCCGCGCAGCCCCAGATTAGTTCTCCACACCAGTTCCTGCGGTTCAAGACGGAGATTAGGCAAACGGCGCAGCATGGCTTCGAATGTGATTTGACCCTCAGCGCGGGCCAACGGAGCCCCGAAGCAGAAATGAGCGGCGTAACCAAAAGCCACGTGCTTGTTGTCGGCGCGCTGGATGTCGAATCGGTCGGGATCGGGGAATCGCTCCGGATCGCGATTGGCGGCTGCCATTACTGCAATCACCGCCTGCCGCTTCTGGATTTGCTTTCCGCCCAGGATTCTGTCTGTCGGCGCCAGCCGCGCAGTGTGCTGGCTTGGGCTCTCGTAGCGCAGCATCTCTTCCACGGCAGACGGAATGAGCGAAGGATCTTTGCGCAGCATCTCCATCTCATCCGGATTCCGCAACAGAGTAAGCAGGCCGTTGCCGATCAGGTTCGTCGTGGTCTCCTGGCCCCCTACCATGGTTACGATGGTGTTGGCCACAACCTCTTCTTCCGTAAAGCGATCGCCGTCGAGCTCCGCGGTGAGCAGGGAGTGAATCAGCCCTTCTCTGGGATGCGCCTTGATCTCTCGCGTCGCGTCGCGGAAGTAAGAGGTCATCTCCTCGACGGTTTGCAACATGGCCGGCGCGTGATCGGGATTGTGCTGGAAGTTCCCCAACATCTCGGCGAAGTTCGCCGACCACTTTTTGAGTTGGCGGTGATCGCTGACCGGGACACCCAGCATCTCCGCGGTCACAATCGCCGGCAGCGGATCGGCCAGATCGGCGATTACATCCATGCTGCCCTTAGCCTCGATCGCGTCCAGCAGGCGGTTAGCGATGTCTTGAATGTGCGCCTTAAGAAGTTCGACCCTGGCCGGAGTAAAGGCTTTGGACGCCAGGCCGCGCAGGCGGGTGTGCGCTGGCGCGTCCATGAACAGCATCTGCTTCACCATGACCTGCGCGATGGGACTGAGTTGTGACAGTCCCATGGCGGTGAGCTGTTCAGGGGTAGGAGTGCGATCGGCCGAGAAGGAGTGAAGTACTTCTAGTACATCCGCATAGCGCGTTACCACCCAGGCGTGCAGAAACGCGTCCCAGTGCACTGGGTCTTCTTGACGCAAACGCCGGAAGAGCGGATAGGGGTTGGCGAGAATCTCCGGATCGAGCAGATGGTAGAGGCTGAGGGCGGACTCCGGGTTGGCAATGCGTGGTTGGAAACCTGTACTCACTAATCGTTCCCCTGCACGCGAATCTCGGAGGGGCACCGCGATTCGCTTCCCTGGATTGTACCTGCGATTTTATCCAGGATAAGTCCTTCGATCTCCGAGGACATCCCAGCCAGAGTCGGATGGTCGAAGAGGCTGAGAAGGCTCATCTCTACACCAAAAGACTGGGTGATTCTTGTAAGCAACTGGGTTCCCAGAAGAGAATGTCCCCCGAGCAGAAAGAAATTATCGTTCGTGCCGACGCGGTCGAGATGGAGGAGAGAGGCGATGATTTCCGCCAACCGTAGTTCCACGATGCTTTGCGGCGCCACGAACTCTTCATCCGGCAGGGTGTTGCTTCGGTCCAGCGTGGGCAGGGCCGCTCGATCGATTTTGCCGCTGGAGTTTAGCGGGAATGAGTTGACCGCCACGAACTGAGTGGGGATCATGTAGTCGGGGATTTGCTTTTGCAGGTGCGATCGGAGGCTGGCGGGAGTGGGCCGAGAATCGCTAGCCACAATCAAGTAGGCGATCAGCCGCTTTTCTCCAGAGTCATCCGCACGTGCCACTACCACGCTGCTTCTGACTCCGGCGTGAGAGTTTAGCGCTGCCGCGATCTCGCCGGGCTCAATGCGATAGCCGCGAATCTTGATCTGATCGTCAATCCGCCCCAGGAATTCGATTTCGCCGTTGGGCAGCCGGCGTACCAGATCTCCTGTGCGATAGAGTCGTTTCCCCATTGCTGCGCCGGAGGTTTGAGTCACAAATTTCTGCGCCGTCAATTCGGGATGATTGCGATATCCTCTCGCCAGGCCGATTCCAGCAAGATACAACTCTCCGGCACCGCCCGGCTCAACCGGCTCCATCTGTTCATCGAAAATATAGGTCTCTATGTTGTCGATCGGGTGGCCAATCGAAGGAACACTGGACTCAGATTCGGCCGGGGCGACAGGGGCAGAGGTGGCCACGACTGTACACTCCGTCGGGCCGTAGTTGTTCACCAGCTGGAAGGGCAGCTTTGCCGAGGGACGGCGGTACAGCCGGTCCGCCCCGGTCAGCAACATTCTGAGTGCGGCCTGCGCGGGCCAGTCGAACAGCAACATGGCTTCGGCCAGCATCGTCGGAAGAAATGTAATGCTGATCTTTTGCTGCACCAGCCAATCGCGAAGCGCTTTGGCATCACTTCTTATTTCTTCAATCGGAAAATAGACGCTGGCGCCAATCGCCAAGTAAGGCCAGACCTCCCAGACTGCGGCATCGAATCCCAAGCCTGACTGATGGCTTGCCCGGTCGGCGGATGTAACTTGAAACGCGCGGCCGTGCCAACGCACCAGGTTCTGCAATCCAGAGTGAGTGATCTCGACGCCCTTGGGTTGGCCTGTTGAGCCCGACGTGAAGATCACATAGGCGAGACTTTGAGGAGTCAGGTCTGCTGGGGGAGCCTCTGCCGCACCCACCTTGACCTCGGAATACTTGTGATCCAGATTCAGCACCTGCCATTTGCCGGAAGGCACTCTGCCTACCAGGCGAGAGCGCGTTACCAGGACCGGAATCCCAGCATCCTGCAGCATGAAGCCAAGCCGCTCACTCGGAGTAGCTTCATCCAATGGCAGATACGCTGCTCCCGCTTTTAGAATCGCGAGGGCTACCATAACCATTGCAGGCGAGCGCTCGAGATAGACGCCGACCACTGTTTCCGGGCCTACACCCATGTCTCGCAGGAGGTGCGCCAGCCGGTTCGACTGACGCTCAAGCTCTCCGTAGGTGAGAACTTCAGAACCTGCGGCCAACGCGATCGCGTCGGGCGCAGAGGCGGCCTGTCTTGCCACTAGTTGTGGAACGAGAAGCTGGGGCTCGTCTGGATGAGAGACACCGTTGCGGACCTCCGCACCTTCCACGTTTGCTAACACCACATTATTCACTGGGCTAGGTGTCATTCGCTCCATCTGGGACAAAATAGATTTGGGACTGTTCGACGTATTTGTTCGACCCAGGGACCGCCAAGTTCAGGCAGCTCCAGAGCCCTTCAAAATCGCAGGGATCGTTCTCAGCAAAATCTGGAAATCGAGCCATAACGACCAACGGTCGATGTATTCGAGATCGAGCGCCATCCACTTCTCGAAAGCGATTGAACTGCGTCCTCCCACTTGCCAGAGACAGGTGATCCCGGGACGAACGCTAAAGCGACGCCGTTGCCAGTCTTCGTTGAAGCCCTCGTAATCCCGCACCGGCAAGGGTCGGGGACCCACCAGGCTCATGTCGCCTTTCAGCACATTGAAAAGCTGAGGCAATTCATCGATGCTGGTCTTGCGGAGAAACTTTCCTAGCGAGGTAATGCGTGGATCGTTCTTAATCTTGAATACCGGGCCGCTTACTTCGTTGAGATGCTGGACCTCGCTCATTTTCTTTTCAGCGTCAGGAACCATGGTTCGAAACTTGCAAATTGAGAACCGACGTTTGTTGAGACCAAGCCTTTTTTGAAAGAACAGCACCGGACCGGGAGAGGTCAGTTTAACCAGAATCGCTGTGATCAACAGAGCCGGAGCCAACAGAATGATCAAAACCAAGGAGACCGCAAAATCGAAAATCCGTTTCACCACCATTGGCCAGCCATCCGGAGTTCCGGTGTAGTGCGTAACAACGGAGTCGCCCTCGAAATCCTCACTCCGCGAGCGCGCGGTCTTCAGGTCAAATAAGTTGGAGGTCAGTCTCAGTGGAATCCCGTGCTCCTCGCAGATTTCGGCCACTTGTGAGGCGTGGGCGTGCAGGGAACGCATGGGGAGCGCCATTACCACTTCATCCACGACATTCTCGCGGAGAAAAACACGCATGCCATCAAAATCGCAAGCCAGAGGGTAGCCTTCCTCCCGCAGCACTTCCAAACCGGACCACTCATCGTCGACAAACCCGAGCAGGCGATAACCCAGTGCGGGATTGGACTCGATCTTCTTGGCAAACTGTACGGCCCGGGCGTTCGAACCCACGATGAGAAGAAAGCGCAGGTTCCGGCCCCGCAGGCGAATCCACCTTAGCGCGACGCGCATAAGCGATCGGCCGATGAGCGTGCTCAATGTGACGGCTACCCAGAACACCAGAAGGAAAATCGGCCTGAGCAAAGTGATCTGCAGGATCACCGCAGCGGCGGCCATGCACAAACTTCCCAGCGAGGTCGCTTTCACTATGTCCACGGCCTCATCCCACCGTCCGGAAAGCCGTCTGGAGGCGTAGAGTCCGCAAGCCGAACAAATGAGATACCAGACCCCAACCAGGCCAAAGAACACTACAAAATTGCCGATCTTCACCCGTAAGGAAAGAAACTCCACCAGGGAAACGGGCACGGTCTTGGAGTCGACCAGCGTAGCCAACCCAAAACATAAGATCATCAGCAACAAATCGAAAAGCTTGAGCACGTTCAAAAGCATTTGCCGGCGAAGCATGCCCATTGCGAAACCCTCCAGGGATCGGTCCGATGAAACTTCACAACAACATTGTGGGAGAACGTGCGGGTAGGTTGGTTTTCGGTTTGCCGCTGTTTCTATTTCTGCTTTGAGAGGACTAACTGCTCGATCAGTTCGATGCTGCTCAGGTTCTGAGACGTGATTTCTTCGTCGCTGATTCGCGCTCCGAAGGTTTCTTCCAGGAACGCCACCAGCCGGAAAATTCCCAATGAGTCTACGACGCCATTTTCCGTCAGCGACTCCGTGTCCGTAAATGAGGCGATGCCTTTAGGACCCGCGAGGTTCTCGCGAACAAATTCGCGGATCTGGTCTCGAACCATGGCGGATGGTTGGGTGGCTTCCTGATTGCTTGCGCTGGTCATGGGCTGGAAACTCCTTCTTACAATTGGACTTCAAAAATTGGACTCAAACCGAACGTTCGATTCCGAATAAAGCTTTAATTCGCGACCAGCATGGCGCTGCGGACAAGCTGCACGCGGTCTATCTTTCCGGTCGAGGTCTTTGGCAAATCGGAGCAAAATTCGATAATTTCCGGGATCATGTATTTCGGAATACGCAGAGCGCAATACTGCTGCAACTCCACACTCTTCAAAGAATGCGAATCGTGCGGCGCGACAATGGCTTTAATGCGATTCCCAACCACCTCATCCGGAATAGCGACGGCGGCCGCTTCCCGTACCCCGGGATGACTCAGCAGCGCCGTCTCGATTTCGCCTAGCTCGATGCGGTAGCCCCGGCTCTTGATCATGCTGTCGCGACGTCCAAGGAAATAGTAGTAGCCGTCTTCGCCAAGCGTGACCAGGTCGCCCGTCCGGTACATTTTTTCATCGAAGTGGCGTTGGAAGCGGTTTGGAACAACCATCTTCTGCGTCTTCTCCGCATCAGCCCAGTAGCCGTAGGTGACGGCCGGACCGCGCACGTACAATTCCCCAGTCTCCCCCGGCGCAGTCACTATCTGATCCTGGTCGTTTACTGCAAAAACTTCTGTGTTGGCGCAGGCTTCGCCGATGGGCAGCTTATCCATGGCGGCCAGCCGTTCCCTCTCGACCTGGTAATAAGTGCAGACGTTCGTCTCCGTTGGGCCGTAAAGGTTGTACAGGTCTACGGTGGGCAGCAATTCGGCCAATTGCCGAAGATACTTCATGGGGAAGACTTCGCCAGCGAAGAGAATCGTCCGAAGATGGTGCAACTTCTCGGCCTTCAGATTCGCATGCAGCAGGAGCAGGATCAGCGCCGAGGGCACCGAATACCAGATTGTGATCTGCTTGCTTTCGATGAAGCCAGCCAGCGTGGTCGGAAACAGAGCCATGTCTTCGGTAACCAGGTAGACCGTCGCACCCGCCTCGATGGCGTTGTAGACATCGAAAACGGAAAGATCAAAATGCAAAGGCGCGTGATTGGAAAGGCGATCATCGGAGCAAACATGGAACGTCGCGGCGCACCATTCGATGAAGGTCAGGGCATTTTGATGCGACAGCATCACACCCTTCGGCCGGCCAGTGGAACCTGAAGTGTAGAGGATATAAGCCAGATCGGTTTCGGTTAACTCGACGGTTGCCGGTTCCGTGGTGGAAAACTCGGAGAGCATTGTCCACGGGATAACGCGAGCTCCATTGCTGGCTTTTGGCGTCTGGTCAGTCAGAACACAGAGATCGAGCAACTGCAGGGTAGCGGCGTCGATTCCCTGCCGCTTTTCGTAGTTAGTGAGCAGAATGCGAATGCCGCAGTTGCCAATGATGTAGGCAATGCGATCGACCGGCGCCTGCGGATCCAAAGGAACATAAACGCCGCCGGCCTTCAACACGCCGAACATGCAAACGAGCGACTCCACAGCTTTTGGGAAATACAAACCAACGCGGTCACCTTTCTTCAGCCCATTCTGCAAAAGAAGATGCGCCAGCTGGTTCGAGCGCTCCTGCAATTCGCGGTAGGTAAGGCTCTTCTCCCGGGCCCACACCGCCATTTTGTCAGGGTACTGCGCAACGCTCTTGCCCAGCAGTTGTTGAAGAATGTAAGCCATGGTCTTCCTTGTATGTTCTCCCTTATCTCGCAGCCCGCGGCGGCCGGATCACAGACCGTGCAGTCCCGCGATGATTACCCGTTGAATCTCCGAAGTGCCCGAGTAGATCTTGCCGGAGATCGCATCGCGCAGTTCGCGCTCGACTTCATACTCGGTCATGTAGCCGTAGCCGCCATGAATCTGAATCGCATCCAGGCAGTTCTGAATGGCCGCTTCGCTGACGTAGAGCTTGGCGATCGAAACATCCTTCAAGGGATGCCTGCCCTGGCTTTTCAGCCAGGCCGCTTTGTAGAGCGCGAGCCGGCTCGTTTCCAGGCGAACTTCCATGTCGGCGATCTTGTTGGAGATAGCGGCGAATTTTCCAATCGGTTGTCCGAACTGCTGGCGCTCGCGGGCGTACTTGACGGCGTTTTCGAGCTGGCGCTGCATCATCCCCAGGTGGCTGGCCAGGATGCAGGTGCGCTCCCACTCCATTGAAGTCGTGAAGCTGGATTGACCGTCGCCTTCCTTGCCGAGGACATTCTCAACCGGAACTTCGCAATCCTCCACCACCACCTCGGCCATCGGTGAAGTGCGCAGGCCCATCTTGTGCAGCTTCTGCCCAACGCTTAGCCCAGGTGTGCCCTTTTCCACCAGGAACGCGGTGATTCCGTTGGCGCCCCGGGAAGGATCAACGTTGGCAAAGATAATGAATAAATCGGCGTAGGGCGCATTGGTGATGAAAGTCTTGGAGCCGTTCAGGATGTAGCGGTCGCCCTTGCGCTCAGCCCGGGCCCGCAAACTGTAGGCATCGGAGCCCGATAGGGGCTCGGTCATGGCGTGAAGTCCGACCCATTCCCCGCTGACCAGCTTGGGCAGATATTTTCGCTTCTGCTCCTCGGTTCCGAAAGCCATCAGTGGGATTTCGGTCGTCCACATGTGGGCGTTGATGGAAAAAATCAGCCCATTGTCGCGGCAACCGTAACCTAGCGCCTCCAGAGCCGCCACCGTGGTTAGAATGTCGGCGCCGCTGCCGCCGTACTCCTCCGGCACCGGAAGACCCTGAATGCCCATTTTGGCGCATTTCTTCCACCCGTCCCACGAAAATTCCTCGCAACGGTCGCGCTCAATGAGGTTGTCGTTGAGCTCTTTTTGGGCAAAGCGGGTAATTTCCCGGCGCAGCGCCGTCTGCTCATCGTTCCATGAAAAATCCAAGTTCTCTCGCTCTCCCCGGACTCAAACACCACTCTTACTTGTTTTCAGTCGCCACTCTCTTGAAGCGCTGCGGCCGGCCGCCTCTGAGGCGGATTCGAGCCGGCACGCCTACGATGGTGGTGTTGTCGGCCACATCGGTCAGCACCAAACTGTTCGCAACAATCACCACGTTGTTGCCGATTTTGCTGTCAGCGAGTAGTTTGGCGCCCGCTCCGAAATACACGTTGTCTCCAATACCCCGGGAGCCGGCGGAAATGAGCACGCCGCTCTGCACGGTGCAATTGGCGCCGATCCGCGTTCCGCCCACGAGAACAGCGTAAGGCGAATGAACCAAGAATCCCGGCCCGATTTCGGCGTGGGGATCAATGATCACGCCTGTCAACGTCCGCAATACCCATTCATAGAGGCCCGCCGCAAAGAGAAGAAGTTGCCGCACGACGGGGATTCGCATCACCCGCAACCGGTGGATCAGGCGGTAGACCACGACCACTTGGGTGCTGAGGCGGCAAAACGCACTGAAATTTTCCGCCCAGCCAAGCTCTTCTTCTTTGAGATCTCGATTCCGATCCACAGCCGCCCTTCTTACATCGGCAGCAATATTGGCGAACAGACTCGAGCCCGGGGCTGGAATCGGGGTTGCGGCAGCTTGTCCAATCGCGTTCATGAAGTGTTGGGAAGTTCCAGCCACAGCAGAAAGGTTTGTGTCGATGAGAACGAACCGGTTGCCGGAAAGCCTAGAGTCGGTGATAGATGCCTGCGGGTATCGGGAAGGTGCGCTGGTTCAGAACCGCACCCAGCACGCGCACGCCGGCATTCTCGAATTGCTGAATGGTCTGGCGCGCGCTATCCCGGCGTGAGGAGCTCGCTTTGAGGATGAGCACGACACCGTCTGCGGCACGCCCGAGGGCGACGGTTTCGTTCCCCATGCTGACCGAGTTCGTGTCAATCAGGACGTAGTCGAATTCTTCTTTCAATTCCGCCAGTCGGGTGCGCATGCGGTCTGAACTGATCAAAGCCCGGCTCCCGGAAGGATCAGCGCCGCAACTCAGTATGGAGAGGTTGTGACGAACGGGAGAGATGAAGCTTCTGATGGGACCGGCTGCGCGCAGTGAATCAGACAAACCGTGATGGTTCTCGACTCCGAATTCGTGATGCAGACGTGGCGCGCGCAAATTGGCATCCACTACACAAACCGAAGCTGCTACCTGGGATGCGAGGATTTCCGCGGCGCGGGCGCAAGTCCAACTGCACCCGGTTCCGGGCTCAGCACCGGAGAACAGGACGCAGCGCAACTCATCCGGAGCGCTTTGCAGGAAAACACGCTGCACCAGCTTACCAAGTTCATCCCTCTGGCCCTCGTCTGCTGCGAGTTGGAGCGGACTACTTTCGACCGGACTAACCTCTACAGGACGCACCTTGGAGATGACGGCCGCAGGCATGACCGCCGCGCCCGTGTCTGTGCTGGTGTCGAACAGGTCACGCTCTTTGGCGAGACTCTGCAGCAGCTCAAAATTCTTGCTCATTGATAGTAGTCCTTTGGCCCCAAAAATAGTGCTTCTCGAACGGCGATTCAGTACTTGTCTGAACGTGTGGTGTCCGATTCAGTGGCTGCAGTCATTCCGGTCCGTACGTCGGTTCCATCAATTCCACGGCCGTGAGATCCGTTGTGCCCGTTGCCGTTATGGCCGTTGCCGTTATGACCGTTACTGCCGTTGCTCCCGTTCTTGCCGTTCGAGTGATACGGAACTGCGGCCAACACGGGAATGTTGAGCTCGGCCGAAACCTCCGAAGGCGTGCGGAAGGAGCGGTCCGTGTAGTCAACTGTAATTGCCAAGCCCATACTGACGACCGACGCCAGCAGACATCCCACTAAAGCGAAGGTCCATGCCGAACGAGTAGGCAGCGCGGGCACGATGGGTGATTCGGCGATAGCGACATTAAGGATTTTGTTTTGGTCGAGGGCGGCGGCAATGCGGGCCTCCTCGCCCTTTTTCAGATAGAGGAGGTAATTGTCTTCGTTGGCTTTCTGGGTCCGCAAAAGATCCTGCTGCTTCAATCCTTTTTCATCCAGCATTTTTGCCTTATTGTTGTACAGGTCGACGATCGCCTGGGTGGCCGTTTCCCGGGCTTGCATCCCGCTGAGATCGGACTTCGCCTTCGCCAGTTCCTCGTTGATCCACGCATAAGTCGGATTCTGGTCGGTGGTTTCCTCGTTGACGGGCGTCCCTTCTTCCTTGGCCAGGGCAGTCTTGGTGTCTGTGATCTGCTTGTCCACTTCAGTCACCAGAGGGTAGCTGGGCTGGTACTTGGTGAGGAGCTCGGTTCGCTTCAACTCGAGAGTCATCAAAGTGCTCTTAAGCGTTTCGAGCACCTGCGCATTGTCACCCTTCTTCATCTGCGTGGTGAGCCGTGAAGGTGTCGACTTCTGCTGGCTTTCAAGGTCCTGGATGCGCTTCTCAGTGCTGGCAATGTCGGCGCGGGTGGAAGCCAGAGTACTGTTAAACTCCGCCAACTTAGCCAGAGTCTGGTCCCGCACTTCGGCAGGAGAAACTCCGCCCTGGTCCGAGAACTCCTTGAGGTTCTGCTCGGCCTCCGCCAGGGCCTTGCGGTACTGTTCGGTTTCCTCCTCGAAGAATTTCACCTGCCCTTCGGGATGATGCACTTCGAGGTGCTTCTGAATATAAGCGTCGTTGAGAGTGCGCAGCACCCGAGCCGCGAGTTCGGGGCTCTCCGATTCATAGCTGATGCTGATCAGATCGGTCTTCTTTACCAACTCGACGGCCAAACCGGACCTCAGACGGCCTACCGCTTTGGCAATTCTCGCCTGATCGCTCTGCCAGCGATCCAGCACTCCGAGCAAGGACTTTCTGTGGTCGAGGCCGCAGGCGAGCACAACCTTGCGCAGGACGTCCTGGCTCTCGATCAGTTCGATCTCCGAATTTAATTCCTCTTCCGTCACCGTGTCACGAAACATCATGGGCGCAGTTTGCTCGGGAGTGACCACCGGATCCATGCGGCCCTTTTCCACGAGCAGCTTGGTTTCCGCCTTATATTTCGCGGGCATGGCCAGTGTGGCGAGTATCACGCCCAGGCAAATCCCGAAAAAGCAAAACGCCAGGACGCGTTTTCGACGAAAGCCTATGGCTGCGAGATCTCGCAGGGTAAAGGAGAGAGAATGTTGTCCTGCCGAAAATTGTTGGTTCATGTTGCCTCCTGGCTTGGCTACTGCGCGCTGCTCGGTCCGATCCCTCGCGCCTACGGAACTAATGGGATATACGTGCCTACGTTCGCGCTGGGAATATATCTCTCGATCTTGGAATACGTGCTCTTGGGTACGAAAAGCATGTCCCCGGGATGAAGAATGGGATCTTCTTTCAAATTTCCCGCCTTCTCCATTTTCTTGACGTTGATGATCCTCGCCTCCGTCCACTGGTCCGAGATGCGGCGGAAGAGCAGCACTTGCGAGTGCCTGGAATTGTCTGTAAAGCCTCCCGCAATGGCTATCGCCTCGGTCAGAGTGGTATCGCCACGCAAGTCATATTTACCCGGCCTGCCGACCTGGCCGTCGGCGACAAAGAAGGGCTTCTGAAAATCCTTGAGCACGATTGAAATCAGCGGGTCGTGAAGCATTTTGCCGTAGGCTACGCGCAGAGTTTCGGTCAACTCTGGAACGGTTTGTCCGGCCACGTGAATATCGCCGACGCTGCGCAGGTTGACGAATCCGTCAGGCTGAACTTCAACCGCAAGCTGGTTGAATTCAGGACTGAGTTCGAAGTTGACGTCAAACTGATCGCCGGGCGAAATCCGGTAGCGCGGATAGCGCTCCTGGAGCGAAGGGCCGGTCGTGGTCGCGCTGGCGGGCGCAGCGGCCGGGCTCGCAGTGTGTTCCGGAGCGGAGGAAACGACTTGCGCCGGCACGGCTTGCGCCAAGCTCATGGAAGTTGCAAGCAGGACCCACAGCAAAGACATAAGCGAGCTTTTCATTTTATTTCTCATCAGAATGTCGTCCTTCCAAATCGTCCAGAGACTGGAATATCTGTGCCAGCGATTCTATGTTGGCGAAACCCTTAGAACAAGCTTAGTTCGAAAACATCTGCGACTAGGCGGCTGGGCGGTTCCCGTTTTGTTTGCGCCCAATCATGATGTACAGCGCCCCATCGACTCCGCCCTGGAGCAGCATTTCCAATTCGGTAAAGAAACGGGTGAAACGCGTTCCTTTGTCGTGCTTCTCGAAGAGCCGTTCGTCATTGGTGAAAGGTCCGGGCTCAATCTTGGGAATGCTGAACAAATACTCGAAACCGTTCGATTCAAACCAATCGATCACTTCGCTGTAAGTGTGCTTGCTCTCGTGGGGGTGCTTGTATTGATCGAAAAACCATGCCCGCTTGCGGTCCGCGTTGTACTGCTTGTTGCGCATGTGGGCATCGAGGAAGCTCAGCTTGTCGGCGGAAACGCGGAAGAGGAAGCGCTTGAAGTCGGTGGTCAGGCGTCCGATCTTGTTGTACAGCCCGATGATGATTACGCCGTTGGGCTTTACCAGGCGCGAGATGGATTCAAAGGCCCCGCGCGGATCGGCGGTGTGATGCAGCACGCCGTTGGAAACGACGAGATCAAAGACGCCGGGCTTGAATGCCGGACGGAAGAGATTCATCTGGGTGAAACCGGCATTCTTGATTCTGCAACGCTCGCGAAAACCATTGGCCAAGCGCAAGGAGTGCAGGCACATGTCCGAACCGAAGACGCGACGGTTATAGTGCATGCCCAGAAAGTTTGTGAGTTGACCGGTGCCGCAACCCACTTCGAGACACAAGGCTCCCTGTGGAATTTGTTCGTCCAGAAGCCGCGCAAACACGCCCCTTCGGGCTTTCTCCATTAGAGTCTGCTCCGAATCGATGTCGTCATAATTCGGAAAAGGATTCTCTTCGTAGAAAGCCTTGACGATTTGCGTGACGTCGCCCTTTTGCTGCGCCGGATCGTGCGGAGCGAACAGTTGCGGAACACCGCTATCGACATTGAAGCTTTTTTCGCAACCCTGGCAATGGATCCTTTCTCCATCATAACGAAGATCGCCGCCGCAATACGGACAGGCCATCGCGTCGATCGATCGTTCGAATAAAGGTTGCAGGGTCGCTGGTGGTGTGGCGAGCGTATTCATTGGTCCTCTATGCAATCTGCTTGTCAACGATGAAGTTGCCCAGAACCAGAGCGTCCATCTCGCTCTTGGAAAATGTGTTGAAGGCGTTCGCGGGAGTGTTGACGATGGGCTCGCCCTTCAAGTTGAACGACGTGTTCAGGATGACCGGAACTCCCGTAGCCTGTCCAAAGCGCTCGATCAACTTGTAATAGCGCGGGCTCTGCTCTTTGAACACAGTCTGCAGACGGCCGGTGCCATCCACATGTGTGATCGCAGGGAGCGTCGCGTGCTCCTTCTCTCTGACCGGCACTACGTATTGCATGTAGCGAGCCGGGCAGTGTTTCGCCGCATTGGGGAATTCGAAGTATTTTTCCGCTGCTTCCGCCAGCACCGAAGGCGCGAACGGACGGTAAGGCTCGCGGAACTTGATCTTCGCGTTCACGATGTCCTTCATGTTTGGATTGCGCGGATCGGCGATGATGCTGCGATTCCCTAACGCCCGCGGCCCCCACTCAAACCGCCCTTGCGACCAGCCGATCACCTTCCCGTTGGTCAACTGGTCAACCACGCGATCCAGCAATTCATCTTCGTTGTTAAAGCGGCTGTGCGGGATATTGTTCCCTGTCAGGAAATCGCTGACTTCGGCATCGGAATTCTCGCGTCCCCAATAGGCATGCTGCATGGTGAAATTCCGGGGCTTGCCGAGCAGCGTGTTATAAGCCCACAGAGCCGCACCCAGAGCGCCGCCGCCGTCGCCGGCCGCCGGCTGTATGTACAATTCGTCGAATCCCGATTCGTTCAGAATGCGGGTATTGGCGACGCTGTTCAGGGCCACGCCTCCGGCCATGCACAAGCGGGTCATGCCGGTCGTTTTGCGCAGATACTTGGCCATGGTGAGCAGCATCTCTTCCGTGACCTTCTGGATGCTGGCGGCAATGTCTGCGTAGTGTTGATTTAGCTCTGACAGCTCGTGCATGTTGCCCGGCGGCGTCCCAAAATATTGCGGGAACCCCGTGGCTTCCGTAAAGAACAAGCTTTTGGGCGCCCGCGGCGCGCCGAACAAGGTTTCAAATTTTGAACTATAGGTCTTGTAGGTGGAGTGGTGGTAGCAAAAATAGTCCATGTCCAGGGCAAAGGAGCCATCCTGGTTCTGCTTGATCATCTTCCAGACTTTGTCGACGTAGCGTGGCACGCCGTAGGGCGCCATGCCCATCACTTTGTACTCGCCCTCGTTCACCTCAAAACCCAGGAACGCAGTGAACGCGCTGTAGAGCAAACCCAGAGAGTGCGGGAACTCGATCTGCTTCTGCAGCTTGATCTCGTTGCCGCGCGCCACTCCATAGGTCGTCGTCACCCACTCGCCGACGCCATCCACTGTAAGGATCGCGGATTCATCGAAGGGAGAACACAAATAGGCGCTGGCGGCGTGCGAAAGATGGTGTTCGGAGAAGAGGATCTTTTCCTTGGGTACTCCGATTTCCGTCTGCAGCTTCGAACCCACCCAGATCTTGTCGGTCATCCAGGTAATCATGGATTCACGAAAAACCTTATACGAATGGGGATAGGTCTGGAGCGTCATCATGAGGATGCGGTCCAGTTTGCGGAAGGGCTTCTCAAAGAAGACCACGTAGTCCAGATCTTCGCCTTTCAGGTTCTCCTGATCGAGGCAGAACTTGATGGCTTTGCTGGGAAAACCGTAGTCGTGCTTGATGCGCGAGAAACGCTCTTCTTCGGCCGCGGCTACCAAGACGCCGTCTTTCAAAAGCACTGCGGCAGCGTCGTGGAAATAACAGGAAACACCAAGGATATACACGATTATTGCCTCTTCGCCTGCAGCATGTCGCAGGCATCATCAGGATGGTCGAGCCATTGAGTTGGGAGACGTTTAATGCGCAAGGGATCGGAAAACCACCGGGTTCCAAACCCAAATGGCGCCAGAAGACCGTAAAAGACCGTCAGGATGACGCGCGCCTGAAAGTTGCCGATTTTGTGCGCCAGCTCTTTCCAGGCTTGCCAAGCTCGTTTCAACATAAGGAGTAGTTACCTTTCAACGGATTCGCGGTCCGAATAGCTCGCGGACCGAAACAATCTGATTTACTGCGCGTTACTCTTAACGGCTGACTGCGGCGTCATCGCCGAAGTGGATTGAACCTGCGGCTGGTCAACTCCGCACGCAGCCTGGTAAGGCGGAAGGTTGTGGATCGTCTGCAGCAATTGGCCGGCGATGACCTGGTGCCCCTCGGCGGTGGGATGAGCCGGGTCCATGAACATCTCCGCCTGGTTCTTGGTGCTGATGACGGGAATCATATTTACCAGAGGCACGTTATGAGTCTCGGCGAATTGCATCATCGCCTTCTGGAATGGGTGCATCTCGGTGCTTGGAGTTTGCCCATCGTTACCAAGCAACAAAAGCACCATTTGAATATGCCGTGCCCGGGTCAGCTCCAGGCTTTGCTCCAGCCCTTGATTGAACTGGTCCATGTCCAGGTTATCCATTCCGTTCAGAGTGTCGAGCGTGCCGGCCATGACCAGATGCCGCAGTTGGTAATAAGCAATCCGGCGCAGAACACCTTCGATTAGAAAGTTATAGAGAGCGCTTCGCCGCACAATCGCTTTGAACTCCACCCGGTGCAGAAATTTTTCGCGATCTTCGCCTTGCAGCTTGACCAGTTTTTCGAAGTTGCTGTTGTGGCTGTAGGCGACGATGGCGATATCGGGTTGGACTGTGTTGTCTTCCAGCACTTCCTTGAGCTTTTCCGCGACAAGCGAGTTGGGATAAGCGTTGACCCCGGCCGAGATCACCTGAAAGTGCTCGCGCGCGCAGTTCCCATGGTTCAACATGTTCTCGAGGATGGCGCTGTAATGCGATTGATCATCCACTCCCCAGCCCTGGGTGGCAGAGTCGCCAAAGGCGATAATGCGGAACTCATTCCCATGTTTCGGCTTCAAGTCGAACGGATAACGAAAGCCCTGATCGTTGATAGTGATGGGCAGATGGTTAACCACCGTAAGCGTCCGGCCAGGTTGTGGGACCCAGAGTAAACGCTCGTCCGGACGATATACGGTGTAGTCTCCGTAGCCGAACAGACGCAGGACCAGCTCGAAAAAGAGGCAGACCGCAAGAAAAATCCCGATGCCCTTGAGGAACCCGTGTTTCTTCTTACCCATTTCCAATTGCTCCGGCAGGATGAGGCTGCAAAAATTAATGTTCAAATCGCCAGGTGAGTTGCGAACCTAAGAGCGTGATCCGCCGTTCGGACTCGACACCAACGACTTACCTTGCGGCTAGAACATTGTGTAAATGAACGGCGCCAAAGAAGAGCTTTGTGCCACGACAATGAATGCGCCCAAAAGGAATAGCACTGCGATGATTGGCACGATCCACCATCGCCGGCCTCCGAAAAATGAAAATAGCTCGCCAACGGTGCTTAGCTTTTGCGCGGCAGTACGAAGAAATTTCATCGGTGATTCTCCTTGGGGTATATGCCGGTTGGGCGGCAAATGAATTCAGTCAATAATTAAGTCGGCGGCAAGTCCCGCCAGTATGCGTTGTTGAATTTTCAGGGCAGCTACAGCTCCGCCCTCTGAGTCACATTTGTGACTTTGGTAACAAATAATGGAATCTATTGCGCTTCGCAGAAACTGCCTTTTGATCGGAGGGAGAGGTTAAAACCCACAACTTACCTGAAGGAGCACTCACCCGGCCAAAATACCCAATCCTACTTTGGCGCAATTGGTCTTCATCTAACGTATTCAAAATCAAAATCTAAGGGAATTTCGGATCCCCTCTTGTGGCCTCCACCGGGGCGGCAACGGTGGGCAGTATGCAATTTTCTGCCTATTTGTTCCCGCGCTCCTCGGTCAAACTGTTGCCACTGTTAAGGGGATGTTGCTCACAACAAGGGAGAGAACAGGAACCACACAAAAGTGAACCGATGGTACCCGACCAGTGCTGGGCCCTTCAAGTAGCCCAAATTCTTAGAGACTAAAGACTCTATCCCAGGCCTCGCAGCACCGCAATCAGGTCTTTCGTCAATGGATTTGTTGCGGCGTCCCGCACCGCGCTACGTATACAATGACAGTCCCGTCGGCTTGTTTCGGCTGGGAATTCATCACTTGCAGCATATCTCCGAAAAAACACTCAGTTCACCCGCGGGCGCCGAATTCATTCGGGTCCATTGGAGCATAAGGTAAACCTATGGGACACAATCTTCTGGAAAAACGGGTAGCGGTTCTGGGAGCCGGCAAAATGGGCGGCATCTTGCTCCAGGCGCTGCTTAAAAATGGCTTGCTTTCACGGGATCTGACCTGCGCAACTGTGCAGCACGAAGAGCGAGCCAAGGCGCTCAGTGCGAAGCTGAACATTCGAGTTGGTACCGATAACGCCGCCGCAGCCAAAGGAGCAGATATCATTCTGATTGGGGTAAAGCCTCAAGTGGTGCAGGAAGTCATGAATGAAATCCGGGAACAGATCACTCCGGATCGCTTGATCATCTCCGTCGCAGCGTCGGTGCCCACCTCGTTGATCGAGAAAAGTCTTGGCAAGAACATCCCCGTGGTTCGCGCCATGCCCAATACCCCTTGTTCAATCGGAAGCGGAATGACGGGGGTATGCAAAGGGAAATATGCTGATGCTACCCATGTCGCCATGACCTGCGGAATGTTCGACGTAGTCGGCAGAACGGTTGTCGTCGATGAGAAACACATGGATGCAGTCACAGCGCTCTCGGCAAGCGGGCCGGCGTACATCTACATCATCCTGGAGTCGCTAGCCGAGGCCGGCGTGAAAGTCGGCCTGCCCAGAGACATCGCCACGCTTCTGGCTGCTCAAACCACTCTGGGCGCAGCGCGCGTTGTTCTGGAAACCGGCGACCACCCGGCGCTGCTGAAAGATGCTGTTACCACGCCAGCCGGCTGCACCATCGACGGAATCATGGAATTGGAAGAAGGCAAGCTGCGTGTAACGCTGATCAAAGCTGTTGTAAGGGCAGCACAACGGGCTAAAGAATTGGCGTTCAGCTGAGTTTCAAGAACAGTGGCACCTACAGCTCTGTACCATTTCTGCCTCGCTTCCAATCTTTCAACTGTACGGCGAGTTGCTGCATATAAGACTTCGCTTCGGCTGGAGCCAGCGTGGTATGGGGTTCAGCTGCAGGCGCGATTGGAACAGTGCGACCGGGCCGGAAACCGTAGTTACTGGCCCCTTCCGGAACTCCATAGTCCATCGATGGAAGAGTTGTCACGTGGCGGGTGATATCCATATCAGCGATGACTTCCTCCACCACGGAGATCCCAATTAGCTTTTCCCCCAACGCGCAACCAAGCGAAAGAGCGCTGAAGCAGAGGTTGTTGATGTTTCGCGGAATCCCTTCCGTAAATTGTGCGACTACCTGCATCGCTTCGGCAGTAAACAGCGGATCACCGGAATACCCGGCGATGCGAAGGCGATGATCAATGTAAGCGCGGGTCTCTTCGATCGAGAGCGGCGAGAGTCCGCTGAGCACCGATATCCTTTGCCGGAGCTGCAAGAGCTTCCGGCTCGCCAGCTTGTCGGCCAGTTCCGGTTGCCCCACCAGAATGATCTGCAACAGCTTCGCCTTGGGAGTTTCGAAATCCGAAAGTAAGCGGATCGTCTCAAGGACAGATGAATCCAGATTTTGCGCCTCATCGATTACGATGATGAACCGTCTTCCGGCGCGGGCTTCCTGTAACAGGAACTTGTTGAATTCATCGTGCATGCGTACGAAATCCTGCTCGTAAGTCTCGCATCCCAGCTCGGCGAGCAGAAAGCGCATGAACTCCCGTGAATCACACTGTGTTTGGAAGAGGAATGCGGTGCGGGCTTCGCCGCGGAATTTCTCCAGCAGGTGGAACAGGAGCGTGGTTTTTCCCATGCCCGGACCGGCAATCAACGCCAGGAATCCTCGGCCCGCATCTATACCACAATAGAGAGAGGCCAGGGCCTCGCGATGCGCGCGGCTCAGGTACAGAAAGCGAGGGTCCGGCGTAACGCCGAAGGGCTGCTCCCGCAAGCCGTAGAATTTCAAGAACATTTCGAGTCCTTACCGAGTCGCCTGCTGCACAGAAGTGAAGTCAATTATGATTATAGCGTCGCAGGGTCTAGCCCGATTATTCAATTCCACGGCCCGCAGGCCCGGAACTCAATGCTCGCCACGAACGCGGAGCAATACCACAAGCTTCCCACCCGCCCACACACAGCCCTGGACGTGCTAACTGATTTCGGCCGGCGGAGCAATATTGTGGCGGCGAATCTTATACAACAGCCCACGGTAGCTGATGCTTAACAATTGCGCTGCCCGTTTCCGATTCCATCCGGTTCGCCGGAGAGCGCTGCTGATGGCAACGACCTCTGCCTCATCGCGGAAGCTGCGGAGAGACAATTCCGACGATGAGAAGTGATATTCGGTGGCGATATTCGGGCCGTGTCCGCGATCAGTTGTGTGAGTCTGCTCGATGTTTCCATTGCCGTTTGTTTTTGTATTGAGTTCATTCATAGGAGTATTAAGAGCACTGCAGCGACTACCGACGCAGCCGGGATTCGATCTGGTTGGATGGTTAGCTCACGAGCGACGTGTCTTGCTGCTCGAATCGGGGGATCGAGCGTTCTCACGGCGCCGTGGCGGAATGTCAAACTTAGGTTCGCAAGGCAGGGAGGTGCGGCGGAACGCCTAGGCAGCTTCCACCGTGTATCCTTGCACGCGGATGGCTAACGAACGTTGGATGGGCTCCAAAGAAATCATCAGGCTTTGGTCCCCATTCTGCCCGGCCAGGACGCCTTCGACTCCATCGAGACATCCGCCTCGGATTCGCACCCGCTGGCCAACTCTTAGGAATGGATGTTCCTCAAAGGGGACTTTGCTTGCCAGCAGCGTCCGAATGTCTTGAATCTGACTCTCAGGAATCGCCGTTCCCGCGCCGTTGATGCCGACGAATCCCGCGACCCCATGCACTTGCAGAACCCGCAGGCGTTCGGGCGAAGAGAGAGCCACACGCACAAAGCTGTAACCACTAAAAAGCGGCAACTCGACCTCCTTCATTCGGTCGGTCCACTTGTGCGTCCGTTTTACCAAGGGAAGAAAAGTCTCAATCCCTTGCTGCACGAATTGCTCGGATACCATCTTTTCGTGGCGCGAACGGGTGCGAACTGCGTACCACTGCGGCTGATGGGAT
>Ga0209380_10000482_pt1 | contig 28135 bp, 28 predicted proteins | sample HubBroMetageWFT6_FD_188347 | JGI IMG/M metagenome (GOLD analysis project Ga0209380, IMG submission 188347) | Warmed and freeze-thawed soil microbial communities from the Hubbard Brook experimental Forest, New Hampshire - Hubbard Brook CCASE Soil... | ecosystem: Environmental > Terrestrial >... | reverse complement strand
CTCGTCGCATCCTGGGGCTGGAGTAGGTCCCAAGGGTTGGGCTGTTCGCCCATTAAAGCGGTACGCGAGCTGGGTTTAGAACGTCGTGAGACAGTTCGGATCGTATCCGCTGTGGGCGCAGGAGATTTGAGGAGAGCTGACCTTAGTACGAGAGGACCGGGTTGGACGGACCGCTAGTGCACCAGTTGTTCTGCCAAGAGCATCGCTGGGTAGCCATGTCCGGATGGGATAAGCGCTGAAAGCATCTAAGTGCGAAGCCCACTCCAAGATAAGATCTCCCACCGGATAACCGGGTAAGACCCCAGAGAGACCATCTGGTTGATAGGCCGCGGGTGTAAGAGAGGTGACTCTTTGAGCTGAGCGGTACTAATCGGTCGAGGGCTTGACCTCCTATCCCACTTTTCAGCGACGAGTGGGATGGCGCCAAAGGTGGCGCCGCAGGAAAGTGCAACGCCTGGCAGAGGCGCTCGATGAGCGCACTAGGATTCTCCGACGGAGAGCGCATGAGCCTCCGTGGACCAGACTCGCATTCTCACTCGTCATGAGAGAGATATCCGGTGATCATAGCGGTGGGGAAACACCTGTTCCCATCCCGAACACAGCAGTTAAGCCCACCAGCGCCGATGGTACTGCCCTGGCAACGGGGTGGGAGAGTAGGTCGTTGCCGGGTATCTCTCTTTTGTTATCCGCCTTCACTCAGGAGTTTCTAGGTGGGCCTCGCTGCGATCAGCCATGCATCCAGGACAATGGCCTCACGCTCAGAGTCAGACCCTCAGAAGAAGGCTCCCCTAGCGACGGCTGATCATTCATCATCCAATCCGGATAACGTGCCGAGGCTTTCCCCCGAAACCCTGCATGTAGGGAGTGACTCGTGATTCCGTTTGGGATCCACCGCCGTATTCCGCTGGTGCGCAGGCCGTTCTACCAGCGGGATCAGGCGATCCGCGAACGCGATGCACTCGCGGCGGAGCTGACCCTTTTGAAGTCGACCGCGGTCACACCGCCGCAGTTCGTGGAAGATGACCACGGCGCCCTGGTGGATAGGATTATCGCCGCCTACGCGCGGTCGGTAGGCGTCACACCGCAGTCAGACTCCTTCTGGGACAACGCCTTCTTCGGTCTGAAACGTGACGTTCATGACGCGCTCATGGCCAAGGACCGCGTCGTTGTCGCCGACATCCTGCGCGACCCTGGCCGAACCGACCTGTTCTACGGCTTCGAGAACCTCGCGCGCAGTCTGGCGCATGGAGCGAACTACGGCGGCCGGGACGTCCACCTCGACCTGATGCTGCTGTCCGAGGCGATCGGAGCGACGCGGTGCAGAAACCCTGAATACGGGGAGCCAACCGCGTTGCCGGATGTGGAATCACTGGTGGAGATACTCGACGACACTCTGGGCTCTTCACTTCAATTCCCGAATCCCTTCGCCGGCGAGGTCGGATTGGCAACGTCGCGTGGCGTTGCCAGTTATCGCGCAGTTCAGGCGATCTTTCAAGCCTGGCGCATCGTGGAGTTGGTCGGTGCGCAGCCCGGCGCGCGAGTGCTTGAGATCGGTGCGGGCCTGGGTCGCACGGCCTACTACGCAACTCAGTTCGGGGTGACGGATTACACGATTGTCGACATTCCCCTATCGAATGTTGCGCAAGCTGCGTTTCTCGGCCGCGCACTGGGCACAGACGCCATCAGGCTTTTCGGCGAGGAGGGTTCAGGCGTCCGCATTCTTCCACCGCCTGTGTTCCTGGAAGGCGATGACAGTTACGACCTCGTTGTCAACGTGGATTCTTTAACGGAGCTGGCGCCTGATGTTGCCCGATCGTACGGTGAAGCGATCAAGGCCCGGGCCGCGCTGTTCCTGTCCATCAATCACGAACACCAGGCCTTCACGGTAAGAGACTTGTTTAATCAGATTGGACTGACTGCCGCGAGCCGCGCACCGTATTGGATGCGGCGGGGCTATGTGGAAGAGGTGTTCCCCGTCAGGCGGCGCCCGTAAACACAGCGCCCCTGGTCGTACTCAATAGAAGACGCGTCAAACTCTAGATTCGAAGGTGCCGTCGAGCTGAGAGGAGAGAAGACACACAGCCGCGCACTATGCGGCCTCCTGTCCGTACGAGTGGGAGTACAGCGTGGCCGTCTGGCCTCACAGCGCTCTATGTGCTTGCAGACCTGCGTCGAGCCGATTTCGGAACGTAACGCACCGTCGCGCCGGACGTTTCCACTGACACGATGTCCTCAGCAGCTGGTGCCTTCCGCCCAACATCACTCTCGTTCGCGGCGCTGCTCGCGGGATTCCTCGCCGCTTGTGGCGCCTCAACAACGCCACCGAGTGCCACGCCCACTGCCGTGATTCCGCAGGCTACTCCCGCGGAATCCACCCCGGCGCCAACACCGACTCCCGCGCCTCCCACCGCGACCCCGACTCCCGCCCCGACACCGACGGCGGCGCCGATAGGACGACTCACCATCAGCTCGCTCGGCATCAACGTGGCGCTCGACGGTTCCTGTGGCGACGAGCTCGCCTACGTCCCGATCGGAATCCAGGTTTGCTACTGGAACCAGACCGGTGGCGGCGGCGGATTCTTCTCCTTCGCAGGCAGCGCGACGGGTCCGCTCTCCGCTCTGCGGAGGACGGTGGCCGGCGCAACCGTGACGTGGACCGTGGCCGGGAAGTCCTACACGCGGCGACTCTCCGGCAAATCACAGTCGTTTCCGATGGATACCGGGCACGACGTTCCGCCCGGCCAGCCCGCGTATCTCGAGCTGCGCACGGCCACGACCGCAGTCGAGTACGACGCCGAGATCTAGGGCGCCACGAGCCTTCTGAGCGGATACCTCAGGCGCTGACACTCACGCCGCCCAAGAAGCCAAGCAACGACTCGCACAACCCCAACTTCCGGACCGATTCAGGTTCGCTGCACCGTCGCAGCGCGATGGAAATGGCCGAGGACTCGCGCCCAACCCGAGTCGTAACCGGACTTTCTCGCCGCCCCAACGTCGCCGAGGCGCTCCCAGGCGCGATGCTGGAGAACCACGAGCGTACCGCCTCGATCGGTGCTTGAAAAACGCACGTCGACCTCGGTGGGCGGACCGGGCTCGAGGTTCGGCTTCCAGGTCATGACGAATCGCGTGGGCGGTTCCCAAAGGATCACCTCGCCCCACGGCAGCGACGTGCCGTTCGACAGGTTCTCAACAACACGTCCACCGAGGCGGCCTTCAAATCGGACCGAATCCGCCTTGACCCGACCTTCGAATGTGTCCGCAGCGATCGAATGGGTTTCCAGCGGCCACCAACTTGTCATGCCCATTGTGAAGAGCTCGAAGGCTTCCGCGAGTGGCAGTTCGACCTCGACGCTTCGTACGACGGGCTGAGTGTCTCGCGGTGATTGGGAGCTGGGTTGGTGCGCCGTGCTCATGTGCTCTCCAGTGATGACGTTGCGGTTGGACGCTCCGACGGGTTGCCGGCGTGGGTCTTGGCAGCCTTCTCGAATTCGCCCAGCGCTCCAGCCCACATGCGATCCACATAGGAGCGAAGCTCGCTGAGACCGCGCGGATCGGCCGAATACACACGGCGGGCGCCGTCGCTTCGAACCGCAACCAGGCCGGCATCGGCGAGAACACGGAGGTGCTGGGAGACAGCCGGCCGGCTGATGGGGAACGACTCCGCCAACTCGCCAACGGCACCTGCGGACTGCAGGACTCGCTCGAAGATCCGCCGACGGGTCGGGTCGGCGAGGGCAGCGAGCCCTTGGTCGTAAGCCATAACTTACCGTAAGTCTGTACTTACAGCCGGGAACTTGTCAAGCACGGACTGCACTGTCGTACACACGTCTTGCGTCGTCTCCAAGCAGCGCCGGCGCATTGACCAGGTCAGCCGAACCTGTCGACTGTGGGTTACAGACGGGCGACATGGGTCATTTCGGGGCGATCGCCATGCCAACGTTGCCGTCGACGCCGCCTGTCCACCTAGTCGGAGGGAGTTGCCATGCCGGGGACCTCGAGCCGCTTCGAGCATCGCCGGGCAGGGAGCCTGATCGTGGCGTTGATCGGTGCCACGGTGGTGTCGGCGTGCGGCAGCGCGGGCAGCGCCAACGGGCCGCCAGCTGAGAGCAGCAAATCGGCGGTGCAGGTTATCCAAGACGCTGCTGCCGCCATTCGAACCCTCCATTCGTTCCACATGTCAGGCACGATCACCAGTGGATCCGCCACTCTGGGGATCGACCTTCGCATCGAAGACCCCGGGACCATCGCAGGGTCGCTCACCTACCAGGGCGCCACCGCGCAGATCCTCATCGTCGACGGCGCCTCCTACGTTTCGGGCCAGAGCTTCTTTACCCAATTCGACGGCGCGGCAGCGGGTCAACTCATCGGCAGCCGATGGGCCAAGCTCCCGACGGCCTCGGCCTCCAGCATCGAGACGGGTCTGGACAGCTTTGCAAACACCACCAGATTCGCCGACTGCCTCGACAGTTCGGCCACCGCCACCAAGCTGACCAAGGCAACCGCCACGTACAACGGCGCGTCAGTGGTTGCGGTCACCGGTGGCGACACCATCGTGGAGGTTGCCAACGCCGGCACTCCGTACCCCATGCGACTCAGCGTCGCCGGCTCGACCGGCCTTATGGTCTCGACCGCGATCTGCTCACCGAGCAGCACCCTCGGTAGCACTGGCGCAGCCCCGGCCGGCACCCTCACCTTCGACCACTGGGGCAGCACCTTTTCGATAGTTCGCCCGACGAGTTTCATCGCCGTGCCGACACCCGCGCCGGCTCCGACGAAGACCAGCGTCGTCCATTACACCGACCCCCAGCGCCGCTGGTCGGCTACATTCGCCGGCCAGCCGAAGTACACGGCCACCACCGAGGTCTCTCCCGAAGGCAACCTTCCGTATCTGTACGCCGAGTACGCCAGTTTCGACGTCGATCAACTCGTGGCGGTCCTGCTCCTCAAACCGGCTTCCACGTTCGACCTGACCGCGGCGCTCAACGGCTTGGCAACCGGGTTTTCCGGATCGGTGGTGTCCAATGTTTCCGGGACGTTCCGCGGATACAAGTCGGTCGAGGGCGTGATCTCCGCTTCGATCGGCTATATCAAGTGCCGGGTCGTACGAGCGGGCGCAGTCATCTACATCATCGGCACGGTTGGGCCGGTCAATCCGCCATCCGATTACGCCGGGTTCGTCGCCTCCGTTCGCCTCACCCCGCACTGAGAAGCCGGCGCGACGGCGGGACGATTACGACTGCAGCGGCGTCTGGACCTGAATTTCCTCTCCCCTCAGTGAGAGCGTGCGCGACGTACCCTCGCCAACACGATAGGTGAGATCCAGGCCCTTGAGCGCCCAGTTGGGATCGGGAACGTCAAACACGACGGCAACGAGGTAGTACGGCCCGGCTCGCAGGCTCGCCTGGCTTGCGTGTACGGCGGAGTCCCAAGGAGCCAGGCGCGGGTGGAATCCGTTGAGCGCCTGCTGCAGGCTGCCACCCGAGTTGAACGCATAGCCGTAGGCCTGCTCGAACGTCCCTTGCACTGTAGCGATGTACGTGCTTTCCAACTCAGAAGCCACCCACTCCTCCTGAGAATCTGAGACGTAGGCGCTCGAGCTGGTGATTGTGAGCGCACCAGGTCCGGCAACTCGGAGGATTCCGTACACAGTGGTGATTTGCCGCAATGGGCCGTCGAAGGTGTACGTGAAGCCGTCGCCGGCGTTCGTGTTGACCAGCCTTGTAACCGGGGAAGGCTTCGGCGCTGGGGCGGAGGAGCAGGCGCTTCCGACGAGAGCGACAAACACGCCGGCCAGGCCAACTCTCCACATCAGAGGGCGGTGGCGACCGGGAGACACGGGCCCTCGATGAGGCGCACCCAGCATTTCCGTGGAAAGAGAGGGTGGCATGTGTCGAAGTGTAGCCGACCCATGAGTGCTGTTTTTGGCATTGGTGTCAAATGACGCCCTGCGAAAGGCTGGACCGCGAATCTATACTCGCCGCCCAGCAACGCCGGTGGAGGACTGAAATGTACGGATCTGTCTCACGCTGGCGCGTGAAGGAAGGCAAGCAGGGTGAGCTCGAGTCGCTCGTCGCTGAAATATCCGCGCACCCGTATCCGGGTTCGCGCGCAGTCACGGTGTATCACTCCGACGCGGACCCTCGCGAGTATTGGGTCGCGGGTGTCTTCGAAAGCCGCGATGCGTACACGTCCAACAGCGCATCTCCGGAGACCACCGGCAACTACCGCCGGATTCGCGAACTCCTCGAGTCCGATCCGGAGTGGCATGACGGCGAGGTGGTCGTCTCGGTTTGACCTCCCAGCGCTGGTCGGCCGGCTGGTGGTGACCATCGCGAGAAGGTGGCATGCATACTTGAGGCGTGACTCCCGCGGTTGCGCGTCGACTCCTGTTTGGGATCGTCGCGGCGTGCCTGGCGGTCACGGCGGGCGTGGCGCTGCTCCGGCCCGCTCCACCGGCACCAACCGCTCCTCAGCCCGCCGCCGTGAGTGAACCACGGCTGCCATACGACGTTCTTCCCCAGCAGTTCGTCGTGCCGGCGGATGGTACGACGTGGCGGTCGTACGGCGTGAATGGCGGTGTTGTAACCGTCCACGTCCACGGGTTGCCCGGGCAGATCTCGGCAAGTCCGTAGCGGTCCGGATCACCGGCGGGTGAACATCGACGATTTCGGCTCGTTGCTCGGCGACTCGGTGCACGGCGATCCCCCCGGGGGAGCCATAACCGATCTGGCACAACGCTTTTCGTACGTCTTCCCCGACAACCGGGTGCTGTCGGTGCTCGCCGGCCTCGGTCCTCTCGTCGAGATGGGAGCCGGCACCGGCTACTGGGCGTACCGGCTGCGAACGCTCGGAGTCGATATCGTCGCACTCGACCTCGCGCCGCCGGACGCTGCCGGTTCGAATCGGTACCACCCAACGTCACCGACCTGGACGAAGGTCATCGCCGGAGATCACACCGTGCTTGGCGACTACCCTGACCGAGCGCTGCTGCTCTGCTGGCCGCCGCTCTTCTCAAGCCTCGGCGAGTCGCTGACCTATTACGCTGGGAATACCGTTGCGCTGATTGGGGATGGCGGCTACCGGACCTCGCACCTGACGGGTCTGAGCGAGACGTTCAGCAACGTCGCGGTGTTTCCGGTGCGCGCACTCGATCCTTCCCCCGGCGCCGCGCCCACGCTGAGCATCTGGCAGCGTCGACCGGCTCCATGATGCCCACGAGATGACTTCGTGCTTGCTCAGGCTTCGACCTTACCGCGCCCCAAAGCCGACAGTCCGATGGTGAGCGCCGCGATCACAACGATGAACAGCGGCCAGTAGCCGCCGATTGCGGATTCGAGATCGGCCGCAGCCTCATGCGGGCCGCGCATGAGACCGACGAGCACGGCGATCGACGTCGCAAGGATGAGCACGACGGCCATCGCCGTGAGGAAGGAGAACACCACCCGCGTCAAGACCCGTCGCATTTCGGCCGGCAAGCCTACCACGCGCTCGACTCCGGGTCCGGCCGACAGCCCCTCAGCGCGTAACGCCGGTGAGTTCGCGCGCCGGCCGCTCCTCAGGATCGCCGGCCGGTTGACCGTCCAAGTTCGCTTCAGCGAGCAGGCGCACCCAGATGGTGGGGTCCATCGGTGGCGGCGTTGGGTCCGGCTCCGGGTCCGGTCCCCGATCGCCGCGGTCGTCCGGAGGCGACGTGGCCGGCATCATGCAAGCGACGAACAGCCCGGCGATGACCACGCCCTCGAAGATCGCGATCGGGAAGAACTCGGCTGCCGAAACCCCGCTCAGGGCCCCGGCGATCACGAGGATGGTGAAGCAGAGGAGAAGGGCCGCGGCGGGCAGTCCCCAGGTGTAGGCGCGATTGCCTCCGTGCGCGTGGCGAAGTTGCCGCTCGAGCTTGCGCACCTGGCGCGAAGCCCGCCCCCAAATCTGTTCGAAGTGGCGTGGCATGACCTACCTCACAGCGCTGCTCCGCCCAGCATGCCACACCAGCCGACTCGGCATCGGGCAACCTCCGGGTCGCGGCGCCGTCCGCCTGTAGAATGGCTGAGCCGCGTGCTCCCCTGGGCTGCGCCGGCCGCCGTGCCGAGGTGGTGGAATTGGTAGACACGCTAGCTTGAGGGGCTAGTGAGGGCAACCTTGTAAGGGTTCGAGTCCCTTCCTCGGCACCACTCATCCGTGGCGAATCTGACCCCCTTGGGCTCCGCTTGCATACTGGCAACCGCACAAGACGAAACTCATTCCCTTCCTGAAGGAGACCCCTGGCATCGCGCCGGGGGTCTCTGTCGCCTTCGCAGCGTAGAACGACAATCGCGCGCGCCGGTTACTGCCCTATCAGCAGTGATGCCCGCTGAGCGAGACTCATCAACTGGGTGAACAACCGCACCAAATTCCTGATCGCGACGTGGGACGGGGGCGGCAACGCCACGCCTGCTTTCAACCTCGGCGCGCGCCTGGTCCGCCGAGGTCACCGCGTGCGCCTGCTCGGCTGGGAGTCCATGTCCGGGCGTAGCGCCGAAGCCGGCCTGGAGTTCACGGCGTACGCATCGATGACCCCGTGGCCCGAGAACCTCAGCATGGATGACGCCTGGGATCGCGTGGCTCCGCGCCTCCACGGGACGGCCACGCGAGACGACATCCTTGCCACCGCCGAAGCCTACGCGCCCGACGTTCTGGTCTTGGACTGCTTCATGGCAGCCGGTTTCGCCGCAGCACGGCAGTTGGGCCAGCCGACGGCTGTCCTGGTCCACGTTCTCTACTCTGCGTACGCATCCTCCTGGGGAGACCAGGTCATGGGGTCGAACGTGCTCGACCTTGTCGCGGCCACGGACCGGGTCCTTGCGCTGGTGCCGCCCGGGTTCGACGCCCCGGTGGCGGTGCCGGCGAACACGTCCTACGTCGGACCAATCACCCGTCCGGGGCCGGGAACAGCAGGCGCGCGACACTCAGCTGATCTCGAGACGCTCACACAGCCGGGTGATCCCTGGATCCTGCTCAGTCTGAGCACGACGCTGCAGCGACAAACCGATGCACTGCCCGCCATGCTCGACGCCGTGGAATCGCTGGCGGTACGCGTCCTGCTGACGCTCGGCGGAGTCATCCCCACCGATTCGGTACGCGCTCCGGCCAACGTTATGGTGCGCGACTTCCTACCCCACGACCTGATCCTGCCGCACATGGCGGCGGTGGTCTGTCACGGAGGCTTGAGCACCATCACGGCCGCGCTTGCCGCAGGCGTTCCGCTGATCTGCATCCCGCAAGGTCGCGACCAGGATCTCAATGCCGCTCGGGTGGAGGCCTGCGGAGTGGGGCGGGTTGTCGCGCCAGGGTCAAGCGCGGCGGAGATTGCAACCGCCGTGCGCGCCGTGATACGAGACGCGTCGGCGCGTGAGTCGGCGGGACGCTTCGCTGAGGCGATCGCTGCACTCGGCGCTGGTGAGCAGGCGACGGTCGAGGTCGAACAGCTTGCAGGATCAGCGATTCATGACCATAACGAGGAGGACCACCATGGGGTCGATCGATGAGGCGACCGCGTTCCGACGTGCCAGCGAGAGCTTTGTGGAGCGAGCTCGAAAGATCGGCCCGGGGCAGTGGTCCGGACCCACGCCCTGCACGGAGTGGGATGTGCGCACGCTCGTGAACCACGTTGCCGGCGAGTACCTCTGGGTGCCGGAGATGCTGGCTGGTAAGACAATCGCGGAGGTTGGCGATCGCCTCGATGGCGACGTGCTCGGCGAGGATCCGCTGAAGACGCTGATGCACGCTCGGGACGCAGCGCTGGCCGCGGTCGATCGCCCGGGAGCTTTGGAGGCCACGACACACCTGTCGTTCGGCGACCTGCCTGCCAGGGTGTACGTGCAGCAGATGGCGGTCGACAGCGTGATCCACTCATGGGATCTCGCCCAGGGTATCGGTGCGGACCAGGCGCTCGACCCCGAACTCGTTGAACTGTGCTACTCGGACCTGAAGGGAAGCGCCGAGGACTGGAGGTCTGCAGGCGTTTTCGGGCCGGCGACGGCTCCCTCCGACGATTCGACCCAGGCCAAGCTGCTCGCGCTGACCGGTCGTTGATTCACCGGGAACATGCCCCGCACCGACATCGGCTTGACGCGACTGCCGCGCGATCTCGCATCCGGCTCACTCAGACGGGAGGCGGCGGTCCTTTCGTCGTCGGGAACGAGATCGGCCCTATCCGCGAGAGCACGTAGAAGCCGATCGCGAAGAGTGCCAGCGCGACCGCCGTCTTGGATAGCACGGTATCCGTGGTCAATTCGACCACTCCCCCGACCAGGAACAGCGTGAAACTGACGACGATGCAGAAGTCTTTGAAGGTCATGGTTCCACTCCCGTATTGGGGCCCACTCGCACGGCATGGAGCAGCATCCCACTTCCACACCCATGACGTGGTACCCGGCCTTCGGCATGTCTGCGAAGTGGATTCGATCCACTGAGTCACAATCCAGCGAGGATGGCGAGCCGGCACGCGCCTCGTGGGGCAGCGCCCCTGCTCTATGCGGGCGCCGCTGCGTGCATCATCGCGATTCACCTGGCCACAGACGGCACCCTTGGATTCCACATCGACGAGCTTTACTACCTCGCGAGCGGGCGGCACCCCGCATTGGGCTACGTCGATTACCCGCCGATCGTTCCCCTGCTTGCCCGTCTCGAGACCGGCGTGCTCGGAGTCACGCCGTGGACCCTTCGCGTGCTCCCGGCGCTCGTGGGCGGGGTCAACGTCATGCTCTGGGGTGCGTACGTGCGCAAGCTCGGCGGCTCATTGCGACTCCAGGCGCTTGCCCTCCTGGTCGCCATCACCGCGCCGATCGTTCTCGGCACCTGGCTCTTCCAGACGGTCATCTTCGACCAGCTGGCATGGATGCTCTCGCTCTACTGGTTTCTGTGTCTCATCATCGATCGGAAGCCTCGCAACTGGATCCTCCTGGGCCTCACGCTCGGCATCGGGCTCGAGGTCAAGTACCTCATCCTGCCGCTCGTTCTCGGTATCGGCATCGCGGTGCTCCTCACTCCATCTCTTCGAAGGGACCTGCGGGCCTGGTATCCGTGGATCGGCGTCGCGCTGATGCTGCTCATCTGGTTGCCGAACGTTGTCTGGCAGATCGCGAATGGCTTTCCAACCGTGACGTACGTTCTGAACCATCAAGGGGACATCCGATCGGGAGGAGGCGTTCTCGATTTCCTGGCGCTGTTTCTCGTTCTCCTGTTCTTCCTCGCGCCTCTGTGGGTCGCCGGCTTCGTCTCGCTCTTCCGCAACCCCGACCTGCGCGCCGTCGGCATCGCCTGTGCGACTCCGATGCTCATCTACCTCTTCGTCGGTAAGTTCTATTATCCGTCGCCCACCATTGCCATCGTCATGGCAGCCGGGCTGCTTGCGCTGTCCCGTGTCGAGCGCCGACGGCTTCGCGCGACGCTTGTGGTTGCGATCATCGTTGCGAGTGCTCTGGACGGCGTCGCGCTCCTGAAGATCACCGTCCCGATCACACCCGCCGATCGATTGCACGCGACCGGCCTCGATACCCAGAACACGGACTTCGCATCGACGGTCGGATGGGTGTCGATCACCAATCAGATGACCGCAGTCTACGGCGCGCTCTCTCCGTCACAACGCGCAGCAACGGTGATCGTCTCGTCCGACTACGGCGTGGCAGGAGCTCTCCAGATCTACGGCAATTCAAGGCTCCTTCCCGCAAGCTACAGCCCTCAGTTGAGCGACTTTTACTGGCTGCCGTCGCACCTCGATGCGACCGATGCGCTCATGGTCGGCTACTCGCCATCCGACGTCGCCTTCATGTGCACGGCAGCGCGGATCGTCGCGCATCTCACCGTGCCGTATCAGGTCGTAAACCTCGAGCAGGGGAGCCCGGTCACCTTCTGCACCCTGAACGCACCACTGCCATCGCTGTGGGGACGGCTGCGCGCTTTCTCCTGACCGGCCTGCCCACGACGGACGAACCAGCTCACCCGGAAGTGGTCTAGCGGTCGGGGAGACGAGTCCTCACGTTCGACTGTCGTGTCGCCGGCTCGAACGCGTCACGACTACCGAAGACCCGTCGCCACCAGGACGCTTCGACGTACTCACGGACGGCGTTCAGACGCTCCAGCATCACAGGCTGGAACGGCCGGTGTCGCACCTCGTCGCTGACAGGATCTCCCGGCGGAAAGAAGAACAGCCAGCGCCACGGAGCCGCCTGGAAGCTCTCCAGCATCTGCTCTGGATCTATGCCCGCAGCGCGACACGTGGCGACGAAGTCCTTGGGTGTTCCCGTGGTCGCAGCGTCGAAGGCTGCCCGTTCGCGCGCAGTCGGAGGAATCGCCCTCTCAGTCATTGCCCACCATCCTTTCGAGCCTATCAGCCCCGTACCGGATCGCCGTTCGACGGCCTGGGGGTGGGTCGGAGCGCCGGGAGCAAAGCGCTAACCTATCGGGCCGTGCTTGCACCCGCGGGGGAGCTGCGGTGAGCGTGATTGGAGACGCGGCTTCCAATCTGGGGGCCGCACGTGCCCAGATGGGATTGTCGCTGGGCTGGCACATCATCTTCGCCTGCCTCGGCGTCGGCTTCCCGGTGTTGATCCTCCTCGCCGAGTGGCGCGGGATCCGCGGCGACGCCGACGCCGCACGGCTGGCACGCATCTGGGCGAAGGTCGCCGGTGTGCTCTTCGCGGTCGGCGCGGTGTCCGGGACCATTCTCTCCTTCGAGATGGGACTGCTCTGGCCACGGCTGATGGGCGAGTTCGGCGCGGTCTTCGGGCTCCCGTTCGCGCTCGAGGGATTCGCCTTCTTCATCGAGGCGATCTTCCTCGGGATCTATCTGCACGCATGGGATCGGCTGACGCCCATGCGGCACCTCGCGAGTGGCATCCCTATCGCGATCGCCGGGGTCGCGTCCGCGTTCTTCGTCGTGACCGCCAACGCGTGGATGAACGACCCGCAGGGCTTCACGATGGTCGATGGGCGGGTCACGGATCCTCAGCCGCTGGTCGCGATGTTCAACCCGGCGACACCCGTCGAGACCGTCCACATGATCCTGGCGGCGTTCATGGTCACGGGGTTCCTCGTGGCCAGCGTCTACGCGGCCGCCCTGCTCCGGGGCAGGAACGACCGGTATCACCGGGTCGGCCTGCTGCTCCCGCTGATCATCGCAACGGTGATCACGCCGGCGCAGATCGTGGTCGGCGACATCGCCGCACGCGAGGTTGCGGACAACCAGCCGGTGAAGCTGGCGGCGATGGAGGGGCTCGCGCATACAGAGGTCGGCGCGGGCGAGCACATCGGTGGTCTGTTCATCGGCGGCGAACTCCGCTTCGCCATCGTCCTGCCCCACGTGCTCGCGTTTCTCGCGAAAGGTGACCCGAATGCGTCGATCGCCGGTCTCGACAGCGTCCCAGTCGCCGACCGACCCGAGGCGGTCGCGCTCATTCACCTCGCCTTCGACACCATGGTTGGCATCGGGTTTCTCCTGCTCGGTCTCGGGGTCTGGCTGCTGGTTCGCTGGATCCGGCGACGCGGACCGCCCGCCTCCCGCTGGTTCCTCCGCGCGGCGCTGGTCGCAGGGCCGGGCGCGGTGGTGGCGATGGAGTGCGGGTGGATCACCACCGAGGTGGGGCGGCAACCGTGGATCGTCTACAACGTGATGCGCACCTCGGACGCGGTCAATCCCGCGCCCGGGCTGTACTGGGGTCTGGTTGCGCTGGTCATCGTCTACACGGGGCTCACCGCCATCACGCTGTTCGTGCTGCGCCGGCTCAGCAGGGCCAGCCCGTGAGCGGCAGCGTGCTCGCCAATGTCGTGCTCGGTTTCCTGTGGGGTGGCATCACCGCATACGTGCTGCTCGCCGGGGCAGACTTCGGGGCTGGATTCTGGGATCTGCTCGCCGGATCGGCCGCTGCGGGTGCCGACAAGCGCCGCCGCATCGCTGCGTCAATCGGTCCGGTCTGGGAGGCCAACCACGTCTGGCTGATCTTTGCCCTCGTGGTCACCTGGACCGGATTTCCGACGGTCTTCTCCGCGATCGCTTCGACGCTGTATGTCCCGCTCACCGCGGTGGCGTTCGGCGTGATCCTCCGAGGTTCCGCGTTCGCGTTCCGCGGCGCGGTATCCGAGCTGTCGCTCCAGCGGGCATTCGGAGCAGCCTTCGCGGCGTCGTCGGTGGTGACCCCCTTCTTTCTGGGGACGGTCGCCGGCGCGATCGCCTCCGGGCGCGTCCCCGTCGGTATCGCTCGAGGCGATGTGATCGGCAGCTGGTTCAACCCGACGTCGCTGCTGGGTGGCATCCTCGCCGTGGAGGTCTCCGCCTACCTCGCCGCCGTCTACCTGACGCGGGACTGCGAGCGGCACGGTGAAGCCGAGCTCACCCGGTACTTTCGCCGGCGCGCCCTGGTCATGGGGGTGATCACCGGGCTCACTGCGGTCGCGGGCATCGGTGTCCTCCACGCGGACGCACCGCGCCTGTTCAGCGGCCTCACCCAACGGGGCCTCCCCGTCGTGCTTGCCAGCGTCGCGTTCGGTGCGTTGTCGCTGGCGCTGCTGCTCGTCAGGCGCTATGTCGCCGTACGCGCGACGGCCGCTCTGGCGGTGGTTGCCGTGCTCTGGGCGTGGGGCGTGGCCCAGTATCCGGACGTCCTCGCCGGGGCGGTCACGGTGAGCACGGCCGCCGCCGCGGAGCCGACCCTGGTTCCGCTGGTGGTGTCCTTGTCCATCGGCTCGGCGCTGCTCATCCCGGCGCTGCTGCTCCTTTATTCGGTATCGCAATCCGACGCGCCGGCGAGCCCGTCGCACCTATAGCGTCGCGATCGTCATGATCGTTCGGCAGTGACCGCAACCCACGAGAGCATCGACCCGATAGCGCCCCTGGTGCACACCCTGCTGACCGAGATCGGTGAGGATCCCGTCCGGGCCGGCCTGAGGCAGACGCCGTCGCGCGTCGCCGGCAGCCTCCGCTATCTGCTGAGCGGCTACGCGAAGAACCTGGAGGCGATCGTCAACGGCGCGATCTTCGACGAGCCGTACTCGGAGATGGTGGTCGTCCGGGATATCGACGTCTACAGCCTTTGCGAGCACCACCTCCTGCCCTTTTTCGGCAAGGCGCACGTGGCCTACGTCCCCGACGGACGCATCCTCGGGCTCAGCAAGATCCCGCGAATCGTCGACATGTTCGCCCGCCGCCTGCAGGTCCAGGAGCGGCTGACCAACCAGATCGGCGACGCGCTCCAGTCGGTCCTCGAGCCGCAGGGCGTCGGCGTGGTGATCGAGGCGGTCCACCTGTGCATGGCGATGCGCGGCGTCGAGAAGCAGAACAGCTCGGCGGTCACATCGGCGCTCACCGGGTGCTTCCGAGAGGACGACAAGTCGCGAAATGAGTTCCTCACCCTGATCGGCCGCCACTGAGCCGAGGCTAGCCCGCTCCGACGGTGATCACCTCGACCCAGACGAGCAAAACCCCGATCGCGAACATCACCACCCCGAGGGTCATGTGCCCCCAGTGGATCGGGCGCTTGCCGCGGCGAGTGCCGATGACCCGGGTGTAGATCGTGAGACCGACGATGCCGAGGCCGCCGGCGACCAGCATGGTCGCGGGCACGCCGATGAAGGCGCCGAGGACCCCGTTCATCCTGGGCAGCCTACGTGGTCGGCTGCCGCCGCCGTGTTCGCCCGTACCATGGAATCATGCCGACCCGAGCCCTCAGCACCGCCGGTGAGACGGCGCTGGTCGACGCGCTCACCCGCCACGGCGAGCCCGGGTGGCGCGCACGCCAGCTCCAGGACGCGACCTGGCAGCCGTTCATGAGCGACTTCGAGGGCATGCTTCAGCTCCCCGCGGCACTCCGGCGTGCTCTGGCCGCCGAATTCGAGTTCTCGAGCGTCGCTGTCGACACCGAGATGCTCGCCGACTCCGGGCGGACGATCAAGCTGCTCTGCCGTCTCGGGGACGGCCAGACGATCGAGACGGTAGCCATGGAGACCCCTGCAGGTGCTGACTCGCGGCGCCGGTCCACGGTCTGCGTCAGCAGCCAGGTGGGGTGTGCCGTCGGCTGCCCGTTCTGCGCCACCGGGCACATGGGACTGCGGCGCAGCTGCACGGCGGCGGAGATCGTGGACCAGGTCCGTGCTGCCGGAGGTGCGCTGCACCGGCGTGGCCTGGGGCCGGTGACCCACATCGTGTACATGGGCATGGGGGAGCCGCTCGCGAACGCGGCCGCCACCCTCGAGGCCGTGAGCGTGCTCACCCGCAACGCGGGGATCAGTGCCCGGCGGATCACCGTCTCGACAAGTGGGGTGGTGCCCGGCATCGACCAGCTCGCCGCTTCTGGCATACCGGTCACCCTCGCCGTCTCGCTGCACGCGGCCACCGACGAGCTGCGCGACCGCCTGGTGCCCATCAACCGCACGTATCCGCTCGGGACCGTGCTGGGAGCGGCGTCTCGATATGCGGAGCAGAGCGGACGGCGGCTCAGCTTCGAGTGGTGTCTGATCGGCGGTGTCAATGATTCGATCGAGCAGGCGGAGGGTCTCCGTGACCTCGCCCGCCGGGCCCAGGCGCACATCAACGTCATCCCCATGAACCGGATCGATGGAAGTCCGTGGGGTCCTCCGGAGCCGTCCGTCGCCCGCCGCTTTCTCGGCGCACTTCGCGGTGCGCGGGTCACGGTTCGCGATACCCGGGGTGGCGACGCGGATGCGGCGTGCGGTCAGCTCCGCGCCGACCTCGAGGCCCGCCGGATGCTTCGCCCCGACGGCACGCTCTCACCGCCTCGGGTGCCGGCTCGCGCGTGACCGAGGCTTCCAGCGCCGACCAGGCGCTGATGGACGCCGCCCTGGCCGCGGCCATCTCGGCCGACTTCGCCACCAGTCCCAATCCGATGGTCGGATGTGTCATCGCCAGCGGGGGAGCGGCAATCGCCACCGGGTTCCACCGCAAGGCCGGCGACCCACATGCGGAGATCGAAGCGCTCAGGCTCGCGGGTGAGCGCGCCCGCGGCTCGGACATGTACGTCACCCTCGAGCCCTGCGCGCATCACGGACGCACGCCGCCATGCGTCGACGCGATCATCGCCGCGGCCCCGCGCCGCGTCGTTGTTGCCATGAACGACCCAAACCCGCGGGTTGGGGGTCGGGGCATCGACGCGCTGCGGGCCGCGGGCATCGTTGTCGACGTGGGTGTGCGCGAAGCCGAGTCGGAGCGGCTCAACGAGTTCTACGTCAAGCACGTCACCACCGGAATTCCATTTGTCACGGCCAAGTTCGCCGCGTCGCTCGATGGCAGGATTGCGACTGCGGGCGGCGAATCGCGCTGGATCACGTCCGAAGCGAGCCGCGCCCGGGCACATCGCCTCCGGCACGCCCATGATGCCGTCCTGGTCGGCATCAACACCGTGCTGGCCGATGATCCTGCACTCACCACCCGCTTCGAAGGCGGGCGCTCGCCGCTGCGCGTCGTCGTCGACAGCGCGCTCCGCATCCCCGGCAATGCTCGCGTTCTCGAGCCCGGAGCCGGCTCCGCGCTGGTCGCGACCACCGCCCGTGCCAGTGCCGGCAGCGTGGACCGGTTGCGCGCGTCCGGGGTGCTGGTCGAGGTTCTCGATGAGGGACCTGGCGGCGTCGACATCGACGCCCTGATGGAGTTGCTGGGATCCCGCGAGGTGGTGAGTGTACTCATCGAGGGCGGGGCGGGTGTGCTCGGATCCGCGTTCGACTCGGGCATCGTCGACAAAGTGGTCGCCATGCTGGCGCCGAGGATCATCGGCGGGACCACCGCGCCCGGAGCGGTCGGTGGTGCCGGCGTCTCGAGCCTGGCGTCGTCAACGCTCCTGCGCGACGTCTCCGTGGAGAGGTCGGGTCCGGATCTCGTGGTGACCGGATACTGTGTACGCTGAGATCGAGGAGTAATCAGCGTGTTCAGCGGGATCATCGAAACCCTCGGCACCGTGCGGGCGCAGACGCCCGATCGGATCGAGGTCGTGCCGGAGGCACCCTTTGCGCGCCTCGAGGTCGGCGAGAGCATCGCCGTCAACGGCGTCTGCCTGACCGTTTCGTCCGTCACGGACGACGGGTTCACGGCAGATGTCATGCCGGAGACGCTGCAACGCACCACGCTGGGTGCTCTGGCCGGTGGCGAGACCGTCAACCTGGAGCGCGCGCTGCGCCTCGGGGACCGGGTCGGCGGCCACATGGTGTCCGGTCACGTCGACGCAACCGGCATCGTCACTGCCCTGCGTGAGGACACGAACGCCCGCTGGGTGACCATCGCGACCCCCGAGGACTTGATCGATCTCATCGCGGAGAAGGGCTCCATCGCCGTCGACGGCATCAGCCTCACCGTCGTCGACGTGTTCGCAGGTGCGTTCACGGTGTCGCTCATTCCCGTGACCGTCGCCGCCACGGTCGCCGGCGCCTGGAGGGTCGGGACCGCGGTCAACCTCGAAGTCGACCTGATCGCACGCTATGTCGCGAGGACGCTCGCGGCACGCGACCGTGCCGGCGTGTTCGCGACCCTCGCGCGCGAGGGCTGAGCCCCATGAGCCTTGCGACCGTCGAGGACGCGATCGCCGATATCCGCGCCGGCCAGTTCGTGATCATCGTCGATGACGAGGACCGCGAGAACGAGGGCGACCTCGCGATCGCCGCCGATCGGATCACGCCCGAGGCGGTCAACTTCATGGCAACTCACGGACGCGGGCTCATCTGCGTGCCGATGGAGGGATGGCGTCTCGACGAGCTCGGCGTCAGCGCCATGGTCGATGACAACACGTCTCGGTTCGGCACCGCGTTCACGGTCACCGTCGAGGCGATCGGTCACGGCGTGACCACCGGCATCAGCGCGTTCGATCGCGCCACAACCATCCGTCTGCTCTGCGACGAGCATGCCAAACCGAGCGACTTCGCCAAGCCCGGTCACACGTTTCCGCTGCGGGCGGCGGTGGGCGGCGTGCTCGAGCGCGCCGGCCAGACCGAGGCGATCGTCGATCTCTGCAAGCTCGCCGGGCGCTTTCCCGCCGGCGTCATCTGCGAGGTGATGCGCCACGACGGCCGCATGGCCCGGCGCCCCGATCTCGACGTTTTCGCGGCCGAGCACTCCATCAGGATCGTGACCGTCGACGACATCATCGCCTACCGGCGGCGCAACGAGCGGCTCGTTGAGCGCGGCGCGACGACCACGCTTCCCACGGAGTACGGTACCGTGGTTGCGCACGCGTATGAGGACGTGATCACCCACGCGACCCACGTGGCGCTGGTCTGGGGCGATGTGCGTGGCGACGAGCCCGTCCTGGTCCGTGTCCACAGCGAATGCCTCACCGGAGACGTCTTCGGCTCGCAACGCTGCGACTGTCAGGCGCAGCTGCACAAGGCGATGGCGATGATCGCCGATGCGGGCCGCGGAGTCCTCGTGTACCTGCGCCAGGAGGGCCGCGGGATCGGCCTGATGGACAAGCTGCGGGCGTACTCGCTGCAGGATCGCGGGCTCGACACGGTGGAGGCGAACCTGCGGCTGGGACTGCCGGTTGACAAGCGCGATTACGGGATCGGCACCCAGATCCTCTCCGATATCGGCGTCAAGCGGATGGTGGTGCTGACCAACAACCCGAGGAAGTACTACGGCCTGAGCGGATACGGGCTCGAGGTCACCGATCAGATCCCGCTGGTGATCCCGGCGAACGCCCACAACGAGCGCTATCTGCGCGTCAAGCAGGAGAAGCTCGGCCACAGCCTGGATTTCGATGATGCCGTCGACTCGCTATGACGCGGATGCCGGCGCGGCCGGCGCCCCCATCGAGGGCGCGCGCGTCCACACCGGCGGTCTCGACGCGACCGGCATGCGCATCGGCATTGTGGTTTCGCGCTTCAATGACATCATCTCGACCCGGCTGCTCGACGGTGCCGTCGAGGCGTTGCGCCACCAGGGGGTCGGCGCCGGTGACATCGAGGTCGTGTGGGTCCCAGGCGCGTTCGAGATCCCGATCGCCGCACGGGAGCTCGCGCAGCTCGGCGGTGTCGACGCGGTGGTCTGCCTCGGCGCCGTGATTCGCGGCGGCACCGCACATTTCGACTACGTCGCCGGTGAGGCATCGCGTGGCGTGGCATCCGTGCATGCGTCGACGGGCGTGCCCGCCACCTTCGGCGTGCTGACGTGCGACACGCTGGAGCAGGCACAGGATCGTTCCGGCGGCACCTATGGGAACAAGGGTGCCGAGGCCGCGGTCGCGGCGATCGAAATGGCGTCACTGCTCCGCGACCTGCGCGCTTCGGGCACCGAATCCGACCACCGCGCCGCATCGTGAGCGCACCCGTGCGCATCGTCTCGCTGCTGCCGAGTGCGACCGAGATCCTCTTCGCGATCGGCGCCGGTCCGCAGGTCGTTGCGGTGACGCACGAGTGTGACCACCCGGCGGCCGCGCGACCCCTTCCGAAGGTGACATCGAATGCCGTCATCGCCGAGGGCGCGTCGCCGGCGAGCATCGATCGGCACATCAGGTCGGCCCGCCACGCGGGATCGAGCATCTACCGGCTCGACGAGCGCCTGCTGCACGAGCTCAAGCCCGACCTCATCGTCACGCAGGAGTTATGCGATGTCTGCGCAGTCGCCTACGGCGAGGTGCGACGCGCCGTGCGCCGCCTTCCCGGCGACGTGCTGGTGCTCTCTCTCGAGCCTCGTTCGCTCGAAGACATCTGCGCATCCGTCGAGGAGGTTGGAGCCATGACCGGCTGCGGCGACGGGGCGGCCCGCGTGGCCGCGGCGATGCGGCAGCAGATCGCCGACGTCGCCGCTCTCGAACCACCGGACCCGAGGCCGCGCGTCGCGTGTCTCGAATGGACCGATCCGATCATGGTCGGTGGCCATTGGGTACCGGAGATGGTCGAGCTCGCGGGCGGCGTCGATCCGCTCGGCATCGCCGGCGAACCGTCACGCTACGCCTCGTGGAGCGACGTCGCTGCGGCGCGTCCTGAGGTCATGGTGCTCATGCCCTGCGGCCTCGACCTCGAGCACACCCTCGAGCTTGCGCCGACCATCGCCCGCCGGCCCGGGTTCGACGGGCTGCCGTGCGCCGCCAGCGGTCGCGTCGTCGCTGTCGACGGATCAGCGTATTTCAACCGGCCCGGTCCCCGGATCACTCACGGTCTGTCCATCATGGCGGCGGCGGTTCGCGCCGCACGCGATGATGTTGCGCCCGCCGGCGCCGCTTACTGGAACCAGCCGGCGACGTCGAGGATGGCGTTGATGACGCCGAGGCCGTTGTAGAGGTAGACGTCACCCTGGGTAGCCCCGGCCGTCTGGCCGATCCCGACGATTGCCAGATTGGCGATCACGTCGTGGGCGGCGGGGTTGAGGTCTGACGCCTCGGGCTGCGCGTGGTCGCCCGGGTAGAGTTCGAGGATTGTGGACTGCGTCCCGGCGATGCCCGTGAGGTTGGCCACCACCGCGGCCGGCTGCGCGCCCGGGAACGCCGGGACCGCGACCGTCCCGGCCACCTGCACGAGCTCCTTGAAGTTTCCCTGGAGCGTCTGGCCGGAGCAGTGCGTCCCCGTGCCACTGCGGGTGTCGCAGATGCGGGTCGGCGGGACGGAGTAGAAGAGGGACCCGCCGGCCTCACCGCCCTTGCCGAACCAGCCACCGACGTCGATGACGAACTCGATGCTGCCGACGGCGTTGTAGACGCAGACGTCGTTCGCAGGTCCGAGCGGGGAGATGACGCGGTTCGGCAGGCTGATACCTGCCTTTGGGTTGAGAATCGACGCGCCTTGCGCACCGGTTGGGCATTGATCGCTGGCGTTGGGGGGTGCCACTGCGAGGTATGTCGACAGCGTTCCCTGAGTCGCGGTCAGGTTGAAGACCGCGGCAGCCGCGCCGGTAACGGGTATGGAGCCGGTGCCACTGAGCACGATCTTCCGCCAGGTGTTCGCGGGGAGCGGGTTGTTGGTCGTACCGGCGCATTGGGTGTGATGGTTTGCGCGCGTGTCGCACATCCGAATCGGCGCGATGCTGTGAAATTCGCCTGGCGGCGTTGGTCCGGCACTCGGCGTCGCAAAGTACCCCTGGATGTCGACGATCACATCGACAACTCCGACCGGGTTGTACAGCGTGATCGCGCCACCCGAGGTGAGCTGCACGATCGCCAGGTTGGACTGCACGGCATACGGGTCGAGGTTCATGTTCGACGCGACCGGCACGGAGCCGGCCGGGAAGGCGGTGACGTATGTGTGAGTGGCGCTGTGATTGATGGCAGTGAGGTTGACGACGACTGCCTGGGCTCCCGTCGGCACCATTTGGGCGTTCGGCCCCGCAACGCCGGTCACCTGGACGGTGACCCTCCCGCCGCCGCCGAGAGTCTTTCCTGTGCACTCGTCAGGGGTTCTCGATGCCCGCGTATCGCAGACCCGGAAGGGGGACAGCGCGGTGTATGCGCCGGACGGGACATACGTGTACAGATCAGCGGCGCTGACTCCGCTCGTACCGATGCTCGTCTGTACGGTGACGTCAACCGCGCCCGCGGTGCCTGCCGGCGTGTATGCCGTGATCAAACTTGGACCGACGACCGTGAAGCATGCTGCCGTGCACGGAAATGTGTTACTGGCCGGTACGTCGATGCTGCCGAAGAAGACATCGGAGACGGTGATACCGCCGGTGCTGGAGAAGTTGGTTCCAGTGATGTTCACGAACGCGCCGCCCTTCTGCGCGCCGTATCTCTGTGAGAGGAAGGTCACCGTGGGGAAGGTGGCGCCGTAGAAGTACCGGTCGGACGTGGTCACCGCACTGGTGCCACCGACGGTGGTCGCCGTGATGTTCACGGTCCCCGCACCCGCTGGAAAGTCCTCGATGAAGATCTGGGTCGACGAGTTCACGTTGTAGCAGGGGACGGTCGGTGCTCCGGGGCACGGCTGCACGATGATCGAGGTCGTCCCGACGGTTACCGATGTTGTGGTGAAGTTGCGATTCGTGCCCGTCGGTTCGAAGCCTGTCCCGGTGACGGTCACCGAGGTGCCACCGCTGGTCGATCCGTGATTCGGCGCCACCTTGGTGATGGTTGGAACGGGTGCGTAGGCGTAGACGTCCGCGGCCGATAGTGGGCTCGTACCGCCGGACGTCGTCACTGTGATATCGACAGTGCCCGCGGATCCTGGGGGGAAATCCATGATGGTGATCTGGGTGGCGCTGTTCACGGTGAAGCACGGCGCGGTCGGCGATACCGGACACGGCACCGTGGTGATGTTGGTGCTGCCAACGGACACCTCGGTCGCGCCGGTGAACAACGTGCCCGTGACAGTCACCGTATTGGTGCCAGCAACTGGGCCGGCATTCGGAGCGACACCGCTCACGGCGGGAATCGGCTCGTACGTATACTGGTCAGAGGCCGAAGTGGCACTCGTACCTTCAGGCGTGGTGACCACGATGTCGACAGCCCCGACCGCGTGGGCGGGGATGTCCTCGAGGGTGAGTTGGGTAGCGCTGTTGACATTGAAGCACGCGGCCGTCGGCGTAACCGGACATGGCGACACCGTGACGTTGTGGGGGCCAACCATGACGCTCGTGGTGGTGAACTCGCCACTGGACTCGAACGCGGTGCCGGAGACCACGATCGTATTCCCGCCTCCGGTTGGACCGGTGGGTGGCGCAACGCCGGTCACGGTCGGCGCCGGCAGGTAGGTGTAGGTGTCCGCTCCCGAGGTGGCACTGGTGCCGCCGGCGCCGGTCACCGTGATGTGCACGCTTCCCGGCAGCGCGGCGGGTGGGAAGTCCTCGACGGTGATCTGGTTGTCACTCATGACGCTGAAGCACGGGACGGTCGGAGTGCCCGAGCAAGTCGTTGTGATGTTGGTAGTGCCGACAGACACCTGCGTGGCGGGCACGCCCGCTGTGTCGAATCCTGTTCCATCGACAACGACCGTATTGCCGCCCACCAGCGGACCGAAAGACGGCGAGACGCTCGTGACCGTGGGGACCGACGCGTAGATGTACTGGTCCGCCGGAGTCGTCGCGCTGGTCCCGACGGGCGTCACCACGGTGACGTCCACGGTGCCCGCGGCATGAGCCGGGAGGTTCTGCACCGTGATCTGCGTAGAACTGTCGACGGTAAAGCACGGCGATGACCCCAAGGGGCACGGCCCCTTGATGTCATGGGTGTCGACAAATACATCTGTTGCGCCGGTGAACCCCGTCCCGGTGACAACCACTGTGTTGCCGCCGGCGGGAGGTCCGGCGCCGGGCGCGACACCCGTCACGGTGGGAAGCACCGCGTAGGTGTACTGATCGTTGCCGTTGACGGGGCTCGTGCCGCCCGGCGTCGACACGGTGATGTCAACCGTGCCGGCGCTGTGCGCGGGCATGTCCTGAACGGTGATGTGCGTCGAGTTGGTGATATCGAAGCAGGGGGATGTCGGCGACCCACCGCAGGGCGTCGTGCTGACACCAGTCGTGTCGATGATGACGTCGGTCGCGCTGTAGTTCGCGCCAGCTCCGTTGCTCGACATGAAGCCGGTGCCGGTGAGAGTGACACTGTTGCCGCCCAAAGTCGGCCCCGTTGCGGGAACGACATTGCTGACCGACGGAACCGGCGCGTATGCATAGGTGTCCGCGGCACCGGTCGCGCTTGTCTGTGTCGAGGTTCCGTCGGTCGATTGGGTCGTGACTGTGACGTCCACCTGGCCGGTCCCCGCGGGAGGCGTCGCCGTGATGGATGACGCGCTGTTCACCGTGACGAACGTGGCGAGGTTGCCCCCAAATGACACGCCCGAGGTCGTGGTCGTGAATCCGGAGCCCTTGAAATCCGTGCCGTGGATCGTGACGGCCGGCGCTCCACCGCTCTCCGGACCTGAATTCGGGCTCACCGACGTGACCGTTGGCGCCGGCTGCTGCACGATCAGGAAGTCGTTGGAGGAGGTTGTCGACGTGCCGCCCGGCGTGATCACCTCTGTGTCGTACTGGCCCGGAAGGATGGCCGATGCGGGCAGATCGATGGGCATCTTCGTGTCGCTGGTGAAGCCGAAGCAGTCAGGCTGGCCGCCACTCGAGCACTGCGCGGTGAGCGCCACCGTCGGTCCCGTAAATGTGGGGACCAGATCCACCTCTGAGACAGCGCTCGTCGCCGGCGGCCCCGGGATCGAGAAACCGCTCCCGGTGATGGTGATACCGGTGGCGGCCTCACTCTGCGGGCTGGCAACGTTCGCGACGGTGGGCTGGTCGAGGTACGTGTAGTAGTCCGCCGGGGGATTCGCGGCGCTGGTCACGCCAGCAGCGATGACCTGGACGTCCGAGGTTCCCGCTGTCCCGGACGGGGTGGTCAGGTCGATCTCCGTGTCACTCACAGGTGAGAAGCAGCTCGGCGACGCGGGACAGGGCGTCAGATCACTGGTGCCGATCAGTACGTCAGTGGCGCCGGTGAACCCTGATCCGGCGATGGCAATCGGCGTCCCGCCCGCCGAAGGTCCTTCGGACGGCGTCACCGAGGTCACCGCGGGGGGCCCGGCCGCCGCCACCCGGAGCGGCGACAGCACACCGCTGTAGCTGCCCGCAAGCAGCGCAAAGGACACTCCGCCGAGAACCACCCCTCTCACCCTGAGCACGTCAGTCTCCCGAAACGCTGCTAACGGAGCAATCCTACCTGATCCCGAACGAGGAAAACCCTAGCTTCGAGCCGGCTTCGCCTGGGTGCGCAGGCACCGCGTGCAGACCTTGGCACGAACTTCCTTCCCCTGGACGGCGAGGTGGGTGACGTGGAGGTTGGGGAGGAAGCGACGCTTGGTGTGCACCTTGGAGTGGCTCACGTTGTTCCCGGTCATCGGGCCCTTCCCGCAGATATCGCAGCGCTGGGACATCATGTCTCTCGTGGGTTGGGACGCGCATCTGAGACGCGCCCGCTCTGGCGTACTAGAATTCGGCCGCAGCCACGGCGGCGGCGCCCGGCGGCCTCCGGAAGGAACCGGTGGCCGGTCGCCGAGGATACCACAGGCCCTCAACCGGGCTTACGGAGATACGTGAAAGGCAAGGTCCGGGCGTCCGACGCACTATCACGCACCGCCACGCTGGGCAGGATCGAGGTCTCGCCCCGGGTGGTGGCGTCGATCGTCGGCCATGCGGCCAACGAGTGTTACGGCATCGTCGGCATGGCAGCCCGCGGCCTTCGCGACGGCATCGCCGAACGTCTGAACCGTGAGAACGTGCACAGGGGCGTCGAGATCCAGGTCACGCCTGACGGGCTGGTGATCGAGCTGTACGTCATCGTCGAATACGGGACCCGCATCAGCGAGGTGGCCCACAACCTCATGAGCGCGGTGAGCTATTCGGTCGAGAAGACCCTGGGGCTGCCGGTGGTGGCGGTGAACGTGAACGTCCAGGGCATCCACGCGGAGAGTGACGGTGTCCGCCACTAAGCCGGCGCCGGAGCTGTCGCTGCTTCGGGAACCGCTTCGCGAGATCGGTGGTGAGCAGGTGCTCGCCGCCCTCACCGCTGCTCTCTCATGGCTCGAGGCCAACCAGCAGGAGATCAACGATCTCAACGTGTTCCCGGTCCCTGACGGCGACACGGGCTCGAACATGTACCTCACGCTGCGCTCGGCGGTGGAGGAGGCCCGCCACGCCCCCACGCTGAGTGCGGCTGACTCCGTGCTTGCTGCCGCAGCGCATGGCTCGCTCATGGGCGCTCGAGGGAATAGCGGCGTCATCCTCTCGCAGATCCTGCGCGGGTTCGCCCAGGGAGCGGCCCAGCGCACGCATCTCGACGCGAGCGGCGTGGCCCTGGCGATCACCGAAGCGTCGGCCGTCGCCTATCGGGCGGTGATGAAGCCGACCGAGGGCACCATCCTCACCGTCGTCCGAGACGCCGCCTCGGCGGCCGCCGCCACCGCCGCCACCACCGACGACATCCGGGTCGTCCTCGACCGTGTGGTCACCGAGGCCCATGCGGCCGTCGAGCGCACCACCGATCAGCTCCAGGTGCTCCGCGACGCCAACGTGGTCGACGCCGGCGGGTTCGGCCTGGCGGTGATCCTCGAGGGGTTCGCGCGCGCAGTCGGCGACACCCAACCCGCCGCACCGACACCGGCCGTGCTCCGGCGATCCGGCGAGCCGGCGCTGCGACTGCCTCCGAAGCCCGGTGACATGGAGGCAGCGGGGTCGCAGGTCGCTCGTCGCGGCGCGGCAGCCGTCGCGGCACGCGAGCAGGGCTGGGGGTACTGCACCGAATTCCTGATCAACGGCCCCGGCCTCGACGTCGACGCAATCCGTGCCGAGCTCTCAGCGCTCGGCGAGTCCGCACTGGTGGTCGGTGATCCGGACCTGGTGCGCGTGCACATCCACACCGGGGACCCGGCCGGCCTGATCGCCGCGGCCTCATCGCGCGGGCGGATGAGCAAGCTCAAGGTCGAGGACATGTCGGCTCAGCACCACGACGTGCTCGCGCGCGCCGAGGCCAGTGAGGCCGAGGCGGAGGCGATGGGGACGGCGACACGGGAGCGCGCGCAGGCTCCCCCCAAGCCGATCGGCGTCGCCAGCGTCGCACCGGGCGAGGGGTTCCGCGAAATCATGGGGAGCCTGGGTGCCGACATCGTGGTGAGCGGAGGCCAGACCATGAACCCGTCGATCGAGGATCTGCTCAACGCCGTTCGGGCGGTGAACGCCGAGAACGTGATCCTCCTCCCCAACAACGGCAACGTGATCCTCACCGCCGAGCAGGTGGACCCGCTCGCCGAGGGCTGTGAGGTGCGCGTGGTGCCAACACGGAATCTCCCCCAGGGGATCAGCGCGCTGCTTGCGTTCGACCCGGCTGCGAGCCTCGACGAGAACGCGACGCGAATGCTGGCGGCGATTGCGACGGTGCGCGCGGTGGAGGTGACCCACGCCGTCCGCGACACCAGCGTCAACGGCCACGACATCAAGCTCGGCGATGTGATCGCCGTGGTTGACGATGCGATCACCGAGGTGGGCAGCGACTACCTCGAGGTCATCGAAGCCGTGCTCAAGTCGCAGGCGATCAAACCTGAGCTGGTCACCGTGTACCGCGGCGACGAGGTCGGCGCCAAGGATGCGGACGCGTTTCTCACCGCGCGCGGACTCATTTTGCGTCAAGTCGGCGGCTACAAGCTCCCGAATGCGCTGCGAATGAGCATCGGCACCGAAGAAGCGAACCGGCTCGTG
>Ga0209380_10000481_pt1 | contig 28214 bp, 26 predicted proteins | sample HubBroMetageWFT6_FD_188347 | JGI IMG/M metagenome (GOLD analysis project Ga0209380, IMG submission 188347) | Warmed and freeze-thawed soil microbial communities from the Hubbard Brook experimental Forest, New Hampshire - Hubbard Brook CCASE Soil... | ecosystem: Environmental > Terrestrial >... | reverse complement strand
CGGCGCCGTACTCCTGTACGGCGGCGACCGGGTCATCAACCACCAGATGCAGCTCGGCGTGCTGGTGACGTTCCTGCTCTACCTGCAGCGATTCTTCGACCCGCTGATCGACCTGTCGCAGTTCTACAGCTCGTTCCAGTCCGCCGGCGCGGCCCTGGAAAAGATCTCCGGCGTCCTGGACGAGGATCCGTCCGTGCCCGAGCCGGAGGCCCCGGTGCTCCTGCCGGCGCGCCCCGACGGCGAGGACCGCGGCCGCGAGGTCCGGTTCGACCGCATCCGGTTCGGCTACCGCAAGACCACGGTGCTGCCGGATCTGAACCTGACGATCCCGGCCGGCCAGACCGTCGCCCTGGTCGGCGCGACCGGCGCCGGCAAGACCACGATCGCCCGGCTCCTGGCCCGTCTCTACGACCCGCTTGACGGCAGCGTCCGGCTCGACGGGGTGGACGTGCGGCAGCTGGCGGACAAGACCCTGCGGCACGAGGTCGTCCTGATCACGCAGGAGAACTTCCTGTTCTCCGGCTCGATCGCCGACAACATCGAGCTCGGCAAGCCCGGCGCGAGCCGTGCGGAGATCGTGGCCGCGGCCACGGCGATCGGTGCCGACACGTTTATCTCGGCGCTGCCCGACGGGTACGACGAGCCGGTCGGCAAGAGCGGCGGCCGGCTCTCGGCCGGCCAGCGCCAGCTGATCTCGTTCGCCAGGGCGTTCCTGGCCGCCCCGGCCGTCCTCGTGCTGGACGAGGCGACCTCGCTCCTGGACATCCCCAGCGAGCGGCTCGTGCAGGATGCGCTGACCAGGATCCTGGCGGGCCGGACCGCGGTCATCATCGCGCACCGGCTGTCGACGGTGGCGATCGCCGACCGGGTCCTCGTGCTCGAGCACGGCAAGATCATTGAGGACGGCTCCCCCGAAGAGCTGCTCGACTCCGACGGTCAGTACTCGGCGCTGCACACCAGCTGGCAGGAGAGCCTGGCCTGACGCAGCCGCCCGGTTCGCCCGATAGCTGTTCCGGCCTGCAGATTCGCTATGCTTTCCGGGTGAAACCCGGTCGCCATCAGGTCAGTGCCGCCGCTGAGGCCAGCTATCTCGCGGACGTCGCGCTCGCATCCAACTTCGACGAGCTCCTCCGCCGGGCCGAGGCCGCCGAGCAGGAATTCCGCCGGGCGCAGGCCACTGCCGCTCCCGCCAGCGTGCAGTACCCGCTCGCCAGCGACCTGGACAAGGCCCTCACCGACGTGACCCGCGCCGCCTACGCGGCCGAGCGCGCGGAGATCGGCCCGCGCGGCTACGAGGACCGGATCTTCCGCCGCAAGGCCATGGCGACCCCCGCCGTGCATGCCTGGACCGACGAGGCGGACCGGCTGCTGACGCTGCGCGAGACGCACCGGCTGACCGGCTTCCCCGCCCGGCCGGAGGCCGCCGCGCTCGGCGCGAAGATCGCGCACCTGCCCAGCCCCGCAGGTCATTAAGGCGGGAACGCACTTCGCCGGGCCGGTCTAGTCCGCCCGGAGGGTGTCGTCACGGGCGGAGGGTGATCCCCCAGGGGCCACCGCTCGTTCCCAGAATTGTGGGCGCGTAGCCGAGCTACGTAAAGCGGACTACATGAAACCTACAAAGAGCGGTGCTGAAAACCGTCACAACGGGCCATGCCGTAAAGGGCATGGCCACTGGCAAAGTAGGGTGTGATCAAGAACACAGACGAGGGACCTACAGGAGATACGCGGATGTGCCCGCACACGCCACAGTGCCCGGAGCCGAACGGCCCGGACCGCGAGGCGGCCAGGACGATCATCAGCCACCCCGAGCAAGGCTGGAGCCTGCTCTGCAACGGCATCGTCATATTCGAAGACACCGGAGAACTACTGCCCGGCGGCGACGTCATAGCACCGCACCGCCCCACTGACCTAGTAATTCCTGCTGTAGACAGCGACCTGACGTCGCTGCGGCCGATCGGCTCGCGCACCTCCGCCGCTTAATCACGCGGCCCGCGCCTGCTCACCCCCGCAGATCGGCAGCTAGCAGTTCACCCAGCCAACCCCCGACGGCCCTGCCCACCGCCGCCGGGTCCCGCGATAGCGCGTGCGTCTCGCCGGGAAGCACGATGACCCTGGCCGCATCGGCGCTGTCCGGAATTCCGAATGGGTCGCGCTCACCGTTGATGACGAGCACGTCCGTGCCCGCCCCGCGCAGCTCATCGACGCGGCTCTTGTCGGGACGCCCCGGCGGATGCAGCGGGAACGCCAGCGCCACCACTCCGCGGGCGCCGACCGCCACGGCGGTCCGGCAGGCCACCCGAGCCCCGTTGCTGCGCCCGCCCTGCACGAGCGGAATCCCCGGGTAGGAGCGCCGCAACTCAGCCACGATCTCCAGCCAGGCAGCGTCCTGGCGGTCGGCCGACCCCGGCGCGCTCGCGCCGCGAACCCGGTAAGGCTGCAGCACCCGCGCGACGGCGCCGCCGAGCGCGGCCGCGGCCTTGCTGGCCGCCAGGACGTCCCTGGTGTCCACACCGCCGCCCGCGCCGTGCGTGATGACCATCAGGAACGCGGGCCTGCTGGGCGCGTCGAGCGTCACCTCGGCCGGCCCCTGGCCGGTACTGATCTCCACGGTTTGCTTGGCCACGGAGCCATCTAACCCGTGGGCAGCGTGAGCCGCGCGTCCTTCGGAGAGTCGCGGCGGCATTCTGGGTAGGCTGCCGCAGGGGGATCGATGGGGGAATCAGGCAACGGGGAGTTCCGGCCCGCAGACGACGCGATCAGCGAGTTCTTTGCCATGCTCGCCGCGCCGGGTCATCTGACCGCATTTGAGGGCGCGGCGGCCACGCTCCGGTTCGACGTGCATGACGACGGCACCGAGGAACACTGGCATCTGGCCGTGGCCGATGGCGATGTCGTCGTCACCCGCGACCGCGTGCAGGCCGACGTCATCGTGAGCATCCGGCGAGACCGCTTCGAGGAGATGGTGACCGGCCGGCTGAACGCGCAGGCCGCGATCCTCCGGGGCGTGCTCGACTCCGAGGGCAGCATGGCCGCCCTCATGATGTTCCAGCGCTGCCTGCCGGGACCGCCGGGATCGACCGGCCGGGTCGCGCCGATCCCCGGAGCGGTAGTCATGGCTCAGCATCGGCCGGGAGGGCCACAGTGAGTGACGACCTAGTGCAGATTCTCGAAGGCAACACGTTCGTGGTCAGCGATACCGTGGGCGACATCGAAGCCTCGCTCACCGACCCGACGGGCCTGTTCTCGTTCGATGTCCGCCACTTGTCCCACTGGGTGCTGACCGTCGACGGCCAGCGGCTGAACGTCCTGTCCACCGATGACCTGCAGTACTTCCAGGCGCGGTTCTTCCTGGTCCCCGGCACCGGGACCGTCTACGTCGACGCCAAGATGTCGGTCATCCGCCTGCGCGAGGTCGCGGACGGCTTTCACGAGCAACTCCGGGTCCTCAACCATCAGAGCGAGCCGGTCGACCTGGTCCTCCGCATCGAGGCCGCCAGCGACTTCGCCGACCTGTTCGAGGTCAAGGATGCGCTGGCGAAGAAGGGGAGCTACCACCCCCGGGTCGCCGACGGCAGCCTGGTCCTTGAGTACCAGCGTGAGACCTACGTCCGCCAGACCTGGATTTCCTCGACCGCCCCCGCCGTCCTGGATGAGCACGGGCTGTCGTTCACCATCACCGTGCCGCCGCACGGCGAGTGGTCCACCGAGCTGAACGTCGTGGTGGCCGCCGGGCACGGCCCCCAGGTCGCCAAGCCGCAGGCCGGGCCGCGCCGGGTGCGGCGTGACCTGGCCCGCGGCCTTGAGAAGTGGCTCAAGCAGGCGCCGACGCTGCGGGCCGACTGGGAGCCGCTCGAGCGCATCTACCGCCGCTGCCTGACTGACCTGGCCGCGCTGCGGTTCGCCACGCTCACCCTGCCCGGCCGGTCGCTGCCCGCCGCCGGGCTGCCCTGGTTCATGACGATCTTCGGCCGGGACAGCATCTTCACCAGCCTGCAGGCGCTGCCCTTCACCTCCGAACTGGCCGCGACCACCCTGCTGGCGCTCGCCGAGCGCCAGGGCACGCGGATCGATGACTTCCGCGACGAGGACCCCGGCCGGATCCTGCACGAGATGCGGTACGGCGAGCTGACGGCGTTCGAAGAGCGCCCGCACTCCCCCTACTACGGGTGCGCCGACGCGACTCCGCTGTACGTCGTCCTGCTGGACGAGTATGAGCGCTGGACCGGGGACACCAAGCTCGTGCGCGACCTCGAGCACGCCGCGCGCGCCGCCTTGAGCTGGATTGACGAGTACGCCGACCTGCAGGGCAACGGCTACGTCTCCTACCAGCGGCGCAACGAGCAGACCGGGCTGGAGAACCAGTGCTGGAAGGACTCGTGGGACTCGATCTCCTACCGCAACGGCGACCTGCCGGGCTTTCCCAGGGCGACCTGCGAGCTGCAGGGCTACGCCTACGACGCGAAGGTCCGGGGCGCCCGGCTGGCCCGGCTGGTCTGGAAGGACCCGGCGCTCGCCGACCGCCTGGAGAAAGAGGCGGCCGATCTGAAGCGCAGGTTCAACCGGGACTTCTGGGTGAGCGACGGCGAGTACTTCGCCGTAGCCCTGGACACCGACGGGCGCCAGGTCGACTCGCTTACCTCCAACAACGGTCACCTGCTGTGGAGCGGCATCGTCGACAAGTCCAAGGCCAGGGCGATCGCACGGCACCTGATGAGCGAGCAGATGTTCTCCGGGTGGGGCGTGCGCACGCTGGCAGCGGGCGAGGCCCGGTACAACCCGATCGGCTACCACGTCGGCACGGTGTGGCCGTTCGACAGCTCGTTCATCGCCTGGGGCCTGCGGCGGTACGGGTTCAAGGAGGAGGCCGCGGGCATCGTCGCCGGCATCCTGGAGGCGGCCGAGGTGTTCGGCGGGCGACTGCCCGAGGCGCTCGGCGGCTACCCGCGGAGCAAGACGCGGTACCCGGTCCGCTATCCGACGGCGTGCAGCCCGCAGGCCTGGTCCACGGGCGCTCCGCTGCTGCTGCTCCGGGTCGGCCTCGGCCTTGAGCCGGAAGGTGACCATCTGGCTGTCGACCCGGCGCTCCCGCGGCGGCTCGGCAACCTGGAGCTGCTTGACCTGCCGGGCCGGTGGAAGCGAGTCGACGCGTTCGGCCGCGGCCGCGTCGACACCGACCGGCTGACCCGCCGCTGAGGGCGTTCTGCGCGCGCGGTCAGGGCAGGCTGGCCAGATCGACCGTCTCGAGCTGGTCGGAGCTGTAGTTGCTGACGAGCAGGACCCGGTCTCCCGGCACGACCGCCATCTCCCGCGGGAACGCCCCGCTGCGCACGTAGCCGAGCACCGCCTGACGGCCTGCCAGCGCATCCGCCACATCGACCACGGCGAGATCCCGCACGGGCCGATCTGCGCAGAGCGATTCGAGTCGGCCACCACGAGCAGGCTGCCGCGGCGAATCAGCGCCGTGGGCGTCATCGTGGTGGCCGCGAGATTTGGGGCCGGCTGGGTTATGTCGCTGCAGTCCGGGCTCGGAGAGTTCGGCCGGACTAGGACTCGCGCGGGCCGACCGCGGACGACGACTCCGGCGGGACTAGGGCAAAAAGACTCCAGTCAGACGTTCAGCAGCTTCTTCAGGTACTGGCCCGTGTAGCTCTCCTCGACGCGCGCCACTTCCTCTGGTGTCCCCGTCGCAACGACCATGCCGCCACGCGATCCGCCGTCGGGCCCGAGGTCGATCACGTAGTCGGCCGTCTTGATGACGTCGAGGTTGTGCTCGATGACGATGACCGTGTTGCCGTTGTCCACGAGCCGGCCGAGCACGCCGAGCAGCTTGCGGATGTCGTCGAAGTGCAGTCCGGTCGTCGGCTCGTCCAGCACGTAGATCGTCCGCCCGGTCGACCTTCGCTGCAGCTCCGAAGCGAGCTTGACCCGCTGCGCCTCGCCACCCGACAGGGTGGGAGCCGGCTGCCCGAGCCGGACGTACCCGAGGCCCACGTCGACCAGCGTCTTGAGGTGCCGGTGGATCTGCTGGATCGGCTCGAAGAACTCGGCTGCCTCCTCGATCGGCATCTCCAGGACGTCGGCGATCGTCTTGCCCTTGTAGTGCACCTGCAGGGTGTCGGTGTTGTACCGCGCGCCGTGGCAGACCTCGCACGGGACGTACACGTCCGGCAGGAACTGCATCTCGATCTTGATGGTGCCGTCGCCCGAGCACGCCTCGCACCGGCCGCCCTTGACGTTGAACGAGAACCGGCCGGGCTGGTAGCCGCGCACCTTCGCCTCGGTGGTCTGCGCGAACAGCTTCCTGATGTTGTCGAACACGCCCGTGTAGGTCGCCGGGTTGGACCGCGGGGTCCTGCCGATCGGACCCTGATCGACGTGCACGACCTTGTCGAGATGCTGCATCCCGGTCACCCTGGTGTGCTTGCCGGGCACGATCCTGGTGCCGTGTAGCTCCCTCGCGAGCGCGCTGTAAAGGATGTCGTTGACCAGCGTCGACTTGCCGGACCCGGACACGCCGGTCACGGCGATGAAGCAGCCCAGCGGGAACGCGACGTCGATGCCCTTGAGGTTATGCTCGGCCGCGCCCTTGACCACGACCTCGCGGGTACGGGAGCGCTTGCGCCTGGTCGCCGGCACGTCGATGGCCTGCCGTCCGGTCAGGTACGCGCCGGTGAGCGAGTCCTCGCTGGACAGCAGCTCCTCGAGCGGGCCTGACACCACGATGTGGCCGCCGTGCTCGCCCGCCCGCGGGCCGATGTCCACGATCCAGTCGGCCGCGCGGATCGTGTCCTCGTCGTGCTCGACCACGATCAGCGTGTTCCCCAGGTCGCGCAGCCGCAGCAGGGTCTCCAGCAGCCGGTGATTGTCGCGCTGGTGCAGGCCGATGGACGGCTCGTCGAGCACGTAGAGCACGCCGACCAGGCCGGAGCCGATCTGGGTCGCGAGCCTGATCCGCTGGGCCTCACCGCCGGCCAGCGTCGCCGAGGCCCGGTCCAGCGTCAGGTAGTCGAGGCCGACGTCCAGCAGGAAGCCGAGCCGGGCGTTGACCTCCTTGAGGATCCGGCTGGCGATCTGCATGTCCCGGTCCGAGAGGTCCAGGGAGAGCAGCAGCTTGGCCAGCTCGCCGATCGGCTGACGGCAGTAGTCCGCGATCGACCGGTCGTCGACGGTGACCGCCAGCGACACCGGCTTGAGTCGCGCTCCGCCGCAGGCCGGGCACGGCACCTCGCGCATAAACTCCGCGAACCGCTCCCGGCTGTAGTCGCTCTCGGCATCGGAGTGCCGGCGCTCGATGTAGGGGATGGCCCCCTCGAAGTTGGTGTAGTACGAACGCTCCCGCCCGTACCGGTTCTTGTACCGGACGTGGACCTGCTCGTCGTAGCCGTACAGAAGCGCGTGCTTGGCGGCCGCCGACAGGCGTGACCACGGCGTCTTGACCGTGAAGCCCAGCGCATCGCCGAGCGCCTCGATCAGCCGCAGGAAGTAGTCATTGACGTGCCCGCCGATCCAGACCGCGATCGCGCCATCGGCCAGCGTCCGGCTCGGGTCGGAGACGATGAGCTCGGGGTCGACCTCCATCTTCGTGCCGAGGCCCGTGCACTCCGGGCAGGCACCCCAGGGCGAGTTGAACGAGAACGACCGCGGCTCAAGCTCATCGAAGGACAAGTCGTCGTGCATGCAGGCCAGGTGCTCGGAGAACATCCGCTCGCGCAGCGGATCGTCCTCCGGCAGGTCCACGAAGTCGAGCACGACGACGCCGCCCGCCAGCGACAGCGCGGTCTCCACCGAGTCGGTCAGCCGCCGCCGCGCGGATTCCTTGACGTCGAGCCGGTCGACGACCACCTCGATGTTGTGCTTCTCGTACTTCTTCAGGGTCGGCAGCTCGCCGGACACCGCGGTGTCGAGCCGGATGATCGTGCCGTCGACACGGGCCCGTGAGTAGCCCTTGACCTGCAGGTCCCGCAGCATCTCGGTGTACTCGCCCTTGCGGCCGCGCACGACCGGTGCCAGCACCTGGAACCGGGTGCCCTCGTCCAGCTCCAGCACGCGATCCACGATCTGCTGGGCCGTCTGCCGCGCGATCGGCTCTCCGCACTTAGGGCAGTGCGGCTTTCCCACGCGGGCGAACAGCAGCCGCATGTAGTCGTAGACCTCGGTGATCGTCCCGACGGTCGAGCGAGGGTTCCGCCCGGCGGCCTTCTGGTCGATTGACACCGCAGGCGAGAGCCCGTCGATGAAGTCCACGTCCGGCTTATCCATCTGACCGAGGAACTGCCGGGCGTACGCCGACAGCGACTCGACGTACCGGCGCTGGCCCTCGGCGAAAATCGTGTCAAACGCGAGACTTGACTTACCTGACCCGGAAAGCCCGGTAAAGACGATCATGGCGTCCCGAGGCAGGTCGAGCGAGACATCCTTGAGGTTGTGCTCGCGCGCACCGCGGACGACAAGTCGATCTGCCACTTTTGTGCCCAGTCCTCCCGGTAATGCGTGGCTGGCTAATACGCCCACAGCCCCGCCTCGTCATGGTAACCGGGGGCTGTGACAAAACTGGGCCGCTTTCTCGCCGGGCGAGATTGCTCCCTCGCCTACGGGACTATCCCGGGGACGGGCGGCGCCAGGATCGGGTTCTCAGGTTGACATAACCAACGGCGGGCCGCAGACCTTCCCCCGCGGCGGAGCGGCCACCTGGACCAGACAAAAGTTGCATGGCGGCGCGGCAGATAGGGCCTTTCGTAGGGCCAGGATCCATCCGACAGGCCTGCCGGACGACCGGTCCGCGGAGGTGCGATGGAGTCATGCAAACACCACCAGACTTCACGATCGACCCGGGTCACGACCACGTGGCCGCCAGCACCACGGCGGGCCCTTCCCACCTGTCCGGCCCGCTCACTGCCCTCGCTGGCAGTGCGTTCGTCAGCGGCGCCGTTTACGGCCTGCTCCAGTTCCTCCAGCGGTCGCCGGTCCGGCAGAGGCACGTGGCCGGGACGGCCGCCTGGGGCCCGCAGCTGGCGCTGGCCCTGGCCGCCATCGCGATCCTGAGCTTCGCCTGGTGGCGGCGCCAGCGTGGCAATGGCCCGCGCCCGGGTCGCCGCTCGCTGCTCGTACCGCTCGGAACGAGCGCGGCCCGCCGGATCGCCCGCGTCCTCGGCCTCGGCGGCGACTCCGCGCAGCCCGGCCGCTTCCTGCTGGCGCTTCCGGCGGCAGCACTACTCGGGTACTGCGTCTGGCGGGCCGGCGTCCAGGTGACCGGCGGCCTCGACCCGAACTTCACCGTCAATGCCTGGGGCGGGCCCAGCTATGCAGGCGCGCTGGCCTGCCACTACCTGGACCTCGCGCTCCTTGGCGGCGCCGCCGCCTGGCTCCTGGACCGGATCCTCCCGGCTTGACCGGCCTCGCTTGCGGCACTCCTCTTGGGCTAGGCGCGCGGGGCCAGCTTACGGGCGCTGGACCAGCGTCCGTAGCCGACCGCAGACTTCGCGCGGACCTGGCACATATAGCTGACGCTCGCCGCGAGCTTGGTCACCTTGACCGCGGAGCGGGAGCCGGTGCCATAGCGAGTGGGATGGTGCCGGGCCGAGCAGCGGGCCTCGTAGGACCGGACAAAAGAACCACGAGGGCGGGCGGCGCGGAAGCTGACATAGGCCACCGTCTTCGACGCCCGCCGGGTCTTCAGGCCGGTCGGGGCGTTCGGGGTGATCGAGCCGCGCCTGATGCGCACGGTCCGGTGCGAGAACGTGATCCCGCTGATCGCGATCTCGGTCGACGTGGCTCCCGGGGTCACCGTGACGGTTCCGGTCCCCGCGCCGGCCGAGATGCCGGCGGGCGTGAGGGTCGAGGGATCGTTGATGCCCATGTCCACGAGGACCGCGTTGGGCAGGACGGCCGACCAGGATCCATCGAAAACGACGCCGTTCAGCTCGTGGGAGTTGCCCAGCTGCTCGGTGATCGACAGGGGGTTCCCGGAGATCTGCGGTGGTATCTCGGTCAGCTCGACATTCGTCCACTGATCGAGGCCGTTGAAGTCGTTCCACTGAGCCGAGTCCGGCCACTGCTGCCAGTCGCCGATCTCACCCGAGAAGAGCACGACCGTGTTGGTCTCGTTGAAGGGGCACGTCCACGCGGTCGCGTTGCAGTCAGCGTTGACCCCCTGCTCCACCGCGGTGCCGGAGACGGTGACATCCCAGATACCGGCCCGCCCGTTGAACGTCTTGCTCACGCTCACGCCGGCGGCGTACTCGTCGAGGACCCGCGGCGAATGCCGGCCCACGTCGATGGTGATGCTGAACGGGACGCCCGCGTCCCCCGGAGCCAGCGTCCCGTAGGTGCCATGAATCTGCGCGTCGACGATGCTCCACTGGGTCAGGAACTCACCGTCGGACTGCTTCGACCCGGCAGCGGAGACCGCGTAGGTCGGATCGCTCTGGGTGATGGCAACCCCGTTGCGCGAGGCGGCCACCACGCACGGCGGCGCCTGGTTGCTGCACCACTCGGAGGGATCGATGCCCGGCCGGGCGGGCGACACCTGGGCCGATGCGCCGGTGAGCGGAAAGGCGAAGCCGGTCAGCGTCACGAGGGTGGCAGCCAGCACGGCGGCACTCTTCTTCATTGCGCAAGCATGCCTTAGATATCAGGACTTAGCTAGCCATCAGACCCACAGGTCAGCCGCGTGTTTCCGGCCGCGGCGACCACGTCAGCTAAGCTCGCGAACCGTGACAGCTAACCCCGCCACCGCCGACCCGGCAACCATCGCGCAAGACGATCCGGCCGGCGCCGCGGCCGCCCTGGCCACCCGGATCGATGCGGCGACGCAGCGGCTCCTGCAGACCGCCGCGGGCATCACCGATGAGCAGGCCCGCGTGGCCTCGCTGCTGCCCGGCTGGAGCCGCGGCCACGTCCTGACGCATCTCGCGCGGAACGCCGACAGCCTGCGGAACCTCCTCATCTGGGCCCGCACCGGCGTCATGACGCCGCAGTACCCGAGCCTGACGGCGCGCGAGGAGGAAATCACCTCCGGAGCCGACCGCCCGGCCGCGCAGTTGCGCGCCGACCTCGAGCAGTCGGCCGCTGAGTTCGCGGCCGAGATCGAAACGGTGCCGGAGAGCCACTGGAGCGCGGAGGTCGCCGGGATGAGCGGCCCTGGCCATCCGGCCTGGTACACGCTCTGGCGCCGGCTGTCGGAAGTGGAGATCCACCACGTCGACCTGGACGCGGGGTACGGCCCGGCCGACTGGCCGGAGGAGTTCGTCACGCAGAGCCTGCGCCGGGCAGCCGAGCGGTTCGCCGGGCCCGGCTGCCCGGCGGCGCTGCTGCACGGCACGGACCCGGCGGCCGAGTACCGCATCGGCCCGGCCGCGGCCGAGCCAGCCCAGGAGATCAGCGGACCGGCCCGGGCCGTACTGGCCTGGATGATCGGGCGCAGCGCGGGCGGTGACCTGACCGTCCGGCCGGCCGGCGAGCTGCCGGCCCTGCCGGCATGGTAGGTATCAGAGCATGACCTACACCGGAAACGTCAGCGCCGGGGGCCCGGCGGACACCAGGGAACTGCCCGGCCTCACGATCACCAAGGTGTCCGTCGGGCCGATGGACAACAACGCCTATCTGCTGCGCTGCACCGAGACCGGCGAGCTCGCGCTGATCGACGCCGCGAACGACGCCGACACCCTGCTCGGGCTCGTCGCGGACGTGCCGCTGGCCACGATCATCACGACCCACCAGCACTGGGATCATCACGCCGCGCTGGCGCAGGTGCAGCAGGCCACCGGGGCCGCAACCGCCGCGCATCCCGAGGACGCGCCCGGCCTGCCGATCCCGGTTACCCAGCCGGTGCAGCACGGCGACACGATTGCCGTCGGCAACGCCCGGCTGTCGGTCATCCACCTGCGCGGCCACACGCCCGGCAGCATCGCCCTCGTCTACGACGGCGACGGTGAGCTCGCCGATCAGCCGCACCTGTTCACGGGCGACTCGCTGTTCCCCGGCGGTCCGGGCAACACCGAGCACGACGCCAGCCGGTTCAACAGCCTGATCACCGATCTCGAGGACCGGGTCTTCGCCGAGCTACCCGACGGGACGTGGGTCTACCCCGGCCACGGCAAGGACACGACCCTCGGCGCCGAGCGGCCGCACGTGCCGGAGTGGCGCGCCCGCGGCTGGTAATGCTGTGCTGGCCCGGGGGGCGACCCCCTAGAACCCCCGCTAAATGCACGAGTAGCAGGCGTCGATCAGCGCGCGGTTGCGCGGGTTGCGCCAGCGCGGGCCCATCTGGTTTGTCACGTAGCCGAAGGCCAGGCCGGCGCCGGGGTCGCAGAAGCCGACGGATCCCCCGGCGCCGAAGTGCCCGAAGCATCCCGGCGTCGGGCCGAACTCGCGCTCGGGATGCGTGAGCTGGAACCCGAGCCCGAACCGTGACGGGCGCTGCAGCACGAGGTCGTCGCCGTAGACCTGTTCCTCGGTTGCGGCCGCGAGCGCGCCGCGGTCGACGACCTCGCCCGCCGCGAGCGCCGCGTACAGCCCGGCGATCCCGGCCGCGGTCGCGTGCGCGTTCGCCGACGGGACCTCCGCCGACCGCCACGCGGCTGTGTTGACCACGCCGATACCGGAGAAATCGCGCGGGTTGAAGTAGGCGTTCACAGCCATCGGATTGGCGGGAACGGCGCTCCCGCTCCCCCGGTCGCCAGCAGCGTTCGCGGTCGCCTCGGGCACGGGGACCGGCCAGCTGAACTCGGCCACGCGGCCGTGATCCGCGGCGGCCAGCCCGATGTGGACATCGGCCGACAGTGGCCCGGCGACCTCGCGGCGCAGGTACTGGCCGACGCTCATGCCCGTGATGCGCCGGAGCAGCTCGCCGCCGAGGAAGCCGAACGTGTTCACGTGGTAGCCGTGCCCGCTTCCCGGCTCCCACCAGGGTTCCTCAGCCGCGAGGACATCGGTCATGAACTGCCAGTCCAGCATCGAGCCGGCCGGCAGCGGCGCGTGCACGGCCGGCAGGCCGGCCTGGTGGCTCAGCAGCTGGCGGACCGTGATGCCGGCCTTGCCCGCCGCGCCGAACTCCGGCCAGTACCTGGTCACCGGCGCGTCAGCGGCCAGCAGGCCCTGGCCCGCGAGCCGCGCGAGACACACGGCCAGCACGCCCTTGCCGACCGAGAACACGTTGACCAGCGTGTCCGGCGCCCACGGCTCCGGCCGCTCCGGGTCGCGCCGCCCGCCGTGCAGGCTGGCCACCAGGGCGCCATCAACGATCACGGCGACACCGGCCCCGGCCTCGCCGCGTTCCGTGAAATTGGCGCTGAACTCGTCGGCTACGGCCCGGAACCGCGGATCGCAGTGGCCGCCAACTGCCATCGCATCCACGTGCGGCCCGCCCTTCGTCTACGCCGGTAGTCTGCCCGAATGACACCGGTACACGACGTAGCGATCGTAGGCGCCGGCCTGCTCGGTCTTGCGGCGGCCCGGTCGGCGGCCGCGCGCGGCCTCGACTTCGTCGTCCTCGAGCAGGCGGCGATCGGTCATTCGGGCTCCGGGTCGAAAGGCAGCTGCAGGATCTTCCGGCTGGGCTATCCGGAGCCCGGCTACGTGCAGGCGGCCAGGCAGGCGGCCGGCCTCTGGCACGAGCTCGAGGAGCAGACCAGCCGGCCGATCCTGCTGCCGGCGCCGCACCTGACGTTCGGCCCCGAGCTGTCCGCCGTCCACGAGGCGATGACGCAGGCGGGCGCGCCGTGCGAGGCACTGAGCGCCGGCGAGGCGGCCGAGCGCTTCCCGCAGATCCGGACGGGCGGTCCGGCGCTGCTGGAGACGGAGTCAGGCGTGCTGGCGGCCGACGTCGCGCTCGCCGCGCTCGGTGCCGCGGCCGGCCTGCTCGACCCGGCGGATCCTGCCAGCCGGGCCGGCCCGCAGGGCGCGCTCCTGCGCACAGGCGTGCGGGTGACCGGCGTTGCCGACGACGGCAGGCAGGTCACGCTGCAGACGACGGCCGGGGCGGTGATCGCGCGGACGGCGATCCTGACCGCCGGGCCGGGAACCGCCGGCCTGCTCGCGGGCAACCTGGCGGTGCCGACGACGCCGACGCTGGAACAGGTCGTCTACCTTGAGCCGGCCGGGGAACCAGACCCGGCGCCGATCTTCATCAGGCACGGCGAGCCGTCACCGTACGGCCTGCCGGTACCAGGGTCGGACCGCTACAAGATCGGCCTCCACCACAGCGGACCGGTCGCCGACGCGAACGCGGACGACCAGTCACCCGACCCGGCACTGGTCGCGCAGCTGGCGGAGATCGCCGCGCAGTACCTGCCCGGCTACCGGGCCGAGCCGGCCGCGACCGAGCGCTGCGTGTACGACAACACCCCGACCGAGGACCCGATCATCGACCGGATCGGGAACGTCATCATCGGATGCGGCACGTCCGGGCACGGGTTCAAGTTCGGCCCGCTGTTCGGCGAGTGGCTGACCGCGCTCGCGGCGGACGGCGACCTGCCTGCCGGCGGCGCGATCCGCGAGCGGCTGCGGCTTGGCTAGCTCGCCACCGGGAACGTCAGGATCACGATGACGCGCCCCGCGGCCGCCTGAAGCACGCGCACACCGGCCCGGTACGGCGCCTTCTGCCGTCGCGCCAGCCGCTCCAGCCCGGCCGTCTCGGTGACCCTCTTCTTGCCCGTGCCGAACGAGCCCTCGATGCTGACCGCGCGCAGCGTCGCCGGCCAGCTGGCGCCGGGACCGGCATCCCCGAAGGCGGTCACGTACACCGGGTACTGGGTGATGAGCCGGCGGAGCAGCACGAGCAGGCGCGGGTCAACGCGGCCGCTGATGATCTCGGCCTGCGAGTTGCCGTACAGGTGCAGCCGGGGGCTGCCGGTCAGCGAGCGCCCGGCCCGGCCGCTGGCCGATACCTCGTGCCGCAGCGCGGACTGGTACGCGGCCGCGCTGCGGGTGCCGCCGACGCGGACCTGAACCAGCTGCGCGCCGCTGCCGAAGCTGGCAGCCACCGCCGGGGTGCGCGCGCCGATCTGGCTGCCGAGCGCGCCGCGCAGCAGCGGCGTCGACACGACGATCAGCGCGCCCGGCGGCAGGGTCGCGCCGGCCGACAGCGCGAGTTGCTGCGCCGTAGTGAAGCCCGCGCCGGCCAGGTCCCCGCACATCTCCGTGTCGCATTCGACCGCGGCGGCCGGGCTGACCTGAGCGGTAATCCACGATGCGGCCGCCTGCTCGTTGGCGGTGAGCTCAGCTCGGGCCGGATCCGGCTTCGCCGCCGTCACGTGCCGCGGCGGCGGGCTCGTCGCGCCGCGCGTGCGCAGGCCGGCCGCGGCGCCAGCCGCGATCCCGCCCACGACGACCAGGACCGCGACGCTCAGCGCCGTCCACCGCAGCGGCCCGACGCTCGAGCCGTCGGCTACGCGCAGGATCCGGCGCCGCACCCACAGCCGTGCCGTGGTGCCGACCACTCGGACCAGTGACGGCTCGACCGGCGTCTTCCGGTGGCCGAGGTGGCTCTTGGCGGCCCCGTCAGGCCTGACCGGAGCCTCCAGCCCCGGTCCAGACTGCGGCGCGGTGTCACCGGACACTTGCACTCCAAGCCATGCAGCAGTTCAGGCCAACACGGCCTAATCGGGATAGTTCAGCACACCAGCTCAGGCTGGTTCAGCCAGATTCCGGTGATTCTAGCTAAGAATGCGGCGCTCCGGCGTCAGGCTGCGGATCCTCGGGCGGCAAGGCCGCGGTAAAGGCTCACGGCCTGACTGACCGCGTCCGCCTCCGTCGGGAACGACGCCGCTCTGGCCCTCGCGGCGAGACCGAGCCTGGCCGCCATCGGCGCGTCGGAGAGCAGGGCGAGCACGGCGTCAGCCAGGGCCCGGTCGTCCTCCGCCGCGACCAGGACCGCGGCGCCGGCTCCGGTCAGGCCGGGCGTGCCGCCGGATTCAGTGGCGACGATCGCGCGGCCCGCACGCATGGCCTCCTGCAGGATCAGCGCTCGCGCCTCCCAGCGGCTGGGCAGGACGAATACGTCAGCGAGCGCCAGCAGCGCCGGCACGTCGTGACGCTCCCCGAGGAGCAGTACGTCGGCGCCGAGCCGGCGCGCCTGGTCGGCAAGCGGCCCGGCCAGCGGACCGCTTCCGGCGATCACGGTTCGCGGCGCCAGGGGGTGATCGCGCCAGCGGCCGGCCGCTGCGATCAGCACGTCGAAGCCCTTCTGCGGGGCGAGCCGGCCGACGGCGAGGACCACGGGCCGGCCGGCGGCGTCAATGTCGCCGGCGGCCTTGGCGACTTCGGTCGCCGTCGGCGGGGGCGCGGGCGCCGCGGGCACATCGAACGTGCGCGCGCTGGCCGCGCCCAGCGCGCGCATCCGGGCCGCGAGATCCTCCGACGCGCACAGCACAAGGTCACTGCGCCGCGCGCACATCCGCTCGAGGATGCCGTAGATGGCTCCGGCGACGCGGCCGGCCGGGGCGGCGTTGTGCACGGTGACGACGAGCGCGGGCCGCCGCGCGGCGCCCGGCCCGCGCGTCGCCAGCACGGCGAACGCCCCGGCCCGCACCCCGTGCGCATGCAGCACGTCGGCCGCCGTCGTGCGCAGTAGCCGGCGCAGTCCGGCGATCGCGGCGGCGTCGCTCGCGGGATGCGGCCGGTCGCCGATCGAGACCGGCGTGAAGCTGATGCCGGCGGCGGCGAACATGCCGCGGCTCTCCTCGGGCCCGAACACGGCCACGGCCAGGCCCGCGTCGCGGCAGCCACGAGCCAGCGCGGCGACGTGTCGCGCGGTCCCCCCGGTCGCCGAGCCCAGCAGAAGCGCCAGTCGCAGTGCTGGCCCGGGGGGACGACCCCCCGAGTCCCCCCGCCGGCCTGACGGCCGAGATGGCGGCCCGGCACTCATCGCGGTATGGCGCGCCTGGCCCTGGCCATCGCGTCGCGCAGGTCGCCGCTGTCGAGCAGGTAAGCGACGAGGCCGAACGCGCCCAGCGCGCAGGCGGCGGCGAGCACCGCGATCAGGCCTTCCTGCACCGATCCCGCCGCGGGCAGCAGCGCCACCAGGCCCGCCCCGGCCCCGGCGCCGGCTGCGGCGGCGGCCAGGCCGGACAGCCCGGTCCTCAGAGTCCCGGTCAGCGCCGGGCGGCCGCGCGCGCGCCAGACGGCGGCGGCGAGGGCAAGCCCGGACACCGACAGGCCGATGGCATTCCCGAGCGCGAGCACCGGGACGACCCAGGATGCCGGCGCCAGCGTCACCAGCACGACATCCGCGAGGATCACCAGCAGCCACCCGCCGACGACGCAGAACGCGGCGACGCTGGTCTGGCCCTGCGCGAGCAGCACCCGGGACAGGCAGGCGACCAGCCCGTAGCCCGCCAGGCCAAGCGCGAACAGCGCGAAGCCGCCCGCCAGCTGCGGCACCTGCGACGGATAGCTGGCCAGGAAATGGGCGGCCGGCACGGAGATAGCGACCAGCACGGCGGTGCCGAGGAACGACAGCAGCAGCACCGCGCGCGTGGACGCGGCGGCGGTCTCGTCGAACTCGCGCCCCTCCCGCACGGTCAGCGTGGGGAACGCGCTCACTGCGATAGAGATCGCCAGCACCGCGTAGGCCGCCTCGAAGACCTGCCAGCCGTAGCCGTACAGGACCAGCGCCCCCTTGGAGCCGTGCCCGTTCGCCAGCAGGAGCACGGCTAGGGTCGCGGCATCCTGCGTGATCAGCGCGGCGGTGCCGTACGCCGCCAGGGCGCCGATCCGCGAGCCGATGCCGGCCGGGAACTTGAGCGTCGGCCGCAGCCTGATCCTCAGCCGCCACGCGGGGACAAGCGCGGTCGCCACCAGCGCAGCCACGCCGAGCGTCGTTCCGACCGAGAGAATCAGCTCCGCCGACAACGGCAGCCGGCCGAGGTGGCTGACGTCGCTGCCGCCGAACGGAACGAAGATCAGATAGGCGCTGATCACGACCAGGCTGGAGATGACCGGGGCGAGTGCGGGCGCGGCGAACCGGCGGTGCGCTTGCAGGATGCCGTACATCACGACCGCGAGCCCGTAGAGCAGGATCTGCGGCGCGAACACGGCGACCATGTGACCGGTGATGCCGACCAGCGCGTGCTGCTGGCCGAGGCAGCCGCCCCGAACGTTGTGCGGGTTGAGCAGGCTCGCAATCGGCCCCGAGGCCGCGGCGATGGCCACGCTGATCGGCACCAGGATCACGACGGTCCAGGTGAGCAGCGCCGAGGAGGTCTGGCTAACCTCGGCGGCGGCCTGCGGGTCGTGCTCGGCCTGGTGCGCGGGCCGGGCCAGCACCGGCACCATGATGCTGGTCAGCGCGCCGCCGAGAACGATGTCGTAGATGATGTTCGGCACCAGGTTGGCCGTCGTGTACGCGGTGCCGAGGCACGTCGCGCCCACGGTCTTGGCGAACACGAGCGTCCTGACCAGCCCGAGCAGCCGCGCCGCCACCGTCAGCGCGCCGATCATCGCGGCGGCCCGGCCGATTCCGGCCGCCGGTCCCGGCCGGCGGGCACCTGGTTCCTGGCCGTCCCTGGTGACCGGGACGGCTCGGCCGGTCACCTCGGCCCGACGGCGTGGCCGGCGCCGGATTGCCGGGTACGTGCGGCCTCGGGACGGGCGGACAAGGGCGTGCTGCCATCGGCCGTATCGGCAGGCGTGGTGGCGGAAGCCGCCGCGGGCGGCGCGGGAGCCGGCCTGCGGCCGAGCATGTCGAGCCAGCGCAGCGGGCCGGTGCGCTCGATGACCCGGGTGAAACTGACGACCTCGCTGGCCGCGGTCAGCCCGGCGATCCCGGCGAGAGCGGCGATCCTGGCCGCCCGCGGCAGCCCGGTCGCGGCGAGGCCCAGCATCGCCCCGAGCGCGTTCGCGCCTGCGTCGCCGAGCATCGCCCGTTCGCCCAGGTCCTCGGGCAGCAGTGCGACGGCGGCGGCGACCGGCGCGACCGCGGCCTGCCTGCTTCGGCCGGGAGCCGCGGCCAGCAGGGCGCCCGCGCCGATCGACACCTTGATGGCGCGGCCGGGCCGCAGGTCGAACAGGTTGGCCAGGTTCGCGCCGCCCGCGATCAGGCCGGCGTTGATGACAGCATCCGCGACTGTGCCGAGTCGGGGGGACGATCCCGCGGATCCCCCCGCTGGGCCGGCCGGGCCGGCCGCGAGCGCCGCCGCCAGGCCGGTCGCGCCGATCCCGGCGAGCTTGACCGCGCCGGTCGTGAGCTCGCCTCGCGCCAGGGCGCCGAGATGGCCGCGGAAGCCCTTGCTCGGGCCGCTCGCGGCCAGGTCGTCGTAGCCGCCGAACGCAGCGGCGCCGACTCCGGCGATGATCATCGCGAGCCGCTCCCGACGGCCCGGCCCGGCCGCCAGGGCGCCGCCGACGACACCGCCGAGCGCTACCGCCGGGCCCTCCAGGAGCGTGACCGGCTCGCCGCGGTGGTTGGTGCGTGTCCAGGTAGCACTGCCGCCGGGCGGCCGGGCGGCGAGCAGCCGGTACGCCAGCCGCGCCGAGACGGCGGCCGCGGCCGCTGCTCGGGCCCCGCCGGTCACTTGTGCTTCCTTCGCGACCCGGTCGTACCGCTGGTCTGCGTGGTACTCGGGGTCGGTGCCGGGCTCGGGGCCGTACCCGGCTCGACGCCGTACGACGTGGGCGCCTGACCGTCAAGCACGTTCTTCATCGTCTGCACGACCATGATCTGGCCGCTCTCGGTGTCTGCGTTGTCCACCGTCGACACCGGGCCCGAGCTGCCTTCCAGGCTGATCGGGCTGCCGGGCTGAATCCCGCTGAGGCTGCCCGCCATGACCGTGGCCAGGCTGTTGAGCTTCAGCTGCGCTGCGAGCGCCACTAGCGCCTGGCTGGTTGGCTGCGGAGCTGTCCCGCCCGGGGTCAGCACGACGGCCATCGTGGCGGGGTCGAGCGCGGCGGTGCCGGTCGACGGCAGGTTCTGAACCGCCAGATAGCCGTTCTGGGCAAAGCCGGAAAGCACGGACTGGACACCGGAGCCGGTCAGGTTGATGCCGTTCTTGTTGGCGATACTGGCGGCGATCACGGCGGAGGCTGCTTCCTGGCCCGCGACCGACGGATAGGCCGGGCTCGCCGGCAGGGTCACGCCCGCCTGCGGCGCGAGCTGCTGCGCCAGCTGGGTCAGGCTGCTCTCGGTCTGCCCGCCGTCATCGAAGAACGTTGGCTGGAGCACGACGGTCCCGGTCACGGTGGCGCCAGCCTCCTGCAGGGCGGCAATGAGGCCGGTCGTCATCTGGCCGTCAGTGTTGGGTGCCTCCACGAGCACGACCTTCTGCCCAGTCAGCAGCCCGTTAAGCAGCCGGCGCGCGGCGGCCTGGGCGAATGCCTGGTCCGCGCTCAACTGCTGCTTCTGCGACGCGTTCTTGGTCGTCAGCGAGTCGTTGGCCTTCGTGAGCGCCTTCTGAGCGTTGCTGAGGATGGTCTCGTTGACCCCGCTCAGGTAGGTGGATCCCACGAGCAGGCCGACCGCCAGCGCCAGGAAGACCGCGATGATGGAGACCAGGTGATACCTGAAGTCGATCACTAGAGCAATCCAGTCAGCCAGTACCACACGTTGCGCACCGCCACGCTGAGGTATCCCAGGTAGAGCCTGCCCACTGGCGTCCAGGCAAGCGCGATGACGGGCACGAGGGCAGCGACGGCCAGGAGGATCAGGGACCGGCCGGCGATCCGGCTCTGATAGAGCCTGCTCACGCCCTTGGCGTCGACGATCTTGTCACCGACCCTGATCCTGGTCAGCACCGCGCTGGCCATCCCTGAACGGCCCTTGTCCAGGAACTCGGCCAGCCCGAACCGCATGCCGACGGTCACGATCAGGCCCGCTCCGGCCTCGTCGGCAAGCAGCACGGCGAGATCCTCGCTGGTGCCGTCGGCGGGGCAGGTGACCGAGGCCAGGCCGAGGTCCTGCACCCTGGGCAGGCCCGGCGCGAAGCCGTTGCGATAGGCGTGGACGACGATCTCGGCGCCGGACTTGAGTGCCTTATCCGACACCGAGTCCATGTCACCGACGATCATGTCCGGCCAGTAGCCGGCCTCGATGAGGGCGTTCGCGCCGCCGTCCACCCCGATGATCACCGGCTTGAACTCGCGGATATAGGGCCGCAGGGCCTGCAGGTCCTCGTGGTAGTGGTAGCCCCGCGCGACCACAAGGGCGTGCTTGCCCGCCAGGCTCGTGCGCAGGGCCGGCGCCCTGATTCCCTCGACCAGCAGCTCGGAGTCCCGGCTGATGTACTCGAACGTGTTCGTGACGAAGGCCTTGAGCTGCTCGGACAGGCCCTCCCTGGCAACGGCCATGTCGTCGGCCACGGACTGCTGCGTCTGCACGGTGCCCTTGGCCACGATCGACTCGCCCAGGAACAGGGTCGCTCCGTCGAGCCGGACCTGCTGGCCCTCTTTGACCTGCTCGAACACGTCGGGACCGACGTCGTCCACGAGCGGGATGCCGGCCTCGACCAGCAACTCGGGCCCGAGATTGGGATAGTGCCCGCTGATGCTCTGCGCCGCATTCACGACCGCCGACACCTGGCACCTGATCAGCGCGTCCGCACTGACCCGGTCCAGGTCGACGTGGTCGATGATCGCGATATCACCTGGCTTCAGCCGCTTGATCAGGTTCTTGGTACGGTGATCCAGGCGAGCGGAGGCCGTCACCCCGGCCAGGTCCCGTGACCTGGCGCGGCGCGTCGTGCTGAACGCTCGTCCCGGCGCTTTCATTGAACTGCCATTTTGCCAGATCTGCGGCATCACAGCTGACGCCGCCAGCTTGCGGTAGCGCCGGTCCGCTGTCACTCCGGCACCGCTGGTGACCAGGCCTGCGCTTCAGACCGTGATCACGTGAAGTTTGTCACGCAATTATGAAGCCGCGCCGGACCGCTCGGCGGCGGCAGCCGCCAGCAGCTCCCCAGCGTGCGCCCGGCCGAACTCCGAGTCCTCAAGGCCCGCGAGCATCCGGGACAGCTCGCGGACCCGCCCCTCGTCGTCCAGCCTGGTAATCCCGCTGCGAACCACCGTGCCGTCGCTGGCCTTCTCGACCACCAGGTGGGTATCGGCGAAGGCCGCTACCTGCGGCAGGTGCGTGACCACGATCACCTGGGCCAGCCGGGCCAGCCGGGCCAGGCGCCGCCCGATCTCGACCGCGGCCTTACCTCCGACTCCGGCATCGACCTCGTCGAAGACGAACGTCGGCACCGGGTCCGCGCCGGCGAAGACGACCTCGATGGCAAGCATGATGCGCGACAGCTCGCCGCCGGAGGCACCCTTGTGCAACGGCAGCGGGGTCGCGCCCGGATGCGCGGCCAGCCTGATCTCCACCTCATCGGCCCCGTGCGGGCCGAAGCCCTGAGCCGGGGTCACCGCGACCGTGACCCGGGCGTGAGGCATCGCCAGCGCGGTCAGCTCCGCGGACACCTCGTCGCCGAACCTGCCGGCGGTCTGGGTCCTGGCCGCGGTCAGCCGGCCCGCGATCTCGGACACGTTCGCCGCGAGCTCGGCTTCCTGCTCGGCCAGGCCGCTGATCCGGTCCTCGTCGCCGTCCAGCTCGGCCAGCCGGGCGCTCGCTGTCTTCGCCCAGGCCAGGACGCCGCCTAGGTCGCCAGCGCCGCCGTCAGCAGGCGGGCCGCCGTAGGCGCGGATCAGCCGGGTCAGCTCGGCGCGACGCTCCTGGACCATGGCGAGGCGCCCCGGGTCAGCCTCAATGGACTGGGCGTACGAGGCCAGCTCGGTCGCGACGTCGGAAAGCAGATAGGCGGCTTCCCCGACGCGACCCGCGAGCGCGGCCAGCTGCGGGTCGTGCTGCGCGGCCGACTCAAGCGCGGTGCGGGCCGCCGCGAGCAGCGTGATCGCATCCGAGCTGTCGTAGGTACCGCTCGACGGGTCACCCAGGAGCGCCTCATGCGCCGTCGTCGCCGCCGAGTGAAGCGCATCAGCGTTGGCGAGCCGCTCCTCCTCCGCCATCAGCTCGATGTCCTCGCCGTCGACCGGCTCGACCCGCTCCACCTCCTCCAGTCCCCGCCGGAGGTCTTCGGCCTCCCGCGTGCGCTGGCTGGCCAGCGTGGTCAGCTCCGCAAGCTCGGTGCGGATCTGCTGATGCCGCTGGTAGACGCGCTGGTAGGAGGCGAGCAGCTCGGCGAACTCGGCGCCGGCGAACCGGTCGAGGGCCTGGCGCTGCCGGCCGGGCTTGAGCAGCTGCTGCTGATCGGCCTGACCATGCACGGCCACGAGGTCGTCGGCCAGATAGGTGAGCAGCGACACCGGCACCGAGCGACCGCCGCACGTGGCGCGCGACCGGCCCTCGGCGCTGACTGACCGGCTCAGGATGAGCGTTGACCCGTCGTCGTCCAGGTCGCCGCCGGACTCATTGACCTGCCGGGCGACCGGGCCGTCCGGCTCGACCTGCAGCCGCCCTTCCACCAGCGCCCGCTCGGCGCCCGGCCGGACCCGGGACGGATCGGCCTTCCCGCCGAACAGCAGGCCGAGCCCCGATACGACCATCGTCTTGCCGGCACCGGTCTCGCCCGTCACGACGTTGAAGCCACCGGATAGCTCGAGCACAGCCTCGTCGATGACCCCGAGACCAGTGATCCGCACTTCCTCAAGCATGGCCGCCCGGCTCCTTGCCCTCACGTTCCGCCGTCTGCATGGTCAGCCCGGTCGTATCCGCCCTGCCCGCGCCAGCCTGCCACCGGCAGTCCGAACTTAGCCACCAGCCGGTCCGTGAACGGCGCGCCGATCCTGACCTCTGGGCCGGCCCGTACCGGCAGCCGGGCCAGCAGGACAGGACGCCAGCCGCGCTGGACCTCGACTCGCGAGCCGGGCGGAAGTTCGACCTTACGTCGCCCATCGCACCACAGAACCGCCCCGGCCGTCTCAGATTGACCGCCCGACTTGCCGATAACCTCTGCCGCGAGCACGGATCTCGGCGACACCACCATCGGCCCGGCGAAGAGCGCGTGGGCGCTGATCGGGACGAGCAGCAAGGCCTCGACCTCCGGCCACACGACCGGGCCGCCGGCCGAGAACGCGTACGCGGTCGACCCGGTCGGCGTCGCGAACACGACGCCGTCGCAGCCCCATCGGGACAGTGGCCGGCCGTCCACCTCCGTGACGAGGTCGACCACCCGCTCCCTGGCCGCCTTCTCGACCGTGGCCTCATTCAGAGCCCAGGTGGCGGCCAGCTGGTGCCCGTTCAGCCGCGCGGTGACGTCGATCGTCATGCGCTCCTCGACCTCGTACTTGCCGGCCAGCAGCAGGTCTACTGCGGCCGGAAGATCCTCGGGCTCGGCCTCGGCCAGGAAGCCGACGTGACCGAGATTGACGCCGAGCAGTGGCACGCCTGCCGGGCGGGCGAGCTCGGCGGCTCGCAGCAGTGTCCCGTCGCCGCCGACGACGAGCACGATCTCCGCACCTTCCGCGGCCGCGGCGGATACCGGGACGACCGCGGAGGGATCGCAGCTGAGCTCGGCCGCCTCCGGCTCCAGCACCCGGACGGCGATGCCGGCCGAGGCGAGCCGGCTGGCCACCAGTCTGGATACCCGCAGCGCGGCCGACCGGCCGGTGTGCACGACCAGGAGAATCGTCCGGCTGGCGGTCCCGGTCATTGCGGGCCCTCCGCTACGGCCTGACGCAGAGCCGCCTGGTCAAGCGGCGGCGCGCCGCGGCGCAGCCACAGGAAGAACTCGACGTTGCCGGACGGGCCGGGAAGCGGGCTGGCCGTCACGCCGCGCACGCCCAGGCCGGCGTCGCCCGCGGCAGCAGCCACGGCGCGGACGGCCTCGACGCGCAGCTCCGGGTCTCTGACCACGCCGTCGCCCACCCTGTTCTTGCCCACCTCGAATTGCGGTTTGACCATAAGCACGAAGTCCGCCTCCGGTGCGGCGCAGCCGATCAGGGCCGGCAGCACCAGCGTGAGAGAGATAAAGGAGAGATCAGCGACGACCAGGTCCGGCGGCGGGGCCACCTGCTCGGGCTTCAGGTGCCGCACGTTGACCCGGTCCAGCACGGTTACACGCGGATCCGTCTGCAGGGACCAGGCGAGCTGACCGTAACCGACGTCGACCGCCACAACATGCGCGGCGCCCGATCGCAGCAGCACATCGGTGAACCCGCCGGTCGACGCGCCGGCATCCAGGCAGCGTCGGCCAGTCACAGCCAGATCGGGAAAGGCCGCGAGAGCCCCGGCGAGCTTACGGCCGCCGCGGGAGGCGAACTCCGGCTCGTCGCTCACGGTCTCGATGATGATCGCCGCGCCTACTCCGACCTGCGACGCCGGCTTTGCCGCCGCCTGGCCGTCGACCATCACCCGCCCGGCCGCGATCAGCTCAGCCGCCTGCTCGCGAGACCTGGCCAGGCCTCGGCGGACCAGCTCTGCATCAAGCCGCAGCCTCCTGCTCATCGGGTCTGAGGCCGGCCCTAGTTCCTGGACGGGCCAGCCGGGCCGTCCGGGCCGGAGTCAAGCTCGCCCAGCACCTCGGTGAGCTGCGCGTGGACCTGCTCGAACAACTCGGGATGCTGGCTAACAGGCAGCCCTGGCAGCCGGTCAAGTAGCTTCAGCGCAGCATCGACCCGCGGCTCCCCGGTGCCCGGAGCGCTGCTCGGCACGGCCTCGGATCTGGCCGCCTCCGGCCCGGCCGCCTGCGAGCCTGCCGCCTCCGGCGGGTCGGCCTCGACGGGCGCAGGATCGGCTGCGCTGCCTGCGTCGGCTCCCGGCCACTCGGCCGGGCCCGGCTCGGTCCCGTGCTCCATCCGCGCCACCACTTTCCAGTTCGCCCCTCGCACTGAACGCTACCGCCAGGTGCCGTCAGCCCGTGGCACGGCGGACCGCTTCAATGCGCACCCGGCGCGCGTAGCGAGCCGGGCGGACGGACAGAATGAGATCATGGCGACAGCCGAGGAGTGCCGCGTGGCGCTGGAGAGCCTGACTAGCCGGATCGCGGATCTCGACGCTCAGGACCGGGCCTCCAAGGTTCTCGACCGCACGATGAGCCTGCGCGTCCCGGACCTAGGCGTTACGTTCCTGACCCGGATCGGGCCCGACGGCGCCGAGCCCGTCCGTCAGGCTGAGAACGGCGCCCCGTCGGCACAGGTCCGGTTCACCGCGAACAGCGACGTCGTCGTCGGGGTTGCCGCTGATCCGGGCAGCTTCATGCGCGCATGGCTGTCGGGCAAGCTCAAGGTTCAGGGCAGCGTGCTCGACTTGCTCCACCTGCGCAAGCTGCTCTGAGCTCCTGGGCCGGGCGCGCACGAAGCCCACTGTCGTGCCGGTCATCAACAGCGCTCGGCCGGAACCGGCCTGCGTCCAAGGCCCGTCGGAAATGCTTCGTGCGGTCCGGCGGAGACCGGGAGTGTCGGCCGGCGCGAGACCACGTCTCAGAACGGGAACACGGTGCCGAGGTTGATGTCGAGGCGCCCGCTGGCTGCGTGGTGGATTCGGTGGCAGGCGGGCTGATGAGGACCTTGCCTGCGCGGCCGTAAGTCCAGCGGACATTAGCGTGCGGCAACGCGCCGAGGCACGAGTATGCCCTCAGCACGACCGCCGGGGTTACCGCGTTGGCCTACACCGCCAGTACCGGGGAGCGCGTGCAGTCGCCACAAGCTACGGATCTTGTGGTTCCCGAGATGGGTGAGCCAGTCGACGGCGTCGATCCCGAGTACGGCCGACCCGACGAAGAACCAGCACGACGAGCGGCACCACCGCGGCTGCGCGGGCCACACCTGCTCGATCACGAACACAACCGCGACGAAAGCGAGCACCGCGGGCCTGCGAGCTCGTGGCGGCCAGCGCGGGCCGTCGGCACCCGCGGACGTTATGCCCGTTTGCTGCCCCCGGCTGGCGAGCGCCCGCCGATCTTGACCGCAACGTTTGTGGCTGCAGTACGAACAGTTCGTACTGCAGCCACAAACGTCGGGATGGCGCCGCCGGCACCGCGCGATTGAATCATCACAAACCGGAACTCTCACCCTCGCTCGGTGCGGCCGCCAGGCCCGGGGCACCGCGCGCCCGCCAGATCGCGACTTTTGCCCGTTCTGAGCCCCGAGGCGACGATGCGCAAACGTTGCCCGATTCAGCGCATACAGTGCCGCGCCACCGGACGGGGCAGCGGTGGGCTGCGGGTGGCTCCACGACTGCGCTCAAACCGGGCCCATATGTTGATGAGTGCCCATAACCAGCTATACGGCCCGTCGCGTGGTCACGTTCACGCGCTCGGCCGCCTGCCGCGCCCGGCGCGAGGCTAACTGGATTCTGGCGGCGGCAGGCCCAGCTGGATCCTGATCACCCGGACGGCGTTCTCGACCGGCGCGTTCGCGGCCGTCAGGCGGGGCTCATAGGTGTTGAGCTGAGCCAGGGATGCCGATCTAGCTGCCTCGTCGGTGAGGCGCGCCCTGGATTGGTTCGCCGCCACCAGCCGGCTGGCTGCCGCTTCGGTCGCGGGCGGCAGCGGCAGGTGCATCAGCTCCCGGTCGAAGGAACGCTCCGTCGCCGCTGCGCTGCGCAGGTCCGCCTCGGCCGGGGCCAGGCGGTCATGGTTGGGGCCATTGATGCCGTCGTCGAAGTCATGATCGAGCTGCCGGTTCGCCGGCCTCGCGATCGCGAGGTAGCGCGTCGCATCGAGTCGGCGAGTCGCCACTGATGACGGGCTCGGCGACGGCGCCATCGGTGCCGCGGGCGTCGTTGTGCACGCGACGGCTAGCGCTACGGTGCTCGCCAGAAGAACGGCCACCTGCAGCAGCCGCCCGCCGTCAGTCCCGGTCAACAGCGGACCACAGCATTTCGGGACGTAGCAGGCGGGCGGATGTAGCCCGGTGGCGGCCGGTACCGCGGCGGAAGATAGTAACCGCCAGGGCCAGGGCAAGCGCGGCCCCCATCGCGAGCGCGAACCATTTCATGATCACTAAGGCTGTTCTCCTGCGGGCACGAGTCAGCAATCTGCGTCACCTCTACTACGGCTCCGCCGCCCCCCTCGTTCGATCTGAATAATCAATGACTGTCATGTTTTGTCACGTTTGTTAATGAGATCAGCATCCATACCGATTCAGCTGAACCGCGGACCCCTGACCGAACGTGCTGGCAGGTATGGGAAGCGCACTGACGGAGGCCGGGCCGGGGCCGTGAGCAGCCACGGCCGTTGCGGCGAGGTCCGCCTGGAGCTGGCGGTCTACGTGCTTGGTGCCCTCGATCCCGGCGGCCGAAGCGTCGTCGACCGTCACATCGCGGACTGCGCCGACTGCCGGGA
>Ga0209380_10000480_pt1 | contig 28221 bp, 24 predicted proteins | sample HubBroMetageWFT6_FD_188347 | JGI IMG/M metagenome (GOLD analysis project Ga0209380, IMG submission 188347) | Warmed and freeze-thawed soil microbial communities from the Hubbard Brook experimental Forest, New Hampshire - Hubbard Brook CCASE Soil... | ecosystem: Environmental > Terrestrial >... | reverse complement strand
GCGGCAACCAGCTTCTTCGTCGCCGGAACCTCGATCCCGTGCTTCCGAGCACCGCGCAGAATCGGCCCCGCAATCGCGTCCAGCTCCGGAGTCTTGTGCTGCTCAACGTCTTTCTGCATGGAACTGCGCATGTTTCCCGGCATCTTCATCACGCCCGCAATCACCGCATCCGCATCAACTTTTGCGCCTTCGGCGACGGCAACGGCACATGCCTCGCGCAGACACGCCAATCCCAACGGCCCCCAATTCGGATCTGCGAGGATCTCGCCGGTGGTTTTATCGGAAGCCGTCGTGCTCAGCGCGAACGGAGCCAGAAAAACCAGCTTGCTCCACAGCAGCGTCGGCTCATCGTCGATGAAGCGGCACTCGAAGCCGATCTTCTGCAGCTCATCAACGGTGCTTCCAAGCAAAGCCCTCCCCGCGGACAAAACGTTGAGGCGTGCAAAAGGAGATCGATGAACAATGTGCCCTGGGCTCACGCGCTCGGTTTCCACCGCAATGGTCGCCGGAATCACCCGCCCAGAGCCGTATCTCCCGCGCAGCAGAGCAACATGGTCAATCCCGTTAAGCAGCGGAACGATCGCCTGCACCGCGTCAGGATTCTTGAGAGCGGTAAGCGCCGATTCCAACTGCGTGGCCTTCACCGTAATCCAGAGCACGTCGACCGCAGGCACGTCAGCAGCGACGGCGACATCCACTGTGAAGTTGCCGAAAGCACTTTCCAGTTGAAGCTGTCGGGGATATTGAGCGAGCGCCTCGCGCCTCACCACCAGCGTGACGGAAGCTCCAGCGTGCGCCAGACAAGCGCCAATCAGTCCGCCAACCCCGCCGGCTCCCAGAATCGCATGTCGCATCGGTACGGAAGATATTTCGGGCATTCTCTGTCAGCTCCGCTTGGCCGGTTCAGGCACACACTCGAAAACCTCGGCCTCGCTCAGCGTGTGGTCACTTGCTTTAGCGCGGGAATAAATGCGGTCCACCACGTCGGCTGTTGCCGGAATGCCGCGCCGCTCCAGCCAGAACAACACATTCGACTTTCCGCTCATCGGCCCGACATCGATAATCTGCGCCAGCCCAAACACGTGCGAAGGCACACCCGAGTAAACTGTGTTGGCCAGTTCGATATCGTTCTTCTTAAATGCCTTGATCACAGCCGACGCATGCACCCCGGTCGCCGTGCGGAACGCATCGTCGCCCACCACCGGATAATTCGCCGGAATCGGGACGCCGGTGGCGCGCGAGACCGCCTGGCAATATTGCTTGAGCTTGGTAAGGTCTTGATCATCCCACGGAGCAACCTCCATGAGCTTCAGATTCACCAGCATCTGATCCATCTGCGTGTTGCCCACGCGCTCACCAATCCCGATCGCGCATGCATGAACGCAATTCGCACCCGCCATCAGCGCCGCCATCGAATTGGCAATCGCCAGGCCACGGTCGCTGTGCCCATGCCAATCGATGCGAATCTCTTCGCCGGAGGGTTTTACCACCTCCTCGATCACAAACTTCACCAGCGCGAACGCGCCCATGGGAGTCGCGTGTCCTGCGGTGTCGCAGATGACGATCGCACGGGCTCCACAGTTGATCGCCGTCGCATAGAGCCGCTTCACCGTGTCCGGATCGCAACGGCTCGTATCTTCGGTGACGTACATCGAGTCGAGCCCGAGCGAAACTGCATATTTCACAGCTTTCTCGGTGGTCTGCAAAAGAAAATCGTCGGACCAGCCCTCGGTAAAACGGCGGATAGGGCTCGATCCAATAAAAGTTGCAGTCTCGATGCGCAGGCCGGTTTTCTGCACGATCTCTGCAATCGGGCGAATATCGTTTTCATGCGTGCGCGCTGCGCAGTTGGCGCGAATCTTCATCTTGTGCGCAACGATCTCCCGCGCCAGCGCGGTCACATGCTCCACGGCACGAGCTCCCGCGCCGGGCAATCCGAGATCAAGCGAGTCGATTCCCAGCGCCTCCATCAGATGAAGAATCTCAATTTTTTCGGGAATCGAAGGATCGCGCACCGAGGGCGACTGCAAGCCATCACGCAGGCTCTCATCATTCAGCAGCACCGGACCCGGCGGCTTCAGCCCGGGCGGATGATTCTTGTTCCAGTCGTAGATGAGTTCGGAGGTATGCATGGAAACAGCCGCTAGCTTCTGGCTCCTGGCTTCTCGCGCTCTGTTTGGCTTGTAGCTAGCAGCTAGAAGTTATTTTTTCGGCGGCAAGGTCAGCCCGAAAACCGAAATCATGCCCTGCCCGGCGACGTTCACTTTCGCTTCCGCCGGATTCGGCAAGTACAAGGTCTGGCAATGCTCGCAGCGATAGACCTCGGCATCCGGTCCCCACGCCTTTTCCGCGTCGCCGCAAGCCTGCTCGATCACATCCTCTGAGTAGAACCAGCGCTTCAAATGGCCGCCGCAGAATTTGCCTTTTTCATTTTTCTCGTTGCAGGCGCGCTGCCCGGTCTTCTTGATCTTGACTTTGTGATGAGGAAGCTGCGGAGGAGTTTGCGTACTCGAAGTGGTGATCTCGCCAGTCGCCAAAGCGCTTACCCTCGTTCGCGCGACGCGTGCGCCGCGGGATTCGGCCCTACGAGCGTCATTGTACTCGATGGCTCACATCCAGGCCAAAGCTCGCCGATATCGTATGCTAAAGACTATTCTCGTGAACAGCGATCCAATGCCAGAGTGAGCTCTTATGAAACATGATTGGTTTCGGGCGGAAAAGACATTCCAGATTTGCCTCGCTATTCTTGCGCAGTTGGCGCTTTTGCTCGGTCCCACAAGCGCGCAGACGCCGTCTAACAAGACCACAGCGCAAAATGATGCCCGTACTGGCGTTCAGAGCAGCGTTCAACTGGAATTGGTCCGCACCGAAACCGGATTCTTCGAGGCCTGGAAGACGAAAGATCAAGCCTACTTTCGCGAACACATGCCCGACAATGGAGTTGTCTGGGGCGAGAACGGCACGTTTTCCCGCGACGAGCAATTAGCTGAGCAGCAAGCTTCCGCGAAAACCTGCACTGTGGAAGGCTATGGCTTATCCGATTTCGGAGCGCTTCCTCTGGCCGCCGGCGCTTATCTGCTCACTTACAAAGCCGAACAGTATGCCACCTGCAACGGAGAAAGACTTCAGGTTCACATCAACGGAAGTTCGATTTATGTTTTGAAAGCGGGACGCTGGCAGGCCATCTACCGGGCGCAAGTACCGCTAAAGAATCAGAGCTAGGGAAACTGATGATCACAATTGTTTCGGGCCTGCCCCGGTCGGGCACTTCGCTGATGATGCAAATGTTGGCTGCGGGCGGGATGCCCATCCTCTCTGATGGCGAACGCCAGGCAGATTCTGATAATCCGCGGGGCTATCTGGAGTGGGAGCGCATCAAGCAACTTCCTAAAGACCCGGCCTGCATTGCCGAAGCCGAAGGGAAGGCCGTGAAGGTGATCTCGCGTCTTCTGCTTTCACTTCCCGAAGGGCACGAGTACCGCGTCATCTTCATGCAGAGACCGCTGCCCGAGGTGCTGGCATCACAGGAAGTGATGCTGCGGAATCGCGGAACCGCAAAGCCGGGAACCGACAATTCCGCAATCGCGGCGGCGTTCGAGAAGCATTTGCGCGAAGTCAACGCCTGGCTCGACAGCAAGGCCCACGTGAAAACTTTGCGCGTGCCTTATCACGAGGTGCTGCGCGATGCCGAGAACATCGGCAAGAAGGTAACCCAGTTTTTGAGAATCGATTTGAATGCCGAAGCGATGACCACACAAGTTGACGCGACCCTCTATCGGAACCGCTCCCAGTAGCGCGCGGAAGTCACGGCTCAGAACTCCCGCTTGGGCTGGGCCTGATCCGTACCAACGCGTCCCATGACAATCTCCGCCACGTAGTAGTTTTCCGCCTTTACCGGCTCTCCCGCCAGCCGTCGAAGAATCGCAATCTGGCCGATGTGTGTCAGCGCGTCGGCAATCGGTCCCTGAAACAATTTTTCCAGCGGAGCTTGCACCGGCGCGTTCGACGCCAGGAATTGGTCGAACTTCGTCAGCGCGGCGAAAAAGCGCGCCACTTCCTGCTCCCACCCCAGCGGCTGCGAATTGTTCCATGCCTGTTTGCCCTCGGCCATCGAAAGCCCCCAATCCATCAGGTCCCCGATGTGCGCCAGAATTTGTCCCGGCGTGCGTACTCCCTCGGCGGCACGAAATTCGGCAAACCCCTCCGGCACATTGCGGATCGCCTTGCCTCCGCGATAAGCCAGCGTGGCCAGCGTATGACGGAGCAATTCGCGTTTGGGATCGGAATTCGAAGAATCGTTCATGGATTGCCTTTCAGTTCTCAGTTCTCAGGTCTCAGGTCATAACTGCTTGCGACCGACCACGCCAATCGCTCTTAACGCTCCGCGCAGGCGCGTCCCGAAATCGCGCGCGAACTGCATCTCGAGAAAGCCCTCCATCTGCCGAGAAAAACTCATGCCGTAGCCGTACCACCAGACTTTTTTCATTCCCTGCACCCGGTCCACATCGACGTACTTCAACCGCACCATCTCTTCCAGACCGAAGCGTCCGTGAGTGCGCCCTATGCCGCTCGACTTCACGCCGCCGTGCGGCGCCTCGCTGATGCCGAAACATGAAACCACATCATTCACCATGACGGTGCCTGCCTGAATACGTCTGGCGAGCCGCTCGCCGCGGGCGTTGTCACGCGTCCACACACTCGCCGCCAGGCCAAACTCGGAGTCATTGGCCAGGTGAACGGCTTCCTCGTCGCGATCGAATGGCATGACGGGAAGTACGGGGCCAAAGGTCTCTTCTCGCATGATACGCATTTCATGCGTCACCTCCGCCAGCACCGTCGGCATATAAAAATTCTTCCCCAGTTCTGGAAGCCGGGATCCTCCGGCCAGAACTCGTGCCCCACGCGCGACAGCATCTTCGACATGCTGTTCCACAATTCGCAATTGCCGCTCGTGGATCATCGGACCTACCTCAGTCTCTCGGTCCAGCCCATTTCCCACACGCAGCTTTAGTGTCTTGCCGACGCACGCCTTCAGGAACGCATCGTACAAGCTGCGATGCACGTAGCAGCGCTCGACCGACAGGCAGGTTTGACCCGCATTCACGAAAGCTCCCCAAACCGCAGCGCTCGAAGCCACTTCGACATCGGCATCGTCGAGCACCAGCATGGGATCTTTCCCACCAAGCTCCAACACCACTGGCAACAGCCGTTCCGCCGCAGCGGCTGCGATGCGCTTGCCGGTAGCCACGCTGCCGGTGAACACCAGCTTGTCGATCCTTGCCCGGTCGATCTTTGCTTTGTCGATCTGCGACTGAATCAGCGCCGCACCCGTTGCGCCATCGCCCACCACGACCTGAAGAACATCCCGGGGCACACCCGCCGAATGCAAAAGCGATGCCAGTTCCATGGCCACGAGAGAAGTGAACTCCGACGGCTTCAGCACCACCGCATTCCCCGCCACCAGAGCGGCCAGGGTTTCTGTCGCGGGAATCGAGAACGGATAATTCCACGGCGAGATAATCCCGACTACACCGTAAGGCTCGCGCGCCAGCCATCCGCGCTTGAGTTTTGTGGCAAGATTGCCGTGCGGAACCGGTTCGTCGCGCAGCAGGCGATAGGCGTTGTCGATCAGAAAGCGCGCTGCATCGAGGACAACCAGCACCTCGGTGGTCAGAGCTTCCGCCAGAGGCTTACCTGCCTCGCGTGCGATGGCCTCGGCAATCTCTGATTTCTTCTCATGCAGCCGGTGTTGAAACTCGCGCAGCACGTCGATCCGCTTCCAGACGCCGAGGTCAGCCCATGCGGTCTGCGCGGCACGGGCAATCGCCACCGCTGCGTTAACCTCGCTATCGCTCGCGCATGCCAACTCGCGCAGGACTTCGCCTGTGGCGGGATTTACTGACGAAATCCTGCGCACCGCGATTTGTAGATCAGTAGCCATCCCGGTTCAGTACTCTACATCGACCAGATATAAACCGCCGGCTGGAGCGGTCGCTCCCGCTGCAGACCGGTTGCGTGCCTCCAGAATGCGCGCGACATCATTGATCTGCAGCGTTGCTTTGCCCACAAGAATAAACGTCCCTACGAGATTTCTCACCATGTGGTGCAGAAAACCCGAACCCTTCACCGTGTAGATGAACTCGTCTCCCTGCCGGTCCCAGCTCGAGGAAAAAATGCGCCGCAGATTCGATACGGGAGCGCCTTCGCTCCCTCGCTCCGGATCCACCGCGGCGAATGAGGTGAAATCATGCTCGCCTTCCACCAAGCCGGCCGCTTGCACGATCGCCTGCTCATCTAACGGAAACGGATAGTGCCAGGCATACCTCGCCAGAAACGGAGGACAAATCGCAGCGCGATAAATCCGGTACCGGTAAGTCTTCGCCCGCGCCGACTTGCGCGCATGAAATTCGGCAGCGACCTCTTTCACTTCCAGAACTCGCACAGACGCAGGCAGGATATCGTTCAACGCCTTCACGAAATTCGCCGTGGGGACGGAAGACTCCGTGACAAATGTCACCACTTGAGCCAGAGCATGCACTCCCGCGTCGGTTCTCCCTGAGCCTTGCGGCAATACCTTTTCGCCGGTGACTCGTCCAATGGCTGAGGCGAGTGTGCCCTGCACGGTCGTGGCATCGGGCTGCACCTGCCAGCCTGCAAAATCCGATCCGTCGTAGGAGAGAATCAGTTTGAGATTGCGCATGCGATCATCTAATTCTTCCAGCCGCGAGTCCCAGAGCAGGGCCGGTTCATCCAACCGACTTCCCGCGTCGCTTGCCGGAAAGCCCTGCACGTCCGTGAACCGTTTGCGCTCCGTGGGGAGCACTTTATCAGTTTCGCTCTTCTTCGTTCTTCGAAGCGCTCGAAAGAGAGGTGGGAACGTCGGATATACTGGTTGGTTTCGGGAAACTTTCGTCTTGCTTTCGTTTCCAGGAGCTTTTCAGGAACCCAGACGCCGCTGCGTGCGTATCAATGACTGAGTAAGGCTTTCATGTAGATCCCGGTTGTTTCAAGCTACAACTAAGTCTTTTTGTTGCAAGCTGTTTATGAACGGAGATGAGTAGATGCCATTCGCCCGCTTAGCCTCAACCGTCCGGCTGATCGCCGCCGCAGTCTTATTTGGAACTCTCACCATGGCAGGTTGGGCTCAGGAGGCCCCCGCTGCGCCTGTGCCCCAGAATACGCCGGAAACGCGGCCGATTCCTGTCTTGAATTATGCCAAGCCGGTGTCGCATTTCCCCAACCTGATTGCTCCTTACAAGCCGCGATACCTGCCGCCTCCAAATCTCAGTAATACGGCGCGCATTGACGATCTTATGCGTGACGGCAAGCTTTACCTTTCGCTGAACGATGCCATCGCTCTCGCGCTTGAGAACAATCTCGATATCGCCATCGCCCGTTACAACCTGAATATCGCCGATACCGATGTCTTACGCGCCAGAGCCGGAGCCGCGACCATCGGCGTGAATACCGGTGTGGTGCAGAACACTCCCGGAAGCGGCGTCGGCGGCCTTGGCGGCCAAGTTGGCTCCGGTACCGGCGGCACCAGCCTGGGCGCGGGCGGCGCAGGCGCAGGTGCAGGCGGTCTGGTTGGTTCCACACTCGGACTCGGCCCCCTGATTAACAGCTTCGATCCGGTGGTCACGGGAACGCTGCAGGAAGATCATTTCAGCCAGCTGGCCACTAACATTTTTGAGGGCGTACTTCCCGGCACCAAACTGGTTCAAAACACCGGTACCGTTGACTTCGCTTACAACCAGGCTTTTCAATGGGGCACGAACCTGACCGTCGGCTTCAACAACAGCCGCGGGACTACCAACAGCTTTTACCAGGGCCTGAGCCCGCAGCTGAACTCGAATTTCAGGGCGACCTTGACTCAACCGCTGCTCCAGGGTTGGGGCTTCGCATCGAACACTCGCTTCATCCGCATCGCCAAGAACGATCGCGAACTCTCTGACGTGGCCTTCCGCCTGCAAACTATAACCACGATCAACCAGATTCAGAGCATGTACTGGGATCTGGTCTACGCTTACGAAAATGCGCGGGTGCAGAAAGAGTCGCTGGCTTTCGCCGAAAAGACGCTATCCGATACCAAGAAGCAGGTGGAAATTGGCAGCCTTGCTCCCATTGAAACGGTGCGTGCACAGAGCACCGTCGCTCAAGACCAGCAAGCTCTCACCATTGCCTTGACCAATCTGCAGCTGGAACAGTTGCTGATGAAGAACGCGCTGAGCCGTACCCTGCGCGATCAGACTCTGGCGGCAGCCGATGTGATTCCGACTTCCACTATGGAGCTTCCGGAGAGTGAACCGATCCAGCCCACCCAGGATCTGATCGCTGACGCGCTGCGCCATCGACCCGATCTGGTGGAATCCCGCATCCAGCTGAATACCACAGAGATCAGCAACAAGGCCGTACGCAATGCTCTGCTGCCTACGCTCAACCTGTTCGTATACTACGGCGGCGCAGGGTTGGGAGGAGTGCAGAATCCGGCCAATATCTGCCCAGATCCTTCCTTCTCCGACTGTGCCATCGATAATCCGAATATCAACCTGGGGCAAAGTCCGATTGCGACGACCGTGGGGCTCGGCGGCACTTTCAACCAACTGATCAACTCCACCTCGCCCGACAAAGGAGCTGGCTTGTCCCTGAATGTTCCGTTGCGCAATCGTGCCGCGCAAGCTCTGCAGATTCGTTCCGAGCTCGAGTTCCAGCAGGCCCAGTTGCGCCTGCAGCAAATTGAAAACCAGATCAGCATCGAAGTCCGAACCGCGCAGTTCGGACTCGAACAGAACCGCGCCAGCGTAGTGTCAGCTCAAGCAGCCGTCGACTACGCCAAGCAGTCTCTCGATGCCGAACAGAAGAAATATCAATTTGGTACGTCGACTACAACGTTGGTCCTGCAGACCCAGAGTGCGTTGGCAACCGCAGAATCCACCTTGATGTCGGCCATGGCGGCCTATGAAAAGTCGCGCATTGAGTTCGATCGCGCTACAGGTGTGACCCTCGACCATGCCGGCATCAGCATCGACGATGCCGCTCGCGGGCAAGTCAGACACATGCCCAACGTGCCTTACATCGCTCCCCGCAAGGAAATGCCGTCGGTGGCGCCAGATACGACGACTCCGCAACCGCCGCCTCAGTAGCGGATTGCGGAACAGAAGTAAAGGCGCGGCCGCAAGCCGCGCCCGTTTTTCCCCTCACAATTCTTTACAATCTCCGGCCGGTTTACTCAACTCGATCCCGCTAAGATGGAATGACGCGGTTATATTTTCCGCGTCCAACCTTTGGAGTCTGTTTCGCCCTGCTGCGACGATGCTTGCTGTTTCTACCAATTAGGAGACGAACTATGTCCTTGTCTTTACCACAAATGAATGCAGCCGATCGGCGACGTACCGCGCTGTTGACGGCCTTTGCCCTCCTGGGCTGCGCGCTTCACGGTCAGGACGCTCCGGCGGCGCCTGCGCCGCAAACCACGACCGCTCCAGCACTGCCACAGGCGCTTCATTTGCAGGATTACTCCCGGCCGCGATCGGCGTTTCCCCATATCCTGCAGCCCTACCAGCCGCAGGAGGTGCCGCAGCCGAACCTGGGGAATTCGCCGCGCATCGATTCACTCATGCACAACGGCAAGATTTATCTCTCGATCGACGATGCAGTCGCACTTACGCTGGAAAATAATCTCGATATCGATATCGCCCGCTACAACCTCAATATTGCCGACACCGATTACCTTCGCGCGAAATCCGGCGCCAGCATTCTCGGCGTTAATGCCGGCATTGTGCAGAACACTCCGGGCGGCGGCGTCGGCGGCCTGGGAGGAACAGTGGGCTCCGGCGCCGGAGGCACTACCGTGGCTCCCAGCGGCGTGGGCACCGGTACCAACGGCTTAGTCAGTTCGACGCTCGGCATTGGCTCACCCATTACCAGCTTCGACCCCATCGTCACCAGCACGCTGCAACTCGACAAGGACGACACCGAATCCACCAGCGTTTTCAGCCCAGTCCCGGTCGTGGGCCAGAATAGCTATACGGCTAATTTCGCCTATGCTCAGGGTTTTCAGTGGGGCACAAGCGTTACCGCTGGATTCAACAATACTCACATTACGACCAACAACCCGACCAACCTGCTGACGCCCGAGTTGAGCTCGAACTTCCAATTCAGGATCACGCAGAACCTGCTGCAAGGCTTCGGCTCGCTTCCCAACTTGCGCTTCATCCGCATCGCCAAGAACAATCGCGAGATTTCTGACGTCGCCTTCCGCCTGCAGATCATCACCACCGTCGATCAGATCGAAGATATGTACTGGGATCTCGTATATGCCTACGAAAACGTGCGCGTGCAGCAGGAAGCCCTAACCTATGCGCAGAAGGCTCTCGACGATTCCAAGAAACAGGCGAAGGTCGGCACCGTGCCGCCCATTCAGGTGGTCAGCGCACAAAGCACGGTTTCAACCAACGAACAAAACCTGATCCTGGCGCAGAACAACCTGCAACTCGAAGAGCTTTTGATGAAGAACGCAGTCAGCCGCAGTGTGGAAGATCCGGTGCTGGCCGAAGCCGACGTGATTCCTACATCGACGATGCAACTCCCCGAGCAGGAACTCGTCACGCCTACGCAAGACTTGATCAATCAGGCCCTCGACCACCGCGCCGAACTGGTCGAGTCGCGCATCGATCTCAATTCCCGCGACCTCAGCAGCAAAGCCGTCCGCAACGCCATGCTGCCCACGCTCGATGCTTTTGCCTATTACGGCGGATCGGGCGTTGGAGGAAATGTCAATCCGGCGCTGCTGCCGCCAACGTGCAATCCTGCCATCACAACTTGCTTCACCACCACCACCGCGCCGCCGCCTTTTGTCAACGGTGGACCGGTCGGCTATGGCAACACGCTCAGCCAACTTTTCAACGGTGCCGCTCCCGACAAAGGGGTTGGACTGACGTTAACGATTCCATTGCGCAATCGCGAAGCGCAAGCCAATCAGGTGCGCGCAGAACTGGAGTACCGCCAGGCGCAGGTACGTCTGCACCAGTTGGAGAATCAAATACGCATCGAAGTACGCAACGCGCAATTTGACGTAAAGCAGAATCGCGCCGCGGTCGAGGCCGCACAGTATGCGGTCGATTTCGCGCGCCAGACGCTCGACGCCGATCAGCAGAAACTGAAAGTCGGGCTTACTACAACAACCGCGATTCTGCAGGATGCTTCCGTCTTGACTACGTCTGAGTCGAATTTGGTTTCGGCGAAAGCAGCCTACGAGAAATCAACCATCGAACTGGATCGCGCCACGGGATTGCTGCTCGATCATTCTGGGATCGACGTTGCTGAGGCCACTCGCGGGCAAGTGACGCGGCTGCCCCGCGTGCCCTACGTCACGCCGCGGCAAGACGTCCAGCCGGGAGGAGAGCCCTCCACGCCGCCGACGGGACAATTCTAGACGGGAGCGGCGTTGACTACGCTCGTTCGTAAAAACGAAAGAACAACGACTGCTTGGCCACCGGCTGTGCTTTCTCTGTAAGCGCCGCCATCTGTTGCTGATTGAACGGGGTGAAGTCGCGCGCCAGTTGCACATTCTGCTCTAACTGCGCAATCGAGTCACAGCCGATGATGACGGTGCTGACCGGCAGAGAAAGCGAATAATACATCGCCTGCCGCATGTCCAGCGTTCCCGGCGTGGGCGCCAGCACCATCCCTTCCCACGAACGTTTCTGTTGTTCAATGGGCGGCGGAGTCCACGACGAAAGAATTCGTCCCCGTGCCGGAACCTTCATTCCGATAATGCCCATCTGCTTCTCAACGGCCAAGGGCAGCAGTTGCTCGGAGAAGCTGTAATGATGTGGATCGGCGGCGTTGACCGCCATCAGGATCGTGTCGAACGGATAACGGTGAATCGCCTCGATCAGCGCGTCGGGCCGGTAGTGTCCCGTAATGCCGAGATAGCGCACGATTTTTTGATCGCGAGCCCGAAGCAGCGCTTCCATGGCTCCGCCCTTGGCGAAGATCTCGTTGATGTCAGTCATCGTGCCAATGTCGTGCAGTTGCCACAAGTCGATGTGATCGGTCTGCAGCAGCTTCAGCGAAGTCTCGATCATCTGCATGGAACCTTCGCGCGTGCGCTCCTTTGTCTTAGTCGCCAGAAACACATCGCTGCGCCGGTTCTTCATCACCTTGCCGACATACTGCTCGCTCCAGCGCTCGGGCCCGCCGTAAATCGAAGAGGTGTCGATATAGTTCACACCGAGATCGAGAGCTTTTTCGATGAGGGGAACGGCGTTGGCTTCGTTGTTAGCCTTCTCGAGTGCAGCCTGCCCGCCCAGGCTGAAGAGGCCAACTTTGTATCCGGTTTTTCCCAGATTCCGCGTCGGCATGGAACCTAAGATTGCCGGGTTCGAACGCGCCGGATTCGGAGGCGCAGTCGACTGGCCGCCCGCGACATTGGGAAGTGCGGCCGAGCCAAGCGCGGCCGCGGTCATGATGCCGCCCGCCTTGAGAAATTGCCGCCGATTGTTCTTCGATTGCTCGTCCGATTTAACTTTGCGCATAATGGCCTCCGATGACCGCTCGGCACTAGATTAACGCAAGAGTCTATCTGAATCAGCGGTTTATTTGAGTCTGATCTCGGCAACGAAGGAGCGCAGTCCGCCGAACAACTTTGCCTGCAGCGCGGACCTGATAAACTCCCCCGGTGATGGAACGACCGAGCTTGCCTGCCGTCCCGCGATCCATATTGTGGATGGTGGTGCTGTCGTTCATTGTGCAGGTCGCGGCGATCGGAATTCTTCGTCAATACCAGATGCGTAGTGGAGAAGACCACTTCGGCTTTGGCTTTGAGATGGGCCGCGTGGGCCGTTCTATTGCCCTGGGACAGGGTTTCAGTAATCCCTACGGAGGACATACGGGCCCCAGTGCGTGGGAGCCGCCACTCTATCCGTACCTGATCGGCGGAGTCTTCAAAATCTTCGGCATCTACTCGAACGCCTCGGCGTGGGTGCTGCTCTCCATCAATAGCATCCTCGCTTCGCTTACTACGATTCCGATTTACCTGATTGCGCATCGAACTTTCGGGCCACGCGTCGCCCTCTGGTCGGCGCGAGCCTGGGCCTTCAATCCCTATGTCTGGTACTGGTCCATTCATTGGATATGGGACACGACCTTCACTCCGTTGATGCTGGCGTTAATCTTCCTGGTCTCGCTGGAAATGGAGCGCTGGCCGGGACTCAGAGGATGGGCGCTCTTCGGCGCCTTGTGGGCCGTGGGAGCCCTGGCCAATCCCGCGATGCTGTCTTTTCTGCCGTTCTGCGGCCTATGGATCTGGTGGCAAAGATACCGATGCGGGCTGTCATCGCTGGCCGGTGTTGTGCTTTCGTCATTCGTTTTCTTTCTGGTTCTCTCGCCCTGGCTGCTGCGGAATTATGAGGCCTTTGGACGCTTTGTTTTTATTCGCGATGATTTCGGATTGCAGTTTCGCCTCGGCAACAACAAACTTGCCGACGGCATGCTCATCGCAACTCTGCAACCCAATCTAAACAAGCTGGAGTTTGAAAAGTTTGAGTGCCTCGGCGAAATTGCCTACGAGGCCGATTGCCGGCGCCTCGCGTTCGATTGGATCCGAGCCCACCCAGAGCGATTCGCAATTATCAGCATGAAGCGTTTTTTTTATTACTGGAACGGCGTACCCAGACCAACCGACAGCGTCGCGCCATGGGACTTCCGTAGTTCTTTGTTTCTGGCATCGTCCGTGCTGGCGATCTGGGGACTGGGCCGCGCGCTGCGGCAGAAGCGGCCCGGGGCTTGGCTTTTCGCTGGACTTATCCTGACTTACCCCACGGTTTATTATTTTGTATTCCCGCACGCTCGCTACCGCCATCCCATCGAACCTGAGTTGTTCATTTTGATGGTCTTCCTGTTGTGTGAAGCCCGCAGTCGCACCACGCGAGGCATTGCTGATTGTTGACTGTTGAATGATGATTGAAGGTTAATTGCTCAAGTTGCAATCATCAACAGTCGGCGACTCACTATGACCATTTCTGTGGCCATCGTGGCGATGGATGAAGAGGCCAATATCGGCCGCACGCTGGCGAGCGTCCGCTGGGCTGATGAAATCGTGCTCGTCGATTCCGGCTCGAAGGACCGCACCCGCGAAATCGCAGGTGAATACGGAGCCAGGGTCATAGTGGAACCGTGGCGCGGTTACGTAGCGCAAAAGCAGTACGCGATCGACCTGTGCACCAAGGATTGGGTGCTGCTGCTGGACGCCGACGAGGAGGTGAGTCCGGGCCTGGCCGAAGAGATCCGCGCCGCGATCGCCAGCCCGAACGCCGCCAGCGGCTACCAGCTTCCGCGCAAGAATTTATTTCTAGGCCGCTGGATTCGTCACGGCGGCTTCTACCCAGATCCCAAGCTGCGCCTTTTTCGCCGCAGCCAGGGCTTCGTCACCGGCCACGATCCGCACGACCGCTGTGAACTGAAGCCGGAGGTTCGTCAAACGTCGTTACAGTTCAAGAACGCGCTGGTGCACTACACCTACCCCAGCCTCACGCTCTACCTCAGCCACATGAACCGCTATTCCTCGCTGGGCGCGCAGTTGGCGGTCGCCAAAGGCCACCGCAGCTTCAGTTTCATCAACATCGTTCTGCGTCCGCTGGCCACGTTTATCTACAACTACTTCATCCGCCTGGGATTTCTCGACGGCCGCGAAGGTCTGCTCCTGCATCTTTACCACGCTGGCTACGTCTCGTGGAAATACGCTAAGGCCTGGGAACTGGGCCGGAAGCCGCCAGTGTAGACAAACTCTCAGAAGACCGACCGACCGGTCGTTCTAAAGGCTGCATCCCGCCTTGCCCGCTCACGCTCCGTTCCCTATGATCACAACAGAACACTGGGGTCGTCATGCCGGAGAAGAAGCCGTCCAAGCCGCAAGTTGCCGAAAGTCCCGTTGCCGATGTCTTTGAAGACCGCCATCCGTCTGCAAACGAGAAACACTGGGCTGAGAACACGCTTGGCCCCACGCTCGAGAAGAATCCCGAAAAACCGATCGGCGCCCCGACCGGCGTGAATCTCGACGAACACGGGCACGCGCGCTTCACCACGATTTCCGGCGTTCCGGTGCGCCGCCTCTACACCCAGGCTGATCTTCCCGAAGACTGGAGCGAGGAAAAATATCTGGGCTATCCCGGAGCGCCGCCGTTCACTCGCGGCATTCACGCCACCGGATACCGCGGCAAGCTTTACACCATGCGGCAGTTCTCCGGCTTCGCCTCGCCCGAGGAAACCAACCAGCGCTACAAATATTTGCTCGAGCACGGCGGCGGCGGCCTTTCGGTCGCATTCGACCTGCCCACGCTGATGGGTTACGACTCAGATCACCCGGCCAGCGAGGGCGAAGTCGGCAAATGCGGCGTGGCGATCGATTCCCTCGAAGACATGGAAATTCTCTTCGGCGGCATCGATCTCGAAAAAACGACGGTCTCGATGACGATCAATTCGCCGGCCTCGGCGCTGTGGGCCATGTATCTGGTCGTCGCGGAGAAACAAGGCGCCGACTGGAAAAAGATCTCCGGCACCATCCAGAACGACATTCTCAAGGAATACATCGCGCAGAAGGAGTATATCTATCCGCCCGCGCCCTCGATGCGGCTGGTGATCGACACCTTCGAATTCGGCACCAAGTTCACGCCTCGCTTCAACACGGTATCGATCAGCGGCTACCACATTCGCGAGGCCGGTTCAACAGCGTTGCAGGAACTGGCGTTCACTTTGTACGACGGCATCGAGTACGTGGAGTGGGCGCGGCGGCGCGGGCTCGACGTCGACGATTTTGGACCTCGGCTCAGCTTCTTCTTTAATGCGCACAACGATTTCTTCGAAGAGATCGCCAAATACCGGGCTGCCCGCAAGATTTGGGGCAAAGTCATGAAGGAGCGCTTCGGCGCGAAGAACGAGCGCACCTGGCTGATGCGTTTTCACACCCAGACAGCCGGAGTATCGCTCCCGGCGCAGCAGCCCATGAACAACATTGCGCGCGTGGCTCTGCAAGCTTTGGCCGCGGTGCTCGGCGGCACGCAGTCCCTTCACTGTGATTCCTACGACGAAGCTCTGGCGCTGCCTACCGAAGAAGCGGCCCGCATCGCGCTACGCACACAACAGATCATCGCTTATGAGTCGGGAGTGACGCACACCGTCGACCCACTCGGCGGATCTTATTTCCTGGAAGCTTTGACTCTTGCCATGGAAAAAGGCGCATTCGACTATTTCGAAAGGTTGGACGCGATGGGCGGCATGGTAACGGCCATCGAGCGTGGTTATCCCCAGAAGGAAATTGCCGAGGCCTCGTACCAGTACCAGCGCGCCGCCGAGGCAAAAGAAAAGATCATTGTGGGCGTGAATGACTTCGTCATCGAAGAGGAGTCGCCCCACATTCTCTACATCGACGAAAGCGTCGCTCGCCAGCAGGCAGCCAAGCTGAAATCATTGCGCGCCCGAAGATCGAGCGACCAGGTGCAGAGAACACTCAACGCCTTGAAGAAGGCTGCGGGACAGGAACCGAAGATTGGCACGGACGGGAGCATCTCTTCCGCCAACACTATGCCTTACATCGTGGATGCCGTGCGGGCATACGCAACCGTCGGCGAGATCTGCGAAGCGCTGCGCGCGGTGTATGGAACCTACACGGAAGCAAGCATCACATAGCGAAGAAGAGCGGCTCCGGCGCAAACCAAAAGGGGACGCGGGCCATAGTTTTCTTCCACATCGATGAGAGTATGCCACCCTGGCGGGCTATGATTGAGATCACGGCTCGAGATCTCACAATGAAGAAATCAAAGAAAGCAACGCTGCTGCGGATGCCGAAACGCCGTGGGATACCGGCCTTTGCCGTGGAATCTTGCATCTTGATTCTCCGGCGCCAGAGAGTGATTCTCGACGTGGACCTTGCGAAGCTCTATGGCGTGACGGTCAAGCGCCTTAACCAGCAGGTGACCCGCAACCAGGAACGATTCCCCGCCGACTTCACGTTTCAACTCAATGCGAGAGAGCACCAGACTTTGAGGTTGCAATTTGCAACCTCAAACCAAGGCCGCGGTGGGCGCCGGTACCCGCCGTATGCGTTCACCGAACACGGAGCAATCATGGCCGCAACAGTGCTCAATTCTGAACGAGCTGTCCAGATGAGTGTTTTTGTGGTGCGCGCCTTTGTGCGCCTGCGCGAGATGCTGGCCACGAACCGGCGCCTCGCTGGAAAGATTGCCGAATTGGAGAGTCACTTGGACATGCACGATTCCGTGATTCAGGAACTGGTCGAAGCCATCAAACAGCTCACGACCCCTGCAACGCCCTCCCGCGTCCGCATCGGATTCCAACTTCCCGGGGGCAAGGCTAAAGCGTAACCTGCCCTGCGCCCCGAACATACTCAACAAGCTAAGCTAAGTGATAGAAGTGGATTCGTTTTTTGTTCTCCTATCACTGGGGTTTTGTGATAAAGGTATATCCATGCGGAGAGCTGTCACCCACCTCAAGAAATCCGACCCCGTTCTGCGGGCAATCATCCAGCGTCTTGGGCCGTGCCGCATGCAATTCTCACCGCCGGAGTTTCACAGCCTGGCGGAGGCGATTGTCTACCAGCAACTAAACGGCAAGGCCGCAGAGACAATCTTCAAGCGCTTTGCCACACTGGCAGGGGAACCGCTTACGCCGGAAGGCATCCTCAAACTGAGCGATGAACAGATGCGCGGGGCGGGATTATCGAAGCAAAAATCGGCCTACTTGAAAGATCTGGCGGCGAAGACGGCAACCGGACTGCTTGATTTTGCGCGACTATCGGAGTTGGCCGACGAGGAAGTGATCGCCCATTTAACCCAGGTCAAGGGTATCGGCGTGTGGACAGCGCAGATGTTTCTGATGTTCACTCTGAAGCGTGAGAACGTGTTGCCCACCGGAGACTACGGCGTCCGCATGGCGATGTACAAACATTATCTCGATGTGCAGCAGGTTAAGATCGCAAAGAAGTTGCCTGGGGCAAAAAAGTCTGCGGCCGCGAAGAAAGTCCTCAAGCGCAAGATCAAGCTGCCCAGCCCGGATCAAATGGAGAAGATCGCGAAGCGCTGGGAACCTTATCGCAGCGTGGCTTGCTGGTACTTGTGGAAGAGCCTGGACACTAAAACACTGTAGCCGAATATGAGCAACGCGACCTCTGTGCGCCGCTCTGGCCTCTGTGTTTAAATAAGTGACGATGGCTGATGTGAAGATTCGCGTGCTGGTGGCCAAGCCCGGCCTCGATGGGCATGATCGCGGCGCCAAGGTGATTGCGCGGGCGTTGCGAGACGCCGGCATGGAAGTGATTTACACCGGGCTCCGGCAGACGCCAGAGATGATTGTCAGCGCAGCGCTGCAAGAAGATGTGCGAGTGATTGGGCTGTCGATTCTTTCGGGCGCGCATAATGCAATCGTGCCGCGGGTTATGGACTTGCTCAAGCAGAACAAGATGGATGACGTTCTCGTTCTAGTCGGCGGGATTATTCCTGATCAGGATATCGATGCGCTCAAGAAACTCGGCGTGGCCGCGATCTTCCAACCGGGCACGGCGATGGATGACATCGTCAAGTTCATCCGTGAGAACGTAAGGACCGCTGGGGTTGGGGCTAATTAAGTGATCGCGTGCTCCGTTAGTTTTGCAGCTTAACTATCTCCGGTGCGAACCGCGCCATTACTCATCCCTCAACTCCTCCTATGCCAACTCCGAACCTGACCAGCATCCGGCAACAACTTGAACGCACCGTGGGACCTGCGCCCTGGTACTGGAAAACTTTTCCTGCCCTTCAATCGGCCGCGGGGCAAAGGTTCATCTGGACTCATCACGGGGACCAGGGGCCTCTGGGATATGTGGTCTCACTGGCGCTGGAACAGGAACCGGACAAGCTTCGGCTCGCGCTGAACACGTACTGCCGGCCGTTTCTCGTGTCGCGGCAACGCCTGGGTGTCTGGTGCCCCGAGGGGCGGAACATTCGTTTAGCCTGTTTCGATCCAGATCAGCTCAAGGCATTCGACCCGGCTGAGATTGCGGGATGGTTCAAGCAATCATCGGACCGCATTTACTCTGCGAGCGCGCCCATAGCGGATTTCGAAGTGCAACTCACACTGGGTCCGGGCATGCACAAAATCGAAGTGCCTCCGGAACTGGCGACACTTGATGAGTTGATAGTGCCCACCAGTTACAAGGCAATGTCCAGCGACGATCCGGCGTTCGCGTTGTTTGTGCTTTATCTGCAGGCCGGGCTGGTGGAGGTGCTGCCGCAGAAATGGTTCACCGCCTCGCAGTACGAAGTAGGCAAGCAATGGATTTCACGCGCGGCGCGGGATGAGGAATCGCATCGCATCTTCGGCGAATGTTTTGGCGTGGGGACTTTTCTGCTTGAGGAAGACGGCTGCAGGCTGGCAGAGTGGGTGGCGAAAACCGCTTAGGTTTGGTACGGCGAAAATCGCTTTACTGTCCCGACCCGAACGGCGATGCGTCGGCGCGGGGAAGGATTCGGAGCTCCCCAGCTTGGGTTCTCAGGCTTAACGAAGCAGTTTTGCCCTCTCCCCCGTAACTATCTGAGACGAAAGCTGGAAAGCCGTGAATCCTCCCCCGGTGACCGCGGATCCGCTCCGGCCGGAGGTTCTTGGCCGTAAAAATGAGCGGCAAAGGCAAAATTACGGTGCTTGCGAAGCACTCTAAAGCTGTTGGCATTCCTGGGAGAAAGGTGGCCCCCACCACCACGTTCGTGCCCTACCGAGACTTCGCCAGACTCGTCTAAACTGCTGGCCGAACGGACTCTCAGGCTTCCACTCGTTGTGATGGCTGCACTGTGCCGCAGAGTGCGCGTGGAAGTCCTTTAGTGGCTCTCATTTTTTTGTGAAGATTTTCTCAGGGCGGTAATGCACCGAGCAGTCAGGCATTTGTACGAGTTCGGGCCCTTTGTGTTGGACCCTGGTGAGCGTCTGCTCCGCCACGGTGCGACGCGCCTTGAACTGCCGCCGCGGGCCTTTGACACTCTGCTGGTCCTATTGGAGAACAGCGGCCGCCTGCTGGAAAAAGAAGCGCTGATGCAAACCGTCTGGCGCGATGCGGTGGTCGAGGAAAACAATCTCAGCCAGGTCATCTATCTCCTGCGCAAGGCATTGCGGGATGGCGAAGATGGGGCGCGCTACATTGAAACGGTTCCGAAACGCGGCTACCGCTTCATCGCGGAGGTGCGGGATCTCGATCACCACGAGGACGCTCCCGCCGTGCGCAGTGTGAACGGCGAAAATCGCGATGGGACCACGGACTTAAACCCTCCGATATCTTCTTCCACGTTGGCTTCTGCGGCTTCTGGAACCGGCGGGCACGGCTTCGAGACTCCGCGGCATCAACTGGGAGCAAGGCGGGGCTGGATTCAGGGATTGGCGGGTGGGCTGGCAATCGTTACCGTTGTGGCGTTGCTGCAAGGCGCCGGCTGGAAGCAGCGCCTGTTCGGCGATGCCGATCTGGGCCCGGTACGCTCGATTGCCGTGCTGCCGTTGCAAAATCTCTCCAACGATCCCAACCAGGAATATTTTGTCGATGGCATGACCGACGAACTCATTACTGATCTGGCACAGATTCGCGAGCTCAAAGTCGTTTCCAAGACTTCAATCATGCAGTACAAGGGAACGCGCACGCCGCTCCCGCAGATTGGACGCGAATTGGGAGTGGATGCCGTGGTCGAAGGCTCGGTGCTGCGTTCGGGCGATCGGGTGAGGATAACGGCACAGTTGATCCGGACGTCCACGGATCGCCACATCTGGGCGGAAGCTTATGACGGCGACCTGAAGGATGTGCTCTCGCTGCAGGCGCGTGTGGCGGAGCAGATTACCGATCAGGTGAAATTGAATCTGACTGCCGAGGAAAGCGGCCTGCTTCGCCGGGGACAGTCCGTGGACCCGGAAGCCTTCGACCTCTATTTGCGGGGCCGTTACGCCTGGAACCAGAGAAATATAGAAGGATTTCGCAAGGCGATCGACTATTTCAACCAAGCCACTGAAAAAGATCCCAACTTTGCGTTGGCTTATTCCGGCCTCGCCGATTGTCGCACACTGCTTGCTCTTTACGGGGAAAACGCCGCGAACATGGCCCAAGCTAAATCGGCCGCTGAAAGAGCTCTGCAACTCGACGGCACACTGGCCGAGGCGCACACTTCACTGGCCGCCGTAAGAATTCTTCACGATTGGGATTGGCAGGGAGCGGAGCAGGAGTTTCACCGGGCGCTCGAACTGAATCCCAATTTCGCTCAGGCTCACCATTGGTACGGCAACCTGTTGCTGGGGCCGGAGGGGCGCCATGAGGACGCAATCGCAGAACTGCAACGCGCGCACGAACTAGATCCTCTGTCCGTAATCATTAGCGCCGACACTGGCTTCGCCTATTATCTGGCTGGCCGCTACGATCTGGCGCTGGAAAAATACCAGAAGGTTCTGGCCGCGAACCCTACTTTCATACCGGTGCACTTTTACCTGTCGCAGTTCTATCGGCAAACCGGCCAATACGATCTCTGGATAAAGGAAAGCGCGGAAAATCTGCGTCTCGGGGGATTTTCGCGGTCGGCTGAAGATATGGAACGAATTTATGCGCAAGGCGGCTTCCGGGCGGTAATGGAAGCAACGGCGAGTCCCCTAGCACCGAACGGGCTGGCGAAGGCCGAGATTTCTCAAGTGTCGGCGTGCACGTCGGCGCAAGCGGATGCCACGCTCGGGCGAACGGCCGCCGCTCTAAACGCACTCGATACCTGCGGCCGGGAGGCGGAAACTGCCCTGATCTATCTAAAGGTTGACCCGGTCTGGGCAAGTCTCCGCTCAGAGCCGCGCTTCAAAGCGATTCTGCATCAGCTTCACCTGCAATAAGCAAACGCAATAACAATTGCCAACCTCGCGTTGCACGCCCCCGCCGGAGTGTTATACCGTAATCACTCCGTTCGGTGAATTCTTACCCATGGCTGATCGCAGCGAAGTTCCTGCCGTGCCATCGTCTCAGGTGGCAAATATCCTGACGACGAGAGTCGACCCAACCTCGGCACGGTTTGAGGCCAACATGCGATTTCTCGCCGATCTCATGTCGCAGGTACGCAATGAGGGCGAGAAAATCTGCGAGGCTGGTGGCGCTAAGGCTATTGAAAACCAGCACGGCAAGGGCCGCCTCACCGCCCGTGAACGCATCGAACTGCTGGTCGATCCTGGAACATTCTTCGAGCTGGGAATGTACGCGGCTTACGGCATGTATGAAGAGTGGGGCGGAGCGGCTGCGGCAGGAGTGATCACGGGCATGGCGCGAGTGCAAACGCGGCTGGTGATGATTATTGCGAATGACGCGACGGTGAAAGCTGGCGCGTTTTTTCCGATGACCTCGAAGAAAGTGATTCGGGCGCAGAACATTGCAATCGAGAACCGCATCCCAACCATTTATTTGGTCGATTCGGCGGGCGTGTTTCTGCCGCTGCAGGAAGATGTATTTCCCGACACCGACGACTTCGGCCGGGTCTTCCGCAACAACGCCGTCATGTCGGCACTGGGCATTCCGCAAATCGCAGCCATCATGGGCATGTGCGTGGCCGGCGGCGGATATTTGCCCGTAATGTGCGACCACGTTTTGATGACCGACGGCAGCGGATTATTTCTTGCCGGTCCGGCGCTGGTGCAGGCGGCAATCGGACAGAAAGTTTCGGCGGAGGATTTGGGCGGGGCGGCGATGCATGCGGGGATCAGCGGGACGGTCGATTTCCGCGAACCGGACGATCCGGCGTGCCTGGCCCGCATTCGCTCCATCATTGAAAAATGGGGTTACCGCCGGCAATCTCCGTGGGACCGTAAGAAGCCCGTGGAACCGGCTCTGGCTGCGGAGGAGATTTACGGCATTTATGATTCCTCGCCGGCGCGCCCCTACGACATGAAGGAAATTCTGGCGCGTGTGCTCGATGGCAGCCGCTTCGACGAGTACAAATCGGAATACGGCAAGACGCTGATCTGCGGCTATGGGCGAATCGGTGGCTTCGCCGTTGGAATTGTTGCCAATCAGAAGGTGCACGCACAGCAAACCGACCATGAAGGCCACAAGCGGATCGAATTCGGCGGGGTGATCTACACGGAATCGGCAGAAAAGGCTGCGCGCTTCATCATGGACTGCAATCAGAATTTGGTCCCGCTGATTTTTTTTCACGATGTGAACGGCTTTATGGTGGGCCGGGACGCGGAGTGGAGCGGCATCATCAAGGCCGGGGCGAAGATGGTGAACGCGGTATCGAATTCCGTGGTACCGAAGATCACCGTGATCGTGGGCGGATCCTTCGGCGCGGGACACTATGCGATGTGCGGGAAGGCGTTTGATCCGCGCTTTGTTTTTGCGTGGCCGACGGCCCGTTACGCCGTGATGAGCGGAGACGCGGCGGCGGGAACTTTGGTTGAAGTCAAAGTGAAGCAACTGGAGCGCGGCGGCACGAAGTTGAGCGAGGAAGACAAGAAAGAGCTGTACGAATCGGTGAAGCGCACCTATGACGAGCAGACCGATCCGCGCTATGGCGCAGCCCGGCTGTGGATCGACAAGATCATCGATCCAATCGAGACGCGCGATGCGATTACGCAAGCGTTGGAGGCTGCGGCGCTGAACCCGGAGGTTCCGGAGTTCAAGGTGGGAGTGCTGCAAACGTAGGGATTTACACGAATCAACACGGACAAAGAAAGCAAGTAACCTGAGGTTTTCTCTAAAGAGGTCTTTGATCCGTGAGATCCGTGACAGGTTCTGATATGTCCGAGCCCGTGAAGCTTATCGAATGTCCGCGCGATGCCTGGCAGGGGCTGAAGGGGCAGATCCCGCCCGATATCAAGCGGGCCTACCTGCAGGCATTGATCAGCGCGGGGTTCAAGCACATTGACGCTGTTTCGTTCGTGTCGCCGAAGGCCGTGCCGCAGATGGCGGACTCGGAAGAAGTATTAAAAGAACTCGATCCGCCTGAAGACGTGGAGATCATAGGCATCGTGGTCAACGAAAAAGGTGCGCAACGAGCCATCGAAACCGATGCGGTTCGCACTCTGGGATTTCCTTATTCGATTTCCGAAACCTTCTTGCGCAAAAATCAGAATCAGTCCGCCGAAGACGCGCTCGAGGAACTGGAAAAGATTCAGAAGAGAGCAGACGACGCTGCGCTCGACGTGGTGGTTTATATTTCAATGGCGTTTGGCAACCCGTACGGCGATCTCTGGAATGTGGACGAAGTAATTGAAGCTATCTCGTTGATGGAGGTCGACAACCTGCGCATGATTTCGCTCGCCGACACGGTCGGCATCGCAACGCCGGCGGAGGTCAGTGAATTAGTAGGCACGGTGATGGCGAAATACGATTACCTGGAAATCGGAGTGCACCTGCACAGCCGCCCCGAGCATGCAGCGGAGAAGATTCTCGCGGCCTACGATGTTGGCTGCCGCCGCTTCGATTCGGCGATCGGCGGACTGGGCGGCTGTCCGTTCGCGCAGGATGCGCTGGTGGGGAATATTGCGACGGAGAAAGTGATCGAAGCTCTAAAGGAGCACGGAGCTGAGTTGCCGCCTCTCAAGCCGCTGGATGCGTTGCTGCGGGCGACCGCTGAGATGGGAGCGAGGTATACGAATTCCGTGAGCGACGACTAGCGATTTCCGAATATGAACTACACGACCATCCAACTGGCATACGATTCCGGCGTTGCCACCGTCACGCTGAAGCGTCCCGACAAGCGCAACGCTATCAGCTTCGAGTTGATTGACGATCTGCTGCGCGCGCTGAAGGAAGTCGAGACGTCCGATGCGATCGTGCTCATCCTGACTGGCGCGGGTAAAGCCTTTTCTTCGGGCATGGATCTCGACAATCTGAAATCGCTGATTGGCCGCTCGCTTGAAGAGAACCTGAAAGATTCCGAGACCATGGTTCGGCTCTTCCGAACGCTTTACGAGTTTCCCAAGGTCACCATCGCAGCGGTCAACGGGGCAGCCATCGCCGGCGGCACCGGACTGGCCTTGCTGTGCGACTTTACCTTGGCCGTGCCTGAAGCCAAGTTCGGCTATACCGAGGTTCGTATCGGATTCGTGCCCGCCATCGTTTCCACTTTTCTTTTGCGCCAGGTCGGAGAAAAGCAGGCGCGCGATCTTCTGCTGACTGGAAGGATCATTGGCGCGGAGGAAGCGTCCCGCATGGGATTGGTCAACGAAATCGTCGCGCCGGAAGCTTTGATGTCGCGAGCCCGGGAACTGGCGGGGCAATTGATGGAGAACAGCCCGGCTTCTTTACGAGCCACCAAACAATTACTCAGTGATCATGCCCGCGCCGAACTGGATGCTCAGATTGAAGTTGCCGTGCGGGAGAACGCCGCGATCCGCAACACATCCGACTTCCGCGAAGGCATAGCGTCATTTCTTGAAAAGCGCAAGCCGATTTGGAGCGGGAAATGAATTCGAATCATTCCCATGCGGTCAACGAAACTCGCCTGCGCGTGCGTTATGCCGAAACCGATCAGATGGGCGTGGTCTACCATTCCAACCATTTCATCTGGTTCGAGGTGGGACGGGTCGAATTGCTGAGGCAGTTGGGTTTTTCCTATCGCGACATGGAGAGCCATGACAATCGATTCATCGCCGTCGCTGAGGCCAAATGCCGCTACCGCGCGCCGGTGCGATATGACGAAGAGGTTCTAATCCGTACGGAGTTGTTGAATGTGCGCGACTCCGTTGTCCACTTCGGGTATGAATTGCGGCGTGCAGAGGATGGCGCGCTGCTGGCGGAAGGCGAGACCACGCACATCGTTACCGATGGAAACATGAAGATTGCTGCGTTGCCAGAAAAATACCTGACGGTATTTCGCGCGGCGGTGGGAAAACAGAATGGAAAACCCTCTTGAACGCACTTCACATTAACGGCAACGACCTCACTCTCGAATCGGTGCGCGAGGTGGCGCGCATCGAAGAACGTCGGCCTGTGCTTTTGTCGGCCGATGCGCGCGAGGCCGTGAACCGGGCGCGCACCGTGGTCGATGAGATCGTCGCCAGTAACAAACTTGCGTATGCGATCACCACCGGCGTGGGCAAGCTCAGTGATGTGCGCATTGCCGGCGACCAGATTCGCGAACTGCAAGTCAATCTGGTGCGTTCCCACGCCGTGGGAGTTGGCGAACCGCTCTCTATCGCGGAGACGCGAGCCATGATGCTGTTGCGCGCCAATTCTCTGGCCAAGGGCTTCTCCGGCGTGCGCGGAATTGTCATCGATACGTTGTGCGAGATGCTGAACCGCGGAGTAACTCCTTTTGTCCCGTCGCAGGGCAGTGTGGGCGCAAGCGGCGATCTGGCCCCACTGGCCCATCTGGCGCTCGCGATGATCGGCGAGGGCGAGTGCATCGACGGTGCGGGCGGGCGCATCTCCAGCAGCGACGCGTTGAAGCGGGCGCAGATTAAGCAGCTAGTGCTCGAAGCGAAGGAATCCATTTCGCTGATCAACGGGACACAGGGCATGCTTGCGGTGGGCGCGCTGGCCTTGCTCGATGCCGAAACGCTGGTGGATTCCGCCGACGTATTGGGCGGCCTTTGTTGCGACGCGCTGAAAGGTACGGATGCCGCCTTCGACGAACGCATTCACAAAGCGCGGCCGCACGCCGGACAGATAAAGACGGCGGCGAATCTGCGCAAGATGCTCGAGGGCAGCCAGATTCGTGAATCGCATCGAACCTGCGGCCGGGTGCAGGACGCCTACTCGCTGCGCTGCATTCCGCAGGTGCATGGCGCCGTGCGCGACACGCTGGCGCACTGCCGCGAGGTGTTTGAGATCGAGGCAAATTCGGCCGTGGATAATCCACTCGTCTTCATCACCGACGCCAAGAATTCAGAAGGTGATGTGATCTCGGGAGGAAACTTCCACGGCGAACCGCTGGCGTTCGCTTTGGATTTCCTCGGTATCGCATTAAGCGCCCTGGCCGGCATCAGCGAGCGGAGAATCGAGCGACTGGTGAACCCGGCGCTGAGCGAGGGTTTGCCGCCTTTTCTGGCGCAAGGCGCAGGATTGAATTCCGGTTTCATGATGGTGCAGGTCACAGCCGCGGCGCTGGTCAGCGAGAATAAAGTGCTGGCGCATCCCGCGTCCGTGGATTCGATCACGACCTCGGGCAATAAAGAAGACTATGTTTCAATGGGCATGACGGCAGCGAACAAGCTCAGGCGCGTCGTCGAGAACACGCGCAATGTGCTCGCGATTGAGGCGATGGCCGTGGCGCAAGCCATCGACTTCCTCGCTCCACTGAAGACTTCGAAGCGTGGACATGCGGCACACGCGGCGATCCGGGCGGTGTGCCCCACAGTGGACAAAGACCGCGTCATGTACAAAGACATCGCACGGATCGCGGAGCTGATCGGGAGCGGAAAGGTGGCGGAAGCGCTGCGGTAGTTGCGAAAACAGCCGGGCTTCACCGGACAGCCGAGAGCCTGCCCGAGCTTGCCGAAGGGGCGGCTGTCCTCCATGAACAATCGCTACGCCGTCTTCGCCGCGCTTCCGTCTAATCCGAGCTCCGTCGCGATTTCCTTCATCGCTTCGATACAGAAACTAATGTGCTCGTCAAGGTCCACGCCTAGCGCGGCGGCGCCGTTGACGATGTCGTCTCGGTTTACCTTCCGGGCGAAGGCTTTGTCTTTCATCCTTTTTCGCACTGATTTCGCGTCCACCTCGGCCAGCGATTTTCCCGGCTTGATCAGGGCCACCGCGGTGATGAATCCGGCGAGCTCGTCGCAGGCGAAGAGAGCTTTTTCCATGGGCGTATCGCGAGTGACGCCGGTATATTCGGCGTGCGACATGATGGCTCGGCGGATTCCTTCAGGCCAGCCTCGCTCCTTCAGGATCTCGTTGCCCTTGTAGGGATGGTCTTCGAGGCTGGGATATTTCTCGTAGTCGAAGTCGTGAATGAGTCCGGCGATTCCCCACAGGTCCTCTTCGGATAGTCCAGGGTCAGATGACGATGAATTCGCAGAATCAGCCGTAAACTTCCTCGCACACACCCGCATGCAGGCCTCGACCGCCAGCGCGTGCTTGCGTAAACTTTCCGACTGGGTGAACTCAGTTAGTAAACCCCATGCCGCATCGCGATCGATCATGCTTTTGCCCTGTTTCTGCGGGATTTCACCGCTTCGTTGCGGTTTTCGCCGCCAAAATTCACGGCCTTGTGCATTTTACCCTTG
>Ga0209380_10000479_pt1 | contig 28257 bp, 30 predicted proteins | sample HubBroMetageWFT6_FD_188347 | JGI IMG/M metagenome (GOLD analysis project Ga0209380, IMG submission 188347) | Warmed and freeze-thawed soil microbial communities from the Hubbard Brook experimental Forest, New Hampshire - Hubbard Brook CCASE Soil... | ecosystem: Environmental > Terrestrial >... | reverse complement strand
CACCAGCAGGAAGGCACCGAATACGGTGCGGAATATGTAACGGTCGATTGCGGCCATGCCATTCCTTCATCCGCGCGCGGTCGGGCGTTGGCGCGCGCGAGCCCCCACCTGAACGCTTCCCCCGCTTGCGGCCAGGGCTGTCGTACCGACCCGGCGCCTCTCTTCCTCTCCCCGCTTGCGGGGCAGGAAAGGGGGCGCGCCCGTGTCGATGATATATCCGGTTTTCGGTCGAAGAGCATGGTTCATGCGCCGGCCCCTCGCACCCGGTCGACCACACCTGGCGCGTCGTCCGGAACGCGATCGCCGCGCCAGGCAACGTGCCCGTCGGGCCGTACCAATACGAGACGGCGCTCATAGAGCGCTTCGGCCGCCTCGTTGACGACATCGCACAGGCGAAGCGGTACGCCGCGCGAGGCAGCGGCCGCGACAAGCGCGCTCGCGTCGGGCGATGCACGTCCGAACCGCAGCAGCGCGAAGCCGCGGCCGTAGAGATCGAGCGTCGATCGCCCCGGTGCGAGAAACACATGGGGCGCGCGGTGGCCGGGTCGTGCGGTTTGCAGATAGGTCGCGGGCTCGTCCGGCGGCGGCGCCGTGCCGTCGGGAACGAGGAGGGGCGAGCCCTCGTAGCGGTAGCCGAGCTGGATGCCGAGGGTGAACCATTCGCGCCGCATGGTGGCGGTGAACCGCTCCCCAAAGGCGCGCCGGGCGGCCGCGCCGGCCGCACCGGGCAGGAAGATTTCGGCCGGCGGGCGGTCTTCGCGCGGCGAGAGCATGCGGGCGAGATTGCCGGCCGCCTCGTTCACGTTGCGAGCCGCAATGGGGCGCCGCTCGGCCTCGTAGGAGGAAAGCAGCGCCTCGCCGCCCCAGCCCGCAAGCCGCGCCTCGAGCTTCCAGGCAAGATCGATCGCCTCCTGGATGCCGGTATTCATGCCGAAGCCGCCGGTCGGGGACAGCTGGTGGGCGGAGTCGCCCGCGAGAAACACACGGGGCGTGCCGTAGTGATCGGCGATCAGCTCGCGACGCGTCCACGGTATGATCGACGTGATCTCGAAGTCGAACCGGCAGCCGACGGCGCGCTCGATTACGGCACGGATGTCGGCTTCTGTGGGCGGCCGGTAGTCGCGGCTCCCGACAAGCGAGAACCGCCAATGGTCGCGGCCATCGATCGCGACGAGGGTCGCAAACGTACCCTCCGGGCCGATGAAAATGAAGCGATAGGCCGGAGCGATGCTGTGCAGCCTTTCGAGGCCGGCGCGCCGGAAGATCGCGTCGAGACCCTCGGCTTCCGCCTGCACCTTCACCTGAGCCGATCCCGGCACAACCAGGACGCGGATGCCGTCGTGGACACGCCGGCCCTCGAGCATCGCCGCGGCCGCGCGCAGGTCCTCGATGCGACCGTTGGTGCACGAGCCGATGAAGACCGTGTCCAGCTTGATGTCCTCGATGGCCATGCCCGGTGCGAGACCCATGTATGCGAGAGCGCGCACAGCCGACTCACGCTCAGCTGCGTCCTCGAAGGAATCCGGGTCGGGAACCCGCCCGGTAACCGGCACCGATTGCGCCGGCGTGGTCCCCCAGGTCACCGTCGGCTCGAGGGTTGCGGCGTCGATGCTCACCACACGATCGAACGCGGCGCCGGCGTCGCTGCGCAGCTCGCTCCACGCCGCAACCGCCTCGTCCCAGCCGTTGCCGGACGGCGCATAGGGGCGGCGTCTGATGTATGCGAACGTGGTCGCATCCGGGGCGATCATCCCGGCGCGCCCACCGCCTTCGATGGTGAGGTTGCACAGGGTCATCCGTTGTTCCATCGACAATCCGCGAACGACCGACCCGGTGTACTCCACCACGTGACCGGCGGCGCCGGCCGTGCCGATGGCGTTGAGCACCCCGAGCGCCGCGTCCTTGGCGGTGACGCCGATCGGCAGCGTCCCGTCGATTCGCACCTCCATGGTCGACGGCCGCGATTGGCGCAGGCACTGCGTCGCCAGCACGTGCTCGACCTCGGATGTCCCGATCCCGAGGGCGAATGCCCCGAAGGCCCCGTGCGTCGCCGTGTGGGAGTCGCCGCAGACGACGGTCGTCCCAGGGAGGGTGAGGCCCAGCTCCGGGCCGATAACGTGCACGATGCCCTGCCAGCGATGTCCGGCACCGAAGCACGAGATCCCGTACTGGTCACAATTCGCGCGCAATGCATCCATCTGCGCCCTGCTCATGGCGTCGGCGCCGCTGATTCCATCGCCGTCGGTGGGGACGTTGTGGTCCATCGTGGCAACAACTCGTCCCGGCCTGCGCACGGTCCGGCCCTCGATGCGAAGGCTCTCGAATGCCTGCGGGGACGTGACCTCGTGGACGAGGTGGAGATCCACATAGATCAGCGAGGGCTCTCCGGGCGCCTCGGCGACAACATGCGCCTCCCAGATCTTGTCGAAGAGCGTTCGCGGCGTCATCCAACCCCCGAGGCCGCGCCGGCCGCGGCGCCGGCCGGTGTGCCCGCCACGATCTGCTCCGGGGTGATCCGCGGACCATCGGCGAGGCGGGTGGCCAGGCGGTTCAGCGCATGCACGTACGCCTTCGCGGCGGCAACCAGGATGTCGGTGTCAGCGCCGTGGCCGGCGGTGAGGGCGTCGCCCTGGCGCAGCCTGACGCTGACCTCACCGACGGCGTCCATGCCCTCGGTGATCGCCTGGATTGCGAACTCCTCCAGCTCGGCCTTGACCTGGACGAGCATGTCGATGGCGCGATACGTGGCGTCGACGGGACCATCACCGGTGGAGACCGCTTCGTGGCTAACGCCGTCGCCGAGCAACATGCGTACGGTCGCGGTCGGCCGCAGATTGGTACCGCAGCTCACCTGCAGATGTTCGAGACGGAAGGTCTCCTCAGACCCCTGCCGCTCGTCGGCGACGATCGCCTCGAGGTCGCGGTCGGTCACATCCCGTTTGCGGTCCGCGAGTCCCTTGAAGCGCACAAAGGCGCGCTGCAGCTCCTCGGCGTCGAGGCGGTAGCCGAGCTGCTCGAGACGGTCGCGGAGGGCATGACGGCCGCTCAACTTACCGAGCACCAGGCTCGATCCCGCACCAACCTGCCCCGGTTCCATGATCTCGAAGGTGCGCCGGTCCTTGAGCATGCCGTCCTGGTGAATGCCGGAGTGGTGCGCGAACGCGTTGGCACCCACCACGGCCTTGTTGGGCTGCACGAGCATGCCGGTGAGCTGCGAGACAAGCCGCGAGGTGCGATACAGCTGCGAATGGTCGAGCCGGGTGGCGACGCCATACACCTCCGGGTGCAGCCGGGTGGCCATGGCGACCTCCTCGAGCGCCGCATTGCCGGCGCGCTCGCCGATGCCGTTGACGCAGGTCTCGATCTGGCGCGCTCCGCCGAGCACGCTGACCAGTGAATTGGCGGTCGCGAGACCGAGGTCGTTGTGGCAGTGCACCGAGAGCACCACATTCCGAAGCTCCGGCACCTGCTGGTACATCCACGCGATCAGGCCGCGCCATTCGTCGGGGGTTGCGTAGCCGACGGTGTCGGGCAGGTTGATCGTGGTCGCGCCTGCCTCGATGCAGCTGTTGACCACCTCGGCGAGATACTCGCGCTCGGTACGGCTCGCATCCATGGGGGAGAACTCGACGTCCTCGCGGAAGGTCTTTGCCAGCGCCGTCATCGCCACAGCCCGGTCGTGGACCTCGCGCTGGGTCATGCGCAACTGACCCTCGCGATGGATCGGCGAGGTGCCGATGAACACGTGGATGCGCGCTCGAGCGGCCGGTTCGAGGGCCGCGGCGCAGGCGCGCACGTCAGCTTCGAAACACCGTGAGAGCCCCGCGATCACCGCACCCTCGACCTGCTCCGCGATCGCCTTCACCGCGGCGAAATCGCCCGGGGAGCTGTGCGGGAACCCGGCTTCGATGACGTCGACCTTGAGGCGCGCAAGCTGATGCGCGATCTGCAGCTTGTCCTCGGCGTTGAGCGCAACTCCCGGGGACTGCTCGCCGTCGCGCAGCGTCGTATCGAGAATCGTGAGCGCCTCGGTCATACCGTCGCCTCCTCGCGATCGGGTTCGGCCAGCACCTTGTCCATGCCGGGCGCCGTCTTCGACTCGAGCCAGGTCATCTTCGAGCGCAGCTCGGCACCCACGCGCTCGATCGGAAGGTGCTGCTCCTCGTCGCGGTACTCGACGAAGTTGGGACGTCCGGATTCGCTCTCCTCGATCCAGCGCTTCGCGAAGGAGCCGTCCTGGATGTCGCCGAGGAGCTTGCGCATGGTCTCGCGGGTGCGTTGATCGACGACCTTGGGACCGCTCACGTAGTCGCCGTACTCAGCGGTGTCGCTCACCGAGTAGCGCATCCAGGAGAGACCGCCCTGGTACATGAGGTCGACGATGAGCTTGAGCTCGTGCATGACCTCGAAATAGGCGAGCTCGGGCTGGTATCCGGCCTCGGTGAGCGTGTCGAAGCCGGCCTTGACGAGCGACGTGATGCCACCGCAGAGCACCGCCTGCTCGCCGAAGAGATCGGTCTCGGTCTCCTCGGCAAACGTGGTCTCGAGCACGCCCGCCCGGGTGCCACCGATCCCGCGCGCGTACGCCAGCGTGCGCTCCCGGGCGCGGCCGGTCGCGTCCTGGTGCACCGCAAAGAGACAGGGAACCCCCTGGCCGGCGACGAAGGTGCTGCGCACCAGGTGTCCGGGGCCCTTGGGTGCCACCATGCTCACGTCGACACCGGCAGGTGGATCGATGAGCGCGTAGCGGATGTTGAATCCGTGCGCGAACATCAGCATCTTGCCGACGTGGAGGTGGGGCGCGATCGCCTCGTCATACAGGGCGCGCTGACCGGTGTCCGGTGTCAGCACCATGATCACGTCCGCTTCCTCGCACGCGCCCGCAGGCGTCAGGACGCGCAGCCCCTCGGCCTGCGCGGCAGCGCGACTGCGGCTCGACTCGGGCAGCCCGACCCGGACGTCGTGCCCGGAATCGCGCAGGTTGAGCGCGTGGGCGTGGCCCTGCGAACCGTAGCCGAGCACGGCGACGGGTCTGCCCGATAGAGCCTGTGGATCGGCGTCTGCGTCGTAGTACATCCGAGCGGTCATCGATCGCTGCCTCCTCTGCGCTTGCTCATACGGTGCCGGTGGTGTCTCCGGCCACGCCAAGCTGGCGCGGCTCTGTCTGCGGCTCGTCGCCGTCGGTTGCGAAGTCCATGAGGCGGAAGCGCGCCTGGTCGCCCCGGACCAGTGCCACGACGCCGCTTCGCGCCAGTTCCTTGATGCCGTACGGCCGCATCAGGTCGATGAAGTTGTCGATCTTCTCCGCACTGCCCGTGACCTCGATGATCACCGAGCTGGCGGCGACATCGACCACCCGTCCCCGGAAGATGTCGACCAGATGCAACAGCTCGGTGCGTTCACCCGGTGGTGCCTGCATGCGGATCAGCACCAGCTCGTGGGCGACGTTGCGGAGCCCCGTGATGTCGTCGATGGTGATGACGTCGATGAGCTTGGCGAGCTGTTTGGTGGCCTGCTCCGCCTGCTGACGCCCGACGTGCACGGTGATGGTCATACGCGAGATGGTGTCGTCCTCGGTGGGACCGACCGAGAGCGAGTCGATGTTGAAGCCGCGCCGGCGGATCATCGACGCAACGCGCTGAAGCACGCCGGGCTTGTTGTCGACCAGCACGGACAGCAGCCGGCTCTGGGTCATCAGCTCGCCTCGACGAAGTCGAGCATGCCCTTGCCGAGCGGCACGATGGGATAGACGTTTGCGTTCGGGTCGATGTTGAAGTTCAGGAGCACCGGGCCCTTGTGTGCCATGGCCTCATCGAGCATCCGACCGACATCTTCCAGACGGTCCGTGGACATCGCCTTCATGCCGAAGGCGTCACCCAGCTTCACGAAGTCGGGGGTGAAGGTCAGGTCCACAGCCGATCGGACGCCGTCATAGAAGTCGTCCTGGAACTGACGGACCATGCCGAGTGAGGAGTTGTTCAGGATGATGACGTTGACGTCGATGTTGTTCTCGACCATCGTCGCCATCTCCTGCATGTTCATGACGAAGCCACCCTCGCCGGTGACGCAGAAGACGGTCTTGCCGGGGTTGGCGAGCTTCACGCCCATCGAGGCGGGAAACGCATAGCCCATGGTTCCGGTCCCACCCGAGTTGAGGAAGAGACCAGGCTTCCGGTAGTTGAACCAGAGCGCCGCCCAGATCTGATTCTGACCGACGTCGGCAAGTACGATCGCCTCGTCCTCGCAACGCGAATACATCGCCTCGAGGACCTCCTGTGGCTGGAGCAGCCCTGTGTGGTTGGCGAAGCGAACCGGATGCTCCTCCTTCCACTGATCGATCTGGGTGAGCCACTCGTGCTCCCGCTTGGGCTCGACCAGCAGGTTCAGCTCGCGAAGCGCAACCTTCGCGTCGGCAACGACGCTCACGTGCGGAACGACGTTCTTGCCGATCTCGGCTGGATCGATGTCGATATGCACGAGGTGCTCGACGCGGGGCGCGAACGAGTCCAGCCGCGTGGTGACGCGGTCGTCGCAGCGCATGCCGATCATGATCAGCACGTCGGCCTCGCAGACCGCCTTGTTCGTGTACCCGGCGCCCATGAACCCGACCATCTGGAGCGCCATCGGATCCGTCACCGGGAACGCGCCGGTGCCGAGCAGCGTCCAGCCGACAGGGATGTGCGCCTGATGGGCCAGGTCCGCGAGCTCCTCCTCAGCGCGCGCGATGAGCACGCCGCGACCGGCGAGGATCACCGGGCGCTTGGCCGCCTTGATGAGCTCGGCGATCTGGCGCAGCTTCGCCGGGTCGGGCCTCGGCGGCGCGGGGTACGACCGCCGCCGCACCGGACCGTCAGGGTAGTTGAACACCGTGCGCGCCGCCTGCAGGTCCTTGGGAAAGTCGATCAGGACCGGACCGGGCCGTCCCGTACGGGCGATGTGGAACGCCTCCTTGATGGTCGGAGCGATGTCCTCGACTCGCGTGATCAGGTACGAATGCTTGACCACCGACATGGTCGAGCCGATGACGTCGGACTCCTGAAAGCTGTCCGTTCCGATGGCCGTCGACGGCACCTGGCCGGTGATCGCGACAACCGGCACCGAGTCCATGTACGCGGTGGCAAGGCCGGTGACGAGGTTGAGGGCTCCAGGACCGCTGGTCGCGAACACCACGCCGACCGCCCCGCGCTTGCTGCGCGCGTAGCCGTCAGCGGCGTGTGCTCCGCCCTGCTCGTGGCGCACCAGGACGTGGTGTAGCGCCGGATAGTCCGGGAGGTATCGATACAGCCAGAGATTGGCGCCGCCGGGATACCCGAAGATCGTGTCGACACCCTCGCGGATGAGCGATTCGAGGGCGACCTGCGCGCCGGTGAGCATGCGAGGCGGCTCTGTCTGGCCGTCGGGGCTTGCTGCTTCGGTCGCAGCCGCACTCGAGCGTTGATCCGTTCGGGTGGTGATCACTGGTAGTAGCGGTTGAGCGATCTGCGCACGAACTCTTCGCTCTCGTCGTGCCGAGGCGTGCCCGGAGCGAAACGATCCGCGCGTGCGGCGTCGAGACGTTCGGCGCTGGTGCCCTCGTCGTGGGTGCCTGCGTCCCAGCGAGTCGGTGTTCCCATGCCGTCATACGGGGCGGGTGCCTGTCGGGGACCGGCCATGACTGTTCCTCCAAACGGGTTGTGCCGGGAACGAAAAAAGGCCCCCTCCTGGGAGGGGGCCTTTTGCTTGGTTCCGGCTTGGTGCTGTGCCTACGTGCGCACGCGCCTGCCCTGAAGCATGAAAGCCCCGCTCCTAATCAGGAGCAGGCCTACCAGCAGGACCAGCGCGAAGCCGTAGGACATCTCGGCGCGAAGAATACGGCCTGAACGCCGCTCCAGTCAACACACGGACCTGTGACGGTCGAGCCGTATGCTTCCGCGCATGCCTGAAACACCCTCCACGCGAACGAGCTCCGTGATGTTGCACGGGCCTGATCGCGCGCCCGCGCGAGCGATGCTGCGAGCGATCGGCTTCAGTCGCGAGGACCTCGAACGGCCGATCATCGGAGTCGGTCACTCATGGATCGAGACCATGCCCTGCAACTGGAACCATCGCGCCCTCGCCGAGCGGGTGAAGGAGGGGGTTCGTGCTGCCGGCGGCACGCCGATGGAGTTCAACACCATCGCAGTCAGCGACGGTGTGACCATGGGAACACAGGGGATGAAGGCGTCGCTGGTGTCACGCGACCTGATTGCGGACTCGATCGAGCTGGTCACCCGCGGGCACAGCTTCGATGGGCTTGTGCTCATCGTCGGTTGCGACAAGACCATCCCGGCGGCGGCGATGGCGCTGAGCCGCCTGGATATCCCGGGCCTTGTGCTCTACGGCGGCACCATCCAACCGGGACACCTGCGCGGGCGCGACCTCACCGTCCAGGATGTCTTCGAGGCTGTCGGCGCATACAACGCAGGCCGTATCGACGCTGACGAGCTTCGCGCGGTCGAGGAGCACGCCTGTCCGGGGGCGGGCGCATGTGCCGGCCAGTACACGGCGAACACGATGAGCACGGCGCTGGAGTTTCTCGGGCTGTCGCCCCCCGGCGCCAACGCGGTGCCGGCTACTCACCCCGACAAACCAGCCGTCGCTGAAGGAGCGGGCCGGCTGGCTGTCAAGCTGGTCGAGGCGGGCACCAATCCTCGGTCGATCACCACCCGTGCCGCCTTCGAGAACGCCATCGCGTCGTTCTCTGCCACGGGCGGTTCCACGAATGCGGTGCTCCACCTGCTCGCGATCGCCGCCGAGGCGGGCATTCACCTCGGGATCGACGACTTCGACGCCATCTGCGCACGGACGCCGATCCTCGCCGATCTCCGCCCAGGCGGGCGCTTCGTCGCCACCGATCTCTTCGCGGCGGGGGGGCTCGCTGTGGTCATGCAGCGACTTCTCGAACTGGGGCTGTTGCATGGCGACGCGGTGACAGTTGACGGACGGACCCTCGCGGAGGTCGCGGCCTCGGCAAGGGAGACGCCAGGACAGCAGGTGATTCGCGCCGCGGACGAGCCCCTTCGCACTCACGGTGGGATCGCGGTGCTGCGAGGCAACCTCGCCGCAGAGGGATGCGTCGTGAAGCTCGCGGGCAACGATCGCGACTCCCATCGTGGACCGGCAAGGGTCTTCGATTCCGAGGAGGAGGCGTTCGCGGCGGTGCGTGATGGGGCGATCCATGCCGGCGATGTCGTCGTGATCCGCTATGAGGGACCGGTGGGCGGCCCCGGCATGCGCGAGATGCTCGGCGTCACCGGCGCCATCGTTGGAGCCGGCCTGAGCGATTCAGTTGCGCTGATCACCGACGGCCGCTTCTCCGGCGCGACCCACGGATTCATGGTCGCGCACATCGCACCCGAGGCAGCGCTCGGTGGCGGGCTGGCAGCCGTTCGAGACGGGGATATCGTGAGCATCGACGTGGCCGCCCGACGCATCGACGTCGATCTGGAGGACGCGGAGATCGCGGCGCGACTGGCGGCGTGGAAGCCGCCCACTCCGCGTTACCCGACCGGGGTGTTCGCCAAGTACGCGGCCAGCGTGTCGTCCGCAAGCCTGGGGGCGGTCACCGGGCGCTGACGCCGATCTTGCCGACGGCGCCGCGCAGCCCGCGACAGCCGACGCAGCCGGTGCAGTCGATGCAGTCCGAACAGGCGACGCAGGCGATGCATCGCGTGCACCGCAGACACCCGACGGTCAACGCGCAGCGCCGTATCGCGGCACTGAAGAAGGTCAGCACGCTGCCTGCCACCGCGGCGCTGGCAACGGTGACGGCGCTCCTGACCACGGCAGCGCTGAACGCCGTCGCGGCGCTCCCCAGCACCGCGGTCGATCCGCGGGTGAGGGCGGATCCGGCAACGGCCGAGGAGTAGGACGTTGCGGCCGATCCCGCAACCGCGGACGAGCGGCGGGTTGCGACGCTTCCGGCGACGGCGGCGCTCTCGACGGTGAGCGCGCTGCCGGCGACCGCGACACTGCCGCTGGTCAGCACGGCGGCCGGCCCGGCGTCATCCTGAGCCTCATCTTCGGCGAGCGAACGGCGCATGGCGAGGACACGGGTCGCGGTGATGGTCGCGAGCAGACCGAGGCCCGCCGCCACCACGATCCGCCGCCTGCGATCCGACGTCATCCGATGCAGTCTAGTCCCGTCGTGGTTGTCGCTCGGCGCCGTCGAGCGTTCAGCTCGATCCGACCCCCGCCTCGACGGGCGTTGCGCCCCCGAGGTCGGTCGCGACGTCGAGTCCCGAGGGTTCGTCGGCGACTGGAATGCCGCGGGCCTTGGTGCGAAGCGGGATCTCCTTGATCAGGAGCGTCAGGAAGAATGCGAGGACCAGGATCGGCACGGCGGCAAGGAACACGACGTGGAGCGACTCGGAGACTGCGTTGATGAGGCCAGTGTGGATCGCCGGGGGCAGGTTGGCGAGCTGTGCCGGATTGCCCTCGAGCGAGACCGGATTGATCCCCGAGTGGAGTGCGCTCGCGGGCAGGTTCTTCCTGAGATTGGCCGCGAGCTCGTTGCTGAAGATCGCGCCGAAGATCGCCACGCCGAACGACGCCCCCATCGAGCGCAGGAAGGTTGCCGAGCTGGTACCGACCCCCAGATCGCGCTGCTCGACCGCGTTCTGGACGGCAATGACCAAAACCTGCATGACGCAGCCGAGTCCGAGGCCGAGCAGCACCATGTAGACCGAGAGCAGGGCGCGCGGCGTGTGCGGATCGATGGTGGAGAGCAGGAAGACACCGATCGCCGCCAGCGCCGTGCCGACGACCGGAAAGATCTTGTAACGACCGCGACGGCTGATGAGCTGACCGCTTGTGATCGAGGCGGTCAGCAGCCCCGCCATCAGGGGGAGGATGTTCAGCCCGGAGCTCGTCGCGCTCGCGCCGTCAACAAGCTGCAGGAAGACCGGCAGGAAGGTGATGGCTCCGAACATGGCGAAGCCGATCACGAAGCCAACCCCGCTGGCGACGTTGAACACCTGGATGCGGAAGAGCCGGAAGGGGAGGATCGGCTCGCTCACGCGCCGTTCGACGACAACGAACCCGGCGAGCATCGCCACCCCGATGATCCCGAGAGCGAAGATCGGCAACGACGCCCAGGGGTACTGCGTGCCCCCCCACGTGGTCATCAGGATCAGTGCAGAGGCGCCGGCTGCGAGGAAGAACGCGCCGAGCCAGTCGATGCTGTGCGATATCCGCCGGGTTGGCGTCTTCAGGACGGTCGCCGTCACGAAGAGCGCCACCGCGGCGATCGGGACGTTGATGTAGAAGATCCAGCGCCAGGACACGTCGTCAGTGAGGAATCCTCCGATGAGCGGGCCGGCGACGCTGGCCAGCGCGAACACGCCACCCATCCATCCCTGGTACTTGCCGCGCTCGCGGGGCGGAACGACGTCGCCGATGATGGCTTGCGCGCCGACCATGAGGCCGCCGGCGCCGATTCCCTGGACGGCGCGGAAGCCGATGAGCTCGATCATGTTCTGAGAGAGGCCGGCGAGCATCGATCCCGCGATGAAGATGACGATCGCGGCCTGGAACAGGAACTTGCGTCCGTAGAGGTCGCCGAGCTTGCCGTAGAGGGGGGTCGAGACTGTCGAGGCGAGCAGGTAGGACGTGACCACCCACGACAACTGGTTCAGTCCCCCGAGGTCGCCCACGATGGTCGGCAGCGAGGTCGAGACGATGGTCTGATCGAGGGCCGCGAGGAGCATCCCCAGCATCAGCGCGCCCAGCACCGCATAGATCTGGCGCTGGGTCATGCCGTAGCCCTCCGAAGGGGTTCCCCGGCATCATCCTGCGCGGTGGCGGCGATGCGCTCGGTCAGATCGACATAGGTCTGCAACTCGTCGTCATCCAGAGCCGTGAACACTTCCGCCGATGCTCGACGCATCCCGGCCTTGAAGCGCGCGGCGAGATCCCTTGCGCGCTCGGTCGGTACAACGTGTTGCACCCTCCGATCGCGCGCGTCACGCACGCGCGTCACCAGGCCGCCGCGCTCGAGCCGGTCGATCAGCTGGGTGGCGCCACTGAGCCCGATCCCCTGCGCCTCGGCGACCTCGCGCATGCTCATGCCGTCGCCGAGGAGCAGGCGTCGAACAACCTCCATCTGGTGGACCGTGATGCCACCGACCTCGGCGAATTCCGCATGCAGTGTTGGCGACGCCACTTCGAGGAACCTGCGTCGCAGCGCCGCCTGAGCGGTGATGAGACGTTCGAGGAGGAGGGTGCGGTCCTTCATGCCACAGATAATACATCGCATGAAGTATCTCTGGCAGGCAAAGTCGAAGCACCCAGGCGACGGCGCTCGACGTCGGGAGCGCTGCATCCCTCGCTCGGCCGCGATCTTGTATAAGTCGCGGGTTGGAACAGGCGGCTTCAGCGACAGCAGCGAGGAGCCGGTGCGGGAGGCAAGGAGCATGGGAAGCCCGATCGTCCACTTCGAGCTCATAGGCAAAGATGCTGCGCAGCTCAAGGAGTTCTACACGCAGCTGTTCGACTGGCAGATCGGTGATCTGCTGCCGGACACGGGCAACTACGGCCTCATCGACGGGGCATCGAGCGGCCTCGCCGGCGGAGTCGGACAGTCCGACGACGGCAAGCCGCGCACCTCTGTATATGCGCAGGTGCCCGACCCACAGGCGACGCTCGACAAGGCGGTCGCGCTCGGAGCAAGCGTGCTGATGCCCCCGACGGAGGTCGTTCCTGGCACCACGATCGCGATGTTCTCCGACCCCGCCGGGAATATCTTCGGCCTGACGAAAGGCTGACCCATCGCGACACGCTGATGGGGCGGAAGGCGCGTCGTCTCCGCGCGTTCTCGGTCACGTCAAGATGGGACGCGCCGTGATCCAGCATCCCTCCGCGAGCTTTGCCTTTACCGCTCGCTGCCGCATCGTGAACCGGCCGGGAATGCTCGGCCAGCTCACCTCGGCGATCGGGAGCCTCGGCGGCGACATACGCGCGCTCGACATCGTGCGCGTCGAGGGCAAGGGGATCGTTCGGGACATCACCGTCCTCGCCGCTGACGCCGATCACGCACAGAGGTTGATCCAGGGGATGTCCGCAGTGCCCGGCGTGGAGGTGCTCGAGTACTCGGATCGCACGTTTCTCGCGCATCTTGGCGGCAAGATCGAGGTCACTCCGCGCCTCCCGATCCGGACGCGTGATGACCTCTCGATGGTGTACACGCCCGGCGTGGCGAGGATCTGCATGGCCATCGCCGAGGATCCGCGCCGGGTGCGCAACCTCACGATCAAGCGCAACGCGGTCGCCATCGTCACCGATGGGAGCGCAGTGCTCGGCCTCGGCAACATCGGCCCGGACGCGGCGATCCCGGTGATGGAAGGCAAATCCATGCTCTTCAAGGAGTTCGGCAGCGTCGATGCCTTCCCGATCTGTCTCGACACCCAGGATGTCGAGGAGATCATTCAGACCGTGGTGCACATCGCGCCGATCTTCGGCGGCATCAACCTGGAGGACATCGCCGCTCCCCGGTGTTTCGAGATCGAGCGGCGTCTCACCGGGCTGCTCGACATCCCTGTCTTCCACGACGACCAGCACGGGACGGCCATCGTCGTCACGGCGGCGCTCCTGAACGCTCTCAAAATCGTCGGCAAACGGCTCGAGGACGTGCGCGTCGTCTGCCTCGGGGTTGGAGCGGCCGGAACCTCCGTGTCAAACCTGTTGATCGCCGCCGGCGTGGGGAACATCATCGGCGTGGATCGCGCCGGGATCCTGACCGAGGGTGATGCCGACCTAAGCCCCGACCAAGCGGCCTACGCGGCCGCGACCAACCGAAACCATGTGACCGGTGGCTTGCGCGAGGCGCTGACCGGTGCAGACGTCTTCATCGGCACGAGCGTCGGCGGAGCGGTCGATGCGGACCTCGTCCGGCGCATGGCGCCAAATCCCATTGTGTTCGCCCTGGCCAATCCCGAACCCGAGGTGCAACCCGAGGCGATCGACGACGTGGCCGCGGTGATCGCAACCGGGCGCAGCGACTACCCGAATCAGATCAACAACGTCCTGTGCTTTCCCGGCTTCTTTCGCGGCCTGCTCGACTGCGGCGCCGGGCAGATCACCGATGCCATGAAGCTGGCAGCTGCGCGCGCGATTGCGGGCGTGGTCGGGGACGATCTCAATCCGGAGTACATCATCCCGTCGGTCTTCAACAGGGATGTCGCCCCAGCCGTCGCCGCTGCTGTCAGCCGTGAGGCGGGAACCAGCGGGCTGGCCCGCGAGGACACCGATCTGATCGATCCGCTTCACGTGCCCGGAGCGGGCCGCGACCTGGCTCACTGAGCCCTTCGAGCCGGCGAGTTTCCCACACCTTCACGAGCCGCTCCTCTCTTGATGGGGCTGCGAACTCGCCAGTTATCCACAGCTCGCTGGGGAAAAGTCCGCCGCCGCTAGGGAATTGGAACGGTCACGTCTCCGCTCTCGTTGAGCAGCTGCTGCCATGTGTCGAACGACATGCAGAACCGGCCCCCGACGCCGAAGGTCGGACCCCAGCTGTTCCAGAACCACACAAGCTTAATCGGGGCATCGATCTGATCGGCAACGACCTCGTGTCCGCCTCTGACCGTTGCCCCCGGCGCGATCGCGACGAGCCCGTCGGCCGACGGGGTGTCGAAGCTCGTGTACCAGCCGATCCCGGTGATGACCGGGCGCAGCACCAGCGCGAGGAGCGCGTCCTCGAGGCTGAACGCATGCCTATATGAGGAGATCCATCCCAGCTGAACGGCTGCCTTGCAGACCTCGAGACCACTGCCGCCGGGATCATTGGGAGGGTATGGGTCGCCTTCCAGCCTGGTCTCGAGCTCGTAGAGGGTGATGGCGTCGGTCTCGGTGCGCGGCGCGCCGCCCTTGAAGTCGGGTGCCGAGTTCAGCGCCCCGCAGAGCGCGTTCGCGGTGCACGAGCCGATGTCGCCCTGGTTGAGGGGCAGGCCCGTGGCGTTGTGCACCACGCTCGTGATCGCCGCCGCGCCTTCGGCAGGAAAGTTGCGGGAGCGAGGGTCGTGGACGATGTGCCGTCCCAACCGCTTCCCCGGCGTCACCAGTTCGGGAATCACCGATCGCACGACATCACCGTTCACGGCAGGTCTCCTCCAGCATCCGGGCGTCCGGTGCGAACTGCGGCGGGCGTACCCGCCCGGGGGTCCATCTTCGGTCGGCCTTCGCTGGGTGTCAATTTGGCACGGAGCACACTGCCGGTGATGCGAGACTTCTGCCCATGGACATCGATCAGCAGATCGAACGGATCCGCGATGACGGTGAGATGCTCGCGCGAGCTGCCGACGTGGGGCCACTCGACGCGCGAGTGCCGGGGTGCCCAGAATGGGATGTCGAGCTGCTGCTTCGTCACATCGGCGACGTGCACCGCTGGGCGGCGACGATCGTCCGGGAGCGGACTCCAGAACGGCTGCAGCGCGATTTCGAAGGGCCGGCCGGTCGCGATGAGCTCCTGACGTGGTACCGCGAGGGCTGCGCTGGGCTGATCGAGACGCTGCACGCGGGCTCGCCCGAGGACACCTTTTGGTTCTGGGGACCGGCGCCAAACGCGCTCGGGTTCTGGGCGCGTCGTCAAGCGAATGAAACGGCGGTGCACCGGTGCGACGCCGAGTCTGCACGTGGGCCGATCACGCCGCTGGCCACCGTCGATGCGCTCGACGCCATCGATGAATGGTTCGGTCTCGGGGTGCGGCGAGCCAGGGCGCCGGAGGGAGGCGGCCGCATCCTCCGGCTCGTGGCCACGGACGCCGACGCAAACTGGAATCTGATCCTCGGTGATCGGGTCGAAGTCACCAGCGATCGAGGGAGAGGCCACTGCGAGCTGCGCGGAACGGCATCGGACCTGTTCCTCTGGTCGATGAACCGGCGCGGCACCGAGGGGATCACCGTTTCCGGCGACGACACGCTCCTGCGAGTTTGGGCCGACAATGTCCGATTCTGACCCGGCCGCCGTGCCGGAGGAGCTTTATGCACGGACCAAGCGCGAGCTCGCAGCCCGGCATTGGAGGTACGTGCGGGAATACGCGGACGCGAAAAGCGAGGCGGTGGAGGACATCATCGCTCGCGCCGCGCCGGAGTGACGCTCTCTGACGCGTTGGCGACCGGCACCTCGTAGAGGCTGTAGCGCGTCCCGTCGAGCATCACCTCGTCGACCGCGGTGAAGCCGAGACGCTCGTAGTAGCGGCGTATCCCTGGATTCTCTGTCAGACAGTCGAGGCGCACATAGGCACGTCCGCGTCGCTGCGCCTCCTCCAGGGACCACACGACAGCATGGCGCCCGGCTCCGGCTGCAGCCCTACGGACCGCGAATCGGTGCAGATACAGTGCCTCGTCGCCGGCGCTCGGCCAGAAGAGAAGGTCGCGCTCAAGCAGCGAGAACGTGCCGAGCGCAGTGTCACCACGCCAGACGACATAGAGGCCGTTGGTCGCGGCGTCGCCGCGAAGACGGGACATGCCGATGCTGTCGGGACCGGTGAACGAGCCGGGAGCCCAGCTGGGAAAACCCCCGGATGCTCCCCAGGCGGCCACCTCTTCGAGGATCGCCGCGCTGATCTCCGGCGTGGCAGAGGCGGCGATGCGGAGGTCGGTGTCTGTCTGCCATCCGGCGGTCACGCCCCGAGCGTAGCCCGCGCGGGACAGCGAGGGCGCGACCCGTCAGCCGCTCTCCGCGGTCCGCTCGGCGACGGCCTGGATCTCCTCGAGCCCGTAGAGGAAATGCGCGCGCCGGACCTCATCGAGGGCGGCTTCGTTGACGTCGTTCCGCGCGGCCGGCACAGCCTCGGCGCCCGCGGCCGCCGGTCGCGCCACCAGGCGCGCGTCGGCGTCATCGATGCCGCCGCCAACCGGGATGTAGCCAAGGTCCGTGGTCTCGGCCGCCTGCATCATCCAGCGCGCGACGGCGGCGCTGATCGGCGACAGCACCTCCTGGTCGAGCCAGCGCATGTCCGCCTCGGTGGGCGCGCTCAACGCACGATTGAACGGCGGAGGGACCACGTTCACGTCGTGCCCATTCACGGTGATGTGAATCTCGGTGGGACGGTCCTCATCGGAGCTGATGGAGACGCGAATGGTCACGCTCGTCGGCGAGAGCGTTTTCCACTGCTTCTCCCAGACACGGGTGTGAGACACCGGATTGAACCGCCGTCGCACCGGCTCAGCCACGAGCATCTCGCCGTTCAGGGCGCAGAAGACGTTGAGGGTCGCGATGACCTCATCAGCAGCCGCGGACGAGATCCACTGCAGCACCGGCACCGTGCGGCTGTCGACGTCGGGGTGTGACGCCGCGCCGAACTCCCATTCGAGTGCCTGCATGGCGTGGGCGTGCAGCGCGCAGTAAATCTTGCCGTCCACCACGCTCCGATCCGCGGGGCACCACGCCGTCTTGCAACGGCGTCCGCGGCGGTCGACGTAGCTGCAGGGCATGCCGGCCAGCGACGAACAGCGCAACGCCGAGCACGGCTGATTGCCGGCCACGGTCTCCGGGCGGCGCGTGGTGTCGTTCCGGCCGTCAGGCGGGCGCTCCTCGGCCGTCCCTGCTCGCCACCTCAGCATTTCTTGACCTGCAATTGATCGAGCGGCTTGCTCGGTGTCGAATCATGCTAGGGGGCGCCTGCCGTCTCGTGTGGTGAGCGTGTAACGAACGCGATCCTCGCCGGCGCTCTGCAATCACGTCTCTCGAGATGACCGCCGTTTCTCGGTGAGCTTGCGGATGCGCTGCATCTCAGGGGACGGCTCACGGTGGGGTGGACGCTCCGGAGGTTGCAACCTGGGGGGGAGGTTGCTCCGCGGACCGGCCCAGAGCGCGGGCGGCGCGTTCACCGCGTCGGCGATGCCGTAGGCGACCGCCTCGTAGTTGACGCGCCAACCGCGGAAATGGACCCACGAGTCGGCGGCGCCCCGCTGCATCGTCCAACCGACGTCCTCGAGGTGATGGAGGGCGTCCTGGAAGCTGTCCTCGGTGAGTTGAATTGGATCGCTGGGTTTCGGGTCCGGGTCGTAGGTGATGCCGACCACGGTCGCGAGGTCCCGCAGGCACATGTAACCCATGCGCAGGAACGCGCGCGCCTCGGACGGGGCCAGCAGCGGCTGGGTCGACAGCTGCATCGCCGCCGCATCCATCACGGCCAGCAATCCGATGACCCATGACCGGTAGGGATGTGGTGAGCGGAACCAGAGGAGGACCGGGTACGACGCGTGGGTCTCGGCCACGTCAGCTGCCCACTCCTCCCAGCGCTGATAGAGGCTCGCCAGGTTGTGGACATTATCGACTAATTCGCTGCGAGCAAGCAGTTCCGGACCCCACGCCGGCGACCCCGCCCGGCTGTCCAGCATGGTGACCAGCACCTCGCGGCGGTTGAAGGCGCCGTAGAGAACGGGCAGATAGGCGATCTGCAGGGCCACGATCGTCAGCCCGGCCGCGGCGGCGCAGAACACGAGCAAACGCGGCGCAGGACCGGCTTCAGCCGCGAAACCAAGGGTGAAGAGTGACGATCCGCTCACCGTGATCGCGTGGATGAGCCCTCCGGTTTGCATGAACGGCCAGAGCAGCAGTGCGAATCCGATGAGCAGGGCGGCCAGCCAGATCATCAGGATGACGATGAGGTAGAGCGGCGCCTGGAGCGCCAGAAAGCGGTCCCGCGCCTCGTATGTCTCGAATCGATGCGAGACGCGCGAGAAGGTCGTGATCATCCCGCGGCCCGCGTATTTCTGGATTCTCGAGGATCCGAGTCGTGGCAGCACCAGGGAGGTCACCACGCTCATCAGCGTGGAGAGAACGATGAGCAGGCCGAGGGCGGCGGCGATCCATGTGACGACCGTCATCCCCGCATCATCGCCGAACACCGGCGTCGCGAGCCGACCTCCGCCCGCGACGCCCGGGTGGTCAGGTGCCGCCTACCACTCCACCCAATCGCCGGGTGCGGACTGCCAGACGGACGTGTCCGGGGCGCCGGCGAACGCGGCGCCGAAATGGTCGAAGCCGAGCGAGAGATCGTAGTACTCGTTCATGCGATCGGCGTCCATCCAGAGGTCGACGCCGATCACCTCCAACGTTGGTGTCTCGCCGGGATTCGGGATGCGCAGCCAGTTGCTGTGACTCACCATCCCGTAGCTGCGCGCTGTGTTGATGGTCGTTGACGCATATGCCGTGAACGCGCTGGCCGCCTGCTCGATCGAGGTGACCGTCACCTGCAGCAACCCCACGGCTCCGGTGGAGCGCCCCCTCGGGACCGGCAGAGAGAAGCCGCCGAATCCGTCGAGCCGTGACCACACGATGCCATTGCGACTCGAGAAGAGCTGAGCAGCAGCAGCCTGCACCTGTGGATTGGCGAAGAACGTTCCGAGGCCGGACACGCTGTTCCAGAAGTCGATGAACAGCAACTGGCCGTCGTTGTCCTTGCCGATCGGGGCGAAAACGTTGTGGCTCAGGTCGCCGAGCGAGCGCGCGCCTGCCGCGCTCTGCGGCGCCCCCGCGGTCGAGTTGTGAATGGTGCGCGCGTCCTCCAGCGCCGGCGGCGCGGTCTTCCCTCGAACCGTCAGCAGATACGTCGCGGCGCCGGCGTCGGCGGGATATGTCGTTCCGGTCATTGCCGTTCTCCTGTTGTCTGTGGACCTACCCAGACGACGAACGGCGGACATGGATATCGACAGGCCAAGCATTTCGGAGCGAGACCTCGGCCGGCGGTTTCTCGGTACCCTATGGTTTCGTCATGGATCGAGCCGCGCTGCTCCTGCGGTATCGGGAGGGTCCCGATCAGCTCGAGGCGGCCGCGCTCAGCCTCTCGGAGGCAGAGCTGGACTACCAGCCTCGAGATGGCGGGTGGTCAGCTCGCGAGGTGCTCCACCACACCGCTGACAGTGAGCTCACCTCGGCCACCCGCCTGCGCAAGCTGCTGGCCGAGGAGAACGCGCAAATCCAGGGGTACGACGAGATGGAGTTTTCCCGCCGGCTCCACTATCGCGAGCGTCCGATCGGGCCTTCACTCGCGGCGGTACGCAGCGCCCGGGAGACGTCGATGTCGATTCTCGAGCTCCTGACGGAGGCTGACTGGAGCCGCAGCGGCACGCACACTGACAGCGGCCCGTACTCCGTGGCGACATGGCTCGAGATCTACGCGGCGCATTGTCACGACCATGCGGGCCAGATCGCCCGTGCGGTGGAGGAAGCGAGGCGGCAGAGCATCGCGCCAGGGGCTGGCTAGACAGAGGCGGATTTCGGTGGCAACGGAGGTATGAGGGTGGCGACGGGAACTGGGACCAAAGAGGATCCCTGGCAGCTGACGACCCCGAGCGGGACGTCAACCTATGAGATGTACCGGGACGAGACCCTGGATCCGCCTGCGCTGGTCTGCACGGTCGGTACGACGCAGCTCCGCTATCAGCTGCGCTGTCTCGAGGACCTGCACCAGATGCTCAAGGACCGCGGTGACTGGGTACCGCTGGGCAGCGCCGACGAACAGAAACCCGCGGCGGAAGGATCCGTCGAGGCATGGGGCCGTTCCCCCGACAATCCGGTTGGCGGCTGGTATGGACTCAAGAAGGGCTTGCGGGGTCGCTTTGGCATGTACGTCCCGCCGCTGATGGAAGCGCTCGGACTCGCCGAGGTCGAGCACAACCCGCGTAACAACCGGATGCGCGCTATCTAGGCTGGTGCGCCAGCAAGCCGCCTCGTGAGGGGTCGGGCGAACTACCCGATCGCGGTGATGTAGGAGCCGACGAGCGTCGCCTTCTGCTGATCAACCCCGCCCTCGCGGCGTTCGCCGTGTCCGTCCTGGAAGTGCGCGAACGCCGCGGTCGAGGAGATCGGGTTGACCTCGTCGTCGCGGTGATCGTGGAACGAGACGTGGACGAACGAGCCATCCTCGAGTCGCAGGACGATGTAGCTGACGTTACCGGGCTTGTTCGCCTCGAGCTCCGCGAACACGCCCTCAACTCGACGCTGGTTCTCGTCGGCGGCCTCGGCGGATTTCGTTGCGTAGCGCGTCACCAATCGCTTCTGCATGTCAGCTCCTCATGTGCGTCTCGATACACTACGCGCATGGACTGGAAGATCGAACTCGTCACCATACCCGTCACCGATGTCGACCGCTCCAAGGCGTTCTACGTCGACCAGGTCGGCTTCAACGCCGATCATGACTACCAGGTCACCGACACGCTCCGCTTCGTGCAGCTCACGCCACCGGGCTCCGCTTGCTCGATCGTCATGGGTGTCGGAATTACCGACATGCCACCCGGATCGCAGCGAGGCGTCCAGGTGGTCGTGTCCGATGTCGCCTCGGCTCGAGAGCAGCTCCTCAGCCGTGGCGTCGCCGCCAGCGAGATCGATGTTCAGCCGTGGGGTTCGTTCGTGACCTTCAGCGACCCGGACGGCAACACCTGGGCATTGCAACAACTCCCGCAGCGCGGCTAGGGCTCGGCGCGCTACCGAGCCGGCTGGACCTTCGGACCGCCGATGGAGATCCCGAAGGCCTCTTTCAGCAGCAGCTTGACCATCTGCGGCTTCACGGCGACGGTCGCGACCGCAAGCGTCTTGCGCGCGTACTGATCGCTGCCGGCCTGCTCGAGCAGGCACGCGGCGAGATCGGCCCTCGACGTGAAGCGCTCGCGCAGGAAGGCTTCGCCGACCCGATACTCGGTCACTGTGGGCGTCTCGAAGAGGCCTGACGGACGCACGATCGTCCAGTCCAGGTCGCTCGCCATCATGAGTCGCTCCATCCTCAGCAGGTCCGCGTACATGGTCTTGCCGATGACGTTGGTGATGAACGGCTTGAGAACCTTTTCGAACACGAAGCCACCGCCGGTGTCGTGGGACTTCGTCATCGGATCGGTGACGCTCGAACTCACGCAGACCAGGCGGTGCACATCGTGGTCGTGCATGGCCTGCACCATGTTCGCGACCGCTGTGGAATAGAGCGTGATCTCCTTGCGGCTGTACCTGGTACCGAGGCACGAGAGGACCGCATCCTGGCCGGTCACTGCCTGTTCCACCGCGGAGAGATCGAGCGCGTCTCCCTGCGTCAGGCGCAGCTGTTCGTGGTGGATCGGGAAGGCGCCCGCGTGACGTGTGAAGGCGGTGACCGTGTGGCCGGCGGCGAGTGCCTGCTCGGTGAGAAGCCGTCCAGTCGGACCGTTGGCTCCGAAGATTGCGAGTTTCATGTCAGCCTCCTGGGTGGTTCGTAGCATCAATCAGTTGATTGAGGCAGCCTACCACGCGGTCCGGGGCGTGTCAATCAACTGATTGAGTGATAGGCTAGCAACCATGGAGACGAAGCGGACGAACGGGACCGACCCGCCGGCGCTCGATCGACGCCAGGAACTCGTCGGCGCCGCCTACCGGCAGATCGCGCGTCGCGGGTTCGAGGGGCTCCGCACGCGTGACGTCGCTGCTGCGGCCGGGGTGAACGTCGCGACCCTGCATTACTACTTCCCGACCAAGGAAGCGCTGATCGGCGACGTCCTCAAGCACGCCATGCAACGCTTCCGGTCGACGATGCCCGCCGGTGGATCACCGTCCGATCAGCTGCGCAATCACTTCGCAGGGATCCGGCGTCTGGTTCAGGAGGAGCCCGAGCTCTTTGCGGTCATGGGCGAGCTGGCACTGAGATCGGCACGTGACCCCGCCATCCGTGAGCTCTACCAGCAGACGACCGATATCTGGCAGGCCACGGTTCGCGGCCTGCTTGTCAAGGCCGCGCGAGATGGACTGCTGATCGGATCACGGAACCCCGACGCCCAGGCGTCACTGGTGGTGTCGGCGCTGACGGGCGCTGCCATGATTCCGCTCACCCGGCCCGCGCGTTTGACCGAGACCATCAACGAACTCGAGCGATCCCTCGGACTCGATTCGACCTAGGTCGGCGGGCCCGCGACGTCATTCCTCAAACGCGCGGGCGACAGCAAGGAACCCCGCAACGTCGCGCGAGGAGACACGCGCCAGCGCCTCGCGCTCGACGCGTTGGAGCGCGTCCACGACCAGTCGCGCCGTCACGCCGCCGCTCCGGGTCAGGCTGATGAGGAACGACCGCCGATCGACGCTGTTGAGGGCGCGGCGAACGAGCCCGCGGGTCTCGAGCCGGTCGAGAATGCCACTGAGTGTCGACGGGTGGTGACCGAGCCCGCGCTGCAGCTCACCGACTGTGTGCTTGCCGCCGTCGGCGAGCAGCGCAAGTACATGCCCTTCACCCTGGGACACGCCGGCGCCGGCGAGGAGCGCCTCGAGACGCACCCCTGCTCTGTGGGTCGCGCGCTGTAGCTCGACCACGACAAGGGGCGCCAGACCGTCAGCGCGCCGGCGAGCACCTCGCGACGGATGAGGGGCGGCCATCGGCCCACGATACTACGTGATGGAATAGTTCGCATCGCACCGTATCTTGACATCCGTCAGCCCCCTGCGCTACGGTTTCGTAAAGTACGAATCCGAAACAAATGAGGACCCGGTCATGTCCGAACACGCGATTGCTGAGATCCCGGCGCTGGTCATGCCCGACGAGGAGTTTCTCGCGAGATTCGAACGGGGCGAGTTCGCCGGGGATGCGTTTCCGCATCGGGCACATCTGCGCATGGCGTGGCTCTACGTCACAAGGTTTGGGCCCGACGCGGCCGTGCGCAAGGCGGCGGACGGCATCCGTAATCTCGCGCAGCACCACGGTCGGCCAGCGCTGTATCACGACACCCTAACGCGCGCCTGGGTGTACCTGATGGCCGCCGGCGTTGCGCACTCCCGCTCGGCGACCTTCGCCGACTTCCTGGTGGTCAACCCTCAGTTCCTGGACAAGCGGCTACTCCTGAAGCACTACTCACCCGAAGTGCTGGCGAGTGCTCGAGCACGCGCCGTGTGGGTCGCTCCCGACCTCATCCCAATACCGGGCGCGCCTCCGTCGGCCGATGCGGTTCCCGATCCGGCGCCCCCTTCACCGGTGAGCGCCGCTCAATACCTCGATGCGCTGCGCTCTCTCCCGACGGCTGTTGCGGTCGTGTCGGCCGCCGACGGCGTCGACGTTCACGCCCTGACTGCGAGCAGTGTCACGTCGCTGTCGATCGATCCGCCGCTGGTCCTCGTATGCCTGCGTCGGGGATCTCGCATCCTCCCCATGCTCCGCGCGTCGCGTCACTTCGGTGTGTCGTATCTCAGCGAGCCCCAGCACGAGCTGGCCTCGCACTTTGCAAGCGTGACCCGGCCTCCCGGAGCGGCACAGTTTCACGGGATCCCACACCATGCAGGACGATTTGGCGTTCCCCTGCTCGATGAAGCGTCAGCCTTGCTCGAGTGTGAACTCTGGTGTGAGTATCCGGGCGGCGACCATACGATCATCTGCGGCCGTGTCTCGAGTGCATCCTCGCGCAGCGTGCACCCACTGCTGACGTACGCGGGTCAGTTTCGAACGGCAGGCCAGTCAAGCTGAGTTCGCGAACGCCGGTGTGATGCAGACGGTTCGCGCCACGGCGATCGACGTCGCCGCGCGGTGTGAATCAACGATCCAGCGCCATCTCCGCCTGACTCGCTGCATCCTCGGCTGCGTTGGCGGCCTGCTCGGCGGCCGACGCCTCCTCGGCGGCGGCGCGGGCTTCGTCCGCAAGCCGATCCGCCTGACCTCGCTTCGCATCAGCAGCGCTGCGTGCGCGTTTCGCAACCGCGCGCAGGCCGGCGACATCGCGCTCCGCCTGGCGGCGCGCAATGAGATCCGGGTTGGCGGCGGCATGATCCAGGTTGGCTGACTCGTCCGCGTGCGACGACGCCCGGCGCATCGGCGCGAGGATGTGCGCAAGTTCCGCGGGGTCGTCATCGGGCGCTTCCGCCGCCCCAAAACCCGCCACGTCGAGGTCGCGGTCGAGCGTCCCCTTCCACAGCGCAAGACGTTGAGCAACACCTCCCGTAGCAGCCGCCTGGAGGGTGGCCCGGATGCGTCGGTCGGTCTCGTCACTCAGCGCGTGACCGGCGTCCTCGAGCACCTCTGCAGCCGCCCGAGCCGCGGAGTCGACACCGTCGCGAAGCCGGCCGGACGCCGCAAGAAGATCCTCGCGGCGTTCGAATCCCGCAGCAACATTCTGGTGCGCGTTGCGTGCATCGGCCCCGGCTGCCAGCAGCTGGGCAACAAGCGATGGGTTGCCGGCGGCGACTTGGTCGATAGCCCACACGCCCACCGCAGGTTTGCGAAGCTTGGCGATGAGGGCGGCCGCGGCTGGATCGGTCGACCGGAGCTCTCGCACCAGTGAGGTGCGACGTGCGACGAAGTCCTCGAGGGGTCCGTGATAGAGGACGGCCAGGTCCACGGTTCAGCCTCTGTTCACTCGTCGACGGGCAGCGCGTCCACGGGGCCGTCGAAGATAATGACGAACAGGCAGGAGTCATCGCCTTCGGGTGCGTGGGTCATCGCCTCTCCGGCCGGGAAGTGACAGTACGACCCCGGGCCGACAACCTGGTCGTTGACCTGGAGCCGACCCTCGAGCACCAGGATGGTGTGTGCGGCGGTGTGCCGGTGCAAGCGGGTCTTGAGACCGCGCGGGTAGCGGATCAGATAGTGCTCGGCGCCGGTGTCTGAGTTCTCATACAGAGTCCGCAATCCGATCGCGCGATCGTAGACGGCCGATCGAGCCACGCCCAACTCCGCGGCGCTGAGATCTTCGACGATTACCGCTCGACCATATTCCACGCAGCGAACCTCCGGGACCAGTATCGCGCAGCAGTATGCACACGGTGTTCGCGCATTCCGAGCTCAGGTCGGAGGCGTGGGCTGGGCACGTGGCAGACTCCGGCCGTGGCACACGGGGCCCTCCCGACCGGCACGGTCACCTTCCTGTTCACGGACATCGAGGGATCCACCCGGCTCGTGCAGGAGCTGGGGTCCGCCTATGCGGATGTGTTACACGAGCATCGCCGTCTTCTACGCGGAGCCTTCGAACGGCACGCCGGCGTCGAGGTCGACACGCAGGGCGACGCATTCTTTTTCGCCTTCGGCCGCGCCACCGACGCGGTGAAGGCGGCGATCGACGGTCAGGCAGCCCTCACCGGCGGGACTGTTCGGGTACGGATGGGACTGCACACCGGCGATGCTGTGGCCGCCGAGGAGGGCTACGTCGGCGTTGACGTCCACCGAGCAGCACGCATCTGTGCCGCGGCCCAGGGCGGGCAGATCCTCCTGTCCGCGTCCAGCGCGCAGCTCGTCGATGTGGACCTGCACGATCTCGGCGAGCATCGTCTCAAGGACCTGTTCGCACCGATGCGCCTCTACCAGGTGGGGCATGACGACTTCCCGCCGCTGCGCACGCTCAATTTCACCAATCTGCCCATCCAGTCGACTCAACTGGTGGGGCGCGACCGCGAGACGGGGGAGGTCGTGTCGCTGCTGCATCAGCACCGCCTGGTGACGCTCGTCGGGCCTGGCGGCACGGGCAAGACCCGCCTTGCGCTGCAGGCGGCCGCCGATGCCAGCGACGAGTTCACGGACGGCGTCTTCTGGGTGCCGCTCGCAGAGCTTCGCGATCCACGGCTCGTCGTGCCCGCCATCGCACAGGCGATCGGTATCACCGGGGGCTTGGAGGGGAAGCTCACCAGCAAGCGAACGCTGTTCCTGGTCGACAACTTCGAGCAGGTGATGCCGGCGGCGACCGAGCTTGCGCGGTTGCTGGAGAACGCCGATTCGGTGAAGCTGCTGATCACGAGCCGCGAGCCGTTGCGGATTGCAGCCGAGTGGGCGTACCCGGTGCCGTCGTTGCCGCATGGCGACGCGGTGGCGCTGTTCACCGCGCGCGCACGAGCCGTCGACCCAAGCTTCGATTCAGACGCTGCAGTCGACGAGATCTGCCACCAGCTTGACGGCGTACCGCTTGCAATCGAGCTCGCCGCATCGCGAACGACAGTCCTGTCGACGGGGCAGATCCTCGAACGGCTGACCCACCGGCTCGGTCTGCTCACGGCGGCCGTACGCGATGCGCCCCTGCGTCATCAGACCCTGCGAGCAACGATCGACTGGAGCCACGATCTGCTCACTCCTCAGGAGCGCGAGCTGTTCGCTCGTCTTGCCATCTTCTCCGGCGGGTGGACGCTCGACGCAGCTGAGACGGTGTGCGGCGCGGAACTCGACGCGCTCGAAGGGCTCGTTGCGAAGAGTCTCGTCAGGTACGCGGATCGACGGTTTGGAATGCTCGAGATGATCCGCGAGTACGCGGCGGAGCGTCTCGCGGCGCTGGACATTGCCGCGGACCTTGCCGACCAGCACGCCCGCTACTTTCTCGCCTTCGCGGAGAGCAGTGAGCCCGACGTGCGACGCGGCCACCAATCCGCGTGGGAGCAACGCACCAACGAGGATCGCAACATCGCACGTGCGCTCGATCACCTGGTGGAGACGGGGCGCGCCGATCTGGAGCTGCGCCTGGTCGCTGCAGCCTGGCAGTACTGGTTCATCACCGGCCGCTGGGACGAGTGCGGCAGGCGGTTGCATCACGCGATCGACATGACTCACGACGTGAGCCGTGAGCGAGCGTTGGTGCTGCGTGCAGCGGCATGGCTCGCCGGACGGCAGCATGATTTCGTCTACGCGCGCGAATGTTGCGAGCAGGCACGGCAGCTGGCGCAGACGATCGGCGACGCCGAGCTCATCGGGTTCACGCTGCGCACGCTCGCCGTGCTGGAAACGTGGGATCCGAACGGCGATCCTCTCCGGAAGGTCTCGCTCGAAGAGGAGGCGGCGAGATCCGCGGAGGCCATCGGTGACAAGAATGCGATAGCGGCGCTTCTCAACAACGCCTCGATCGACGCCCGCTGGCAGGGTGACTTTGCTGTCGCTCTCGAGCGTAGCCAGAAGAGTGTGGCAGTGCTCCGCGAGCTCGATGACCGGCGCGCACTCTGCGTCTCTCTCCCCCATCTCGCCGACGCTGAGCGTCTGCTCGGCGCCTTCGACCGCGCCAAGATGCACCTTGCCGAAGCGCTGCTGATGTGTCGCGACCTTGGCTTCCGCGAAAAGCTGGTGGAGGTGATCAACAACCTCGCGGTTGTGTGCGCGTCGTCGGGCGAGTACGGCTGGGCCGCAGCCTTGCTGGGAATCGTCGAGCGTGAGAACAGCTTCGGCTGGTCCGCGGAGAGCAAGGAGACCGATGACGAATACGAGGAGGCGCGCAAAGCGGTACACGAGCAGCTCGGCGATGCGGAGTTCCAACGTGCCGTTGCGGCGGGCCGCGCCATGTCGCTCGATGTGGTGCAGGACTATCTGAAGGCGGAAGGGCAGACGATCGCACAAC